>SMVB01078040.1_pt1 | contig 10150 bp, 18 predicted proteins | sample 2456461 | NCBI WGS metagenome assembly SMVB01 (sample SAMN11095934, study PRJNA526329) | marine sediment metagenome | biome: Marine sediment; feature: Surficial sediment; material: Deep marine sediment; isolation source: Hadal surficial sediment | place: Pacific Ocean | collected 2014-05 | depth...
CACTCCGAACAGCAGGGTCAATGAGAGAATTCTGCCCACCTGGATCGGTTCGAAACCCGCGGTACTGGCCATCCGTTCCACAAACGCCCAGATCATGGTCGCGCTGAACATAAATGCTGCCACGGCGAAAAGACCCATCCAAATGGACTGTTTTAGTTGCCGAGGGATGTACCGGTGCCGATTCCCGCGTCGCTGCCGCTTGTTGCCCGCAGTCGGCAACCAGACCAGTGTTGGCGCTAGCAATATCACGGTAAACACAATACCTATCATCAAGCCTTTAAAGCCATGGCTGGAAACCAGCGTACCGGGTAAAAGATAAAGTAGTAACGCTCCAAGCAATGCCTCGGCGCTGATTTTCATGCCAAACCAGCGCGCAGGATTATAGCTATCGCCCAATGCCGTTGTACCGATGCCATAAAGAACACTGAAAGCTGCGCCAGCTATGAAAATACACAGCATTAACAGTTTGTTACTTTGTGAGTAACCGGCTAAAAGCAGTGCCAGGCTACCGGCAATCAGCGCAAACAGCGAAATGATTTTCCAATTGAACCGCCGGATCCAGAAAAATGCGCTCATGGTTGTCAAAGTGAACCCAGCGAAAAAGATGGAACTCAGTAAACCAATGCCGTGATTGTCCAATGCACGATAATCCTGGGCTACACCCAGGAATAATGGCAACACGTTATAGAACAACGCACCCAGCGCCGATAAGGCAATGGCGGCCAAAATGGCTCTTTTACTGTCCATTGGATTACTGTTGGTGCTATTCATTCCTGGTGCTTTCTGCCTTGAAAACTATACTGATTTATGGAGGTATTACCCATCCCACCTCAACGACCAGCTAAGCACGAGGTTGTCAGAATCACGCCCGGCCTGGTTTTGGGTGCGCCCTGACAACCAGGTCAATTTGACACTTTGAGTTTTACCGATGGGAAACCCGAAACTGGCGGCCCATACCCAATTATCGACTTTGAACTTTGTCCGAATCTCATCGATACGAATTCCGCCACCGATGCCATAACCGGCACTGAGAGAAACCCATAGCCTGCGGGGAAAATCGTAAATTACATGCGTCTGCAAGGCATATACCGGCTTCTGCTTCAAAACGGCTTTGTCGATAAAACTATAATTATTGGTAAACAGGAATGCAGATCCCGTAAGCTCGAACGACCACGGGCCACGCTTGTGAACAACACCAACCTGGGGCCGTACAGACCAGCGATTGTTGCCGATATTTATCAGGCAGTCATGACAGTATTTGCCGAGCGGAACTGTCATCGCAATGGATGCACCCACCACGGTACTGATCGTGTGTTCCGCGCGGTATTGTGCAAAGGCCTTGCCCTTCAGGGGAGGCGCACCGTAAAGATTGATTGACAAACGAAATCTGGGGTCACCAACACCATCCCGGCGTATGGTCTGGAACGCACCCTCTACATCGCCATCCCAACGGCCACTCAGGTAGGGAACCAACACGCTGAAGCGGGCCGATTTTCCTGCCATCTCAAAGTTATGAATTGCAGTCAAACCCAGGCTATTGATGCGGGATGTTCCATCGGTAATCTTCAATACCGGGCTGAAAAATATATTTGCTTCAGTGTAAACATAGCCCACACCGATGATGTTCTGCCCAATAGGCAAGTGACTCCAGCGACGTGGTTCCAGGTCCTGCGCGCTGACTTCTGCCGATAAGCCGGCACCGAGCAATATTGAAATGACAAGAAAGTTTCTCGGCAAGCCCTGCGGTTCACTGACAATGAGCTTACAGAATTTCATCGTGCTTACGTGTTGCGATTACCTTGTGAATTCAAGCCTAGTCTGAACCTGTTCCCACGGGTACCAGGTGAATTACCGGTCCCACCAGGTGGGCTTCATCGATTTCCCCAAGTTTGTTGTAACTCATGATGGAGTTAAGTGTATCTACATAGTGCTGACCACGTTCCGAATAATTTATCGGGGTCGGTGCAAGGCCCGCGCCGGTAGATAACTGGCCTTCTGACCGTATCCGGGCACGCTTGTCACGTAATGGACCATATGCACGGTGAGTATTGATGTTTTTCATATAACCGTTAACTGAATCTTGCAGGTTATCAAAGGCCGCAATGCCGTTGTCGCTCTTGCCGGCACGTTGCTGCTCACGCTTGATGGCATTCTCACCCCAGGCCCATTGACCAAACAGGGCATTGCCCTGATCTGCAAAACGTGATGTACCCCAGCCACTTTCTTCAGCGGTTTGGCCATGACCAGTGAAGGCGGAATGATATCGACGCGAGTCAATAATTCCTCGAGTTGCGCAGGCCCGACGTCTGACTCCGGGGAATCAAACACTTTATATCGTAAAGCCAGGTCGGAAAGCCAGCGTGAGGGCATATTTGACAGGTAAACACGATTAACCTCCCGCAGCCCTGTATCCCAGGCCGCTTCGGTATAACCGAGTCCCTCGAAATAGGCCATGAGATCCTTGTAAGACTCAAACTCAAATACCTCATCGGCCAATGCCAAATGTGGAAATGACAGTAATACAAAATGAAGAGTGATGAGCAAAGCAACTATTCTTTTCATCACATGTTTCTCTACTTGCTGGCAAATGTGTAGGAAGCTGAGACCCGTATAATGTTGCTGGCCACGGCACCTTGCCAGTTCTTGTACACAATATGGGTTCGGTATTCACCGTACATATTCCAGGTTCCACCTTTTTTGTCCCTGAAAGTCCTTCCCAGACGAAAACCCAGCGGAACAAGGAATTTGTTATTTTGCCAGTTATACGCAATCGACGACTCGCCATTACTGATGTACCAGGAATCCTTGAGTTGATAAACAGCAATAGGTTGCAACGCCAGGGCAGAGGCGATCACCTTGTTGCTATTCGGGTCTGTTTTGCCCCAGACCTGGCGCAAAAGGACACCCCACATCAACCGACCCTGCAAACTGTTCTCAAGGAATACCCCTGAAAAACCATAGCGCCAGACATTTGTGCCAAACTGCTTATCGTCGGCAGGAAGGTTGATTGCAGGACCGATACCGACCTTGCCCGTCGCCCATTTCCATGGAATAAACAGGGAAATGAACTCTGCATTGCCGGAACCACTGGTCCCACCAGGTGCTTCCACATTGGCAAAGCTGAAACGATTGATGATCGGCCAGGGTGATCCCCATGTACCCTTGGCCATTGGAATGACAATCCTTGAATTGAAGTTATTGTCATTGCCCACCGGGCGTGTTTGTCCCGGGGCTATCTCATCCTCATGCCAGTCATAGAATTCCCAGCCGAAAGAAACTGAAATCGCTGCGGCGGTTGGGTCGTTGGTATTGACTTCTTCGGTTGCCTCGGCCGATTCTTCAGCATAATCCGGCGTGTTATCAGAATCTGTAGCGGGCTTCTGACCGTTGGTATCGACCTGCTCAGCCACGGCACTGGCAGAAAAAGACAAAAACACTGCCAGCAGACAGGAAAGCAATATCCTCACGGACATAGTTACAAAACAAGATTTCTGAATAAATGTCAGGTAATTACCCATCGATTTGATCCCCAAATACGAAATATTCACTTTTAGCGCATGATTGGTATCATGCCAGCAATAACACCGCATTAAAATGACTTTTCTGACCCAGTTTGAGACATTTACGTCTATTGATGTGACAAATATTTCATTTCGTCGTCCGCTCTGGTGAAATGCCCGGGTTAGCTGGGGTTTCCGCAGGTAATAATTCTGACAGACCAATCCCCAGGTGTGTCAGCGATAACGAAAATTCGTCCAGCGTTACCGGTAAATAATGGATGGATTCACGCGGAACCAGTTTAACCGAGCCTGCAAAAGCCGTCGGTGCCCAGGGCACCAGCACAACCACCCTCGGTCTGCCGCGATCTTCGATCACATAGCAGGGCTCCATTTCACCCGAACTGTTTTCAAATAGCGCGGGCTTGAATGAATCTTCACTCTCCAGGTTTAGAAACGCACCGACAAGGCTCTTCAACATCCGGTACATGGGGACCTTATTCAATGAGTATTTTTCGATCCCTCTTCCCAGTGCCCGCCCGGCCTTGAGTTTTGATAGCAGACCGAGAGTCAATGCAGCGCCTATGATCAGAAGCACCGCAATGATCTCCGTTTCCTTGACGTGATCAAATGTTCCTTTCGGAAACAGATCTGCAATGGGCGTTGCAATTCCGACCATCATCGAAATAATTTCCTTGACGGCCAGAAACAATAAAACCAGCGGAATCAGAATCACCAGGCCGTTGACGATTGCGGATTTAAGGAAATTAATCATTTTTTTACCTCGGAATAATATTTACATTATTTATCAATGTTGTGAACAAACAAGCCGTGAATTTTCTCCCAGAACCCCGCACCCAACACTATAAAGCTGGATGCAAACACGAGGTCCATGAGAATAAAAGGCAGCATATTGTCACCGGTTAAAGCAGGGAAGAAATGCACCAGGTACGGATGCACCCAGCCTGATAACAACGGAATAAAGAACATGAACAAACCAATCCGGTAACGTGTGGCACCGACTGCGGCAGGCTCGGTGATTTTTCGAAACCTCGAGAAAAACATTTCTTTGAGTTGTGCAAAGCCCTGCTTACCCAATACCGCAACCGCCAGCAACATACCCACTTCGGGTAAACCAGCCACCAGGCCAGTTGACAAAATCGCCTTCCAATTAGCTGGCAAATCAGAACTGGTCACCAGTGGCAGCAGCAGCGGACTTAAAAATCCACCACCGAACAAGATCCCACCAATGACAAATCGCGTCTTGCTGACTGCCTTGCCTCCGGGCACTTTCACTTCTGAATGATTCAAGGCTAAATATCCTGCCAGGGAAAATGTAAGCTTGCTGAAATGAGCACAGAAATGCAATGACCAGTGTCAGAACTGCGATAATTAAAACACCAGGAACCGGCATTAACAGGTGCTATTAAGCAAACATAACGGCTGAACTAAGCAGCGCGCAGACTGCTGTAACCGCGGTATCGCGCCGCCCAGCCTTCCCGCGTCTGCTTGAATGATTTGTTATGCTGCCGCGAATTCAATGTGCTGAACACCATCGAGTTTTGCATGCTTTTTGGTTTGCCATAAGTCGTAGTGATCTTGCATCGCCAACCAACTCTCCGGTGATCTACCTAGTGCCTTGGAAAGACGAAGCGCCATTTCCGCACTGATTCCGCTCTTGCCGGTAATCACTCGATTGAGAGTTGATGGAGCAACATTCAAACTTTCGGCAAGGGCACGCGAACTCATGCCGAAAGGTTCGAGATATACCGAGTGTATAAATTCTCCAGGGTGAGGAGGGTTGTGCATGGTCATCAGTGACAGTCCTCGTAATCTAAAATAAATGCGTTACCATCCCGGAACTCAAATGTAATCCGCCAATTACCACTAACCCAAATTGACCAACGTCCTTTCAACTTACCTTTTAGTCCATGGAGTTTAAATCCGGGAATATCCATGTCTTCAATTGTTTGGGCAGTGTCCAACGCAACTAGTTGCATTCTTAGTCGGCTCACGTGATTAGCTTGAACCCCGGCCTGGCTCCCAGTTGCATAGAGCTTTTTAAGACCTTTGTGGCGAAATGACTTTATCACTGAATCATTATAGCGCGTTGCGCATCACGCAACAACCAGCAGCATAACGTTGTAGTTAAGCGGCACAAAAATGCGTAGCATTTTGGGGCCCGGTGGAGGCGCATAGTGCCGGAACGTACCTGAACGTTTTGTTAACTGATTCTATACACATCACGCCGATGACCAATTTTTACAACCACAACTATCAACTCATTATTCCGAATCTCATAAAGAATCCGATAAACACCCTGTCGGATACGATATTTCTCCTGGCCGGGGAGTTTCTCAACTCCGGGAGGCCGAGGCTCCGCCCGCAAGGCTTCAATGCGCTTTAAGATTCTTGCGACATCCTTTTTTGGAATCTGGCGCAGATCTTTTGCAACGGACTGCTTGAATATGACCTCAAAGCTTCCCATGAGCCTTTAGATCATTCAGTAGCTCTTCATATGTAATTGTTGGTTCGCTTATTCTTTTATCATAGGCCTCTAAATCTTCTTGATCTTCCTGCAATACGCTGCGAACTGCCTCATTTACAAGATCTGATACTGATCGGTGCGTAAAGGCTGCCTTTAAACGTAAGGCTTGATGTACTTCAGGTTCAAAATACACCGTTGATCGTTTAGATGAGTTGCTCATAGACTTTTCCTCCATAAACAACTTTAACGCTATAGCGTCATAACGTCAAGGCGTTGCCGTGAACACAGTTAACGTTTTAGTTAAGCGGCGCCGTCAGGCGTCCGGCCCCGTAGGGGCGAACTTTAACGCTTTGTTAGCTGAGGAATTAATGAGTGCCAGCAAGTAGACCTGCAACGCTGAGGTCTTCATCCAGGTCTGGCCAGTGAATTCCTTCTCCATCACCTAAAAGTTCCCAGTTTTCCAACTGTTTACTACTTGCTTTAGAAAGTCGAGGGAACCACACCAGAGGAGCAGAAATTGTGCGACCGTCAAGTAACTCAACGAAAATTGTTTCAAGCGTGCATTTTACGCTATGAGCTTGTGGGTGAAGCTCAACTGCCAAAGTACTCATTCCACCTCTCCATTAGTGTGTCTTTGTTATCGACAACCAACCCTTCAATTCTTCTCAAATCTCTTGGGGAAAATCTTGTTGAACCGGCCAAAGAAACAGGATCTAACCAGAACTTGGCCAACATTCTATCGCGTTGGACGTGAGCGTGCGCAGGTTCACCTTGCTCATTACTATAAAAAAAGAATCGAAATGGTCCAATTCTGAGGATAGTTGGCATGACGTGATCTTACTTCAATTTCGAAAGATGGTTCTAGACACAGCTAACGTTTTAGTTAAGCGGCGTTGCGGAGCAACGTCCGGTGGAGGCCCACAGGGCCGGAACGAACTTTAACGCCTTGTTAGTTGACGTCAGAGGCATGGCCAAATCGCAATGTAACAAGATTTTGTGTTTCTTCACTGAATTTCGATAGTTCGTCATCGGTAACAAGGCCCTTGTTATACATATCACGAAGTTGTTGATCTGCCCGTGATCGACTGTGACCATCGAACATACGACCTAGCTCCTTGTCTCGCGTTTGAATAATTTTATACAAGTCCAGATATCTTTCATGAGCTGTCAAGTTTCCTCTTTCACAAAGTATTTGCGATTCGTCCAGTACTGACTCGCAAAACCGTTCCAACACTATTTTCTTCAGCTTTGTAAATTTCTTCCAGTCCGATTCTCGACCTTGCATGATTAGTCACCTAACGTTTTAGTTAAGCGACGCCGTTAGGCGTCCGGTGAAGCCAGCTTTCTGGCGGAACGTACTTGAACGTCTTGTTATGTGCCATACCCTGACGCTTCTTCTAAAGGAAACTTGCCCCGTACAAATATGCCATTGCCGCGACCAACTTCATTGCCACTTGAATCGTAAACCACGGATTCTGCGATAAATTGTGTCTTATTTCGGTTCACTACCTTACCAACAGCACGAAGCATACCTTCAGTAACTGGTCGAGTGATATAGGTCGTGAAAGATGTTGTTAAGACAAACACATGCTGCTCTAGTGAATTTGCCGCGAAGAAAGCCGAGTCATCCAACATTTTAAAATAGACTGAGCCATGAACCGCTCCGGCTGAATGGTGGAATTTCTTGGATAACTCGATTTCTATCGTTGCCTGACCTTCTATGACGGAAATAGTAGGTTTGTAGAATTCGTTTATTGGAGCAGCAGCATACATATTTTCCAGCGCTACTAAATGATGTTCTTGCTTCATTTCTTCACTCATCCTAAAGGCACATAACGCCTGAGTTAAGCGGCATAAAAGTGCGCAGCAGTTTTATGTCCGGTGAAGGGCCGCAGGCCCGGTGTCAACACCGGAACGTGCTTGAACGTTTTGTTAGGCATCTTCAGGCCCCCACTCCATCGCCAGCTTGCGATGATTGGCCGCACAATCTCTTAAATACAGGTTTATAAGAGTCTGATATGGAATTCCGGTCTCATTTGCCATTGACTTGAAATATGAAACCGTGTCGCGATCCAGACGCATGGTAACTGGTTGTTTTAGCTGTTTGGCATATGGGTTCTTTCTGCCCTTCATCTTAGAAAAGTCGTAGTGATCTCTCATTTTCTCACCTTCCAATATTCCATTTCTTCCGCGCGATTGGCTTTCCTGGCGGAAATAAGCCGTATGACCGCAGCATCTTCCCGATAGCAGTGCGAGACAATTAATGTGCGAAAACGCACGCTCATGCCCACGAGCAGAAAACGGTCTTCATCTTCGGAATGGTCCGGGTCATCATAGAGTATGGCCCACTCATCGAAGAACGTAGATTGAGCTTCCTCGAATGTAATGCCGTGATTTTTTTGGTTGATTCTAGATTTTTTTAGGTCCCATTCGAATTGAAGCCTTTTCATATGTACATTGTACGTATAGCCTGATATGCAGGCAAGGCCTAAATCCTAATGCCTAACGTTTTAGTCAAGCGGCGCAGCCAAGCTGCGTCCGGTGGAGCCAGCTTGCTGGCGGAACGTACTTAAACGCCTTGTTAACTTTTTACACTTGAAAGTCATCGGTTTTTCCTGCGTATAGCTCCACCTCTTCCGAAGAACAGACTCCATTACCCCCTATGAAATACCTTACTCCGAAAACTATTCCATCTTTAGCTTGTTCAGCTTGGATTACGACCACGGTTGAACATGCACCGAGTAGCAATACACTCAAACCCATTGCAATTAGTTTAACAACCGACATAAGCACCTAACGGTTGAGTTAAGTGGCCGCAGCGAAGCGGAGGTCACAACTTGAACGATTTGTTATGTTTTTACGCCTGATTTATGTTGAGTAAAATAATATTTACCTAAAACCACCATTAAAACACCACCAAGAACCATAATAGCTGAAATTGTAAGACGGAAAGTAATTGCTTCAGACACAAATATAACTCCTCCAAAAGCCGCAATTACAGGGACAGATAGTTGAAGCACGGCTGCTTGTGTAGAAGAAAGGCCGCCGAGAGCGATATACCATATAGTGTAACCAATTCCTGATGTGATACCGCCGGATACTACAGCTAAAAATATGCCCTCTGATGAAAACTTTGCATTATTAATTGTGATAATGATTAATAGTATAACTAGCGGGATAGTCCTGAAAAAATTATAGCCAGTATCCATAAGTGGGTTCTTCGAATCACGGCCTTTCAGTGTATAAATACCCCATGCAATTCCGGCTGTACTCATAAGGAAAAACCCAGTGGTAGATGGCGCGGTAACCCCAGGAAGAATGAGATAAACAAATCCTGTAAAAGCCATTGTCACACCTATCCACTCAGTAAGATGTAACCTTGTGCCAGAGACAAGAGATAGTAATATCATTGTTATTTGAACAGAGCCAAATAGAATAAGCGCACCAGTTCCAGTGTCTAACGAATTATAAGCATAGGAAAATGTAATCGCGTATAGAAATAACATAATGCTGGCAGTCCAACTACCTTTTGTAGATGCTTTTGTATTTCTTTGAGTGAAGCCAATGATTAAAAAAAGAACAATAGCACCTGATAGTAACCGTATGACAGTAAAACTTGATGCATCTATCGCTTCATTTCCCAAGGCTGATCGACATAGTACCGAGTTGGCAGCAAATGCAATTAATGCTAACCCAGTAAGAACGATTGTCTTTAGTAATGAGTTATTGATAATGGCTCATCCTTAGTAAACGTAACACTGAGCTAAATTGCCCCCGCGGCGCGTAGCGTCGTGGGGTCAATTTGAGCGCCTTGTTAGGCCACTCATGTCCCAAAAACGGCATTAGTAAGAGCCGTATCAAAGTACTCGGTGACTTCGGAAATCTTGCCTTCCCGGACCCGAATAATATGACAGTAAGTATTGTTGTATGGCATACCGTCAACCGTTTCGGCTTTACCACGAGATTGAACGACAACTACGTCGCCCTCCGCCACAATGTTTTCAATCGTGGAGTAGATTCCAGCTTTTAGTTGGCCAAATAACGGTCCCAGCAGATTGGCTGACAGTTCTTCTTTTCCCACGTACGTTCCGGAGAACCTAGTTGTGCCTATATCTGTCCAGGAGATGTCATCAGCGAGTAATTCGATACAGCGCTCCATTTCACC
>SMVB01219253.1_pt1 | contig 10149 bp, 10 predicted proteins | sample 2456461 | NCBI WGS metagenome assembly SMVB01 (sample SAMN11095934, study PRJNA526329) | marine sediment metagenome | biome: Marine sediment; feature: Surficial sediment; material: Deep marine sediment; isolation source: Hadal surficial sediment | place: Pacific Ocean | collected 2014-05 | depth...
GCTCCCATCAAGCGATTTCTGCTCTGACACTAAGCTTGAACATTACGCTCCCAGCGAAATTCCTCCTGAACAAACCATATAGTCCTGAATTCGTGCGCGGCCTGAGCAACCGGAGTCGTGTAAGCCTTTGCGGGACCGTCTGAGGCCATGGATGGCCGAGTACGAGCGCCGCATGGATGCGTCTTTTCGCGTGTCCCGCAAAGGCTTACACGACTGCGGTTGCGCATTCACCCACTCGAACTTCAACCACTATGGTGTGTTCAACAGGTGATTATTTGGCCCGTCGCTGGGCAAAATACCGGGGTTGCTCATCGGTGCCCAATAACATGCGTCGAATCATGTCCAGCCCGGCGGCGGCCACCATGGTCTGGAACAGGCTGCGCTCCACTGGCCAGCACAGATTGACGGTGCGCATGTCATCGCCGGTGCCCCAAGCCAGCCACACGGTACCCACGGGTTTGTCATCGCTGCCACCGTCCGGGCCGGCGATGCCCGAGACCGCGATGGCGTAATCGGCGCCGGATTTGGCCAGTGCGCCCAGGGCCATTTGCCTGACCACGGTCTCGCTCACCGCACCTTGTTCCGCCAGGGAGGCCTCGCTGACCCCCAGTACTGAGTGTTTGATGGTATTTTCGTAGGTGACAAAACCCGCGTGGAAGCCATCTGAGGCGCCGGGGATTTTGGTCAGCATGCTGGCTATCAAGCCCCCTGTGCAGGATTCGGCCGTGGTCAGCGTGGCACCGCGCTCGCGTAACAGTTGTAGCACGCGTTCGGCCATTAGTACCTCTCCCTCTCCGATTATATGGTAGCCCAGCAACTCAATGATCTGCGCCTTGCAGTTTTGCTGCGCTGCGGCCGCTTCATCGGTGTTGATAGTCAGTTTTACCTCCATCTGCGGGGCACCGGCCCTGAAACCCAGTTCTACCTCTTCTGGCCAGTCTGGCAGGTGGTCGGCAATTAGCTGTTGCGCGGTGGATTCGCCTATGCCAAAAGTTTGCAGGCGAACAATGTTGACCCCCGACGGGCTTTGCAATTGCTCCGCCAGGCCCTGTACGATTTCATCCATCATGGCGGTGAGCTCGCTGGGCACACCCGGGGTGCAAACAATGCGACAGTTGTTCACGGTCACTTCAAAGCCCACGGCACTGCCCACAGGGTTGGCGATAATGGAGGCCCCTGCGGGTAACAGGGCCTGTTTCATGTTGGCTGCATTGAGCGGTGTGTTGCGCTTGGCGCACCAGCTGTGCAGGTGCGCCACGGCATCTACGTGCTCTGCCAGTGGCACCGCCGCCACGGCGGCGACTACCTGGGCGGTCAAGTCGTCTATGGTAGGCCCCAGGCCGCCGTTGACAATAATCAGGTCGGACTCCTTGGCCATGGCTGTTAATTCCCGTTGCAGCAGCTCGGTGTCATCGCCAACCGTGACCTTGCGGTACACATTGACGGCCAATTCTCGCAGGCGCATGGCGATCAGTGCGGAGTTGGAGTCGACCGTGTCACCGGACATGATTTCATTGCCGGTCAATAGCAGTTGCACCCTGAAGTCTGGCTGGGCCATGTAGGGCTCCTGTGTGATAGATGGTTGCCGGGAATCGAGTGGGGCACAGTATACCCATTAACGTATACTGCACCCTATGACAGAGCTGAATTTTTGCCCCGATTGTGGCGGGCCGTTAATCCCGCCGTTGGTGGCCGACCAGGTGCGCAACCATTGCTATTGCGAGCGCTGTCAACGGCGCCATTACGATCACCCCGCGGTAGTGGTGACCTGCTTCGTAGCCTGTGGCAACAAGTTGCTATGGGTGCAGCGTGAATTGCAGCCCCAGCGCGGCCTGTGGGCAATTCCCGGTGGCTTTCTGGAAAATGGCGAGACCCTGGCCCAGGGCGCGGCCCGGGAGTTGTGGGAGGAGGCGGGTGTGCGCATCCCCGCGGCGCAGTTACAGTTTTATATGACCGGCACCATCACCTTTATCAACCAGGTGTATGTGGCCTTCAGAGGGGCAGTGGCCTCCCAGAGTTACTGCGCGGGCGTGGAGTCACGCAACTGTGGTTTTTTTAACCGCCGGGAGTGTCCCTGGGATGAGGTGGCCTACCCCGAGGTCAACGACTCGATTGTGCAGGCCTATGACGACCTGGACAGCGGCAGGTTTCAGGTGTGGCAGGCGGAGATGACTGCGAGCAGCTACAAACTCAAGCCGGTTTCCACCCGCCGCTAAAACCCCCCGTGACTGGCGATGTGTTGCAGCTCGGCGGCGCTGGAGCTGCGCCCCAAAATGACATTGCGGTGGGGGAAGCGACCAAATTCGGCAATGATATCCCGGTGGGCCGTTGCGTAACGGGCGAAGTCTTTCATCTGGTCCAGGCCGGTAGCGCTGACCATCTGCGAAAACAGTAAAACACATTGTTCCTGAACGGCAAGGTCTTCACAGTGCTCCAGCGGCAAGTACAGGAAAACCCGGTGAATCAAGGGCAGCTTCAGGTGCCGGCCCTGGGCTATGGCCTGTTGTGACAGGGCAAGCGAGCGCGGGTCGCCGGCAAAAGCCGCGGGGGTGCCGCGATGGATATTGCGCGGAAGCTGGTCCAGTAGCAAAATCAGTGCAATCAGGCCCTCATCGGTGGCAGCCCAGTGATCCAGTTCACCGGCCATGGCCCGCTCTACCACGACGCCGAAACGGTCTTTACACTGTCGGTCGGTGTCGGCGCTGGATTTGAACCATAGGCTGTGCTGTGCGGGGTCGCACAAGCCCTCATCGCTCAGGTGGCCAAACCAGAAAGGCAGAATTTCATCAATGGTTTTTTGCATTGTGTGCCTCTCCCGGTGGCCAGCGTGCCGCCACACATTGTGCTAAGGTGCGCGTCCTTTACCAGCATCATAGCGGAGAAATTCAATGGCGTTAGAGCCAGAAGTCGATTTATCTACCGATGAACAGAAAGTCAGTTATGGTTTTGGCCTGCAGTTTGCCGAGCAACTGCGTCGCAATCACTTCGAGGGAATGGATCTCGAGGCGGTGCTGGCCGGTGTTCAACACCAGTACAATAACCAGCAGGCTGTGCTCACTTCCGAGCAGATGAACCCCGCCTACGAGACCATTCAAAAGAGGCAGAAGGGCAAATCCGCTGAAACAGACAGCAAGCGCGAGGACCTGGCGAAGCAGTTCCTGGAGGCCAATGCGGCACGCGAGGGTGTCACCACTACCGACAGTGGCCTGCAGTACGAAGTGCTGGAAGCTGGTAGCGGCGCCAAGCCCACGGCCCAGTCCACGGTGCTTACTCACTACCACGGTACGCTGATTGACGGCACCGTTTTTGACAGTTCGGTGGAGCGTGGTGAGCCCGCCGAGTTTGGTGTCACCCAGGTGATACCGGCCTGGACCGAGGCCCTGTTGATGATGTCTGTGGGTGATAAATGGCGCATAGCCTGCCCCCCGGTATTGGCGTATGGCGCACAGGGTGCGGGGGATTCCATACCCCCCAACACCGCACTGGTGTTCGAAATTCATTTGATTGAAATCAAGGACTAGTGGGGGCCCCGGTGGCGGTGGCAAACATCAATCTGCCGCGCATTTTGCGCGTGGGCGCCGGTGCCAGTAATACGCTGGCTGCCACCCTGGCGGAGTTATCGCTGCAATCGCCGCTGATTGTTACCGATAGTTTTATGGTGCAGACCGGGTATTGCGCCAGGTTGACAGCACAACTGGAACACGCGGGCTTGAGTTACGGCGTGTTTGCCGATTGCGTGCCCGACCCGACCACCGACGCCCTGAGTGACGCTATGGCAGAGTTGCGGGCCGGTGATTATGATTGTGTCATCGGCCTGGGCGGTGGCAGCGCTATGGATACCGCCAAGGCCGTTGCCGCCATGGCGCTACACGACGGAGAAATACGCGATTATAAAGTGCCCCACCAGATAGAACGCGGCCTGCCAATAATCGCGGTGCCAACCACCGCCGGCACCGGCTCCGAGGTTACCCGTGTGGCCATCATCACCGATACCCAGACCCAGGAGAAAATGCTCTGCATGGGGCTGGGCCTGATGCCGGTGGCGGCCCTGGTCGATTATGAATTGACGCTTAGCATGCCCTACAGGCTGACCGCCGATACCGGCCTGGACAGCCTGTGTCACGCCCTGGAAGCCTACGTCAGTCGTCGGGCCAGCCCGTTTACCGATGCCATTGCCCTCACGGCCATGACCGCCATCTTCCAGAATATTCGCAGCGCCTGTGAGCAGCCCGACAATGTGCAAGCCAGGGCGGCCATGATGCTGGCGGCCACCCAGGGCGGCATGGCCTTCGCCAACTCATCGGTCACACTTATTCACGGCATGAGCCGTCCCATAGGCGCGCTCTATCATGTGCCCCACGGCCTGAGCAACGCCATGTTGCTACCCGAAATCACTGCCTGGTCGGTGCGCCATGCCCCGCAGCGCTATGCGCATTGCGCACGCACCATGGGCATGGCTAGCGGCGCCGACAGCGACGAACAGGCCCTGGACAAGCTGGTGGCCGCCCTGCGCCAGCTCTGCGCCGACCTGGCCGTGCCCAGCCCGGCCGAATACGGCATCGCTGAAGATGACTGGCATAACTCCCTGGAACTCATGGCAGAGCAGGCGCTGGCGTCTGGCTCGCCGGCAAACAATCCGCGGGTTCCCACGGCCGAGGACATCATTTCGCTGTATAGAGCTGTTTATATTTGAGGGACAAATGCTGGTTCTTTTGGTGGTATACCGCGGGCTGAAATTGGGCACCGCTTGCCAGGACTCGCCGTGAATCCATCCATGGAGGCTCGTATCCGGGATGCCGGACCAGCGCGTCCATGCGCTCCACGGTCCTCAAAGGCCTTGCCCGATCTCACCCCTTTCTATCGCCAATGTATTCACTATATCGATCTACCTCTGGAAAATATTTCTGATACTTTAGATAAATCCCGTGCTCCGATTGCAATTTTTTATTACACTGTGATCTCCGCAATTCACCCGAATAACAAGTGGTTCGCAAACAATGAGACGTGTCGTATTCAATCAAAAAGGTGGGGTCGGCAAGACCAGCATCGCCTGCAACCTGGCTGCTATCAGCGCCGCCTCCGGCCATCGAACCCTGGTGATAGACCTGGATGTACAGGGCAATTCCACGCATTACCTGGTGGGTGAAATCGACGCGGATGCCTTTCCGGCGGAGGCCCAGGGTGTTGCGGGCTTGTTCAAACAGACCGTGGGCTCGCGTAAGATGCGCCAGAACCCCGATTCCTTCGTGTGGGAGACCCCTTACGAGAACCTGTTCCTGATGCCATCCAGCCCGGTGCTGGCCAACATGGAGAAGGAACTGGAGTCGCGCTACAAAATCTACAAACTGCGCGACGCCCTGGACAAGCTCGATGAAGAGTACGACCGGGTTTACATCGACACGCCGCCCAGCTTCAATTTTTACTCCAAATCAGCACTCATTGCCGCCGACACTGTGCTGATACCTTTCGATTGCGACAGTTTTGCCCGTCAGAGCCTGTACGCCCTGATGGAGAACATCGCCGAGTTGCAGGAGGACCACAATCCCGACCTGGAGGTGGAGGGTATTGTCATCAACCAGTTCAATTCCCAGGCGCGCCTGCCCACCGAGCTGATTGCCGAGTTGGAAGAGGAGGACTATCCCGTTTTGGCCACCTACCTGAACACCTCGGTAAAAATGAAAGAGTCCCACCGTGCGCACCGGCCTTTGATCGACCTGGCCCCCAGCCATAAACTCACCGGTCAGTTCCTGGATTTATACGCGGAGCTTGAGGCGGGGATGACCAAGGCGCAACTCCGGGGCAAGTCTAGAGCCGCTTAAGCCGGGCGTATCCCCCGCGGTCCTGACCCGGGTTGCCCCGACCCGTGCCCGGTAAAGAATAACCATATAGACCGATGTTATTTGTCACGGGCCGGGCCAGTCATTAGAGTTGGCCGTTATGACAAATCTACGATTAGCCGAGCCTATGCCTCTACCGCGACAGCCAGAATCCGAGCTGGATCTGACCCAAATTAATGCCACCCTGCGCCATGCCAGTGCTCGCGAAGTGGTTCAATGGGCGCTGGGCCTGGGTAAAACAACCATCGCCACTACCAGCTTCGGTCGCAATGCCGCAGTAATGCTGCACCTGGTCAGCGAGGTGGATAAAACGATTCCCACTGTGTGGGTGGATACTGGCTACAACCTGCGCGAGACCTATGTGGTGGCAGAGCGGCTTATTCAGGAACTACAGCTGAATATGCATGTGTATTCACCGCAGATGACCTCCGAGCGGCGCAACGCTATTATGGGGGGCATTCCCACCATAGACGAGGAAGAGCGTCACAGCGAGTTCACCCGGCAGGTAAAACTGGAGCCATTTTCCCGGGCCATAGAGGAGCTTCAGCCAGAAGTCTGGCTCACCGGTATTCGCCGTGAGGAAACCGACCACCGCAAGTCCCTGGATATCGTCTCCCGGGATGACAGGGGCATTCTTAAAGTGGCCCCCATCTTTTACTGGTCGGAAGACCAGACCGACGATTACATGGCGCAATATCAGTTGAGCAGTTGCCGCCATTACTTCGACCCCACCAAGGTGCTGGATGGTCGCGAGTGTGGCCTGCATACGGCAGCCTAGGCTCGTAGTGCCGGTCAACCCATTGCCTGCGATATTGAGTCCCGGTCGGAGCTGGTGGTACCGTTGATGAATGGCGCGCAAATGGTTGGCGTGCTGGATATTGACAGCCCCACAGTAAACCGTTTCACCGCTGACGATGTCCAATATGTGGAAGCACTGGCGCGGGAGTTCTGCCTGTTGCAGTTTGGGCGAAGCCCGCCTTAGTGCGCTATACTCAGTTTGGCTGAGCGTTATTGCTGGGCAGGAGGAGGCTGACTTGCCAACAGGTCGGGAAATGCTGAAAACTCAGCGACCGAACTTCATTTTCGGCCGCCCGGCTGGGCTGTTGTCTGTCCGGGCTCGTTTGGCCACCCTCATTTCTGCCTTTTGTCTCCTGCTCACGGCCTGTGCGTCAGGGCCGTCCCACCGGGTGGCCGTGTCAGAGCTGGTGCCGCTTCAGTATGCCGGGCACACCATCGGTTTTCAGGATATTGACGCGCTGGCGCCCAGGACCGATTTGCTGGGCCTGGACGACGACATGCGACGTTTCGTCGAAACCTACACCGGGCATTTAAACTACGATCGCCAGCGCATGGTACATCTGCATCAGTCCATAAAAAGTGACGCCATCCTCGATATCAGCTACGCGCCCGGTGCCGAGGGGGGGGCCGCAGAGGTCTTTCACCGGGGCAGTGCCAACTGTTTATCCTACGCCAACCTGTTCGTTGCCCTGGCCAGAGAAGCAAACCTGAATGCCAGCTACCAATGGGTAAAAATGCGCCCCCAGTGGACCCGGATTGGGGAGCGGATCGCCGTGCGCCTGCATGTGAATGTGGTGGTCAAGCTGCGCAGCGGCGTGGAATACGTGGTGGATATCGAACCACTCACTGCCGCCGAGCGCACCAAGGTCCGGGTGATTAGCGATACCGATGCCTTTGCGCTGTACCACAATAATATTGCCATGGAGGCGCTGGCCAATAGCGAGCTGGATGTGGCCTGGGCCCACGGCATTCAGGCCCTGCGACTGAGCCCAAAAATGTCGCTGTTGTGGGTTAACCTGGGTGCCACCTATAGGCTGGCCGGTCAGCACGATGAGGCGGAGCGCAGTTACCTTTACGCCCTTGAGCTGAAATCAGGGAACCGTTCGGCGATGAATAACCTGGTGGTGCTGTACACCCTGGATGGCAGAAAAGCGGACAGTGATTACTGGTCAAACCGGGTGGCGCACTATCGCCAGAAAAACCCCTATTACCACGCCTGGCTGGGTGACAAGGCCGGGGAGGCCGATGACTGGCCCCAGGCGCTTATGCACTACAATGACGCTCTGCGCCTGAAACCCGAGGGGACGCACCTGCAATACGGGATGGGCGTGATCCATTACAAGCTGGGTGATCTGGACGAGGCGGTCGGCTATTTCTCCAAAGCGATAAGCTTGGCCACCCGGCACACCGATATAGAGGCCTACCAACTGCAGTTGGATGCGGTGAGGCGGGAGCAACTCGCCGGCGGTTAGTTGGGGCTGCTCAGCCTTTAATGTCTACCCTGATGTAGGCCCGTTTTGCCATTTTACCGCTGAGTTTTGCGAACACATCGCCAATTCTCATCTGCAGGGCGTATTTGTCGCGCAGGGCTTGTAGGGCGATGTCACGGTCCGTCTGGGTCTGCAAAATTATCGCCTCGGCGTCTAACCAGTCGCCGGTGACCACGCCGCGCAGGGTGCACGCCGCTACTCTGGTCTGGCTGAAATTGCGCAGGCGCTTTACCTTGCCGGCGCCACCGGCGGAGAACAGGTAGTAGCTACCCTGGTAGGGTGCGAACCACACCGGTGTGGCAACCCACTCGCCGGAGCGCTTGCGCGTGGCGAAACTGATGTAGTTGCCGCCTTCGAGAAATTCCACTTCATCGCTTTTCATGGTGAGACGTCCTATTATTGTCATCTGGTGTTACCGATATTAAAGCTTTATTTCTCAGCTGTAACGAACCTTTTGAGGGCGGGTCATGGGCATATTCAATGCAGAATCGAACGCGGGGGATGTTATTGCTGGCATTTCGCTGGCGGGTAAGATGGCGGTTGTAACTGGCGCCTCATCCGGGCTGGGAGTGGAGACAGCGAGGGTGCTGGCGGCCGCTGGTGCCCAGGTCCTAATGTTGGCGCGTGACAAAGACAAGCTGGATGGTGTGGTAAACATCCTGTGCGAGGCGGATACCCAGGCGAATATTCATACCGCCACTGTGGATTTGGCAGACCTGGACAGCGTGCGCGAAGCGGCCGCGGCTATTGTTCAACAATACCCCAGCATCGATTTGCTCATCAACAATGCTGGCGTCATGGCCTGTCCGCTGCTGCGAACCGCCCAGGGTTTTGAAATGCAGTTCGGCACCAATCATGTGGGCCATTTTCTGTTTACCTGTCTATTGGTGCCGGCGCTGACCAACACCGCCAGAGTGGTCTCCTTGAGCTCCGCCGGGCACCAGTTTGGCAAAGTGGATTTTGACGATCCCAATTATCTGCGTCGCGACTACGAAAAATGGTCGGCCTACGGCCAGTCCAAGACGGCCAATGCACTGTTTGCCGTGGGTCTGGATGACCGGCTAAAGGACAGAGGGGTGAGGTCATACGCCGTACACCCCGGTGTCATCATGACCGAACTGAGCCGCCACATGGACCAGGAAGACTTCGAAATGATTAGAGCCAGAGCGCCCCAGGGAAAGGGAAAGGTAATGGTGTTGAAAACCGTTGAACAGGGCGCTGCCACCTCAGTGTGGGCTGCCACCTCGCCAACCCTGGCGGACAAGGGTGCTCTTTATTTGGAAGACTGCCATATTGCTGATGCCGCTTCGCCGGGAGCAGAGGGTGGTGTAGAATCCTACGCCCTGGATCATGCCGACGCCGGCCGTCTTTGGGCGCTGTCGGAGGCGCTGGTGGGACAAACCTTCAAATTTTAATAAGCGTGAACAACAGAGTGTATGAATGAGTAACTCCAGTACCATTAGCGCGGCCCTCAAGGGCCAGCTTGCCGCCGGCGCTTCTATCACCGTCAAAGGGTGGCTGCGCAGCAAGCGCGACTCCAAGGCGGGCATTTCGTTTTTGGCCATACACGATGGCACGGCCTTTGACCCCATTCAGGCGGTGGTACCCGCTGACCTGGAAAACTATGAATCCGAGGTGCTCAAGCTGTCGGCTGGCTGCGCGGTGATTGTGAGCGGTACGCTGGTAGAGTCCCAGGGCAGGGGCCAGAGCGTGGAAATACAGGCCACACAGGTGGAGGTAGTGGGTTGGGTAGACGACGCTGAATCCTACCCCATCGCCAAAAAGCGGCACAGCTTCGAATTTCTGCGTACCCAGCAGCATCTGCGTCAGCGCACTAACACCTTCGGTGCGATTACCCGGGTGCGCACCACCTTGGCCAACGCCATCCATAATTACTTTCACGACAATGATTTCCACTGGATCAATACCCCCATCATCACCGGTAGTGACTGCGAGGGTGCGGGCGAACTGTTTCGGGTGAGTACCCTGGATTTTGCCAACCTGCCACGCAATGACAAAAATGA
>SMVB01048526.1_pt1 | contig 10147 bp, 11 predicted proteins | sample 2456461 | NCBI WGS metagenome assembly SMVB01 (sample SAMN11095934, study PRJNA526329) | marine sediment metagenome | biome: Marine sediment; feature: Surficial sediment; material: Deep marine sediment; isolation source: Hadal surficial sediment | place: Pacific Ocean | collected 2014-05 | depth...
ACCGGTTGGTCGACGGATTGGCGGGACACCACGTTGGGGGCCACGTTTTCCACAGACCGCGTGCCGGTGGTCTGCACCGGGCCCTTCCCATCAAGGGGCTGGCCCAAGGGGTCAACCACCCGGCCAATCAGTGCGTCGCCCACGGCCACTTCGATGATTCTGCCGGTGGACTGTACCCGGCCGCCCTCTTTCACGCCGTTGGCGTCGCCCAAGATGGCCGCGCCGACGATGTCCGATTCCAAGTTTAAGGCGAGGCCGAGGATGTCGTTGCCGAAGTCCAGCAACTCGTTGGAACGGACGCCCTGTAGGCCCTGGATGCTGGCCACACCGTCGCCCACTTGCACCACGGTGCCCACATCCACCAATGCCAGATCACCGCCAAACTCTTCGATCTGGCGCTTTATCAGCGAGACTATGTCCTGTCCTCTGGTTGCCATCAGAGGTTCTCCTTGCGGTAACGATTCGGCCAGTTGCGTTCAGTACGCCCTTGGCGCTTCAGCCGGTGTTCATTAATGCCCCTTGTCCGTGGATGCCCCTTGTTCGTGGATGGGAGAAGGGGCCGGTTTTTCTACAAAGCCAAGACTGCTACCTTGAGGCGATGATCTCGGTATGCAAACGTTTACGCAATCCTTCCAGACGGGTCTTGGTGCTGCCGTCCAGCAACCGGTCGCCAATCTGAATCACCAGTCCCCCAAGGATAGAATCATCTACTCTGGTTGTTAACACAACTTCGGCGTTGACCAGACCACTTACGAAGCTGCGGATGCGGTCGGTCTCGGCGCTTTCCAGCGGCACCGCAGTGGTTATCTCCACCCGTTGCCTTCCCAAGTGTTGGTCCAGCAACCTCGTATATCCGGAATAGACGCCGGTGATGGAATCCACCGAGTTTTTGGCCACCAGCAGATCCACCAAGTTGCGGACCAACGGGTTGATGTTGGCTAGGACCGACGCCGTGGCCTTCAGCTTGTCTGCTGCGCGCATGTCGGCGTGTTTCAACAGAGCGGCAAACTCGGCGTTTTCGAACACCTCGGCCACCACTTCCAGGTCCTCACCCCACTGTTCAACCTGATTGTTCTCCAAGGCCAAGTCAAAGATGGCCTGGGCGTAACGTTTTCCTGAGAGTTGCTGGGCCATTTGTTCTCTAACCCGTTCTCAGGGTTTCGCCTTCTTCCAACACCTGGTTTATCAGGTCTTCGTGGGCCGTCCGGTCAAGAGAACTGCGGATCACCCGCTCGGCGGCGGTTATGGCTAGGTCGCCGAAACTGGTCCGGACCTCTTGTAGCGCATTGTCCCGCTCCCGCTGAATGTCCGCTCTGGCCCGTTCCACGAAGGCCTCGGCCTCCTGACGCGCCTTGTCCATCTCCTCGGTCCGGAACCGTTCCGCGGCTTCCCGCGTCTGGTCCATGATGCGCTGACCTTCACGCCTGGCCTCGGTTATCTGCTCCTGTATAGCCTCCTGCGAGGACGCGGCGTCTGCCCGCGCCCGGTCGGCGGCCTCCAGGCTTTCCCGGATTCGGTCCGCCCGTTGGTCCATCAGCCGCAGTATCGGCTTGTAAGCGAACAGATACAGCAGGCCCAGGACCAGCAGGAAGTTGACCAAGTATATCGCGAGGCTTGGGAAATGAATTCCCAATGTCTCTAACATATCAATCCACTACCCTTGAATCTCGAGGGGTTCTCGGAGAGACCCTGTCGGAGTCTGATTCCATGAAATCCAAGAAACCCAACTTAGAATATGAAACCAATCATGATTGCCGCGACCAGAGCGTAGATGCCCAGGGCCTCAGCGAAGGCGATGCCCAGAATCATGTTGGTCTGAATGTTGCCGGTGGCCTCCGGGTTGCGGCCGATCGCGGTCATGGCGGCGGCGCCCAAGAGTCCGATGCCGATGCCGGGGCCGATCAGTCCCAAGCCGATGGCGATGCCGGGTCCCAGCAGCCTTGCGGCATCTTCACTAATCTGGGCCAGAGGAATGTTTACCAAAGCAAGCAGAGCTTCCATCGTCCTTCCTTATCTCCTTAGTTCCGTTGTTCCATTGTTCCGGGCGAGTCCGCGAATTCGCGCCCCTAATCGATATCTAATTTTGGTTGGCGGAGTAGATCGCGAATATCCCGCCCAATGCCGCCGCCGCGATGCCAATCACGGCCAGTACCATTATAAAGATCAATACATCCATCTCGTTCCCTCTTGCCAACTTCCCTGTTAGCTATTTTCGAATCCGCCGAATCCGCGATTTCGCGCGTGGTCCACCGCGACGATGCCCGATGATTATAACCGGCGCCGCATCTTCCGGGAAACCAGCCGGGAAACCTGGCGGACAACCCGGCCTAGTGGGCCTCTTCGCGATGCGCGGTGATGGCGATCGCCGCGAACACCAGTGTCAGGCCGGAGAAGATGAGGGCTTGGATAAAGCCCACCAACAACTCCAGTCCATATACCCCGACCGTGGCCACGAATGGGACCAAGAAGGCCGATACCAAGACCAGTATCTCCCCGGCGGTCATGTTGCCAAACAACCGGAAGGTGAAGCTAATCAGCCGCACTAATTCGCTGAAGGCCTCCAACGGTCCCACGAAGAAAAAATCCAGCAGGTACTGGAAAGCATCCAGAATCTTGAACCTGAATAACGCGACGATCCCTTTTTTCAGGCTACTGATACGGATGAACTTGGTGATGTAGCTAATGCCCAGCATCTTGAATCCCAGTCCCTCAACGAAGACGAAGGACACGATGGCCAAGGCCAACGGCATATTGATGTCCGTTCCCGCGGGACGCAGCAGATGTATCTGGATCAAATCGCCGTCCATGAACCCCAAAGAGGGATATATGGGCAGCAGTCCGATCCAGGCATTGAATATCACGAAGAGGAAGATTGTGGCGATGACCGGGAAGATCATCCGGCTGTGCTCCCGCCCAACGGTTCCCGCCACGAAATTCAATAGGCCTTCAATGGCTATCTCGACGAAATTCTGGAAACGGCCGGGCACCATGGCCAATTTGCGCGCTCCCAGAATGAATATCGACACCAAGAGGATGCTGGCGATCCAAGACGAGAGGATTGTGTTGGTAATGATGAAGTTGTTTCCCTGGTAGGGGCCTTCAGCCACCAATTCTTCAATCAGTTCATGTTGGTCGTGGGTTAGAAGGTCTTCGCCTTGACCCAACTCGACTTCTTCTCCGGTAATCGCTTGAAGCAAGCTGGTGAGCCGTTCGGACTGCTCACTGGTCAGAGAGTCCTTCTCTAGTAGAACCTCGATTTCCTCTGCAAAGAGGAAATCACGGTAGTGAATGCGGTCTGGGGTGGGAAAATCAACCTGGGCGGGAAGGTGGACCGCAGGTTTGGGGATGAATGGACCCTCAGCGGTCTCGCCCGTGGCCTTTTCTTCATCCGATTGGGTGAGGCCAGCCCCGATGGCTCCAGTGATGAGTCCCGCGATTGCCAGGGCCAAAAAAAATATCAGACCCAGGGCGATGAATTTGCCGGCGCCGGAGCCCACTATGGATTCCCTCCGTCGTCATGGGTCTTGTCGTCTGGATCGATAGATTGATTAGGGCGCATTTCTTTGGGCCTGCAGTCTGCTTTTCGGGATTGTTCGGGGCGCACCAAAGGTTGAATCATCTTGAAGAGACCATAGAATGCGGCCACTGTCCCAAGCACAGTCCCCAGCAGCGTGAAGAGTGGTTCTAGGCCGAGCCATTTGTCCAAGGCCACGCCACCAACGACGCCAATCACGATGCACGCCGCAACGTACCATCCGAGCCCGGTTAGGCGAAGGGCCAGCAGCCTCCGATCCATGTCACCGCCAGAGCGTTGTGAATAATATCACTAGGTATATTGAATGTCAATTGAGGCTAAGATTACGAAATACGTTGGATATCGCGACGCAAAGACGGCCCCGTCGATCTAGCGTCGGGGCCGTCTTTTCACCATATTATTTTTGGTCTCTGTTGTTAGCGGGTGCCTGATTGCTTCCCGAAGTCTTCCAGGTCTAGAGAATCGATGAAGTCGGTGAAGGCTGACATGCTCTTCAGTTCCTCCGGCCTAACATCCGAGCGTCCTTCGCCTTGGGACGGGTCAGCTGCGTCGTGGCCCAGTGGCTTACCGGTCTCTTTGTCCAGGTGGATCCCCGCCTTGTCCATGACTTCTTCATTGGCGTATATCGGCACTTGGGCCCGCACAGCCAAGGCCACGGCGTCGCTGGGGCGGCAATCGATCTCCTTGGATTCGCCATTGGCCTGGATGGTGATCTTGGCGAAGAAGGTATCGTTTTGAAGATCGCTCACCAAGATGTGCAGGATGGTGCCGCCCAAGGACTCGATGATTGTGCCCAAGAGGTCGTGCGTCAACGGCCGAGGCACGGTCAAATCTTGCAACTTGACTGCTATCGCGTCGGCTTCCGCGGGGCCGATCCATATAGGCAAGTAGCGGTCTGAATCCTTCTCACGGAGAATCACGACCCGCTGGTAATTCATGGGACTGACCCGGATGCTATCTACGGTCATTTCGAGCATGCAGTTATCCGCCTCCGAAATTCGCCCGGTGCTCTGGCAAAATTGTAATCCTAGCGCAAATTAGGTGTCAACCCGAGGCAGCTTTGTTTTGTGGCTAAAGCGTTGGCCTATAAGGCTCATTTATGAGCCAATCATGGCCATGTTGCACCGCGGACGGCTGTACGGGAATCATATATGTACAAATCTGACGCGGCGGAAACCCCGCAAGTCCACTTTGCTCAAGTCTGCCCTCTAGGCGTGGTCTTTGCCTGATCCACGTCCAAGCCAGGCTCAATCCACTGTATAATGAATAGAGAGTACACACGGCGGAGCAGGGTTACTCAGCGCTCATTTCGTCGGCGTCCCCCGGAGGACAACAATGCCTAGGAGTAAGAACAGCAGAGTCAGCGGCGACCTGGCAGCCCGGTTCCGGGTCGACTGGCAGAAGACTACCTGGGACCGGGACATGGGGGCATTTGCCTTCAATTGCACCGACGAGCTGGCACCTCTCGATCATTTCATCGGCCAAGACCGCGCCCAAGAAGCAATCCGCTTTGGGTTGGAGGTCGACAAACCGGGTTACAACCTGTTTGTTACCGGTCTAACCGGCACCGGGAAAACCAGTGCCATCAAGGCCCACCTCCAGAGTATCGTCGAAGACCTGGACCGCCAAGAGAAACGCCGGCCAATCAGCGACTGGGCCTACGTTTATAACTTTGAGGATGCCGACCGGCCCAGGGCGGTGCGTCTCCCTCGCGGCACCGGCAAGGTCTACCGCCAGCAACTCTCCGCGGTGCTCCGGACGCTACAGGAAGAGATTCCCAAGTTACTGAAAAGCGAGGGTTTCGAGGCCCAAGTCCGCAGCCATGAAGAGACTGACCGCAAGGCCACCCAGGATTTGGTGGGCGAATTGGAGCGTGCCGGGCAGTCGGCCAACTTCTCCGTGCAGATGACCCCCAACGGAATCACCATCTTCCCCATGACCGAGGGCCGCCCCATGACTCCCGAGGAGTATCAGGCGCTGGAGCCGGAACCGAAACAGGCCGTGGATGAAGTCCGGGCCCAACTGATGCAGCAAACTCAAGATACGATGGCCAAGATTCGGGAATTGGAAAAGGCCTCGGCCAAGATGGTCCAGGAATTGGAGCGCAGCGCTGGCGGTCAACTAGTCGATCAGGTCTTTTTCGAACTGCACGCGCTATCCCAAGACATTCCAGAGATGCGGCAATTCCTATTGGCCCTGGGCGAATTTGTGCTGAACAACATCAACTTATTCAAGGAATCGGAGGGTCCCAAACCCACGTTGGGTGGGGTCCCCTCGGTGCCTGCGGGTGTGGGAGGGGCCCTGGGGACGAACCCGTTCTTGCCCTTTGAAGTGAACGTGTTGGTCGATAACAGCGGGGTGGAGAAACTGCCCATCATCATCGAACCCAACCCCAACTGGGGCAACCTCTTTGGCCGCATCGAGCGCCGGGCCATCATGGGCACTTACGTCAGTGACCATGGCATGCTGAAACCGGGGGCCGTACACCTGGCCAACGGCGGCTATCTTGTCCTGAACGCCCGGGACGTCCTGATGGCGCCCGGGGCCTGGGAGGGCCTGAAAAGGTCCATCCGCAACCAAGAGGTGCGCTTGGAAGACCCGGCTGAACAGACCGGACTGTTCATTCCCCAAGGACTCCGCCCGGAGCCCGTGCCCCTAGACCTGAAGGTTATCGTAACGGGGGACGAGAGTATCTACCGCCTCTTGACCTCCTCCGACAACGAAGATTTCTGGGACCTGTTCAAGGTGAAGGCGGAGTTCGATTACCGGGTGGAGCGTAACCAAGAGAATATGATGGCCTACTGCGCGTTCATCTGCCGGACCTGCGAGGAGGAAGACCTGCTGCCATTTGAGTCTGGCGCCGCCGCCCGGGTCTTGGAGTTCGGCGCTCGCCAAGTTTCCGACCAAACCAAGCTATCCACCCGGTTCGGCCAGATCAAGGACTTGCTTATCGAGGCCGACTATTGGGCCCGCAAAGACGATGTCAAAATGGTCCAAGACCACCACGTTCAGCAGGCCGTGAACCAAAAGGTCTACCGGCTGAACCTGGTGGAGGAGCGCCTCCAAGAAATGATTGCAGACGGTTCCCTGTTGCTGGACGTTACAGGTGAAGAGGTAGGCCAGATAAATGGTCTGGCCGTCTACGACCTGGGCGATTTCAGCTTTGGCCGCCCCATGAGGATCACCGCTCAAACCTACGCCGGCCGGGAAGGCGTCATCAATATCGAGCGGGAAGCGTCCATGAGCGGGCGCAGCCACGACAAGGGCGTTTTGATTCTGAGCGGTTACCTGGGCGCAAAATTCGGGCACGACCGGCCGCTCACCCTTTCGGCCAGCCTGTGCTTCGAGCAATCATATGACGGAGTAGACGGTGACAGTGCCTCCTCAACGGAGATCTACGCCATATCATCGAGCCTGTCGGGGTTGCCCCTCCGCCAGGATATCGCCGTCACGGGGTCGGTCAACCAGCGGGGCGAGATTCAGCCCATCGGCGGCGTCAATCAGAAAGTGGAGGGAATGTTCGATGTATGCCGGACCGCCACCGGCCTCACCGGCCACCAAGGGGTGATAATCCCTCACCAGAACGTCAAGAACCTGATGCTGAGAGACGACGTCGTAGAGGCGATCCGGGAAGGGAAGTTCCACGTTTATGCCGTAAAGACCATCGACGAAGGCTTGGAGATTCTCACCGGCACGACCGCGGGTGAAGCCGGCGCCTCGGGTGCATTCCCCGAGGGAACAATCAATTACTTGATCGCGAAGAGACTGGCCGAACTGAACGAGTCGATGCGCGGCTACTTCCAGGGGATGTTGGCCAACGGCAGTTAGCAGCAACCTGGCAGCGAGACCAAAGCGCGCCACGGTTTTTGCCCCTATGCAGAGACATTTACCGTGGCGCGCTTCTTTTAGCGCGATTTCGTATCCGCTCGCGCATCCGCTGCTTGCGCTTTGGTTACTGAAGAAGCTCGGATGGAAAGAGAAGCTTGGGTGGAAGGCCCAGGGCTAGCGCAGCAACTCCGCAGCATCGGTTTCTTCCCCATTGTAGCGGCGCAGGTCCATGTTGCTGGAAGCCTGTATGGCCAGGACCTGGATTCCCTTGCGCACCGAACCAACGAGTTTGTCCAACTCCAATTCCATGGAGCGCAGGCTGCGGAGGGCATAGGCGTCCGCCTCGGTCCGGCGGGACAGGGCCTCGGCTTCCGATTGCTGGAGCATCCTGGTGATTCTCTCTTCGGCTTCCCTCACCGTGTCCGCAGCCTTGGCTTCCGCCAGGGTTACGACCTCGCTCTGCCTCAACCGGTCGCGAAGCTCGTCCTCGCCCATGGATTTGGTCCGCCGGGCGTCGTTGTGAGCGGTGTTTAGGATCTGGTCCTTCTGAGACAATATGTCCTCCGCCGAACGGACCTCTTCGGGGATGGTCAGACGCAATTGGTCCACCAACTCCATAACTTTTTTCTTGTCGATGAGAACGTTGCCGCTGACTGGCACTGATTTGCTTGTTTCGACCAGAGTTTCCAACCGGTCAATAATATTTATGATGTCGATGATTGCACCCCTCCCCGGTCACTACCCATCACGACCGGTTATCAAATTTTGAGTAAACTGCCTCGGCGACATTGGGCGGGACCATCTCGGTGATATCCCCGCCAAGTTTAGCTACCTCCTTAAGTAGACTTGCACTAACGAACATATAGTCCTGTGAGGTCATGAAGCAGACCAAATCAACCTCTGGTTCCAGCCTCCGGTTCATGAATGCCATGTCGAATTCGTATTCGAAGTCCGAACCGCTTCTCAGACCCCGGACTATTACCTCAGCTCCGATGTCCTTGGCGCACCGGACCACCAGCCCCGTGAACTTGATGACCTCCACATTTGGCAGGTGGCTACAGGCGTTGCTAATTAACTTCCACCGCTCTTCTGTGTCAAAGAGCAGTTTCTTCGAAGGCGTTTCGTAGACCGCGATAACCAGTTTTTCAAAAAGGTTGGCGGCCCGGGTCGCCACGTCCACATGGCCCACGGTCACCGGGTCAAAGCTGCCGGGATACAGCGCGATTACCATGACGGATTCCCGTCGGCGTCCGAGTCCTCAGCTAGATTGTTTTCTGGGTCGTCCGATTCAGGACCGTCCAACTGAAGACGGTCTGAATCTTGCTCGTATATGAAAAAATCGACCACGTTGTCTCCGTAACGTCGATGTGATGTCAACCGTAGCGCGCCGTATGTCTCACTTAGATCATCGCGCTTGGAATGTCCGGCAACGACCACGCCACCTTCCAAAACCAATCCTGGCTGGGAAGCAATCTTCTCCAGCAGACTGTCCAGCCCTCCCATCTTGTAGGGAGGGTCCAACAGCACCAGGCCGTAGCGTCCAGGCAGGGTCTGAATGGCCTCCAGCACATCCGCCCGGTGTACGCGCCCTTGCGGAGTGAAGCCGGTGGTCTCGAGATTGCTACTGATGACGGCGCTTTGCCGACGGTCCCATTCCACGAAATCCACCCACCCCGCTCCGAGACTCAGGGCCTCTATGCCCAGGCTGCCGGACCCCGAAAAAAGATCCAACACCCGGCCGCCCCGGTAGTGTTCAGGGTCTAAAATGTTAAAGATGGCCGCCCGTACCCGCGCAGTGGTAGCGCGGGTGCCGGGACTAACAGCTCCTTTTAGCCGTCGGCCCTTGGCGATTCCACTTGCTACCTGCATGCGTCATTCAAGGCTGAATTATACATAACGTTGAATGGACATTCCTAGTAAATCATCCGTCAGTTTTGACGAATTTAATATTAATTTAGAATTCAGTAATCGTTAGGCATCGGTATGTCGCCGCCGATCTTGCCACGGGACTCTTCAAATGACGAAGCTTTATCCCCCCGGTCAAGTTGACGCTCATATGGGCCTGTGCTAACATCCAAACCATCTAGAGACCCTATTTTCACGCTCAAATCCCGCCAATTCGGACCCCGTAGACACTGCTGCCCGGCGGTCTTTCCATCGACGGTCTCGCCGAAGAAACTGTTGAACTGGCCAGCTTTTGGCCGGCAAGTACGAGGCCGGTGAATACGGCGCAATGAGAACTAACCAGGAATGAGCTTTCGCCAACTTTTGGCCAGCGCCGCCCCCAGCAGGGAGACCGTTGTCACTATTGGCGTATTCGACGGGGTTCATGAAGGACATCGCCACCTGCTGCGTCAGTTGGTCAATTTGGCTGGCGATCACTACATCCCCACCGTTGTCACCTTCTTAAACCGCCCCATAACCGTCCTTCGGCCTGGCACCGAGCCCAGCTACCTTACCACGCCGGAGCAACGCATCGAACTCATCAAGCGCCAAGGCATCGAATTGGTGGTGTGTCTTGAGTTCACACGAGAATTATCTCAAGTGACCGCCGCCGATTTTGCTGAGTCCTTGGCCGTGTCGTTGAAGATGAAAGGGCTGGTCATGGGCCCCGACTCCTGCTTGGGCAAGGACCGCCAGGGCGATTTTGACTTCATGAAACAGCAAGGAGAGCGGTTGGGTTTCTGGGTCCAGTCAGTAGAACCATTGGAGATCGAAGGTCAACCGGTCAAGAGCAGGCGCATCCGCAGCGCCTTGGTGGATGGAGATGTGTCGGTCTGTCCA
>SMVB01143014.1_pt1 | contig 10147 bp, 7 predicted proteins | sample 2456461 | NCBI WGS metagenome assembly SMVB01 (sample SAMN11095934, study PRJNA526329) | marine sediment metagenome | biome: Marine sediment; feature: Surficial sediment; material: Deep marine sediment; isolation source: Hadal surficial sediment | place: Pacific Ocean | collected 2014-05 | depth 0-1...
CGAGGCTAGGTTGGCCGATTTCCTGGGCAAAGAAGGCGCGTTGGTGTTTTCCACCGGCTATCAGGCCAACCTCGGCCTCATTTCGGGCCTCGTGGGCCGCGGAGACGTGGTACTGATCGACAAGCTGGATCACGCATCAATCGTCGACGGCGCGAAGATGTCCTACGGACAGACGGACCGGTTCGCCCATGGAAACCTCGCGCAACTGGAACGACTGCTGGAAAAGAATTCAGATCGTGGCATGATGGTGGTGGTTGACGGAGTGTACTCCATGGAAGGAGACATCGCCGACCTCCCGTCGTTGTTCCGTTTGACGCAGCGCCACGGTGCCGCTCTGGCGGTGGATGACGCGCATGCCATAGGAGTGATCGGCCCGAAGGGTGACGGGACGGCGGCCCATTTCGGCATGGTGGACGAAGTGGACGTGATCGTCGGTACTTTTTCGAAGTCACTGGCGTCGATCGGCGGTTTTATCGTCGCGTCGGCGGACGTAATTCACTATCTCAAACACCATGCCCGTCCGTTGATTTTTTCGGCGGCGCTGCCACCGGCCAACACAGCGGGCGTGATTGCAGCTCACGAGGTAATGTTGCGGGAGCCCGAGCGCCGCGATGCTCTCTGGGCCAACACCTTGCGGCTCCAGAAGGGGCTGACGAGCCTCGGGTTCGATATCGGGCCGTCGGCGACGCCGATCGTGCCGGTGCTGATCGGAGCGATGGAGGGCACGTTCATGTTCTGGCGCAAGCTGTTCGACGCAGGTGTGTTCACCAATCCGGTAGTGCCGCCTGCGGTTGGCCCATCGGGTTGCCGATTGCGGACCAGCGTGATGGCCACGCACAGTGACGACCAAATCGATTACGTGTTGGATACATTCGCGAAACTGGGGAAAGAGGCGAACATTATTTGACCGGTACTGTTGCCGTGCGGCCGGTGCACACGGCTGCCGACCTCAACAGATTCATCGCATTTCCATATCGACTGCATCGAGGGGACCCGCAATGGGTCCCTCCGTTGCGTATGGACATGCGCAAGCTGCTTTCACGCCGGAAGAACCCCTTCTTTCGACATGCAGAAGCCGAGTACTTCCTTGCCGAACGCCGTGGCGGTCGAGGTACGGAGGTCGTCGGACGGATCGCGGCGATTCACAATCGTGGACACAACGAGTTCCACGAAGACACCGTAGGCTTCTACGGCTTTTTTGAGAGCATCAACGATCAGTCGGTGGCCGACAGCCTGTTCCATGCAGCGGCGAACTGGCTGAAGCAACGGGACTTGACGGTGATGCGTGGGCCCGTATCGTTCTCGACGAACGACGAATGCGGCCTCCTTATCGATGGGTTCGACTTGCCACCCACCGTGCTGACGCCTTACACGCCACCGCACTACGTCGATCTCACAGAGCGGGCCGGTTTCACAAAAGCCCGGGATCTATTTCTATACCACAGCGTCAACGACCGGCTTCCCGAGCGTCTCATCCGGGGTGCGAAGCTCATTGCCAAGCGAAAGAAGATCACGCTTCGTCCGATCGACATGAAGCGCTTCTCGGAAGAGGTAGAGCTGATCAAGAAAGTCTACAACTCGGCGTGGGAGCGAAACTGGGGTTTCATCCCCATGACCGAGGCCGAGATCGATCATCTAGCGAAGAACTTGAAGCCGGTCATCGTACCCGAGTTGGTTGTATTCGCTGAGCGAGAAGGAGAGCTGGTCGGTTTTGCGGTAGCGTTGCCGGACCTCAACGTCGCACTCAAGACAAACCCGTCGGGACGCTGGTTTCCGGGCATCCTGAAGATTCTCTGGAAGGCTCGCAAGATCACGCGACTCCGGGTAATGTTGTTGGGCATCCTTCCCGAGTACCGGAGCTACGGGGCCGACGCGCTGATGTACCATTGGATCTGGGACAGGGGATATGCATTGGGCTACCGGTGGGCCGAGGCCGGCTGGATCCTCGAAGACAACACCGCGATGAACAACGGTCTTGTCCGGATGGGTTTCGAGCACTACAAGACGCTGCGGCTCCTCGATCGTCCACTGTGAAGATCTTCGTGACAGGCGGGACCGGGTTCATTGGCTCACATCTCGTCGACGCCCTGCTGTCGCGTAGCGACGAAGTAACCTGTCTCGTACGAAACCCGGAGAAGGCCGAGCGGATCTTCTCTCACGACAGGCAACCGAGGATCGTGGTAGGAGACCTCAACGACCTCGAAGCATTGGCCCGGGGTTGCGAGCATGTGGACGCTGTATTTCACGTCGCCGGCCTAACGGCGGCCCGCAACCGAGCCGAGTTTCTTGCGGTGAACGGAAACGCGACACGCACACTCGCGTCGGTGGCCAACGATACCGCGCCCAACCTGCAGCATTTCGTTTACGTGAGCAGCATGGCGGCGGTCGGCCCAAGCACCAAGGGAACCTCCCTCCGGGAGCAAGCAGCGACTCGGCCGGTGAGCGACTACGGTTGGAGCAAGCTCGCCGGCGAAGAGGCCGTGCGGGCGAGCGGGCTGCCATGGACCATCGTGCGGCCGCCCACGGTTTACGGCCCTCGTGACACCGAGATCCTGAAACTGTTCAAGTTCGCCAAGCTTGGGCTCTGCGTCTTCTTCGGTGACGGCTCTCAAGAGTTGTCACTGGTGTACGTAGCCGACCTCGTCGATGCCCTGATCAGGAGCCTGTCGCCGGCGACACGGCAGAAGGTTTTCTTTGTCTGCCATCCGGAGATCTGGACGACCAGAGCCTTTACGACCGAGATATACCGGGCACTCAAGGGGGGAAAAACAGGGCGACGCCGGCCCCTGACGATTGCCATTCCGGGGACCCTTGCACGTGGCATATTGTGGACGACGGGGACTGTCGCCGCCCTCCTGCGCCGCGCCACGCTCCTGAACGCGGATAAAGCAAACGAGCTTCTCGCCGAAGCCTGGACGTGTTCTTCGCAAGCGATCGTGGAAGCAACAGCCTGGCAACCAACCACCGGTCTAGCCGCCGGCCTGCGACAAACCGCGGATTGGTACAAGAACGCCAAATGGCTTTGAAGTCGGTAGACAAGCTGATTGCGGCGTACCTGGGGTTCATCACACTAGTCATCGTCCTGCGCGGTCCTTTGGGAGGCACCGCCGCCTGGATGCTGGGCATGCACGTCCTCTTCGGCATAATGCTGTACCTATACACTCGCCTTCACAAAACCGGCCGCGTTGGGCAGACTCTGCACACACTGTATCCCCTCGTCATGCTGTTGCCGCTCTATGGACAGATCGGACTGCTCAACGCGCCGCTGGGCACCGATACGATCTTTGCCCACGATGCGGTCATTCGGGGGTGGGAAGATGTAGTCTTCGGGTCACAAATCTCGTACACGTGGATCCGCAAATATCCATCGGTGTTTTGGTCGGGGTTCCTTCATCTGGCGTACCTCTCGTACTACCCGCTCGTCACTCTTGGACCTCCGCTCCTCTTGCTGAAGGGTCGCCAAGGTGACGCCAATGCAGTCGTCCTGGCCACAATGGTAGCATACCTGGTGTGTTTCGTCACTTTCGTGACGTACCCGGTTGCCGGCCCGAACTTCACCTTCGCTCAGCCGACGGGACCCGTGAGAGAGGTCTGGAGTGCCAAGCTGGTCTACAGTGTGCTGGCCGCGGGATCGTCGTTCGGAACCGCCTTCCCATCGTCTCACGTCGCCGCCAGCACTGCCGCCACGTTGGCGCTATGGCGCGTGTGGCGGCCGCTTGGCACGACCTTCACCGGCCCGTTGATTTTTCTGATTATCGCCACCGTGTACTGCCAGATGCACTACGGTATCGACGCCACGTCCGGTTTGGCCGTCGGGATACTGGCGGCTCTCGTGGTACGAAAACGGGCAGCGGTAGGGCAACGGTAGGCCCTACCGCCCGCAACCAGATTATTCGATCGTGAGCGTAGCGACCATTCCCAGCATCTCGTGGGGGGTGCACACATAGAAATATTCGCCGACCGGCGCCCCCTCGAACGAGATCTCATACACGGCGTTAGGTGCCATGATCAGCTCGCCGTTCATGGGGCCTATGCGGTTCGCCATGGCGGCGTCCAGCACGGCCTCTGCACCGTCGGGTACCTGCCCGGACTTGAACTGCACGTTGTGGATACCGCCGCTCACATTGATCCAGTGGACGGTGTCCCCAACCTTTATGGTCAACTCGTCCGGGATGTAACGGTACTCACCAGCATCGGTAAGCACCATTTGAACTTCGTGAACCGTTCCGGTTCCACCAGGCAAGGACGTGTCGGCGCCCGGGGCTTCCACGGCCAACTGCGCCGCCTGCGCATCGCCGCCACCACTGCAGGCCATGACTGCCAGCCCAGCCGTCGCCATGAACTTCCGCATATCGCAATTCATCCTCAATAAACCTCGAAATGTTGATGATCGAAAATCTAACAAAAGCGACCGGGCGTTCTAGATGAGCGCTCGACCGCTTGTGAATGGATTCACACAATCTACATTGGTACCGGTGTAACGAAAGTCCCCCATAGAGCTTGCTTTTTCGCGACGAATCCGAGTACTTCGGGCGAGGCCACAATTCGGTGCCTCACAAGGACTTCCGACGACCCGACACCGCGCGCGCCAGCGGTCGGCGAGCGCCTTACAAGGCCACGTTTCATTCATGAGGTCCTGATCTCTCGAATGCCCGCCCCCCCTGCTTGCAAACAACTCGGCCGACATTGTCGAGAACTCGACCTGACTGTTCAGATCTCGGATTTGGAAGACGACGGAAAAACCCTTCAGGACGCTGCTGCCACATGGCTCACCGGTCACACCGAGCGGATCACATGGGGAGATCCTTACGTCGCCAACGGGCTGTTGAAGGTCGATGTTACGGTCCACGTACCGTGTCGATATTTGGAAGACCACTCGGCCGGTGCCCGATGCCAAGCGTGGGGCTATAAGGGGAAAAAACCCCGTTCGACCCAACCGGCAGAGCGGGCCAGGTTGCAGTTCGGCAATGGCCGCTTCTCCATCATACAGCACCGGCTTCGCCGGACCCTCGACCTGCCACTCGAGGAACCACCACCGCGCTCACTCCCCATTCTTCAATCCGACAACCCGTGTGCCACGGCAAATTGCCGAACGGCCGACAACAAGCGAGGGGCAGCCTGTTGCCGCGACCTGACGCTCGAGCTGGACCTGCCGGTGCGAAAGAAACGTCTCGAAGCACTGGTTCGCGCCAGAAAATCGCCCTATGTGTGCCGAGTGAAGCGGGATGACGACGACACACTCGACTGCGAGGTCATATCCGCGTGCGGCTATCTCGAAGACGGCAGCGTCAATTGCACGCTCCACGGGAGGGTGCGGTCCAATGGACGGCCTGCAAAGCCGTCGATCTGTACCGACTGGCCTGACGACCTCGAGGAGGACGAGACCGGTCATCCGGGATGCGTATTGTTGGAGGAAGAAGACTAACGCCAATGGGGGGGCGTCGTGACCGACATAACGCCCAGCGAAGTCGAGGAAGCAACCCAAGGTAGATACGAGGTCCTCTCCCTCCTGGCCGAGGGGGGAATGGGTGCGGTATTCCTGGCGCGCCACAGGGAGCTGGGGTCCCGGGTAGCCATCAAGATCCTGCCGCCGGATGTACGCTTCAGCCCAAGCCGCCTGGCGCGCTTCAGGCGTGAAGCGTCGCTGTCCGCGCAGATGTCACATCCACATCTCGTACCGACCATCGAGTGCTCCGTGGAGGGAGACCTCGCGTATCTCGTCATGCCCTACGTCGACGGAGTACCGCTCGACGGATATCTGGAGCAAAGGGGACCCATGTCATATGATGAGCTGAAGAAGCTCATCACGCAGATCGGAAGCGCGCTGACGTTCGCCCACAACCGGGGCATCGTGCACCGGGACATCAAACCGGCCAACATCCTCTTCGAAAGAGATACCGAACGCTGGCTGCTCACCGATTTCGGGATAGCCCACATCCCCACCGAGACTTCCCCACTGACCCATAGCGGAGCTTCCATCGGCACACCGGCGTACATGGCGCCCGAACAGCTCGGCGGCGCGGCCGACGTGGACGGGCGCGCGGATCTCTACTCGCTGGCTGCTGTGGCTGTCGAGGCCCTCACAGGTAGTCGCCCCCAACCCATGGCCGGCGTGACCGAGATTGCCGACGCCGTAGCACGCGCAATCCCGGAGTTGCCGCCAGGGATCGCCCGGACTCTCACAGCGCCACTGGCCGTGGCACGCGACCAGCGACCCGACACTGTCGAAGACTGGCTCAACGCGCTCGATCACCGGGAAAGAAGCAAGCCGCTGATGTTCGGAGCGGTCGGCGCGGCGGCGCTGCTGCTCGGGTGGGCGGGGTTTGCGCTACTTAGTGGAGGAGGGGGTGCCGCGCCGGCCAACACCAAGCCAACGCTCGTGGTCTTGCCCTTCGCGGTGTCGGGAACCGACGCCGGAATCGACCTGGACTCCGTGTTGCCGCAGGCGTTCACATGGCAACTTCAGACTCTACCCAACTACAGAATTCTTCAGCCCTCCGCCGTAAGGACGCCGCCCATCGTCCGCCGCTTTGGAAGAGGTCCTTACGGACCCGATACGCTCGTCGCCGTAGCCAAGGCCGTTCGGGCAGACCAGGCGGTGGTGGGCACGGTCGACATGAGTGATGGCATGTTGACCATGCGGATCCAAGTATATGACGTAACTGATCACGAGATCATCGCAGGCGCCACCGCGGTGGGTCCGCCCGACAGTCTTCATGCCCTCGTCAGCCAACTGGTAATCGACGCCTTCGCGTCGCGCTTGGCCCGGCAACTCACCGGCTGGAAACCATCCCTTCCTAGGGGCCTTCCGGCCGTCACCGCGTATTTCGAGGGAGACAGGGCATTTCGCCGGGGCGCATACGCACAGGCAATAGAGCGTTTCGACCGCGTGATCCAGATCGATTCATCGTATGCACCAGCTTACCTCAAGCGAATGTTGGCCTTGGTGCTCGAGGTGGAACCGACGCAAACCGGCCCCGCCCTCCGCTCTGCGCTGGACGCCGCCATCCGCTATCGGAACACGCTCGATCCGGCATCGGCGCGACTCCTGGAGGGCTATGAGATATTGCTCACCCAAGGAGACATCCGCCAGACCGAGCAAGTATTCCAGCAGGTCGTGGACGAACATCCCGACGCGGTAGACGTCTGGTTCTCACTCGGCCTACTGCGATTGAAGTTCGCGTCGCTCATGGGATCTACGATCCCGGCTGCCAGAGGTGCATTCCAACAAGCCGTGACACGCGATCCGAGCTTCGCGGCAGCCATCGCACAGCTCGCTATCATCGCCGTTTTGGAGGACGACGACGCAGCGGCTCAGCGCTACATGGCCGATTACCTAGCTCTCGACAGCACATCCACCACGGCCGAGTTCGTGAGAGTTGCCGACACGCTGCTCTATCACCAGGAGCATGCTGCGCGAATCCTCGCATCCTTCCCGTCGCGATCGAGCCGGGTGCTCGAGAACATCGCCATTCCCGCCGGTGAACTCCGGCAACTCGGAAACGGAACGCGTCCCTTCGCAACAGCGGCAATTGAGGCGCTGATGAACCGGGCTGCAACTCCCGAAGAACTCACCATAACGTTTCGCATGCGCATGTCGGTGCACTTGGGATCGGGGCAAGTCGCGCAAGCCCGGGAGCTGCTTCGAGAAGGGCCTCGGAGGGGTGTACCCCGAGATGAGATCGACCGCTGGATAGTGCTCTCGGCCGCCACCGACCTGGAGGAGCCGCTGGCACCGAACGAAACCGCGCTGGCCGCAAGCCGTTTGGTCCGAGCCGATGACGAGCCATTCGTTTCCGCTTGGGTCGCCGCCCGCTGGGCGCGTCTTGCCGGCGTCGACAATACCATTTACGAGCGGCGATTGGCCGACCTTGCAGCATCCGTTATCCAGTTCACACCAATAGAGCAAAGCCTGCTGGACGACTTGGAGGCACTCGACTATCTAGCAGCCGGCGACACCGCGCAAGCAATCGCCAGCTGGCGCGGTGCGACCCTTCGGTTCGCCATCGACGGCGTTACCTTCGGGCTCGTCAACTCGCTCTGGCCGCTCCGCTTGGCTCTCGGCCGCGCCGCGCTGGCTACGGGAGACGTGGCGCTTGCTCTTGAAGAGGTGGGTACTTTCGGACGGATGGCCGGGTTCGTCGACCAGGCCGCGTGGCTGCCGGCGATGACGCTGCAGGCCGAGGTGGGGCTGGCCACAGGTGATGCCAACCTGGCCATAAATGCGTATGCCGACATGTACCGAATCCTGGGTTTCGCCGGAGAGGAGCGGGCGGCTCAGCGTGACTCGATTGCGCGGCTCATCCAGGGACTGCGCAACTAGAAAGGACGGAAGGACGACGGGAATGCCTAATTCACATGGGAATATCCCGTCTATCCTGTCCAAAAAAACTCTGCGATCTCCGCGTGCTCGGCGGTGAATATGTCACCGCAATTCGGGCCCGGAAAACTAGTCCCGAGATACCCCCTCCCATTGAACGACCTCACTGATAACTTCCCGATCGGCCGAGAGAACTCCACAATCCGAGGCACAAGGAAATGACCGACCCAGTAGGAGTCTCCGAGATCACTCCTGAGGAACTCATCGAGAGCATCGAGACCGGCGATGAAATCCAGGTGCTCGACGTCCGGGCACCACACCGCTTGGCAGACGGTCACATCGACCTACTCCCAGAGGACCGCTTCTTCAACATGGCCGGCTCGCAGGTCGCCGCATTGCAGGACTTGGGAGAAATCGGAATGGACAAGGGCCGCCCTGTGGCGGTTGTGTGTGGCCACGGTAACTCGAGCAAGAACATCACACGCCTCCTCGGCGAACGAGGTTATGAGGCACGCTCCCTGCGGGGAGGCATGGCCGCCTGGCTGATGTGCGCCTATCCCCGTACCCTCCCTGCCCCGGCCGAGTTGGATCACCTGGTGCAATACGATCGGGTTGGCAAAGGCTCGCTGGCCTATTTGCTCATTAGCGATGGCGAGGCCCTCATTGTCGATCCGGCGCGGAATTGGCAGCCGTATGTGGACCGAGCCGCGGACCTCGGCGCCAAGGTGATCGGCGTCGCCGACACCCACGTCCACGCTGACTACATCAGCGGCGCCTCCGACCTGGCCGGCGCCCTGGACGTTGCCTACTACCTTCACCCCGCAGACAACAGGCACGTATACGAGGGCACGCCCGGCAAGCTCGAAATCTCAGAGTTGGAAGACGGCGCGACGATCACCGTAGGCCGGGCTGTGATCAGGGCGTTCCACACCCCCGGCCACACGGAGGGCAGCACCACATACCTGGTGGGCGATGCCGCCTTCACCGGGGATTTTTTGTTCGTCAAATCGCTGGGCCGGCCCGATCTCGCGGGCAAGGTGGATGAATGGACCGCCCTGCTCTGGAAGAGTGTCCAAGCAGCCAAAGAGACGCTTCCTCCCGACACCATGATCTACCCCGCGCATTACTCGTCCGATGCCGAGCGACAAGAGGACCGAACGGTTGGCAGGGGGTTCGAAGCGGTCTGCCAATCCAATGAACCGCTGCAAATGAAAACCGAGGAAGAGTTCACCGGATGGGTGAAATCCCGGGTCTCCAGTTTCCCGGAAGCCTACCGGAAGATGAAAATCATCAACGTAGGTCTGCTTGCGGTGAGCCCCGAGGAGGCAGATGAATTGGAGGTGGGGAAGAACGAGTGCGCGGTGGGGTGAAGAGGGGAGACTGTCTCTTCCCTCTTTCCCTCCTCCCCCCTAAGGGCGGTGGGCGGGGCGGGGTCCCTTCCCCCTCCTCCCTCCCAAGACCTGTGCAAGTCCTCGCCCGTCAGACGTCATCACGGTTAGACCCCCAACTGTGAGGACCCGATGAGGACGATATCAGCTGCTGTAACCCTGATCCTACTGGCCGGCTCCGGCCCACTGGCGGCTCAGGGGTGGATCGAGCCGGCCCCGCACATTCTGGGCGGTGGCGTCTCCAAGATACGGACCGCGGTGCACGTGGTTGTGACCGGCCGTATAGCCCTGGTCGAGGTGGAGGAGTGGTTCCGGAACGACGGCAGGATTCTGGGCGAGGGCGACTACCTCTATCCCCTGCCGGGAGAAGCCGTGTTCAGCAACTTCTCGTTATTCCAGGGAGACCAGGAACTTCGTGGCGAGATGATGGACGCGAACC
>SMVB01155577.1_pt1 | contig 10147 bp, 5 predicted proteins | sample 2456461 | NCBI WGS metagenome assembly SMVB01 (sample SAMN11095934, study PRJNA526329) | marine sediment metagenome | biome: Marine sediment; feature: Surficial sediment; material: Deep marine sediment; isolation source: Hadal surficial sediment | place: Pacific Ocean | collected 2014-05 | depth 0-1...
AACTTCCTTACCCCTTACTCCTCACTATTGTCTAGCCAGTGAAAATTATCCTAGAAACGGCAGTTCGACGCAAAACAGTCGTGTCTGAAATTGGTGTGCCAGGTGCGCTAATGGTCCGTCACGAAATAACCGGTACCATTAAGGGCCGGACGCTTTTGGGCTACGCCGGCGTCGCTCATCGCTTCCATACTCCCGGTATGCGCGCTCTTCGCTCCTTGGCTCGCTCCAAAATCGTCTCGGCCAATTGTCCCGGTTATTTCGTGACGGACCCTAAGAGCTTGCGCGAACCTTTGTGATCCAACTGCCGTTTCTAGGATTATACTTACATAGTACTATCGATAAGTCTTGACATTGCCGACCAAAAGGTCCATATACAATCTTAACTAAGGGTTAACACCTTTATATTTTCAATTTTTCCGTTTAATTTTAAGCCCTTGCGAGAATTATTTATGTATCGTCAATGGGCATCTATCAGCTCACCTTTCTATTATCCGAAGAGCCTCGTTAGGCTGTCGGCCTCCACCGTTTCATTCGTTTTTTTCCCTACGCTGGTTGTCTGAGATTTCACGTCTTTGCTCAAGAAGCGGAGATGCCCAAAGCCATTTAGGCCTGGCCATGGTGAATGCAGAAGGGTCGTAGTTCACGATTTCCATTCGTGCTGGGACACTGACTTAATTTTCCATTTTGCTAGTGTGTTGGTTCATAGCTGGAACACGACGATGTCAAGCCAGAGGGGATCGTGAGGTTAACCAAGGAGATTGGATGTCTCGATTCAAACTTTTATATCCCAAACCGCCCTTCCAACCATTTGGGCAGTTAGAACCCAGTCACCCTCGCTTTCAGCTACTCATTGAACAAAATGTTGACGGGATGGTCATCGTGGGATCAGATGGAACGATTCGATTTGTGAATCCTGCTGCGGAAGCCATCTTTGGGAAAGCCTGGGTTGATCTGATGGGAACACAGTTTTGTTTTCCGCTTTTGGTGGGAGATACGACAGAAATCGACATCGTCACTCCAAAAGGAGACACCTTTCAAGCGGAAATGCGAATAGTGGAAATTGAATGGGAGGGAGGGTCCGCCTACCTGGCCTCGTTGCGGGATATCACCTTTCGAAAAATCGCCGAGGAAGAACGCAAGCGGACCGAGGTTCAAATGCAACAAGTGCAAAAACTCGAAAGTCTTGGCGTGTTAGCCGGAGGCATTGCCCATGACTTTAATAACCTTCTGATGACGATCGTGGCGCATTCCGGACTGGCAGCCAAGAAAATGGCGCTTGAGTCTCCAGGCCGAGAACACCTTCTCAAGATCGAGAAAGCTGCACTTCGCGGAGGCGAGTTGGCGAATCAAATGCTGACGTATGCAGGACGAGGCAAACCGCTGATCCAGGCCATTCATGTTTCGAAGCTCGTAGAGGAAATGGGACATTTGCTCGCTGTGTCTATTTCCAAAAGAATTTCGCTTGTCTATGACCTATCCTCACAACTTCCCATGGTCAATGTTGATCCCGCACAAATGCGTCAGGTGGTGATGAACCTGATTATCAATGCCTCAGAAGCCATTGGCGATCGAATGGGCACCATCTCATTGAGAACCGGAGAAATGTTCATTACGGAAGACTATCTGAGTGGCTGCCATGTTCGGGGCGAATTTGAGGATCATCCCTGTGTATTTTTTGAAGTTGTTGATACGGGCATAGGGATTGATTCAGAGGATTTTGAAAAAATTTTCGATCCATTTTTTACCACGAAATTTACAGGGCGAGGTCTCGGTCTTGCCGCACTGCTGGGCATTGTTCGGTCGCATGGTGGAGCGATTAAAGTCACCAGTGAATTAGGAAAGGGAACAGCCTTTCGGATTATCTTGCCCCGTACGCTTGGAATAGAGAGTAGCTCCCATCAGCAATCGGACATCCAAGAAACCCCCTCGGGGAAAGGGACGATATTGGTGATCGATGATGAAGATGACGTTCGACTTGCTGCTCAGTTAATTTTGGAAGACAAAGGATACCAAGTCATCTGTGCCCAGGACGGCCTATCAGGGCTTGATCTCTTTCGTCAGCACCATCACGACATTCGAGCGGTATTATTGGATTTGACGATGCCACACATGAATGGCGAAGAATTATTTGCTGAAATACAACGGATCCGAACGGATGTGCCTGTGGTTCTTTCTAGCGGCTACTCGGAAGAAGAAGCCGTTCGGCAATTTGCCGGGAACCCCTTCAAGGCGTTTATTCAAAAACCCTACCAAATTGAATCACTCGTCGAAATAATCAATCATGTGCTCGATGATTCTACCTCCTAGCATGCCTACGGAACAATGAAGTATAATCCTAGAAACGGCAGTTGAGTGTAAAACCGTCGTTTCTCGGATAATGATTTTTTTCCGAAGGCTTTCTATTCGATTATCATACCAAAATGTTCCACAGTAGACTCTCTCCGGGAGTCGATGGATCCGCATGCTCACGATTCACTACTTGGAGGTCTAGTATGACATGGGAGAAGCGATGGAGCCTTGCTCTTGGGCTAACTATCGGAATGTTGACTGGTGGGATGACCATCTCTCATGCCCAAATGGAGCTTCACCTGACCTTGCCGTTGGGATTAGAAAGAGAAAGCCTCGTTCTTCCCGAGGACAACCTCTTGACGAGAGACAAAGTTGAACTCGGCAAACTGCTTTTCTTTGACAAACGGTTGTCCGCCAATAATACGATCGCTTGTGCCAGTTGCCATATGCCAGCCTTGGCTTTTACAGATGGCCAGCCGGTGTCCACTGGTATTCACCGACAACAAGGTGGTCGAAGTGCGCCAGCAGCGATAAATCGAGCATTCAGTTCTGCCCAGTTTTGGGACGGACGCGCTGCAACCTTAGAAGATCAATCGGTTGGGCCATTCGTCAACCCGGTCGAGCATGGATTTGCCAATCACGACGAACTGGTGGCGAAGGTGAAGGGTATCGCCGGATACCACCCTCTCTTTGAACAAGCCTTTGGCCCAGGAGGCATTACCGTAGAGCTGATCGGCAAAGCCATCGCGAGCTTTCAACGCACGCTCCTCTCCGGAAATAGTGCCTATGATCAATTTGGGGTTGGAGGTAACGAAATGGCCTTATCGGCCAAGGCTCAAAATGGATTTCGCGTCTTTGTTGGGAAAGGACAATGCCTCCGTTGCCACTTTGGGTTCAACTTTACGGATGAACGGTTCCATAACCTTGGCGTGGATTGGGACATGGACCATATTGATGTCGGGCGTTTTGCCGTCACGAAAAACCCTAAAGATCTTGGCGCGTTTAAAACCCCGACCCTCCGGGAGATTGCTCGAACAGCACCCTACATGCACGATGGCCGATTGGCTACCTTGCGGCAGGTGATCGACTTTTATGATCAAGGGGGAACCCCCAATCCTTACCTTGATCCCGTGATCAAGCCGTTAAATTTATCGAATCAAGAAAAAGAAGATTTAGTGGAATTCTTACACGCCTTGAACGGAGAAGGCTGGGAGGTTTTGCCACCTGCTACATTTCCAAAATAAGTTTCCAGTGGTGAAGATAAAGCAGGACTATTCAAAACCTGTCCTGAGCTATTCTACCTAGAAACCGCAGTTGGATCACAAAAGTCCGCGCAAGCTCTTGGCGCACCCGGCACATCAATATCTTACACAGCTGTTTTGCGCCCAACTGCCGTTTCTAGGTTCAACTTTGCTCAGAACAAATCTTGCCGAAGGAAGGTCATTTCGTGGAAACAAGAAATCCAGGATGTAGGTGGCCTTGATAAACCTCAGCCACGGGGCCTTTCATCGTCAGGTTGTACTGGGAGTCCACGGTAATCAAAAGGCTTCCTCCCGGCGCTTTTACCGTCACGGGGCTTGTGATCAGTCCCAGCCGCACACCGGCACTCGCCGCCGCACACGACGAAGACCCCGAAGCTTGCGTTTCCCCAGCCCCCCGCTCCCAAATTAACATATAGATGGACTTGGGCCCGGTGGGTACGGCGAGTTGGACATTCGTGCGCTTGGGAAAAATCGAATGATGTTCGAGCTCAGGACCCATTCGCAGCAAATCATCACGGGTCCACTTCCCGCCCTTATCTTTAAACACAACACAGTGTGGGTTCCCAACGCTGACCCCCGTGAACCGTAAGGATCGGCCCACGGCTTTTATGGGTTGAAGAATGAGCTCCGGAGCACGGATGGTACACGGCAACGCACTAGGTTGAAATGACGCTCGACCCATATCGACCGTCGCCCCGATCACCTGCCCTCGATGATCAAGTTCTAAATCGAGGTGCACCATCCCACCCTTGGTCTCGACGCTGAAGGATCGCCGCTTGGTCTTCTTGGTGGAATACAGATAGCACCCGAAACTCCGCAACCCGTTTCCAGATTTCTCGGCTTCGCTGCCATCGGGATTATATATCCGTAACCCAAAGTCGGCTTTCTTTGATGGCGTTAACGCCAGGATACCGTCACTGCCCACACCCCAATGACGATCGCAAATGGCCCGAATGTTCTTCGGCGTCAGTTTGAAACTTAAATCCTTCGGGTTGAGGGCAATATAGTCATTCCCCAAACCATGACCCTTGAAAAATGCATTCTTCATGACTGCCCCTGTAAGAATGGTTGACCTGAAAGACACATATGATCTTAGAATCGGCAGTTGGATCACAAAAGTCCGCGTAAGCTCTTGGCGCACCTGGCAAAATAAAAAAATGTCTCATCACCACAAAGGTGACCACGACTTTTTTTATTTCCCCATGCACACCAATATCTTGCGCGTCTTTTTTGCGCCCAACGGCCGTTTCTAAGATGATCTACCCGCAACTGCGTTTTGCCAGCCGTTGAATCCGTAAGTGACCAGAATTGTTGGATTATTGAAGGAATGCCTTACCGGCATCCTATGAGATTTTCTAAAGATAATTAAAAGCGAGGTCAAATTACAACGAGGGAAGATCGGCTGGGAACATTTTGACAAAAATGTGAGGTGAAAGCCTAGCCGTGATCAGGCCGGCCAGTTAGTATTGAATGGCTTGGGCGCGAGTTTGCCCATACGCGTCACGGACCGCCGCATATAAATCTAGCGTACCCTCTTCGATGCCTTCAAAGGTTGCCAGGCTCTGGGCGCGAGTATTGACAGTTTCACTGCCCCGTTTAGAAGCCTGAGCCACAAACGGCAACACGTAATTCAAAGGATCCAGGGCTAAGTCTGCAAGGGTTCCAATGCCATCTCGAACCGTCGTTGGAGGCAAAAATGGCAACACCAAGTAGGGTCCTGATTCTATGCCCAGCTTGGCCAGCGTTTGACCGGCATCTTCTTCAGCAGGCGCGGTGAGACCAAACTGCGCTTCGGCCACATCGAAAAACCCTGCCAGACCGATGGTGCTATTGATCAAAAACCGGCTGACGACCACGCCGGCCTCAGAGACCTTGCCCTGAAGCAGATTGTTGGTCAGGCGCGGTATAATGCGGATGTTTGAAAAGGCATTCCCCAAAGCCTCTTCAGCCACATCAGGCATGATGGCATGATATCCTTGCGCTACGGGTCGGATGAAATTTCGATCCAAGCTAAGATTAAAATCAAACACCGTGGAATTGAATCCTTCCCAGGGATCCGGTACGACTTCCGAAAGACCTTCATCAAAGGGGTCCAAATAGGTATCCTCCACCGTATACTCTTCGAGCGTGAGTACCTCATCGTCCTGGCTTCTCACATTCCCATCGTTATTGCCGTCAATAAGCAGGGCCATCAGAGGGTTTGGTGTCTCCGAGCGGAACGGTCGTTGTTGAACATCCAAGATCCTCTGCTCGACTTGACCAATCTGATGATCAAGCTGCCCTTGTTGTAGGAGAAGAGCCACCATGACCGAACTTTCATCATTGGAATCGGCTAAGGCCAAAGACCCTCCAAATGTAAGGCCGACGATCAATGTTGAAAGGGAGGCGAGTGCGTGAAACTTTGATCTTGGTGACATCGGGCTCTCCTTAAAAATCTTTCTGAAAGAATTTTCCATTTCGTCCTCTTGCAGTCTCTATTGCAGACCTAATGCCAAAAAGAATGATTGCTTTTCTCGGGAAAGTTCTCTTGGTTTTTCAACGAGTTTTGAAAAGCCTCATATTTAAAGCCATGTGTTTCTCCATTCCCCCGACTGTGTTATTTCACGGGCAAACGACATATCGTGGCTAATTTCTTGTCCTTTCAGCCTTGAACAAGAAGGCTTCTCTCCATGGTCCTGTCAGTTTTCATCCTGTTACATCTTTGCAATCTCGTTTCTTTCCCCACTGACTCAGAATATGCTACATCCCTGTAAAGTGTGGAGCCAACTGCTGTTTCTAGGTTCAACACAGGACAACCCATGATATGATGATGACCCAAAAACAGGACCCTTCTAAGAAGCACCTGTGTCTCGTGGATGGCTCAAGTTTTTTGTTTCGAGCGTTCCACGCCCTACCGGTTCTGACTCGACCAGATGGGACACCGGTGAATGCGGTCCTGGGTTTCACCAACATGTTGATGAAACTACTGGATGACCTGCACGCTACCCACCTAGCCGTGATTTTTGATTCGGCTCGGAAGACCTTTCGCAATGAAATTTTTCCGGAGTACAAGGCGAACCGACCCGAACCTCCAGATGAACTGATTCCCCAGTTTCCCTTGGTTCGGGATGCCACGCGTGCGTTAAATGTGGAATGTATTGAAAAGCCAGGCTTCGAAGCCGATGACCTGATTGCCACCTATGCGCGACAAGCGGAGGCCGAGGGGATAGACGTGACCATTGTATCCTCGGATAAAGATATGATGCAGTTGGTCACGGATCGCGTCAGCATGTTCGACGCGATGAAAAACCGAAAGATTGGCCCTGCTGAGGTCAAAGAGAAATTCGGCGTTGGCCCGGAAAAAGTAGTGGATGTGCAAGCCCTGGCTGGCGATTCAACAGACAATGTGCCAGGGGTCCCTGGCATTGGCGTGAAAACCGCGGCGCAACTCATTCAGGAATATGGTGACCTGGACTCTCTTCTCGCTCGGGCTTCAGAGATTAAGCAACCGAAGCGACGCCAAAGCCTCATCGATTTTGCGGATCAAGCCAGACTCTCACGAGAACTGGTTCGTCTACGAGACGACGTGCCGACCGACCTCACAGTGGACCAGTTGCAACGCCAAAATCCAGACCCACAACAATTACTCAACTTCCTCAATGAACAAGGCTTCAAATCCCTCATAGCCAAAATCCAAAGCCGCTTAGCGGCTTCCGGTCAAGACATTCCTGAGATCGAAGGTGCCTTGCCAACTAGGCTGACGGCTCCAGTCACTCGACACTATGAACTCGTCCAATCCATCTCAGTTCTGCAAGATTGGGTGACCCAAGCGCGCTATGCTGGCGCGGTCGCGGTCGATACCGAAACCACGTCATTGGATGAAAGCCGAGCGGAATTGGTCGGCATTTCTCTGTGCGTGAAGCCCGGCCATGCGTGCTATATCCCACTCGCACACCGCTATCCTGAGGCTGTATCAGAATTGGATTTCTCCGAATCATCTACCAAAGAACACTCATCCCAACAAAACGAACCTCTCGTTCAAATTCCCCTCAATGAGGCGCTTGATATCCTGCGTCCCCTTTTAGCGGACCCCTCGGTGCTCAAAATCGGTCATAACCTGAAATACGACATGGTGGTGCTTCGTCGATACGACATTACCATCTCACCTGTCGACGATACCATGTTGATGTCCTACATCCTGGACGGAGGCAGTCATGGCCATGGTATGGATGAATTGGCCGAACTTCATCTGGGCCACACCACGATCAAGTTCAAAGAAGTCGCGGGAACCGGGAAATCGAAAATTACCTTCGACCTGGTTCCGCTGGATAAAGCCTTGGACTATGCCGCCGAAGATGCAGACATCACACTTCAGTTTCACCACTTATTCAAACCCCGCCTGTTGGCCGAACGGATGATCACGCCCTATGAGACATTAGAACGCCCGCTTATTCCTGTTCTGGTGGAGATGGAAGCCGAAGGCATAAAAGTCGATCGCGTTCAGTTGGAATCACTCAGCCAAGACTTTGCTGAACGCCAAGTCATCTTAGAGAAAGACATTTACCAACTGGCCGGGCATGAATTTAATGTCGGCTCGCCCAAACAACTTGGTGAAGTCTTGTTTGAAGAAATGCAAATCGTGGGCGGACAAAAGGGGAAATCCGGCGCGTATTCCACGGGTGCTGATGTATTGGAATCCCTTGTCGCCGAGGGCCACGAGCTGCCAGCCAAAATGTTGGAGTGGCGACAGCTCGATAAATTGAAAAGCACCTACAGCGATGCTTTGGTGGAACAGATCAATCCACGAACGGGGCGAGTCCACACCTCCTATTCCATGGCGGCTGCCTCAACAGGTCGCCTGTCGTCGACGGATCCCAATCTTCAAAATATTCCCATACGTACCGAAGATGGTCGAAAAATTCGCCACGCCTTTGTCGCCAAGTCTGGGTGGACCTTGCTGTCACTGGATTATTCCCAAATTGAACTCCGCCTGCTCGCACACATTGCCAATATCGAAGTGTTGAAACAGGCGTTCCACGAAGGCCAAGACATTCACGCCCTCACCGCCAGCCAAATTTTTGGAGTTGAAACAGAAAATTTAGATCCTGCCATGCGCCGCAAAGCCAAAGCGATCAATTTTGGCATCATTTACGGGATCAGCGCGTTTGGGCTCAGCCGTCAACTTGGCATATCCAATGAAGAGGCCGCCGCCTATATGAAAGCCTATTTCGAACGCTACCCTGGCATTCAAGAATACATGGACCGCACCAAACAATTCTGCCGCGAACAGGGATACGTGGAAACACTCTTTGGCCGGCGGTGCCATGTGCCAGACATCCATGAAAAAAATGCCGCCCGCCGAAATTTTTCTGAGCGCGCCGCGATCAATGCCCCTATCCAAGGTGCCGCCGCTGACATTTTGAAACGCGCCATGATTCGCGTACCCAGTGCTTTGGCACAACACAACCTCACCACGAAAGCCAAAATGCTTTTAACCGTCCACGACGAATTGTTGTTTGAAGTTGAAGAAGATGCTGTCGATCGAACAGGCGAGGTTGTGAAGAAAGTGATGGAATCAGCTTCTTTGCCAGCGGTACAATTATCGGTACCACTCACCGTCGATGTGGGGCACGGCGACTCCTGGGGCGAGGCGCATTAAAGGGCAAGTGGAAAAGAGACAAAATAAAATCTTATTTGCTAAGATTCCCAATCCGCCTTTTAAGAAAAGGCGGATTCAACTCATAAGTGCACCACCCCCTCAAATGGTCTTTGGGTAGAGTATTTAGCCAAATATTTAAGGAGGTGCACAACGGCTACTACCCTCGGCCCGATTCATCCATGAAGAACGCCACCACTCCTAAACTATGAGAATTCAAAAGGAAAAGAGGTGGTGCACTTATTATGTGAATCCAAGTAAAAGCGCCAATAGCATGAGGACATTTAATAGTAAATCCTTAAATTTCAACACGTTCAATTGTGGCTTTTGTTGAAAGCGACAATTGAAATGGGAAAGAGAGTAGACCTATTTAAACACTATACCAGTATCCCCTCATTGACATGCCACGTGCCGATCCCCCCGCAATTTGTGCATGAATGCTTGGGGGCTGTTCAAGAGGTAAATAGGCGGAAAGCTGACCCTGGGCCGTCATGGTTTGAGTCCACCGCACGAACACGACAATGACCATGAACAGGGCAAACAATCCCATGGCCTACCGCGCTGCGAGATGCAATCGGTTGGGAATTCGAACCGATTCACACGCTGGAAGTCCGACTGACATTCGTACGTCTTAACGTGCATATTCACAGCATTTTTCCTGCTTCCCACAACTGGTCAATGGAGATGAAAGAGGCGTGAAGGTTTCCGGTTCGTGAATGTGGAAGCGTTTCATCGATATGGGGATCACTTCATTGTGGAACGCACCTAAAGGGACTGTTGAATATTTCACTCCCATGGCAAATAAACGCCCAAGAGGAGGCAGCCATCATCAGCTGGAGGGAATGTTCAAAAAAGTCCGTCCAGCAAGGCCGCAGCCATTTTGACGCGCGGAGCGTACATGGAGTACGTGAGCACGGCAAAATGGCGAGAACGCCGCTGGCGGCTTTTTTCAACATTCCCC
>SMVB01360695.1_pt1 | contig 10146 bp, 4 predicted proteins | sample 2456461 | NCBI WGS metagenome assembly SMVB01 (sample SAMN11095934, study PRJNA526329) | marine sediment metagenome | biome: Marine sediment; feature: Surficial sediment; material: Deep marine sediment; isolation source: Hadal surficial sediment | place: Pacific Ocean | collected 2014-05 | depth 0-1...
CAAGTGGTTATGGCGACCCTCGTCAATCCAGCCTGCCGATGAACCATGGAAACCGCTCGCCTTTCGCTCGCAGACATCAGGCTAGGGGTCGCCAACGCCCGTGGCAACAGGCTTTCGGCGAGGCGGCTACGTGCAATCGCCCAGGTGAAGCAGCAGTGTCCAGAGGTCCAGCAGCCCGACGAAGCCGTCGCCGTCGAGGTCTGCAGGGCAGTCGTCGGGGTCGTCGCAGGTGCCGAGGTTCTGCAGCAGCACATCGATGTCGAGCGTGTCGACTACACCGTCGCCGTTGAGGTCCCACGGGCACTCGCCGGGGCCGGCGCAGACCCCCCAGACCTGGAACAGACCGAGGAAATCGACGATGTTGATCTCGTCGTCGCCGTTGAGGTCCCACGGGCATGACGATCCCGCCGGGCACGCGCCCCAGTTCGCCAGCATGTCCAGCATGTCCAGGATGTTGACGAACCCGTCGCCGTTGAAGTCACCCTCGCACGGAGGCGACGGAGGGTTGTTCAGGAGCACCGACACGGAGCCTTCGGACTTGCCGTCGTCCTGGTTGACCGTGACCAGGTCGGGCAGGCCGTCGAGATTGAAGTCAGCGCTGGAGACGAAGTTGGGGTCCGCCCCGACGCTGAAGGGAATCGGTTTGCTGAACGGGATCGTGCCGGCAGCAGTTTCGGTCCCCTGCAGGTTCTCCAGGACCTGAACGGCAGGGCCGATCTGGAGATCGTCAGCCACGACGACCACATCCGGCCGCGCGTCGAGGTTCAGGTCCACGACGTCCACCGAACTCGGCATCGCCCCGACGGCCAGGGTGAAGCGCGGTGCGAACGTCCCGTCCCCCAGGTTGATCAAGACCGAGACCGTGTCATCGAGCTGGTCCGACGTGACGATGTCCGGGAAACCGTCGCCGTCGAAATCACCCACGGAGATGTCGGTGGGACTCTGCCCGACCGGGTAGAACGTCGGCGCCCCGAACACCCCGCCGCCCTGGCCCAGCATCACGAAGACCAGGCCGGTCGGCCCCTCCAGCCCGGAGACGGTTCCGCCGGCTCCGGCGAGGTCTGGGCACTTGTTGCCGTCGAAGTCGCCGGAGAACAGCGCCGAGGGCGGGAAGCCGATCGAGGTCAGGAGGGACGTGGCCGGCTGGGCGAAGTTGCCGTCGCCGTCGTTGAACAGGAGCACGACGTCCTCGTCGAGCGCGTTGGTCACAGCGAGGTCGACGAAGCCGTCCTCGCTGAAGTCCCCGGCGACGATCGCGCTGGGCTGGTCGCCCGTGGTGACCTGGCCGGCAAACGCGAACGTCCCGTCCCCCTTGCCCGTGTTGAAGAAGATCCAGACGTCGTCGTCGTTGCCGTTGATGACGGCCAGATCGAGGTGCGCATCGTTGTTGAAGAGCCCGACGGCGACGCCGGCGGGGTTGCGTCCCACGGTGATCGGAGCGCTGGCCGCCAGTCCCAGCCACGTGCCGTCCGGTTCGACTCCCTGGTTCAGGAAGATCTGGATCTGTCCCGCCACCTCGGGGTCTTCGCCCGGGATCACCGCCACCACATCGGTCGTGCCGTCACCGTCGAAATCACCGACGGCCTCGATGTCGGGTTCGCCGACGGCGAGCGTGATCTGGGGTTCGTCGAACCCCACGGCAGGGATTTCCACGAAGCCGATGAGGATCGCCGCAGCGGCGTTGATCGCCGGGCACTCCGGGACGTCGGCCGTCGCCAGCGCCGTGAGCGCCTCGGGGAACACGGCGTACACGTTGCCCCAACAGCAGCCGTCGAGGTTTGTCTCGGTGATCCCGAAGAGGTCGCCGACCTGTGTCGTCGTGATGTTGTCGTACAGGGTCGCCTTGCCGCACAGCCCCGACGGCCCGACCGCGATCGTGCTCACCGGTGCGAAATCGCCCAGGAAGCCGTATGGCTCCTCGAGATCGCCCTGGGTAAGTGCCACCAGTCCGCCGCCGGCATCGAGGAAGGCGGCCATGGCGCCGGCTCGAGCGTTGAGCAGGTCGCTCTCGGCCTGGGTGATGCCGCCGGCCGTGTACGACATCGGGCTCGGCACGTAGATCATGCCGTAGCCGGTGAACCCGATGACGGAAATCGTCTCGTCGTTGACGAACGCGACGGCCTGCGGCTCCGGCAACTGCGCCGTGACGCCCAGAAGCCAGTCACCCGCGTCGGAACCGAGGTCCACGCCCAGCGCCAGGATGCCCTCCTGGCCGTTGGTCACGTTGGTGAAGACCTCGTGGACCAGGCCGGCGTAGACGTTCTGCGGCCCGTGGTTGTCGGCCGCGTCGCCGATGAGCAGGACCGGTCCCGCAGCGGCGCCCGATGTCAGCAGGGCGATGGTCGCCGAGGCGCATGCCGCGCGAAGCAACTGTTGAGCGGTGCGGCACATTGTCGTTTCTCCTTGATACTCTCCGGCCGAGTGTCCGGGACCCCATCAAGGCAATCCCCGCAGGTGGGTCCGCCGCTCTCGTCGTGCCCCACAGCGGGATGGACCCACGGCTGCCAGCGTACCCGGCGTTGACCGGGTATTCAAGAAGGTTCTCGGACCTTCCGGCCGCCGGAAAAGGTCTCTGCGGGCGCCGGGACCGGCAAGTGCGCAGCGGATCGTGCCGATGTTCACGGATGAGGGATGCACCCGCGCCAGGCGGGAGGTTATCGGCTTTATCGGCACCGAGCCACTGTTCGGACGTGTTCCATCTGATCCCATGCGCATCCACCACCATGTCTCGATCATTCTCTTCGTGGCGATTGCCGGAGCGATCGGCCTGGCGGTCAGCGTCGGCCTGATGCTCGGCAGCATCGAGCGGGCCGCCAGGACTGCGGGCAGGTCCGCGGAGCAGTACTCGCATGTCGAGATGGTCGTCGCGAACGGGCGCGAGCTCGGAGCCACGGTCGAGTCGCTGACCATCGGGTCCTCCCGCGACGCGTACGCGGCTCTTGAACGCGATCTGCAACGATCGGCCATAACGCTGGCGAGGCTGCGCAACAACGACCTGCTGCCGATCACGGCGCCGGTCGACGAAGCGATGGTGGTCCTGCAGGCAATGACCAGACAGGAACGGCGGCTCGCCGATCGCGGCATGGCCGGCGAGTTGGACGCCGCCGAGCTCTCGCAGTTTCGGGACAGCGTGAGCAACTACATGATGCGGCTGGAGGCGATGCGCATGACCGCGCTGGACACGGCCGGGTCGCTCGACCTCGAACTGTCGATGCGCCGCCGTTGCATGATGCTCATCGTCGGCGTGATCTGCATCGTCTACCTGGCCATCATCGACCGGGTGCGTCACTGGACGACGAGGCGCCTCGTTCACCCCGTGCAGACCCTGGCCCGTGCCGCCATGACGGCCATGGAGAATGAAGGGACTTTCCGCGGCCTGGAGCAGGACAGCACGGAAGAGCTCGACACACTGGCACGCGTGCTGGCTTCGTTCGTGGACACGCTCAAGACCAGGGTCAGCGAGCGGACGGCGGAGGTTGAGAAGCAGAAGGCGAACCTCGAGCGCGAGATGGTCGTCCGCCGGCGTGCGGAGGACCAGCTCCGCCATGCGGCGTTCCACGACAAGCTGACCGGGCTGTGCAACCGCGATCTGCTGCTGGATCGCCTCGAACGGTGCATGGAGCGCGCGCGGCGGCATCCGGAGTACAAGTTCGCCGTGCTCTTTCTCGACGTCGACCGGTTCAAAGAGGTCAACGACAGCCTTGGCCACTTCGTCGGAGATCAACTGCTGGTGGCGATCGCCGATCGCCTGAAGGAGTGCCTGCGCGGGACCGACACGCTCTCCTGCGTCGAGAGCAACACCGTGGCCAGGATCGGCGGCGACGAGTTCGTCGTGCTACTCGACGGAATCGACGAGCGCGAGGACGCCAGCGTCGTGGCCCAGCGTGTCCAGCGCTCGCTCGCCGAGCCGTTTCGTCTGCAAGGGCACGAGGTCTTTACCACCGCGAGTATCGGGATCGCGTTCAACGAACTGGAATGCGAAAAGGCTGACTATCTTCTCCGCGACGCCGACACCGCCATGTACTACGCCAAGGCGGCCGGAAAGGCACGGCACGAGGTCTTCAACACGCAGATGCACGCCGAGGCGAAGTCCCGGCTCCAGTTTCACAACGATCTCAAGCGCGCGGTGGACAACGAGGACTTTGACATCCACTTCCAGCCGATCATTTCGCTTTCGACGGGCAGGATATGCAGCTGTGAAGCGCTGGCCCGCTGGGAGCATCCGGACCGCGGTATGGTCGATCCGGTTGACTTCATCGCTCACGCCGAGGAAACGGGTCTGATCGTGAAACTGGGCCGTTGGATGCTGCAGAATGCGTGCAGGCAACTCAAGGAGTGGCGCGACGACGGAGTCATTGACGCAGCGGTGACCATGAGCATCAACGTCTCGAAACGCCAGGTGGCCGAGCCGGGGTTCGTGGACGACGTGCGGCAGACTCTCCGCGAGTGCTCGCTCGACGGATCCAGCCTGAATATCGAGATCACCGAGAGCGTGATCATGGACAATCCCGACTCGATCGGCCAGGTGCTCAAGCAGCTCAAGGAACTCGGTATCGAGATACACATGGATGACTTCGGAACGGGATACTCATCCTTGAACTACCTGCACCGTTTCCCGCTGGACGTGCTGAAGATCGACCGGGCCTTCCTCGGCACGAAGAACCTCCAGAGCGAGTATGCCGACGTCGTGCAGACCGTGGTGGCGCTTGCGCACACGCTCAACATGCAGGTCATCGTCGAGGGTGTCGAGACCGAGCAGCACCTCGGAAAGTTGCTGGCGCTGAACTGCGACTTCGCCCAGGGCTTTTACTTCTCCAAGCCGCTGACCGAGGCGGACGCACGAGAGCTTCTCGTCTCCAAGCCGACCTGGCTCAAGCACGCGGCTTGAAGAGACTGAACGTGCGGTACGCGCGGCCGAGGACCTGCTCCGAGGGCGCGCCCATCCAGTCTTCGAGAACGGCGGCATACACGCTGCGGAAGTCGACGTTGTAGAAAAGGTCGCCGTTGTCGAGGTCGGTCAGCGACGGATGGCGACCGAGCAATCCCGGTTTCACCATGTCGCCGACGAAGTACATCGGGGCCGCGGTCCCGTGGTCGGTGCCGCCGGAGGCGTTCTGACGGACGCGGCGCCCGAACTCGGAGAAGACCATCGTCAGCACGCGGCTTGCGGCCCCCTGTGCCTTGAGGTCCCGGTAGAAGGCGTTGAGAGCGTCACCGGCCTGTTGCAGCAGGTTCGCCTGCGGGCCGGACTGGCCCGCGTGCGTGTCGAAGCCGCCGAGCGACACGTAGTACACGCGCGTGGGCATCTCGGCACGGATCATGGACCCCACCATCCCAAGCTGCCGTGCAATCCGGGTGCGCGGGTACACGACCAGGGGTCGTTTCGCGACCGCCGCGCGGATGCGATCCGACGACTCCTGCGCGATCAGCGCGGTGCGCATGAGGAACGCCTGCTGGCTGAGGGGGTTCACCACGGCGAGCGCGCCGGCCCGGTTGATCTGCTGGTACGGAGCGTCGAGGGCCGGGTGCAGGTCCTCGCCCGTCCACCGAAACAGCCTGGGGGTGTCGAAGGTCAGCGGCGATTGCTGCGCGCCGTGCAAGGCCAGCGGGGCGGTCCGACCGATGGCGACGGCGCTCTGCGGTTCGGGGGTGCCCGTGCAGGTGCAGTCGAAGTACTTGCCGATCCACCCGTACCCCGATGCATTCGAATCGGCGGTGTGCCAGATGTCCATGGAGGTGAAGTGCGAGCGATTGGGGTTGGGATAGCCGACCCCCTGGACGATGCACGCCGCGCCCTCGTCCAAGAGGTCCTTGAAGCCGGCGAACGCGGGGTGAAGTCCGATGCCGTCGGCACCGTCCAGGGGCAGCGCCGCCGGTCGCTGGGCGGTCCCTCGCCCCGGCGCGGGGATGCTCAGGCTCGGCCGCGACGTGTAGTAGGTATCGTGGCCGTATGGGACGACGGTGTTCAGCCCGTCGTTGCCGCCGCCGAACTGCAGCACCACGAGGATGCGGTCCTCGGGAACACCGGGACGACTGGTCGTCGCCGCCGTCGCCGGTTGCACCATGCCCAACGCCGACCGCTGGATGAACAACGGCGCCGTCGTCACCATCGAGGCGAACGACATCCCCTGCTGGAGGAAGACCCGGCGTGTGTAGGTTCGCTGGTTCATCGGCACGTCTCCTACGTGAGCTGGTACTCCGGCATCGCGGTAATCAGCGCCAGCAGGGCGACGAGCATCGCGTTGTCCATGCGGCCGCCGCGCGCCTGGACGAAGTCGACGAGCCTGTCAACGCGTTGCGGGTGCACGCTGCCCGCGAGGCTGATTCCCAGCAGATATGTCACCGCGTTGCGGACGTCGAGACTTCCGTCGGGCTCTCGCAGATGCTCGACGAGGTGCGTGGCGTCGTAGGCGGCGCCGTCGGCGGTGCCCGGATTGCGTTTCAGGCGCCGTCCGGTGAGCATGTAAACGAGCGTATTCTGGCGGACGAAGAGCGTCGATGCGTTGATCCATAACCGACCGCCTTCCCAGCCCTTCACCGACGGCGGGTAGAAGAGGCTCTGGCCCATGAGATCGGCGGCCTCGGCCAGTACGCTCAACTGCCGCGTCGGAGTGCCCAGCGACCGGGCCGCCTGGACGATGAGCTGGATCGGGCTCTTGATCTGCGATCCGATATTGGATGAATCGTAGAAGTGCGCCGATGCAAACAACACCTTCAGTACCGGCTTGAGTTGGAAGGTGCTGTCGCGGAGCAACTTCGCCAGGCCGAGAATGAACTGCCGGCGCTGCCGGTCCGGCTCGTCCGGACCATCGTTCACGAAGTACCTGTACAGCTTCCAACAGAGAAACTCGCTACACGCGCGACGGGCGAAGATGATCTCCACGAAGTCGTCGCCGTCGAAGTTGCCGGTTCTCCCGAGGATCGTCTTCCGGCCGCTGTCGTGACGCTGCCGATACTGCCGAGACCCCAGGTCGATGAAGTCGTCGTCGTGAAAGGTGTAGCCCGTCAGCGCGCGGGCGCCTTGACGTATGTCGTTCTCGGTGTAGCCGTGGCCTTCGCCGAGCGTGAAGAGTTCCATCAGCTCCCGGGCCAGGTTCTCGTTGGGCTTCTGTTTGTGGTTCCGGTTGTTGTTGAGATACGCCAGCATGGCGGGATCGCGGATGATCGCGTGGGACAGTGCCTTCACGTTGCCCACGGCATGGTGCCGGAACAACTGGTTCTGCCGAAACATGTGGTAGCTGTCCTGGATGCCGCGATAGCTGGTGGCGAAGTGTCCGTGCCAGAAGAGCGTCATCTTCTCCTCCAGCGGGCGGGGCGTCTCGATCATGCGGGTCAGCCACCATCTCTGGATGTCTCGCATCTGTCGTCGATCGGCTTGCTGGGCCTTCTGACGGCGACGGCGGTATTCCGACAGGGTCGCCTCATCGCTCGTGCGGCGCGCGTGTTCCTGCCTCGTGCGATCATCCTGGGACATCGGGAACATGATGTCACGATCAAACGTGTCCGCCCCGACCGGCTCGGTCTCGATCCCGTGGTAGTCGACGATGTAGTCGACCGCTCCGTCGAGTCCCATGTCGGTGAGCCCGCGAACCCTGGCCGGCGTGCCGCCGAAGCCGGCGCGGTTGAGAAGGTGCTGCGCCTTCCAGTAGTCCCACTCTTGGTGGCGCAGACGCGCCGGTGGCTTCATCGCTCGTCCCCGAGGTGCTTCAGGCGACGCTTGAGCCGCAGGGCGTTGCCGATGACGGTCAGGTCGCTGAGACCCATCGCCGCCGCGGCCACCAACGGCCCGGTGGTGCCGAGGAACCCAAGCGCCGCGACCGGAATCGCCACACCGTTGTAGATGAACGCGAAGAAGAGGTTCTGGCGTATCGTGGCCAGCGTGTTTCGTGCCAGCAGAATCGTTTCCGGCACCGCCGTGACGTGCCGACCGGGAATGACCACGTCGGCAGATTCGATGGCAACGTTGGTCCCGGAGGCCATCGCGATACCGAGATCCGCCGCGGCGAGCGCCGCGGCGTCGTTGATGCCGTCGCCGACCATGACGGTCTTCTCCGGCCGATTCGAGACGAACTCCGTCTTGGACCGAGGCGTTGCCCCGGCGACGATCTCTTCATCGGCCAAGCCGAGCTCGCGACCGATGGCGGCCGCCGCGGCCGGCTGATCGCCGGTGAGCATGGTGACGGAGAGGCCCATGGCCCGCAGACGCCGCACGGCCAGGGCCGCGTCGTCGCGGAGCCGATCGCTGACGGTCAATGAGCCGATCCGGAGTCCGTCGAGCAATACGGTGCAGGTCGCGTCGCCGTCGCCGCGGCCGACCTCGACGAGCCGGCCGTCCACCGTGCCGCGCACGCCGCGACCGGGGATCGCCTTGAAATCGCTGACCGCCGCCACCGCCAGGCCGCGCTCGGCGGCCTCCGCGACGATCGCCCGGCCGACCGGATGCTCGCTGGGCGCCTCGACCGCGGCCGCGAGTTGCAGGAGCTCCCCGGAAGTCAACGAGCCGGTCGCCTGTACATCGGTGACCGCCGGCGCACCGGTCGTGAGGGTGCCGGTCTTGTCGAAGATGACGTGGGCGGCCACGCCGGCCTGCTCGAACGCGACCGCCGACTTGATGAGAATGCCGCGCCGGCTGGCCGCACCGGCGCCGACCATGACCGCCATGGGCGTGGCAAGACCCAGGGCGCACGGGCAGGAGATGATGAGCACCGTGACCGTCGCGATGACGCCCCTGGGCAAGTCGCCGGCGAGCCACCACCCGGCGAAGGTCGCCACCGCGATGACCAGGACTGCCGGAACGAACACCGCGCACACGCGGTCGGCGAGTCGCTGAATGTCCGCCTTGCTCGCCTGGGCGCGCTGGACGATCTCGGCGATGCGTGCCACGGTGGTGTGCCGGCCGTCCACGGTCGCGGTGACGATGAGACGCCCCGTCGTGTTCATGGAGCCGGCGACGACATGGTCGCCCACCTGCCGGAGCACCGGCATCGATTCGCCGGTGACCAGCGATTCGTCGATCTCGCTGCTGCCCTCGACGACGTCGCCGTCGACGGCGACGCGGGCGCCTGGGCGAATCAGCAACCTGGCGCCGGGCTCGATCTCGCTGCTGGCAATGGTCGTGACGGTGCCGTCCGGGCCGACGACCTCGGCGTGTTCCGGCTGGAGTTCGAGCAGTTCGCGCACCGCCGAGCCCGCCTTGGCCGTGGCCCGCGCCTCCAGCCAGTGGCCCAGACTGATGAGCCCCAGCAGCGCCGCTGCCTCGGAGAAGTACAGCGGCTGATCGGCGGCGAGACCCGTGGTGCCCAGCACGCGTGCGGCCAGGACCGCCACCGAGAAGACATAGGCCGTCGTCGCGCCCAGCGCGATGAGCGTGTCCATGTTGGTGCTCCCGCGGCGGGCGGCCGCTGCGGCCGACCGGTAGAAGCCCGAGCCCGCGGTGACCAGGACGACGGTCGCGCCGGCACACAATACCCAGGGGACCCACGACGCCTCGACAAGCCAGTGCAGCAGCGCCATGGGCGCCCACAGCCCGAGCCCCACGATCGCACGGAACCGCCACTGGCGCTCCAGGCGGGCCTGTCGAATCTCGATCTCGCTGCGCAGGTCGGCGGGAGCATCGGTGTGCGTAAAGGGCTCAGCGTCGAAGCCGCGGTCCCGCACCGCCCGTACCAGGGTCTCGGCCTCCAGGTCGACTCCCGTCACGGTGGCGGTGCCGTCGGTCACGCTGACGGCGGCCGAGCTCACGCCGGGCCGCGACTCCATGGCCCGTTGTACGGTGGCGGCGCAGGCGGCACAGTGCATGCCCGAGACCTTGAACCGGAGTTCCTTGGTGGCCTCCATAGCGCTATCGTAGCCCGTCAGCACCCCGCAGTTCCCGGCTCCGACTTGTCCGGGACGGGTGAGGGGACGATACTTATCCCAGCTATGCCATCCCACAGCCGTCCAGTTCCGACCTTTCGCGCCGCGGGCGCGACCGCGACGGCGACCACGTTGGTCGCCCTCGTCGCCATGTCCACGTTGAGTGCCCTGGCCGCCACCGGTGCGCCTGGTCACCCGACGCGAGCCCTGGAGGTTGAGTCGCGGCTGGAGGGCCATGTCGTACGGGCGGTCGCGGCGGCCGTGGTCGCCCGCATGAGGGACCTGCTGGCG
>SMVB01037711.1_pt1 | contig 10145 bp, 8 predicted proteins | sample 2456461 | NCBI WGS metagenome assembly SMVB01 (sample SAMN11095934, study PRJNA526329) | marine sediment metagenome | biome: Marine sediment; feature: Surficial sediment; material: Deep marine sediment; isolation source: Hadal surficial sediment | place: Pacific Ocean | collected 2014-05 | depth 0-1...
GTCGACGATTTCGAGCATCATGTACGCGCCCGCACCCATCACCGGCGGCACCAACGCTCCACCCGAGCTGGCCGCCGCTTCCACACCGGCGGCGATCTCGGGCTTGAATCCCGAGCTGCGCATCATCGGGATGGTGAATGTACCGGTGGTCGCGGTGTTGGCCACCGCGCTACCGGACAGCGAACCCATCAGGCCGCTGGCCAGCACCGCAACTTTCGCCGGCCCACCGGGACTGGCGCCAAACAGGCGGCGAGCAAAGTCGATCACGTACTGGGTCGCGCCGCTCTCCTTGAGCAACGCGCCGAAAATCACGAACAGAAAAACGTACGTGAACATCACGCGAAGCGCGGTTCCGAACACCCCTTGGCTATGCAGGAACGTCTGCGAAACGACGCGCTCGAGACCGTAGCCACGATGCGGGAACAGCGCGTCCGGCAGATGTGGACCGACGAACGCGTAAACCAGGAACACAGACGCCAGGATCGGCAAGGCCCAGCCAATCGCGCGCCGTGTGGCCTCGAGGATGAGCACCACGCCCAGCACGCCGATGACGGTGTCGAGGCCGGATTCCTGCCCCGCGCGGTTCCCCAACGACTGACCGCCGATCCAGAGCCGCTCGAACCAGGGCTCGGTCTGAACGAACACGTAGCCGCAACAGACGACGCTGGCGAGCGCGAGCGCGATATCGACGGCGCGCAGCCCACGGTGATCCGCCAGCTTCGGGTGAACCGGCTTGTTCAGGAAACAGAGCACCAGGCCCAGCATGGCGAAGATCGCCAGCTGCGATTGCGGCGACACATGCGGGTAGTTCACCTCGGCAAGGGTGAACGCACACAACAGCACCGCGAGCGTGATATTGAGCCACGAGTTCTTAATTCGTTTCATCTCCGGCCGGCCGATCCTCGAGGGTGTCGCCGGACCAGATGCCTATTTCCCGGTAGTAGCGACGCGCCCCGGGGTGGAACAGTGTCCCGGTGTCGCGCGCGGCGTTCTTCGGGTTGATCGCCTTGCCCGCCGGATGCTTGGCCACGACCTGTTCGCGGTTTTCGTAAAGTGTCTTGGTCAGTTGGTAGATCAACTCCTCGTCGGCCGACCCGCTGGTGATCAGGTGCATCGACCCGACGTCGAGACCATGATAGTCCGCGTCGAGACCGCGGTAGGTCCCGGCCGGAATCGTCGCGCGACGGAAGAACAGGTATTTGTTCGTCAGGCGCTCGATCACCTCGTCGTTGTACGGGATGAAATGGATCTTCCGCGACGTCGCGGCCTGCGTGATCGACGCCGTCGGAACCGCGCCGCCGAGGAACGCGGCGACGGCGGAACCGTCGCGGAGGTAATCGACCGCCTGGGCCTGCCCGCCGTGCACCGCGATCAGGTCTTCCCAGGCCAGGCCGTGCCCCTCGAGCAACGGCCGGATGAAGTAATCGAACCCCGCACCGGATGGACCGAGATAGACGCGCCGCCCCTTCAGATCCGCGATCGTTTTGACACCGCCCTCGGGTGCGATGAACAGGGCCACGTTCGGCGCCAGCGTCATCACCGCGCGGATATCGGCCGCTTCGCCCCAGCGCTCGGAGCCCCGCGACGCGAAGTAACTGATCGCCGAGTTGGCCAGGGCGAGTTCGATTTCGCCGGCCACGATGCGACGGATGTTCTCCTGCGAGCCCTTGGTGGTCTCCGCGGTGACCTTCCAACCGTGTTCGCCGGAGTTGCTGTCCAGCACCTCGGCGATGGCGCTGCCGACCACGAAGAACGCACCCCCCACGGGCGCGGTGCCGACACTCAGAAACTTCCGTTCGCCAGACGACGCTCCGACTTCGGGATCTGCCCCGTCTCCCGAACCACACGCGACACAAATGAGCAGCGCGCTCAAGCCAAGTACCACGAGGACCGATCGTTGTTTCAGCATCTGTTTACCCTTTGTTTGCAAACCGTTTGCGGGAACGCAGCATTCTAGCCGCTCAATCCGGCCTCGTCGCGCTGTAGAACGCCAACGTGCCCATCATCGTGTTCAATTCGCCGCGCAGCCGGGCATCTTCGAACCCGCCGGCCGCGAACAACTCCGGTAGCCGGCCGCGGACGTTGTCCCGCGTGGTCTCGAAACCGTCCAGCAACCGGACCGGATAGAACAACATCCGCATGAGCGGTCCGTTGGGCCGGCCCCAGTCGGCTACGTGGAACTGTCCTCCCGGCACCAGGACGCGATGGACCTCCAGGATCGTGCGACGCTTGTCGGCCGTTGTCAGGTGGTGGAAGAACAGACTCGAAACCACCCGATCGAACCGCGCATCCGTGTAGGGCAAATCGAACGAGAGCCCGGTGTCCAGCCGAACGTGCGCGCCCGCTGCCTCCGCCTTCCGCCGCGCGATGGACAAGACCTTCGGGTCGCCGTCGATCCCCACGATCGTTGCGCCCGGATGAAGCCTCTTCGCTCGAATGGCGAGCGTTCCCGTCCCGCAGCCGAGATCGAGAACGTTTGCTCCGTCATCGATACACGCCTGGGACAGCAGCCGTTCCTTGAACGTTCGCTCGCGCGTCGTGAGCGCGACGATCGGATCATAGATCGACGTCAGAAAATCGTAGCGCAGAGCGGCGACGTAACCCGGAGCTTGTCGGTGCTGACTCACTCCGGTCTCACGAGTTTCCATCGCCAGCCGCTGCTGCGTCGTTCGCCGTTCGCAAATCCTTCGATCGTCGCGGTCAGCGTGTCACCTTCTCGTACGTACACGATCTTCTGCGGGAAATCGTGTTCGGGATTTTCGAAGACCACGCGATGGTCGTCGAGTTCCGTGAGACGGAACTCGGTCATATGTTCTCCGTTTGGCATTGCGATGTAGAAGATGTCGCTGCCACGTTTTTCGATGCGCAGGTACTCGAAGAAACGTCGTCCGCTATCGAACAAATCGCGGTGTACACCGAGGATCAACCCACCGGCCGGGCGCGTCCAGTGTTCTTCCGTCCGCACGTTGCCGCTCTTGCCCTCCCAGGTGCCCGCGATCCACGCGAGCGCGGCGAGCGGATCTTCCTCCGCGGCGAGCGGGAGCGCGAAAAGGCCCGTTAGGGCCAGCACGATCGTCATTCGTCGGATCATTTCGTCCTCCAGCCGTGAGCCGACATCATACGGTGCAACCGACCGGCCGGGGCTTTTGTAGCCGGAATCGGGAGCGGAGCGCTACTTGCCGCGCATGATGCTGGAACCGGCGGACTGATACAGCGCGGTCTGCGCGCCGAGCAACGTCAAGCGTAGCGCCAGGCGCGCGAACATCCACGCCTGTCCGACCAGGATGACGTAGATCACCCCACCCCATCCCGGCGTGACCACCGTGGGCCGGAACCAAGTGTAAAGCGCCAACGGGGCGGCCGTGACGGCGGCGATCAGCAGCACCACGCCGGTCACGACGATCGGGTGGGTCACGACGAATCCGACCCCCTGCGCCGCCGAGAGCAACGCGCTGCGCCGGTCCTCGATCACGATTGCGATCTTGGCGTAGTCAAAGCAAGCGCGAACGAGCACCAGGAGCAGTGCGGTGCCGGCATACACCGCCAGTGTGGCCCACATCGCGTGCGTTTCCTCAGTCACGTCCGCCAGACGCACCTCGAGCCCGTCCATGAGCCAATGATGCAAACGGTAGACGCCGTAGTAGACCGCACCCGACAACAGCGCCAACCGCACGAACCTCCCCCAGTAGCGCCCGCCGGCGTTCAGCATCGCGGCAATCCCGCGCGGTCCGTCCGCAAACGCGTAGCGTTCGATCGCACCGCCCAGGAACAGCGCCCAGACCAAGGCGAACAGCAGCGCCAGGCCGATGAGGCCGGCGAACCGTTCGAACGTCGATCCATCGGCCCAGGCCTCCAGATTTGCGAGCACACCGCCCACGCCCGCGAGGGTCGGGTCGAAGGTTTGCTCGATCCCCTTCGCGGACCCGAGGTACTCGCCGTACCAGCTGTTGTCGAACCCCTCGGCCATCGGCTCGGCGGCGAGCGTGCGGCCGAAGGACTGTTGCAGGCTGTAGCCGAGCACCACCGTGACCGGCAAGGCGGCCAGGACCGTCAGCAGCCACGCGGCAAGGACGAGCATCGGAGAACCGAACGCTCTGCGAAAACCCGCCGCCGTTGCTCCGAACATCCCGCTCTCCTAGATGTAGAACGCCCAACTGCTCATCAGATCCTGAACCCAGACCATCCAGAAGCTCGCCCACTTGACGGCCCCTTTCTTCGAGGGCGCCTCGAGGAACAGACTGTTGTTGTTGGGATGGATATCGAGGGCCAGCACGCCCTCGGGATCGACCACGACGTAACTCAGCTTGGACCCGTGTTCCTCGCTGAAGATCGTCCAACGATCTTGGCCGTCCCACTCGTGGATCGATTCATCGCCGTTTTCAAACACCATCTTGACCTGAACCGGGAACCGTCCGCCACCGTGGCGCCGGACGACCACGTCAGTTCGCCAGCTTTTTTCTTCGTCTTCTTCTTCATCATCGTCCTTCGGATCGACGTAGACCGGATCACCGTCGTCGCCGGTGAGCCCCTTCAGACCGACCGGTTTACTGCTCACCGAATCGATCGCGTAATCGAAAGCGACCGAGTCGTAGATCACCTGGTCAAAAAACCAATTGAGGTCACGGCCGCTGACCTCGTTGGCCACCGCCACGAAGTCTTCCGGCGTCGGATGCTTGAACGCATAGCGTTCGAAGAACGCCGCCATGATCGGCTGAAACGTTTCCCATCCCAGGTAGTTCTCCAGCGTGCGTAACCACAACGCGGTCTTGCTGTAGGACAGGCTGCCGCCTGTTTTCGGGTGGTAGCGAAACGTCGGTGTGTTCTGAACGTCACTCCTGGCATCATCGCGGTAGCGATTCAGCCGGCCCATCCACGGATCGTTACGAATCTCGGGGAACGCCAGGGCAAAAATCCCGCGTGCATCGGAGGGTGCTAGATAACGACGCACTATGAAACTGTTGCCGTAGGTTTCCTGCATCGTCCTGATCGTCGAGTAGGTGTTGAGCCCCTCGTCCAGCCACGCGTACTCGAACTCGTTGTTGCCGACGATTCCGTACCAGAACTGGTGACCAGCTTCGTGCACGGTAACGCCCTCGGGCGACCCGGCACCGAACGGACGGTCGATCCCGGTGCCGCAAGTGAAAAGCGTCGGGTACTCCATCCCGCCCGCGCCGGAACCCCACGCCGGGTCGATCACGGTGACATGGCCGTAGGGGTAGGCCCCGTACCACAGGCCGTAGTGTTCGAGCGCCGCCTTCGTCGCGTCGAGATGACGCTGGGTCTGATGTTCGTGCTCGGGCTGCATCAGCAGGCGGATGTCGACTGCCGGTAGATCCGGGTGCTCGAAACGATCGCGGACCTCGACGTAGTCCGGACTCGCCGTCCACGCGAAACCGTGGACGTCCGCTTGCCGAAATCGGTGTGAAGTCGTGCCGTCGCCGTGATCGACGGTCTCGATTTCGCGACCGGTGGCGCCGATCACGTAGGAACTCGGCGTCGTGATCGTGACGTCGTAGACGCCGTAGTCCGAAAAATATTCCGTGCTCGCGTGGTACTGGTGACAATTCCAGCCCGCTTCGCCCTCGAACACGCCGAGCTTGGGGAACCAGTGGGCGAGGAAGAAGAAGTCGCCACGAAAGCCGGTCCGCGCGAACGTGCGTGGAATCTTCGCGCGCCAAATCAGGTCGACGGTAACCGTCTCGCCAGGGTTGACCGGTTCGGGGAGCGTCACGACCCACACGGTGCGGTCCTCCGTGTTGTCATCGTCGGGCGTCTCGGAGCGCTGCGTCGGGGCAAGGTCGATCTGGTTTCCAGCGGTGTCCACGAGATGAACGGCATCGATCGTGATCCAACTCCAGTCACCTTCCTTCGTTTCCCCTGTTTCTCGATCGCTGCGGCGACGCAGGCGATCCTCGATCATCCACGTGCTCTCGCTGTTGCGCCAGCCGTTCCAGTAGAGGTGGAACCACAGTTCGTCGGTCGCGACGGACTGGATGTTGCGCCACTCCAGCCGCTGCGTTGCGGTCAGTATTTTGGTCTCCGGATCGAGTTGAACGGACATCGTGTAGTTCGCGTTTCGCGGAGACAGGATGGGATCCGCCGGTTGCGTCGCCACGGGGATCGTCACGAACGCGACGAAAATAATGACCAGGAACCGCCGGGCCGCCGGGTTCATTGTTTCTCCATCCCGCGAGATCTTACCCTAACCGGCTGCTGAAGAAGCGGGGTGGGCGACTCGTATACAATCGGGCTCTCCAGACCTTGGAGGAACGGGGCACAAGGGATGAAGCAAAGAAAATCCGACGTGGCGATGATCGGGCTGGGGGTCATGGGCTCGAACTTGGCGCTCAACATGGCGGACCACCGGTTCGGCGTGTCGGTGTGGAACCTCGCACCGGGCAGGACCGACGAGTTCCTGGCGGAGAACCCACGCGTCCCGGGCCGCCTGACCGGCTACAAGACGTTCAGGGCGTTGGTCGCCTCGCTCGAGCGACCGCGGCGCATCGTCATGATGATCAAGGCCGGCGCACCGGTCGATTCCGTGAATCGCAAACTGCTCCCGTTGCTCGACCGCGGCGACATCGTCGTCGATGGCGGCAATAGTCTGTGGAGCGATACCGAACGGCGCCAGACGGAACTCGCCGCCAAGGGCGTGTACTTCATCGGATCGGGAGTTTCCGGCGGGGCGGTCGGGGCCCGCTTCGGCCCATCGCTGATGCCGGGGGGCGACCGCAGGGCCTGGCAGCGACTCAAGCCGCTGTGGACCGCGATCGCCGCCAGGGTTGATTCCAAGACCGGACGCGAGCTCGAGGGTGCCGCGCCCGGCGCTCCGTTGAGGGGCGGCGTGCCCTGCACGGCCTACATCGGCACGGGTGGTGCGGGGCACTACGTCAAAATGGTGCACAACGGCATCGAGTACGCCGACATGCAACTGATCAGTGAAGCGTACTTCATGTTGCACCGTTTACTCGGACTCGCCCCGGACGCGATCGCCGAGATATTCGGCGAGTGGAATCGGGGTGCTCTCGATTCTTACCTGATCGAAATCACGGCCGACTTGCTCGCGCAAAGGGACCCGATGAAACCGCGCCGATTCCTGGTCGACTCGATCCTCGATACCGCCGGCCAGAAGGGCACGGGAAAGTGGACGAGTATCAGTTCGCTCGACATGGGCGTGCCCGCGCCGACCGTGGCCCAAGCGGTGTTCGCGCGCTTCCTCAGCGCGTTGAAGGACGAGCGCGTTGCGGCGAGCAAGAAACTGCGCGGCCCGAGAGTACATTATCGCGGATCCCGCAAAGCATTGATCGAGGCAGTGCGCGATGCGCTGTACGCGTCGAAGATCTGCGCCTACGCGCAGGGGTTCGGGTTGCTCGACGCCGCTCGACGTGAACACGGTTGGAAACTCGATCTCAAATCGATCGCCCGCATCTGGCGCGGCGGCTGCATCATCCGCGCGCGCTTCCTGCAGCAGATCACCGCGGCCTACGAGAACGAGCGTGATCTACGGAATCTGTTGCTCGACGCGGCGCTTCGCCGGCGGTTGAACCGCGCGCAGGCCGGATGGCGGCGCACCGTGACGCTGGCCGCGGAAAACGGCATTGCTTGCCCGGGGTTCATGAGTGCGCTGGCCTACTACGACGGTTACCGCTCGGCGCGACTGCCCGCCAACATCCTGCAGGGTCAGCGGGACTACTTCGGCGCCCACGCGTTCGAGCGAACTGATCAACCGCGCGGGCGCTTTTTTCACGTCGATTGGACCGACGCTCAGCGGCCGATCGAACAGCGCTAGACGCTGGCGCCTAGAAGCTCCAACCGCCCATGATTTGGATGTCGTTCACGAAATCGACCCCGAGCGACAACTCGACGAAGGCTTCCCGGCCGTTCTTCAGCGCCCAGTTGAACCCACCGAGCCCGCGCAGGCCGATGTCGAGGTCGGTGTCGGAGCCGGCACCCGGGGGGTCGAAACGGGTGACCGCAAGTCCGAGTCCGGCGCCCGCATAGGGCCGAAACTGCTCGACGCTACGGAAGCGGTAGTGGACTGCGAATAATCCCGATAGTGTCAGGTGATTGTCCCCGACCGACAGTTCGACGTTGGGCTCGAGGTGCACCGCCTTGAACTCCCCGAAGTCCCACTGGGCACCGACAATGATTTGATCCGGGTCGTCGCCGATGCCGAAGCGTAGGCCCCAACCGTGGGCGCCGAAGTTCTTTGGCCGCTCGCGGTCGTCATCGCCTTCCTCGCTCAGGGCGGGTGTGGCGAACACGAACGCCAGGATCAACAAACCGAGTGTCATCCGTTTCATCGTGAATCCCTCTTCCGGAGGCCCCCGGTTAAGACGAACCAGACGCGGCCATGGTTGCACGTTCCCTGATTTCTTGACAGCCGGGCGCCGCGGGTTTTTCTTTAAAATCGACTAGACTCCCTCCATTCGAAGGAAGGAGTGGATCCATGCGACGGTCTTTCATCGGACTACTCGCGGTTCTCTGCGCAACGACCGTGGCGGCTTCGGAACACGCCGATCAGGGCCGCGTGCTCGACACCACGCTCGCGGTCGAGTCGCATCGCGCGCGAATCGAAACGATCAACCGCAACCTCACCGAGCGACTGGACGATCTTCTTCCCACGGTGATGCGCGAGACGGGGATCGATCTGTGGCTCGTCATCAATCGCGAGTACGCCGAAGACCCGGTGTACCTGACGCTGGTGCCCGAACCCGTGTTCGCCGCGCGACGAACGACGATGCTCGTGTTCCACGACCGCGGCGAGGAGGGCGTCCAACGTCTGACGGTGAGTCGTTACCCGATCCACGGTTACTACGAACCCGCCTGGGAAGGCGGCAATCTCGACGATCAGTGGAACCGGCTCGGTGAACTGATCGCGGAACTCGATCCGAAAACGATCGGTATCGACGTGAGCCGCGACTGGCCGCTCGCGGACGGGCTGACGGCGTCGCTCCGGGATCGCTTGATGGAGTCGTTGACACCGGATCTGCAAAAGCGCACGGTCAGCGCGCAGGACCTCGTGATCCGCTGGATGGAAACGCGGTCCCCAGGCGAACTTCAGATCTACCCTCACGTCGTCGCGCTGGCGCGAAGCGTGATCGCCGAGGCCTTTTCCAACCGGGTCATCACGCCCGGGGCCAGCACCACCGACGACGTTGCCTGGTACATTCGGCATCGTTTCGAAGAACTGCGGCTGAACCCGTGGTTCCAGCCGTATGTCAACGTGCAACGCAAGGGCACGATTTACGAACGCGACGATCCATTCTTCGGGGCCGGCGACATCGTGATCGAACGCGGCGATGTGCTACACACGGACGTCGGGATCTGCTACCTGAGACTGTGCACGGATACGCAGGAGATGGGGTACGTGCTGCGGCTCGACGAATCCGAAGTCCCCGCAGGTCTTCGGGCGGCGCTGAAAGTCGGGAACCGTTGGCAGGACATCCTGACCGCCGAGTTCAAGACGGGACGGCGCGGGAACGAGATCCTCGCGCGCGCGATCCTGGCCTCCGAGGACGAGGGGATCGTGCACAGTATCTACACCCACCCGTTGGGTTTTTTCGGCCACGCCGCGGGGCCGACGATCGGGATGTGGGACAACCAGGGCCCGACACCGGTGCGCGGTGATTGGAAACTGTTCCCCGACACGGGCTACGCCATCGAGGGCAACATCCGCGCGCAGGTCCCCGAGTGGGACGACCAGTGGGTGCAGATCAAACTCGAGCAGAGCGCGGTGTTCGACGGCGAGCGCGTACTCTACCTGGCCGGACGCCAGACCCGGTGGCACGTGGTGGAGTAAATGAAGTAGGGGGCAGACCGCTCAGGGTTTGAGGCCGTCGAGCATGCGGTCGACGCTGGCGCGATAGATCTGGCGAAACAATTGGTCGTCGGGTCCGAAACGATGCATGCGGTGCAACGCCACCAGGCCGTAGACCCCGGCCCAGACCGTGATCGCAGTGCCCAGCGGGTCGTCCTTCTTGAAAATACCTGTCTCCATGCAAGCGGCGATCTGTTCCAGCGCCAAGTTGAAGGTGACCCAGTTCTTCTCCGCGAGTTCGGTACGCACGTCACTGATCGAGCGATTCGGGATCATGAAAGCGAATTCGAAGTATTTTGGCTGCTCGATGGCGAAGTCGAGGAAC
>SMVB01285516.1_pt1 | contig 10144 bp, 9 predicted proteins | sample 2456461 | NCBI WGS metagenome assembly SMVB01 (sample SAMN11095934, study PRJNA526329) | marine sediment metagenome | biome: Marine sediment; feature: Surficial sediment; material: Deep marine sediment; isolation source: Hadal surficial sediment | place: Pacific Ocean | collected 2014-05 | depth 0-1...
CCCATACGCACCACCCACACCGCCCGATCGAATGGTCCTCCACATCCCCCAGGGAACGAAAGGCCGGGCGCTCGTTGTCGGCCTCCCGCCGGAACTATCAGCCGCGCAGTCGGCTACCTATGATCTTCTTGTCGCTGGTCGACAGAAAATACAGGACGAAACGGATGATGTCTGAACAGAGATTTCGAACTCCGACCAACCTCATATGGTCGCCGCGCCCGGGATGGGCGACCGTACGCCTGGTCGGAACGTGCGCGGACCGCAGTCTGAGGCGTGGGCAAGTTGTTCTCCACACGCCTAGTGAGGAGTACGACGTACCTGGACAGCACGAGGGGCTCCCCTCAGGAGCACTGGTGATCATCCTCCATGAGGCGGCGCGGCTGGTCGAAGACGACCTCCACCTCGTGCCGGAGCACGCGATCGTGGCCATTGGAGAAGCTCTTCCCTAGGAAGGCTGTTGGTCCTCGATCTTCTAATCCTCCACCATATAGGCGAGACCCCAAGCCCCGAAGCCGAGGTGTGTCGCCACCACAGGCGTAATCGGGGCGTTGAGGATTTCGACTTCCCCATAACGGGCCACGACGAGTTCCCGTACTTCTGGCACGATCTCCGGAATTCCGACGTGTACGATTCCGAAACGAACCTTCTCCGGCTCACGCCCCATGTCTTCGGCTACGGCATCCAGGAGTGCCACCATGACACGCTTCCGTCCAATCGCCTTGGCCCGGGGGACCACTTCGCCCTTCTGATCGATCGCCAAGATCGGCTTGACGTTCAACAAGTTCGCGAAAAAGGCTTGGCTCCGGCTGACCCTGCCCGACGCCAACAGGCGGTCGAATGTCTCGATCGTGAACATGATACCCGATTGATCTCTGACGCGGGCCAACTCCTTCACGATCTCATCAGCGGGCATGGCCAACTCCGCCAACTCCGTGGCCTTCAACACCAGGAGCCCCTGAAGAAGAGAAACTCCCCGAGAATCCGCGAGATGGATCGGCAGATCCGGCTCCTGAGCAGCGGCCGCTGCCGCGGACGTGTAAGCGCCGGAGAGACCGGAACTCAAGACCACCGCCACGACCTGCTCGGCATCAGCGGCGGCCCGTTTGAAGCCCTCCAGAAAGGAGCCCGGTGGCGGTTGTGAAGTGGTCGGCAAGCGCTCCTGCGAAGCCAACATCTTGTGAAACTGCTCCGCTGTGATGTCCACGCCGTCCCTGTAGACCTCGTCGCCATCGACCAACATCATCGGGACTACCTGGATACCGTGGGCACGGACGATCTCCTCGGGGAGGTCGGCGGCACTGTCGGTGAGAACACCGACGGGACGGCGCGCGAGGGCGAGATGTGAAGTCGACGCCCGCCCCACCGCGTCGTACTGGGCCTTCATGTCCTCGGCCTTATGGGTGATGAGGTCGCCCAAACCCTTCAGGTACGAGAAGACCTCTTCGGGCTCGTCCGTGTGGACATGCACCTTGAGCACGTCATCAGAGCGGATCACAATGAGTGAGTCACCCCGGGCGCGCAGGTTGCCACGAACCTCTGCTTGATCGGGTAGGTCGTTCCCGCGGACGAGCGCCTCGGTGCAGAACCGGTATCGCTCCACGCGATCCGGATATTCGACCGAGGCCACCACCGGGGGGCCAGCCGTAAAATCCGCTCCGGCCTCCGCGGTTATCGAATCCCCCCGCAGAAACATGACTGCTCCTTCCAGGAGACTCACGAAGCCTTTCGCACCGGCATCGACGACGCCCGCCGCGGAGAGCACCGGAAGGAGCTCCGGAGTGCGCTTCAGAGAGTCGTGGGCCCGATCGAGCATGTGCTCGGCAAGCGGAGCGATGTCATCGATCTGCGCACCAGAAACGGCCTTAGCCGTGTCTCGCATGACCGTGAGAATCGTACCTTCTACCGGTTCCTCGAGCGCGTCGGAAAGGTGTTGGACCCCGGCTTCCAACGCGATGCCGAAATCGGAAGCATCCATCCGACGCTGACCCTCCAAGCTGCGAGCGAAACCGAGGAGAAAGTGGGACAGCATCATACCGCAGTTCCCCCGGGCCCCAAGGACAGCCGCCTGCGCCGCCTCGTGAGCCACCGCACCAACGGATCGTTCAGTACTGTGCTCGAGATGTTCGGCGATCGCCTGCGCCGTCAGGTACAGATTGGTGCCGGTATCCCCGTCGGGCACGGGGAAGACGTTGATGCGATTGAGCTCCGCACGTTGTAGCTGCGCCCACTGGCAACCCGCGATGAGCGCTCGCCGGAGCCGAGGACCATCTATATAACGGATCTTCATTCGGCAAGATCGACCCTGACGCGCGCCCGTGCAACGGACCGGCGGAAAGAGATCGCATGCGCGCCCGATCGAACCAAGCCATATTGGCCAGGAATCTCCTCTCGAGATCGTGTAAAGTCTCCACCATTGGCTCCGGATGGTCTGATTATGAGCGAACTGACACAGATGAAATGTGAGGCCTGCCAGCGGGGAGCCCCGCGAGTCACGGCGGAGGAGAGCCGGACGTTACACGAGCAGGTTCCCGAGTGGGCGCTCGTGGAACGAGACGGTGTTCAACGTCTCGAGCGGGCGTTCGCGTTCCCCGGTTTCGCCGATGCACTAGCCTTTACAAACTCCGTGGGCGCGCTTGCCGAGGCAGAGGGCCATCACCCGGCGCTCCTGACCGAGTGGGGGAGCGTCACCGTGACCTGGTGGACCCATAAGATCCGCGGCCTCCACCAAAACGACTTCATTATGGCGGCCAAGACCGACCAGCTGGTGCCAGAGGACTAGACCTCGATCTCCAGTGAGCATCGGAATCTTGGCATCCTTCATGCATCTAAGACTAATTGCTGAAGTACCGCTTGGGTCTCGTCACGGGGAGGATCGACAATGGGTAGGGGTATCACTTTACGGACACGCCTGATCAGGGGGGCCGCACTGACATTCGCCGGCATCACGGCGGCGTGCGCGCATGTAGGACAGGAACAATTCGACACGGAAATGGCCGCTCTCCGAGCCGAAATGGAGCAGACCGCGAGCGGTTCGGACCTTCGTACGGAAGGGCAGTTGGCCCGATTGGAGGCCCGCCTGGACGGGCTCGCCAGAGGCCTTTCCGCGCTGGAGGGGGAGTTCGACGTCACGGTTCAACGACTCGAAACGGCGATTCGCTTCGACATGCCGGTGTATTTCCCGTTCGACAAGGCGGACCTGCGACCCGAAGATCTTCCGGTGCTCGACCGATTCGCGGGCGTTGTGGCCGAGTTTTACCCGGATGCCCTCTTGACCGTCGAAGGATTCACCGATCCGACCGGCTCGGCGACTTACAACCTGGCGCTCGGACTGCGCCGGGCCGAAGCCGTCCAGCGTTATCTGGTCGAATCCGAAGATTTCTCCCCGGAGCGTGTCAGGGCCGTGAGCTACGGCGAAGACGCGAGCCGTCTTGTTGCACCTGGGCAGGGCGGGCAACTGGCTGGCTGGGAAAACCGGCGCGTAGTGCTCGTTATCGAGCACCTCGGTTACGTAACCGACACCGCGTTGGTCGCCGGGAGCGAGCTGTAATTTATCGGCACTCGGTGAACCTCCCCCCGACCTCCCGACGTATATAACGAGGTCGCTGCAGGTGGGAAGTCAGAACCACCGTTGACGGTGGGTCGAGGGGAGGTGCGCGATGTTTCAGCGGGGTGGGGTCCCCGTGGTCTGGTGTCCTCAGTACGAGGTGGACATCGGCGACCACGTGTTCCCCGTCGAAAAGTACCGGCTGATCAAACAGCGTCTCGAGGTGAACGGCACTTTGGCCAGTGCTGATCTGCGGACGCCCCAGCCGGCCAAGGTTGAGGACGTCCTCCGCGTCCACCTCGAGTCTTATTGGACCAAGATCTCTGAGGGCACGTTTACACGGGATGAAGAACACCTCCTCGAACTCCCATTCTCACCCGAGTTGAGAGAGGCTTCTCTCCTTTGTGCGGGGGGCACGACCCTGGCCGGCCAACTCGCGATCTCACAGGGGCGATCGGTCCATCTGGGGGGAGGGTTTCACCACGCTTTCGCTGACCATGGTGAGGGTTTTTGCCTGCTCAATGACGTCGCGATCGCTGCGGCCACATTAATCGACGCACAGGAAGTGGACCGAATCCTCATCGTCGACCTCGATGTCCACCACGGTAACGGCACGGCGTCGATCTTCGCCGAGGAGCCTCGTGTCTTCACGTTCTCCATGCATCACCAGTGGAACTATCCGGCGGTCAAACCCCCCGGGGACCTGGATGTGGGGCTCGATGACGGCGTGGGAGACGAAGAGTATATGCGACTACTCCACAAGCACCTGCCGAGGCTACTCGAGGAATACCGGCCTCAGCTCGTGCTCTACCTCGCCGGCGCTGATCCATACGAGGGGGATCAACTCGGCGGGTTGGGTCTGAGCATCGAGGGCCTGAGAGAGCGAGACGAGTTCGTACTGAATACGGCAGCCAAAGCGGAGACCGCGGTAGCCGTGACCCTCGCGGGGGGCTACGCCATCAACCCGTCCGACACGGTTGTTATCCACTGTGGCACCGTAGAGGCCGTCCTGGCCTGATAGGGGGGAGCCTACATCTCAGCGGGGAAGATCCAGAACGTCGGTCACGTCGATTGCCACTCGGAGCAACAGCGCGGTTCTGTCCAGGTCGGGGCCGGCCTCGAACTCATCTCGCCAGAGGGTGGTGCCATCATCGACGCGGAACAACTCCACCACGAGCGTAGAAGAGAAGTCGCCGACAACCTCACGCCCGACCAGAACCATATCGGCGCCGAGTGTTCTGCCCACCGCCAGAGGGTCCTCTCCGGACTCGACCAACCGGGAGGTGCTGGCCGGTCCGAACACACCCAGGTCCATGGGGTCGGCGCGGCCGAAATACGCCGTCAGCCCCTCGGCAAACCCATCATACCGGCCCGATGCAGTCGCAGAGTTTGACCCCTGGATGGGAAGTACGGCCAAGACCCGTCTTCCTTCGGGGGCACTTTGGTCACCCCGCACCACCATGAACAGAATCGAACCCACGAAGAGTGCAGACACCGTGATCAGGAGTGCGGTGAGCGTCCGCCGCGCGGCGGCCCTCCGGTCCTCCCTTAGGGCAGAGTCTTCCATCAACGGCCCCTCCCTGGCAAGCTGTCGAAGATTTCTATAGATCGAGGGCGAAACCGAGACCGTAAAACGTCTCGTCCGCCTCGCGAAAGTGGCCCATGGGCGTGAATCCAAAACGAGCCCTCGCCTCGAGCCGGAAGCGTTGCCCGTTCACCCGGAACCCCATCCCTCCGACCAGCGTAGCGGCCAACTGCTCGGAGAAACTCGCGTATTCCAAGTCACCCGCAAAGAAGGGCCACCCACCGTTGGCTTCCCCGGGGTCGACCGGATCCCACTCTCCTCCAAAGCGAAACACCGCCCGGGACATATTCTGGTTGGTGTGGAAGTTGTATTCACCCCCCACGTAAAGGCGCCCGCTGTCTCCGAGCCTGCGAGCCAGGAGCCCCTCGAACCCGTCTTTCGAAGTCTGGCCGAAGCCGTCCAGAACCTCATCGTCGAAGAAACGCACCAGATAATCGTCGCCCAGATGCGCACTGAAATGCCGGATCATGATCCTGGATTCCCAGGAACCGCTCCGAAACGCAAATGGGAGACCTATGCGAAAGTCGCTGTTTATGAGGTCTTTTTGGGCCGACTCCATGAAAAAGCGGGAGAAGATGCCCATTTCAAGCCCCAGGGTGATCGCCCGGCCCGGCCGCGAACCATCGTCGAGCCGCAGTATGGCGAGGCTGTGGCCGATAGCCACCTCCGCCTCGATGTTGCGACCTCCGAATTCGGGGCTGTCGTATGCGACGATTCCAGGACGTTCTGCGTATACAAACGAGGCCCGAACCTGTACCTCCCGCGGAGCCGCGATGAGCGGCCGAAACGGTTCGACATCGGGGAACCACCGCGCCACACCCTGACCGTCGGCAGAAGCCGGAGACAGCAGGCCCAGAGCGGCGAAACACAAGCAGACGAGGACGGCGTGGGTGCCAGTCCGACCGTTGGTCCCACCGTGCACGCCACTATTCGAAGGAGCCAGGAACCGCCTCCTCGAGCTCGGCCGCCAGTTCTTCGGCCGGCCGCATGAGTGACACATCGAGCTCGTAATCGGGCACGTCCGTAGGCTGAAGCTTCTCGATGAACTCACGGGCCTCCCGTGGGGCCAGACCGAACTCCTTGAAACTCTCCAAGGAGAGACTTCCGCCGCCCTCCCTGGGCCGTACGCCCTCCGCATCGGCCTCCAGCAACCGCCGCAGCAGGTCCATTTCCCCTCTGCTCATGGAGTGAGCACGAACATTGTAGTCGATCCACGCCTCGTAGCTCAGGGGTGCCACCCTCTTGAGCATACCCGCCATCACCCGTGCAAACTCCTGAATCTCCCACTGCGCGTGCGGGTCCACCCGGAGCGTCAGAAAGTGGAAGAGGTTGTGGAGATCGATCTTCCAATACCACTGCGTGTAGGTGGAGAGGGGCAGGTCGATTCGGGCCAGCTCCCGCGCCACTTCCTCCTCGATCATCCAGCGGTACCCGTCGGACGCTTCCTCACGCACGCGGTCCCAATGCTCGATTGCCTTCCTATAGAGCTCCTTCGAGGCGGGCTCGGGTTTCCGGCCCTGTTGGTTGGCGGAGCTTTGAAGCGCGAAGTGGTCCAGATCCGGCTTATAGAAGAGGAGTGGCATCAACGAATAACGGCCGCTGTACTCGTTGACTGAGGCCGTCCTGTGCCGTATCCACTGACGAGCAACGAACATCGGCATCGCACAGTGGAACTTGAGCTCGACCATCTCACTGGGTGTCGTGTGGTGATGACGCCTCAGGTAGCGCACGAGCCCCCGTGTCTGGCTCACCTTGCGGGTGCCGTATCCGTAGCTGACGCGCGCCGCCCGCTCGACGTCCTCGTCGGAGCCCATGTAGTCCACCAGTGAAACGAATCCGTGGTCCAGAACCGGGAAATATCCCCCGAGAATCTCTTCGGCGGCCGGGTTGGTGGGACGCTTGGTTTCCATGATGGGCTGAAAATACGGGTCCGGCGGGCCGAATGACCGACCTGTCGGAGTCGGTGGGCCGGAATAGATCCAAAGCCCTCCTGAGCCGCAAGGCCACAGTCCCAGGCGGTATTCTCTGGACACGTAAGGGCACCCGGGCAATCCTTCAATAGCAGGCTCGATACGAGGAAAAACCCGCGTCCGCATACCGATTGCGAGGGGACGACACACTCCCACCATGACCACTCCTGGCGAAAAAAGCTCTGGATCCCACCGCCTCGCGGCGATCTGGTTCGCGGATATCGTCGGGTTTACACGTCTAGCGGCGGAAAACGAGCCTTTGGCGCTCCGTCTCGTGCAGACCCTGCAAGCAGCCGCGACCACAGCGGTAGAGGGCCACGAGGGCAAGATCGTCAAGTTCACGGGCGATGGTGTCCTGGCGGAATTCGCGAGTGCCAGAGGCGGGGCTCTCGGCGGGATGCAGCTCCTACTCCGATTTCAGCAGCTCACGGAGGACTGGCCCGAGGGACCGCACGAGATCCGGCTCGGAATGCACCTTGGCGACGTCACCGTGGCCGCGGACGGCGATATCTATGGCGACGGCGTGAACAGGGCCGCCAGGCTCGAGGGTCTGGCCGAGCCAGGAAGGCTCCTGGTCAGCGAAGACGTCTACCGGCAACTCCGAAGCCGCCCGGATTTGATCCTGACGGATCTAGGGTCGCGCTCGGCAAAAGGGTACGACGATCCGCTACGGGTCTACGATGCCGAGCCCACGGGGGAGCTCGCCAGGACCTTGCTACGGGGAGCGGCGGCCCCTGAGGCTCCGGTCGAGGTCACCCGTCCCCGCCGTTCCGTGCGGCCGATCGCGGTCGGATTGACGGTGGGGATCCTCTCCTTCGTCACGCTGGCCCTCTGGACGGCGCTGGGGACGCCAAGCTCCGATACCCTACCGATCTCGCAGGACCGGGAGGGAGCAGATTCGACCCCCACGTCCGATACGCCACCCGTCTCGCCGGTCGCGGTGGAGGCGGAGCCGACTCCCACGCTCGATCCCGGAGCCTACGAGCTACTGCGGAGGGGCCGTGACCAGTTGTCGCTGGGCACTCCGAGGAGCATGGCCACGGCCGCGGAGCTCTTTGCACAGTCCATCGAGTTGGCACCTGACTACGCTCCAGCCCATCTGGCGCTCGCGGAAGCGCAGATCGGGCTCGGCAAGAGCGGTGCTCGCCGGCTCGGTGAGGTGCTGCCTCTGGCGAAGGGTCATCTGGAAGACGCGATTCGTCACGACGCCGACCTGGCCGAGGCGCACGCCGCGCTGGCATCACTTCTGGGCACCTTCGAGTGGGATTGGGAGGGCGCGGAAAGGCAATTCGAGAGGGCGCTCGAGATAGCTCCGAGCCCCAGAATCCATCGTGCCTTCTCCGAACTTCTCTCGGCTCGCGGACGCCACGACGAGGCCCTCGCGCAAGTGGCCATGGCCCTCCGTGACGAACCGGGCGCGGTGGCGAACCTCAAGGCCCGAGGCTTAGCTCTGTTCCGGGCTCGGAGCTACGCACCGGCTCGGGTGGCTTTGGCCGAAGCGCTTCGGCTCGACCCCGCGGATGACCTCGTCCGGGTCCATTTGGCACGTGCTCAGGGCATCCTGGGTGAACGCCAGCAGGCGAGGATCACTCTCGAGGGTTCGGACCAAGCGAACCGGAGCCCCTACCTCCAAGTATGGAGGGCCTATTTTCGCCCGGCCACCCGCGGGGCGGCGCAGGGACGCGGAAATCGACCGGCCACGCGCGGGGCGGGGCAGGGACGCGGTAATCAACTCGCCCGAACGTTACGGGAGACCTTCGATCCATCCGAGGCCCGCAATCCGGACGCGCCCTACAACTTGGCCGCCCTCCAGTTGGTTCTCGGAGACCAGGCCGGAGCCGCCCAATCCCTCCAGCGGGCGTTACGCACCCCATCCCCGTCTCTGATCTGGCTTGCCACGGACCCCATCTGGGACCCCGTGCGATCCGAACCCGAATTCGAGAGAATCGTGCGGCGGATCGATGCGGGACAACGAATGCCCTGACCAACCCCCCTTTCCGATCACCCTCCTAAACCCGATCAGCGCAGCACCTCCCCCGCAATCCACACCGACTCGATGCCGTGCACGTTCCGGATGTCATCCAGCGGATTCTCGGTCAGAACAATGAAGTCCGCCCATCGGTTCGGTCGCAGCGTTCCGATCTCATCGTCCATACGTAGACACTCGGCGGCCAAGCCCGTCGCGGAACGTAAGACCTGCTCGGGCGTGAGGCCCGCCTCGGCCATGAGATCCAGCTCCATGTGCTCGAAGTAGCCCTGGAAACGTCCGGCCGGCCCGGTGTCGGTACCCATCACCACCGGCAGCCCCGCGTCCACGATCGTCTTGACGTTCCTCAAGGCCACGCGCAGCGCCTCCTTGTAGGGCTGCGACCTGGCACTGCTCCTCTGGCGGGCCGGCGTTTGAAACTGGTCTCGCACGGCCTGGTCGAAGTGCGAACGGAAGAACGGGTCGTCGAAGAAATCCGGGCGACTCTCGTAGACGTAGGTGGAGACCTCGCGCATCAGCGTCGGCGTGTAGCAGATGCCACTCGCCGCAAGCATCCCCAGGAATTCATCGTCGACATCCATGTCACGGACGCTGTGCGCGATGAAGTCGGTGCCTGCCCTCATGAGCGCCTTGGCGTCACTCAGGTAGAAGAGGTGGGAAGCCAGCCGCAGGCCCAGCTCGTGGCTACGGTCGATGACCGCAGAGTAGATCTCCGGAGACATCTTCTGGGAAGAGCCCAGGTTGTCGTCCACACGGAGCTTCATCCAGTCCACGCCCATGTCCGCGTTCCGTTGCACTACGGCGAGCGCCGCGTCGACCGTGTTGCCGGTCACGACCGCCCCGGCCACGAAGAGGCGCGCACGGTCGAGTCCGGTCGTCGACTGCTCGTCGCGTAACACGATCCCCTCGGGCCCGTCACCCCCCAAGCTGGTAACGGTAGTGATTCCGTATTCTGCGTAGAGGCGCAGTTGGCGAATCAGCTCTGTCCGGTCGCCACTTACGTGTCCGTGTGTGTTGATCAGACCCGGAATAATGGTACGGCCATTGAGATTCACCAC
>SMVB01446570.1_pt1 | contig 10144 bp, 6 predicted proteins | sample 2456461 | NCBI WGS metagenome assembly SMVB01 (sample SAMN11095934, study PRJNA526329) | marine sediment metagenome | biome: Marine sediment; feature: Surficial sediment; material: Deep marine sediment; isolation source: Hadal surficial sediment | place: Pacific Ocean | collected 2014-05 | depth 0-1...
GTTCGCGTGTTTGCCGCCCGGTTGGGTGGCTCGGACGTGGAGCTGGCGTGCGACATCCCGCCGGACGTGCCCCGAATGGTGCGGGGCGACCCGGGCCGGTTGCGGCAAATCCTGACCAATCTCGTGAGCAACGCCGTCAGATTCACAGAGCGCGGAGAGGTATCGGTATCGGTAACCCTCGAGCAGAAGCGAGACGACGAAACTGCCTTGGTGTTCGCCGTTCGCGATACCGGCGTTGGGATTCCCGCAGATCGCTTGGAAACCATCTTCGAAGAATTCACTCAGGCAGACCCCTCCGTCACGCGCACTCACGGCGGAACCGGTCTGGGCCTGGCGATTTCCCGACGGCTGGTCCGTCTCATGGGCGGAGAGTTGAAGGTGGCCAGCGAAGTCGGACGCGGCAGCGAGTTCAGTTTTGCCGTGACCCTCGGGGTCGAGCGGGAAACCGATGCGGGAGCCGGCGATCGGTACGGCAGCATCGAAGAGAGGCGGATTCTCGTCGTTGACGACAACCCGACGACCCGCCGCATCGTTCTCGGCGCGCTGGCGGCGGCTGGTGCCGAGGTGCACCATTGCAGCAGCGTGGACGCGGCACTGGCCGCAATGCGGAAGGCGATCGCCGACGGTGCGCCCTACGACGTGGCGATCGTTGACGGGTACATGCCGGTACGCGACGGGTTTGAGATGGCCGCACTCGTCCAAGGCGACCCCGAACTCTCCCAAACGAGACTGATGATGCTGACCTCTGCTGGCCATCGAGGAGACGGCACGCTCGCCCGGGACGTCGGCATTGCCGCATATCTCACCAAGCCCGTCTCCAACGCAGAACTCTTGGAAACGGCGGCAGCCGTGCTTGCCCGGCGGGCGGGAGAAGGGCCCGACCGACACCTCATCACCCGTCACTCCATCAAAGAGACTCGTCGACGGCTCAACATTCTGCTGGCCGAAGACAACCCTGTGAACCAACAAGTAGCCGCCACGATGCTTACGACACGCGGACACACCGTAGACGTAGTGGAGAATGGCCGTCAAGCGGTGGAAGCCCTGGAGACCAAACGCTACGACCTGGTCCTCATGGACATACAGATGCCCGTACTCGATGGCCTGGCAGCGACCCGCGAGATTCGGGACAGACTCGGCTTGCGAGACCTACCTATCCTGGCGCTCACGGCCCGGGCCATGCCCTCCGAACGAGAACAGTGCCTCCGGATCGGAATCAACGGCCTGGTGACCAAGCCCATCAAACCCCACGAATTGTTTGCGGCGGTCGAGGGGTGGGCTGCCCCGTCACACAAAGAGGGTGCAAGCAGCACTCCTGAGACCAAGCCCAGGGCGGCAGATGTGACAGCACCTGTGGCGCTGAACGAATTCTTTCACATGATGCGAGAGGCTGGTGTCGAAGACAAAGCCAGCGAGACGCTGGCCGTCTATCTCCGGGACACGCCAACCCGAATGAAACTCCTCGCGAGCGCCATTCGTCACGCCGACCCGATGCAGGTCGAATCGATATCGCATTCGTTGAGATCGGCTTCGGGCTCCATCCATGCCCATGCTCTAGCTGGACTGCTGGAGCAAATGGAAGAAGCCGGCAAATCGGGTGATCTCGAGGTCGGCGCCCATCTCATGAAAGAAATTCACGAGAAATATGCCGCCGTGCAGGCCACCCTCAGGTCCGTGGTCGAGGAGTAAGCCTGCTGCTCGCGTTCCCCGGCTGGCGGCAGCAGCGTATATTGGCTGCTACATGAAGCATTCGCTTGACCACGACGGGCAGCGCCCCCGATGAGCGAGTGTACTAGCTGCGGCTACAGCATGCCTTCGGACGCGCAGTTCTGCATCAAGTGCGGGATGGCTGGTAGTGTTGACCCCACCAATGCCGCAACTCAGCACACCGATGCCACCGGCGCCCTGCCCAAGAACCAGCTCCTCGACGCTCTGCGCGAGACAACGCTCGGCGAGTACGAGATCCTGACGGAACTCGGCCGCGGCGGCATGGCCGTGGTCTACCTGGCTCACGACCTGGCGCTCGACCGCAAGGTCGCAATCAAAGTCATGTCCCCCGAGCTTCGGCTCATGGGCGAACAGGTGGTGGAGCGGTTCAACCGCGAAGCCAGAACCGCCGCGAAGCTCTCACACCCCAGCATCATCCCCATCTATGCGGTAAGGCAAACCCAGGATCTCACCTACTTCGTGATGAAGTTCATCCAAGGGCGATCCCTCGAATCCGTCATGCGAGAGGAAGAGCGCCTGCCGACGGACGTCGTCCAGACCATCCTTTCGCAAGTGGGGAGCGCCCTCGATTACGCCGACCGGAACGGCGTGATTCACCGGGACGTGAAGCCGGGAAACGTCATGCTCGACGAGGAGGGATGGGCGGTGGTGACCGACTTCGGCATCGCCAAAGCCGTGGAGGCCGAAGGGCTCACCATGACCGGCGCCGCCATCGGCACGCCCTCTTACATGAGCCCAGAGCAGTGCTCAGGCATCGACATCACCGGCGCCGCCGACCAGTACTCCCTCGGCGTCGTAGCGTACGAGATGCTCTCGGGCCAGCTCCCGTTCGAGGGCGAATCGGCCATGACGGTGATGTATTGCCACACACACGAGCCGCCACCACCCATCTCGAGCGTGTGGCCTGAATGCCCTCCCGACCTCGCCGACGCCGTCATGCGTATGCTGGAGAAGAAGCCGGAAAACCGGTGGCCTTCCGTCGAGGCCGCTGTGGCGGCCATTGCCGCCATTCAGCCCGTGAACGAAAGCGCCGTCCGGACGCAAATGATCACTATGGTGAAGCGGGCCAGCAACCAGAGCCTGCTGGCCCAGTTCCAAACCCCGCGCACTCCCATGCCTTCGAGCGCGGGAAGGTCCCGAGCCGGTGCGGTCACCCCACCCATAGCGCCGGCCTCCACACAGATAACCCCCGACACGTCTCCGGTGGCGGGTGAGCCACCGGCCCAAGCCGAAGGACAGCGCCGCAGCCTGACATGGCTTGTGGCCCTACCCTTGATCGGCGCTGCCGCGGCGGCCGGATGGTTCTTCCGCTCCGCTCCGGACACGTCGGTAACGGCCGGCCCCGAGGCGCCAGCCAGCCAACCGTCGTCGGGGAGTGCCGCAGCGAGGTCGGACATTGCATCTGTGGAGGTCGCGCCCGGAGTCGCCACGCTTGCCGTCGGAGCGACGCAGCGGCTGATTGCAACGCCAAGGGACTCGGTCGGCAACCCGCTCCCAACGCAAGAGGTGGAATGGACCTCCAACGACTCCGGTGTGGCCCGAGTGTCGCGAGAGGGAATCGTTACAGCCGTGGCGGCAGGCTTCACGCAGATCACCGCCCGCACTGCCGGCCATTCCGCCACCGTAGGCGTGACAGTCAACGCGCCCCCGCTCCGACTCCAACCCCGGGCTCGACCCGTGGCGGCGGTGGCTGCAGTGAGGATATCGCCCAATGCCCCGACCGTGTCGGCGGGGGGACGTTTTCAACTCCGGGCGATGGCCGTGGACGCCGGCGATGTCACCCTGGCAAACCGGGCCACCGCGTGGCGTACGAGCGATGCGAGCATCGCCACCGTGTCTCCCGACGGCCTCGTGAGGGGGCTCCGAGCCGGCAGCGCTGAGATCACGGCCACGATCGATGCAGCGTCTGCGACCGTGAGCGTGAGCGTCACGGCCATCCCCGTGGCGTCGGTCCGCATCACGCCCGTCGATCGGACGATTCAACCCGGCGAAACCTTGCCCTTGAACGCAGTGGCTCTCGATGGGGGCGGGACCGAGCTGCCCGACAGGCCGATTGTCTGGAGCGTGTCGGGGGCCGCGGTGCGCGTGTCGGCGAAAGGGGAGGTAACGGGGGTAGCCGTGGGTTCGGCGGCCGTAACGGCCACCAGCGAATCGCGCAGTGCCACCGCCACCATAACCGTCGCAGAACCTCCACGTCGCGAGCCGAGGCCGCCGGCGCCGCGAGACGAAGCCACCGACACGGAGCAGATCGAGGCAGCCCTAGAGCGCTACGCCCGGGCAATAGAATCACGCAATCTCGACCGGCTCCGGAGCGCCTATCCCGGGTTGACGCAGCAGCAAGCCGACGCCTGGCAAGCGTTCTTCGATAACGTAGCCGATCTCACCATCTCTCTCACGGTCACAGCCGTGGAGACAACTGGGGACTTGGCCACCGCAGACGTGGAGGCGGTCCAGGAATTTCGCACGAACCGCCAGGCACGCCGGAACTTCACTTTTCGCGCCACACTCGAACGAGCAACGAGCGATTGGCGTATCACGCGAATCCAGTAGTCACATCCTGAATCACGAGGAGGGCCGATGACTCGCAGCGCATTGCTCATTGCCGTGTTCCTCATCGCACCGTGCAGCACAGCGGCTCAGAGTCTGCGGAGCAAGATCGGTGAGTTGTTCATTTTCGGCACCGGACAGGATGCGCTTTTCCTGGCTGGCACGGACAATTCAGCGTCCGTTCAGGCCCACAGCAATCACTTCGTGCCTGCGGCGGTGGGCAACAACGCGTCGCTCATCGCCTTCCTCACGAATGCTATCGGCGCCAGCGTAGCCGCCGTTCCGATAAGCGCCACGAGTTCTGGTACGACCTTTCGCTTCGTAGGCGGCGTTCCGGTTCAGACGTCCACGTCGCCGGGGCCGATCATCGGAGAGCGGGCTCAGACCTTGGGGAAAGGCCGCGTCTTTATGAGCGCCAGCGTCTCACAGCTCAACTTCACCACCCTTCGGGGAGTGGATCTGGAAAATCTCCGTCTCAACTTCACGCATGCGAACGCAGACTTCCCGGGATGCGACACAATCTTCGGAGGCGACTGCACACTGCAGGGTATTCCCGCGCTCGAGAACGAGGTCATTCAACTCGAACTCGCCCTGAATCTGGACGTACGCGCCACCACGTTTCAGCTGACCTACGGGCTCTTCGACCGCGTGGATATCGGTGTAGCAGTTCCCATCATATCGGCCTCGCTACGCGGCCGGAGTAGGGCTCAAGTGGTACCGTTCGGAGGACCGACGGCCTTCCACTTCTTCGACGGAACCCCCACCGATCCCGATCTCTTTGCCTCGAGATTCGTGGAGGGTTCCGCTTCAGGCATCGGGGACATCGCGGCCCGGGTCAAAATCGGCATCAGCGAATCCCAATCCAGTCGCTTTGCGATTCTCGCCGATGCACGGTTCGCCACTGGAAGCGAAGAGGACTTTCTCGGATCGGGCCACTTTGCGATGCGTGGGCTGGGGATCGTTTCGGCCGAATTCGGTGGGTTTGCCGCTCATGCGAACGTGGGCTACCTGTACCGCGAAGGCGATGAGCAGAATGACGCGGTTCTCACCACCGTAGGTTTTGACCAGATGCTCGCTCCCTGGGCAACGCTGGCCCTCGATCTCGTGTCCGAGCTTCAGGTGGGAGACAGCAAACTCACCATCCCGGATCCGTTGACCATCGACGCGCCATTTCGCCGAGTCATCGAGCTGACCAGTGTCCCGAATATGCGGGACGACATCGTCAACGCATCGGTCGGCTTCAAGTTCGTGACGTCGGCGGGCCTGACCATCGTGGCGAACTCGATCTGGCCGTTGAACAACGGGGGACTCAGGCCTGACGTGATGTGGACGGCGGGCCTGGAGTACAGCTTTTAGCGGAAACTCCAGTCCCGGCGTTCAGTCGGCTCGAGGCCCGCCTCTCACAGGTTCCCGCGGCTCTCCGGGCACCGGCGCCGTCCGGTGGATACATTATCGGAGTGGCAACCCTTGCAAAGCGTCGTAAGTCGTCGCTGGCAGTAGAGCAGGAGTACGACCGGATTGCTCATCGCTACGAGCGCCGCTGGGCACACTACGTCCAGGCGACCGTCTCGAAAACACTGGCGCATCTCGACCTGCAGCCGACGATGCGTCTGCTGGATATTGGATGTGGCACCGGAGTATTGTTGCGGGAGGCCGAGCGGGCCTGTCCCGGTATAGCGGCGGTCGGCATCGACCTGTCGCGGGCGATGCTCACCGTGGCCAGGCGCGGCCTGCCCCGAACGACCCCGCTGCTGCGGGCCAACGCGGAGGAGCTTCCGTTCCGCACCGCCCGATTCCACGTTGTGGTGTCGTCCAGCTCATTTCATTTCTGGCCGAATCCGTCACTGGCGTTGGAGGAGATAGCCCGCGTCCTCCTTCCTGGAGGGCTTCTCGTCCTCACCGACTGGTGCGATGATTTTCTGGCGTGTCGCGTTTGGGACCGGGTACTCCGCGTCATCAACCCGGCTCACCAGCGGATCTACAGTCAGGATCAATTCCACGCACTCCTCAGCGAGCACGGGTACCGTGTCCGGGTGTTAGAGCTATACAAGGTCAGTTGGCTTTGGGGTATGATGACGGCGAGCGCCGTGCCGGAGTAGCCGAAGGGGGGATAATCTCAGGCCGTCGCCACGCAGTTGCGACCGCGCTGTTTGGCTTGATAGAGCGCCTCGTCGGCCCGACCCAATACATCATCGATCGTTGCGTCTTCCGGTCGCGTGGCCGCCACTCCGATGCTGACGGTCACATTCAGGTCGGTGCCGTCATCCAGGGCCGTGCGCATACGCTCGATGGTGCGTCGCAGCCGGTCCGCCTGTTCCCGTCCATCTTCGGTTTCCGGCAGCAGTATCGCGAACTCTTCGCCACCGAGGCGGCCGAGAACATCCGTTTCGCGCAAGGTGGTGATACAGGCTTGGGCGATGGCCTTGAGCACCACGTCGCCCACGGCATGACCGTGTTTGTCATTGACATTCTTGAATCTGTCGATATCGATCATCAGCGCCGTCAACGGTCGTTGATATCGCTTCGCCCGGGCTATTTCGTCGGCCGCAAGGTTGAAGAAGTTGCGGCGATTGTTGATTCCTGTGAGACTGTCCGTCGTCGCCAACGCCTCCAGTTCGACATTGAGGGTTTTCAGTCTCTCGGTGAGATCCCGCTGCGCGATGAATCGCCGGTATTCGCCACGTTTTGATATGTGAAGCCGATGAGCGGTAATGGCACCGAACACATTGGCCACGACCAGCCCCTCAACAACCAGTGTGACTAGCCGCATGTCCGGAGCGAGAAAGACGGTCACCACCAACAAATAGCCGAGGCTCGCGCCAATTCCCAATCTCACCATCCAGACGAACCGATTGGGAAACACGAGATACGCGGCAAGCACGATGAACATTGCGACCAGCAGGTGCTCGGTGAGGGAGAGGTACGCCAGCGAGATGAAGTAATAAAAGAGGAGGAAGAGAACGACCTGCAGCAGCGTCACGGCACGATCGACGCTCTCCACTTTGGTCATCCCTCGCAACCTGGTGAACTGGACAACCCCAAGCGCGAGAAACGCGAGTCGCACGGGCAAGGCTAACAGCAGTGTCCGCTCTACTCCCAACCCTGCAAAGTCGGATAGCAATCCCCCCAGTAAGAGCGCCGGAATGACGAGCACGGCAATCCTCGCCTGGTCGCACGTTTCCTGGAAGGACCAGTTTCGGAAGTCCCGTTCATCGGTGGCGCGCCGAAACTCGGCCCGCAATCTCGTCAAAGCTGCGTCCATGACTGATCTTCGCTTGCCATTCGTCGACCGACGCGCTGACTCCGAGTGGCCCTTGCGGAGGCCGAAACCTACGTCCCACGGCAGGGGCACACAATCCGCTCGCGTGGCCAAACAGGTGAATGGAGGATGGTGCCGCCTCCCCATGTTCGGCGCCTCGAACTTCGGGACGCTTCGGGTTGGGCGGGGGGCGATGATCGGGCCCGCTTCGTGCAGGAGCGTCTCGAATAGCGGAAACGACCGCTATCTTTACTGCATGACGAGTATGGGAGCCTAAGACGTGAAGATCCTCATCGCCGAAGACGACCCCGTTTCCGCGACTCTCCTCCAAACCCTGCTGACCCAGTGGGATTACGAGGTGCTCATCACCGAGAACGGGGACGACGCCCTGTCGGTCCTGTCGGCGGACGACGGCCCGTCTTTGGCGATCCTCGACTGGATAATGCCTGGCCTCAGCGGGCCCGCCGTGTGTCGCAAGATACGCTCCACATCACCCTCGCGACCGCTATACCTCATCTTGCTCACGCGGTTGGGAAAACGCGACAACATAGTGGAAGGGTTGGAGGCGGGCGCCGACGACTACTTGGCTAAGCCCTTTGACGCCGCCGAGTTGCGGGCCCGGGTCCAGGCAGGCAGGCGAGTCGTGAATCTCGAAAGTGAAATCCACGATCGCGTTCGCGAGTTGGAAGACGCCCTGGCCAACGTGAAGCACCTCCAGGGCTTGTTACCGATCTGCAGCTACTGCAAGAAGATTCGTGACGACCAGGATTATTGGCACCAGGTGGACATCTACATCGCTCAGCATACCGATGTGCAGTTCAGCCACAGCATATGTCCGTCATGCTTTGAAACAGTTATGAAGCCACAGATCGAGGATCCCAAAGACCCCTCGGGGCTTGCCACCTAGCGATGCTACACCCAGCCGTGTGACCGGAACGTCCGCAGTGTCTCTGAGAACCGCACCATGTCGTCGGGCATCGCAAATGAAACGCGGTTATACGAGAGCATCGGTGGAAAATCGCGGCCCACGAGCCAGCCCCTTTCACGCATCCGATCTCTGTAGTCTTCCTGACCGCCTGTGATCCGGTGCATGAGGAAGTTCGTGTGCGACGGGAGGTGCTCGATCCCAAGATCGTCCAGAGTCTCTTCCAGAATGGCCCGCGCGCGGCGATTCACATCCACGCTTCGGGCAATCAAGCTGTGATCCTCGAGACTGGCCAGCGCTGCCACAGAAGCGAGATGGTTGGCGTTGTTGCGGGCCGCAATGAACCCCACCCGCTCGATGGTATCTTCGTGCGCAATCCCATAACCGAGTCGCATACCCGCCATGCCGTAGATCTTGGAGAACGTGCGAACCACGATCACGTTGGGGTGGGTCGATACCCATTTCAGCGCCGACCAATAGCCCGGCGCATCTTCGGCATACTCTAAGTACGCTTCGTCGATCAGAAAGTACACGTTGTCCGGCGCCGCGCCGATCCACGAGTCGATGTCGGCGCTGGACGTCACCGTACCGGTCGGATTATTGGGATTGCAGATGTAGACCATAGACGGTCCGCTCCATTTGCTGACCACCTCGCGCATGCGATCCAGGTCGTGGGAATAATCTGCGCGCAGGGGAACGCCCTCGAGATGGACCGAGATCGCCGTAGCATACCGGAGAACGTCCTCAAAGGTCGGATCGGGGGCGACGATGCGGACCTCGGGACCGAAGAGCTGAACAAAAATCTGCAGCACCTCCGTGGAACCGTTGCCCAGCAGGATGTTCTTGGTCTCGACACCGTGCTTCTCGGCCAATGCCTCCTCCACCGGGCGGCGTGAGGCACCCGGATACCTGTTGCACAGATCGAGCCCCTCGATGATCGCCTGCCGGGCGGCCGGAGAAATGCCCAGGGGATTCTCGTTGGAGTTGAGGCGCACCGAGCCGTCGGGAAGTCGACGGGGACTGGCGCTGAGAAGGGCAGGCAGGGCGGTGCTCCTTCCAACTCCCAACACGCCAGCTGCGAGTCCTGTCTGAAAAAAGGCCCTTCGTTCCATTGGAGCCTCCGAGTGGGAGAAAGCGATTGAGCAAGAATACGTGTCCGAGAGGAACGCCGCCAGGGAACCTGAAGCCCTTCACTCCCTCCTCCCTCCAACTCACACCCGCATTGCGCGTCGATTTGTTCAACTCGTGGCGCCGCCTACCGTCCGGTCCGAGATTATCCGTTCGCTCAGCGCGCCCTTCAATGATGCCAGCGTGGAAGCAGCTTCGGCGGGATCTGTTATCGGCGCGAGACATGCATAATCCCGACAGATGTACAGCGCTGCCTTGCCGTCCACCAACGACTTCCCGCGCTCCAACGGTAGGGCAGTCCCCCCATCCGGCCGGTCGGGATCGACGACAGCCTCTATGCGGTTCGGCAAAAAGTGCCTGGCCACCACTCGGCGCAGGGCTTCCAGGTCGGCGGAATCCGGCTTGCCGACAAGCGCCAGCTCCACGGGACCCTCGAGCAGCAGGTCCACCACGTTCAAGCTCTCAGAGAAGGCCCTAGGATATTGCTTTATCGCACCGCCATAGGCTCGAATGGCCCGAACAGCGGCAGTGTGAAAATCTTCCCGATCCAAATGGTA
>SMVB01052784.1_pt1 | contig 10143 bp, 10 predicted proteins | sample 2456461 | NCBI WGS metagenome assembly SMVB01 (sample SAMN11095934, study PRJNA526329) | marine sediment metagenome | biome: Marine sediment; feature: Surficial sediment; material: Deep marine sediment; isolation source: Hadal surficial sediment | place: Pacific Ocean | collected 2014-05 | depth...
CCCACTGCATACCCATGTAGCAGTTGATCGCGTACAGACCCTGAGCGACGGCGCCGCTGCGGTCTATGTTGGCCTTCTCGACCACCACAACTTTTTTGTCACGGCCCCAAAATCTTGATTCGTAAGTGGCCCCACAGCCCGCCATGCCGCCGCCAACAACGAGGACATCCGAATCCACATAGACCGTTTTTCTCCGTGAAAACAAGCCCACTAGACGACTCCCTGCTTGAACTGGTCCCGGGTGAGTGCAGGCAGCTCCTTGATGTTGAGCCCTTTCGGTTCGTGCGCAAGCTCCTGGGAGTTGATGGCCTCCGGGCCTGGCTCGGGGAAATCGGTTGGTGACTTGATTGACCCCCAGGGGGTGGTCCGGATCGGGGAGACAAAATTCTTCTCGCGGCCGTCCCGGAACCTGATTTTCCAGGAGATCGTAGCTTTCTCCTCATCCCGAAGCACGCGAACACTGTGGCCCAGGGGGGCGAAGTCAGAGTAGCCGCGTACATCTATCGCATTTTGCGGGCATGCTTTCACACAAGCGTAGCACTCCCAACAGAAATTGGGCTCGATGTTGTATGCCCGTCTGTGTGTCGGGTCAATGTGCATGATGTCGGAAGGACAAATATCTACACACTCGCCACAGCCATCACAACTGGACATATAAACAAAAGCAGGCATATCAGTTAACTCCGTTCGTTATGAGCAGTGGGCGGTGGCAGGTCGGAAGAGCCATTTGCCTCTTCCACCCTTCGCTGAAAGGCCATCATGGGTTTAAAAAACATGTGGGCCAGTTTCGACCAGCGAACGGTAACAAAAAGCAGCGTGGTAAACAAAATGTAGAAGCCGAAGGTGATCCTGGTCGCTAGCGGGCTACCCATCGCCTGCACAATTTCCCAGATGAAGGCAAAACTGACGCTCAACAGTAAAGCCACGATGAACAGATCCGCAAGCACCAGCCGGAAAACGGGTTGTCCATCGCGCACCACGTTTACCCTGAGCAGGAAAAAGAACCAGTAACCACCGATGAGAAGCATGATCACGCCGATGTTCCATAACAGCGGTATGATCGCCGGTACCAGTGTATCGTGCGTTGGATAGCCGAATATCATGATGACGGTGGTGGCCAGATAGAAAATGAAACCGTAGAACATCAGCATGTGGGAAATTCTTCTTTGCGGGTTGCAAAATTCGCCGGCACTCGCAACATCTACCGCAAGCGTCTTGAGCGCCAGTGACGCTTTGTCGCCGGCGCTGAGCTCCCTGGTTGCCTTCGCTTTTGATTCCTTTTGACGCTGGCTGAAATATTTACCGCTGCTCTTGTGGATCATGTCGGAAACCGTTCCAATCACGACCGCGAGTATCATCAGAATTATATAGATCTGCATGGCAAGAGGCGGCAGAAAAGCCGTTAAGTCGGCAAACGGGTTGCTGGTAAACATAATATTATCCTAATTAATCAGTGGCGCTGGGCGGCTGACATGAACTTCAGGACCACCCGAATATCATACTCAAGGATGCTTGCCAAATGCACGTGTTATATTCGATTTCCTTAATAAACGAATTTTATTATACTAACGTCATCCAGGCTGTTAACAAAAGAAGGTTTTTTCATCATGAGCAACGTAGCAGAATTTACCAGCCCGCGGGTTAATCCTGGTATTGACCCGCACACCATGTCGATTATTGTCACCAAGGGCAGTCTCGACTGGGCTTATCCGCCTTTCATCCTCGGCACCACCGCCGCGGCGATGGGGCTTGAAGTCACCATGTTTTTTACTTTTTACGGTCTGAACCTGCTGATGAAGGATCTTAATCTGCAAGTAAGCTCATTGGGTAACCCGGCCATGAAGATGCCGATAATGGGTATGCATATGGGCATGCCCAATATCATATCGGCGATACCTGGTGTAGATGCTGCGGCTTCCAGAATGATGAAGAATCTGATGAAGAAAAAAGGTATTGCGCCCATCCAGGAACTTCGCGAACTGGCGGTTGAGGCTGAGGTGCGGTTGATCGCCTGCCAGATGACCATGGATATGTTCGAATACAGCGTCGATGACATGATTGACGGTCTGGAAATCGGCGGTGCTGCAACCTATATCGAAGTGGCGACCAAAAGCCATATCAACCTGTTTATCTGATTTTTATACCAGGGCCTGTTAACACTTGCCCTAACGACTTCAAGGAATTTTATCAATGGCAGACCAGGTACTTGACACAAAGGGTTTAAATTGTCCTTTACCCATTCTTAAAGCTAAAAAGGCACTGAAGACACTGCAAAACGGCCATACCCTGGAAGTTATTTCTACTGACCCTGGTTCAGTGGCAGATTTCCCGGCTTTTTGCCGTACCACCGGAAATGAATTGCTGGAACAAAGCGAGCAGGGTGGGATCTACACCTACCTGATCCGTAAAAGCGCGTTAGGCCTGGTGAGCGGCTAGCCACAATCATTCCATCAAAACCTGAGTGCTTACAGCTATTTTCCAATGCAAAAGCTGGAGAAAATCGCTCCGAGCAGGTCGTCCGGCAGATATTGGCCGGTAATTTCACCGAGGTTTTTCTGTGCCAGTCGCAACTCCTCTGCAAGAATCTCCGGGGCGTTAAACTTTTCCAGCTGTTGCCGCCCGGTTTCGATGTGATCGAGGGTTCGCCTCAGTGCGTCGAGGTGGCGGCTGCGGGCGGAAAACACCCCTTCCTGTCCGGGTGATGCCCCGACTGTAGCTTTAATGAGCTGAACCAGGCCACTTAAACCCTTTCCTGTTTTCGCAGAGACCCAGACTTTGAGCTCGTCCTCATCTACTTCGGCTTCCCTATCGCTTAAATCAAGCTTGTTGTAGACCTCTATACAGGGGATGTCTGCGGGCACTTCAGCCCGTAACGCCAACTGCGGTGCCAGTGATTGGGTTGAATCTATCACCAGCAAGGCCATGTCTGCCGTTGCCAGACTCGCCCGGGCCCTGCGTACACCTTCAAGCTCAATCTGATCCGTTGACTCACGTATACCGGCTGTATCAGCGATATGCGCAGGTAAGCCATCCAGCGAAATGTACTCCCGCAACACATCGCGGGTGGTGCCGGGAATATCGGTGACAATGGCTGACTCTCGACCGGCAAGGGCATTTAGAAGACTGGATTTTCCGGCATTTGGTAGTCCGGCAATTACAATATTGATACCATCGCGCAACAACTGGCCCTTGTGAGCCTGGTTGAGCAATGATTTTAAACGCCCAACTGCCAGGCCCAACCGTTCCAGCACGTCACTGTCTGCCAGAAAATCAATTTCCTCATCCGGGAAATCCATTGCAGCTTCTACAAATACCCGCAGATCGATCAACTCCTGTTGCAGATCATTGACTTGCTCGGAGAAAACGCCCTCCAGTGACCGCTGGGCGGCGCGGGCTGATGCAGCGGTGCCGGACTCTATCAGGTCAGCAATAGCTTCCGCCTGGACCAGGTCAATTTTGTTGTTTAAAAATGCGCGCTCTGAGAACTCCCCGGGCCTGGCCGGACGCGCGCCCAGAGAAAGCACCCTGGTCATCAGCAATTGCAAGATTTGAGGGCCGCCATGAGCCTGCAGTTCGAGCACGTCCTCACCGGTGAACGATGCCGGCGTACAAAAATACAAGGCGATACCCGAATCGATAGTCTGCCCGTTTGCGTCCTGGAAGCGAGCGAAGTGTGCCCGCCTGGGTGGCGGCAATTCACCCAGGATTTGTCGGGCGATGAAAGTGCTGAGGGGACCCGAAATACGGATAATCCCTACCCCGCCCACACCGGGTGGTGTTGCGATGGCGCAAATGGTTTCCGTGTTGGCAGATTGTGGGCTGCGGCCTTCCATGGCTACAGCTTAATGGATAAACAGCTTAACGTTAACTACTTGCTGTCTGCCTCAATTTTACGGGTGATGTACCACTGTTGTGCCAGTGACAGACCGGCATTGGTGGCCCAATACAGAACCAGTCCAGCCGGAAAAAAGGCGAACATGATGGAGAAGCCGATCGGCATGAACTGCATGATCTTGCGTTGCATCGGATCCATGCCGGCGGTTGGTGTCAGGCGTTGGGTCATCATCATGAAGGCAGCATTGAGCACCGGCAGGACAAAATATGGGTCTCGTGCGGTCAGATTATCAATCCACAATATAAACGGCGCCTGACGAAGTTCGACTGACTCCAAAAGCACCCAGTAAAGCGCAATAAAGACTGGGATCTGAACCAATATTGGTAAACAACCGCCCAACGGATTGACCTTTTCGGTCTTGTACATCTCCATCATGGCCTGGCTCATACGCTGGCGGTCGTCTCCATAACGTTCCTTGAGCTGTTCGATGCGCGGTTGCAATTTGCGCATACGCGCCATTGAGCGATACTGTGCTTCGGTCAGCTTGAAGAACAACAACTTGATAAACACGGTGAGCAGCAGTATGGCCCAACCCCAGTTCCCAACCACCGAGTGAATGTTTGACAGCAACCAGTACAACGGTTTGGAGAGCACCGTGAAAATGCCGTAATCAACCGTATGGCCCAGTCCTGGCGCTACATCGTCAAGTTTGTCCTGTAGCTTTGGTCCGACATACAAACGACTTTCAAATTCGTGGTTTGCGCCCGCAGCTACGCTGACCGAGGGCGAAACAGACCTGGCAATATAACGCGGAAATCCTGTCGGCGAGTATACTTGCGTAGAATAGGCGTTTACCTGACCTGCCGGTGGAATCCATGCAGTGAAGAAATAGTGCTGTACCATGGATAACCAGCCATCGCTGAAACTACGCTTGAACGGCTCGTCGGCAATATCATCAAAATCAATTTTTTCCAGCTTTTCATCAGGACTGTAAAAACCGACCCCGAAAAAACTGTAGCGTCCCGGGTTGGTAAAACCGCCATCGTCTTTGTCCAGGGCCACCGAGCGCTGTAACTGCTCATAGCGGCTGCCTGACCAGGTTTGATCGCTTTGATTGGAAAGTGTGTGCCGGACGGTGATGTCGTACTCGCCGCGTTTGAAAATAAAGGTCTTTGTGACCTGAATACCGCTGTCGTCATTCCAGGTCAGTGGAACACGAATCTCTTCAGCAGACTGTCCCAGGGTGTATTGGGTGCTGTTGCTGAAGTAGTTGCTGGTGTGGTTGGGTGCGGACGAGCGACTCAGTAAACCGGACTGGGCGATAAACATTTCCGGCCCTGACGGGTTCAATAACTCGACTTTGATCTCTTGAACTTCAGCGTCTAACGGGTAATTCAATAATCTGGATAAAACTACTGTGCCACCCTGCAGGTCAATTTGAACCTCCAGAACATCCGTGGTTACTGTCACCAACTCGCTGCCGCTGCTCATAGCGGCCCGGGTATCGGGTGTCTGACCGATATCGGTAATTGCAGACGAGGATTCGGGCAAATCGCCCATTGTCGGCACTGATTGATCTTGCAGGACCGGGACCGGTGTCGAATCGAATGTTGAACCCGTAGTCTCTGAAACCGGTTGAGGCTGTGGGCCATAATCTTTTTGCCATTCCACCCACATCATGTAGGAAAGAACGAGTAACCCCATAAAAAGAATCGGGCGTAAATTTGCCATTACCTCTGTGTCCTTGGTCTGTCCTGCTGTTTCACGCTAGTGCGGCTATCAGCTTTAATGATCAGTCTGTGCCAGTGGGCCAAGAGCGAATCATCCAATGTTTTATTGCATTGATTTGCTGCCAATGCTGTTGGCATGACAACAATATCCAGTGCGTTTTTGGGCGTTTGACACGCCATCACGTGACGAAAACTTTCCCGAATAATGCGTTTGATACGATTCCGTCCAACCGCTTTGGCACAAGCCTTTTTCGCGACGGCCATGCCAAGTCTGTGTCGTTGTATTTCATTGGTCCGGGCCAGCAATCGGAAACTTTCGTCTCCAGAGCGGATGGGGTGCTGAAATACTGATTTGAATTCGGCTGCCTTAAGCAGTCTGGATTGCCTGGAAAACTTCATAAATTCCTGGCCTTTGGTTGGCTTCTTTTGTGGTTTTCGTTACCGGGTTTATCTGAGCCGGCCTGGCTCTTCAGGTTTACCGGCCCGGTACTCCCGAGCCTGCAAACTATGATTCATTCACCAACCCGGCGAAGTCGATCAAGCAGATAAACGCTTACGACCTTTAGACCGGCGCGCATTGATAACGGCGCGACCACCTCGGGTTGCCATACGGGAGCGGAATCCATGACGACGGGCGCGTTTAAGTAGGCTGGGCTGAAAAGTACGTTTCATTTTTTAAGAACCTCGATAAAATACTGTCTATAAATATTGATTGGGGCTGTTTTAAAAATCTAAAGACAGCCGACACAAGAGGCGAATTTTATCGCGTATACGCATATCATTCAAGCAATTGGCAGCTGTTTTTTATTTTATGTCAGAGTCTGCTTTCAACTATAGCCAAGTTATCCACAGCGCGTTAGACTAGACCCAAATCAGGTGGCTAGACCAAGCACGCTAATAACATCCTGAGAGTGTATCCTACGTATCTTCGTAAGCTACTAAAATATAACACTAATTTGGCATTCTGGCGCCTGTAGGCGTTGCTGCCAAAAGACCATACAACCCTATTGGCTAGAACGCGGCATGGCGCAAAATATTTGGCAACTTTGTCTTCAACAACTTGATCGGGAACTTCCGGCCGAAGACATCAATACTTTCATCCGCCCTCTTGAAGTTGTCTATAACAAAAACAGGACCCGCCTGGTCGCCCCAAACACCTATGTGCGGGATCACATTGCCACCCATTACCTCGAGCGAATCCGGGACATCTTTGAGCACCTCGGCCAGACCCGCGAATCGGTCAGTATTGTAGATGGTTTACCTGCCGAATCAGAATTGGCAAATAAAGGGCCTCAAGCGGGTGCCAGAAGAAGACCATCAAACGGTCTTGATACACGATACCGGTTTGATAATTTTGTCCTTGGCAAATCAAACGAATTAGGCTTCGCTGCAGCATCGCAAATCGCACAAAAGCCTGGCGATGCTTATAACCCGTTATTGCTTTACGGCAGCACCGGTCTTGGAAAGACCCACCTGTTGCACTCAATAGGTAATTACATTCGCGAGCACAATCCATCCATAAAGGTTCTGTACCTTGATTCTGAGCGCTTTGTCAGTGACATGATCAAAGCCTTACGTCATGGAACAATTGATAATTTCAAGAAACATTATCGTACCGCCGGCGCCCTGCTGATTGATGATATCCAGTTTTTCGCCGGAAAAAAGAGCTCTCAGGAAGAGTTCTTCCATACTTTCAATACCTTACTGGACAGCAATCAACAAATAGTATTGACTTGTGACCGTTATCCCAAGGAGGTTGAAGGCCTCGAAGCCCGACTGCGCTCGCGTTTCGGCTGGGGATTGACCGTGGCAATCGAACCGCCGGATTTTGAGACCCGGGTTGCTATCCTGATGAACAAGGCTCAGGAAAAAGGTATTCAATTGGAGGAGTCGGTCGCTTTTTTGATCGCAAAACGCTTACGTTCGCATGTCCGTGACCTCGAGGGCGCTTTGAATACCCTGATTGCAAATGCTCGCTTCAGTGGGCGGGAAATTACCGAAAGTTTTACCCGGGAGGTTCTGAGGGACTTGCTGACGGTACACGATCGTTTGATAACCATCGAAAATATTCAAAAAACCGTGTGTGAATATTACAAATTACGCATGGCAGAGTTATTATCAAAGCGCAGACCACGCAGCATTGCCCGTCCCAGGCAAATGGCAATGGCCTTATGCAAAGAGTTGACCCAGCATAGTCTGCCAGAAATCGGGGACGCCTTTGGTGGGCGCGACCATACAACGGTGTTGCACGCCTGCCGTACGATCAAAAGATTATGTGAAACCGATGGTCGTTTGCGTGAAGACAAGGTTAAATTATTGCGATTGTTGACCGCCTGATGTTTTGTGGAACAATAGGGGTATAAGCATTGAACAAGCTGTGTACAAGTCCGGGTATTGAAAGTGATAGCCGTTTCTTCACAAGTTATACACAGGGTTAAGGCTTGCATTTACACAGAGTTTAATAACGATAACATATTGATTAATAAAAATATTATCCATAAAACTGACTTATTAACAGAGCTTACTACTACTACTGTTTATATATATATAAATTTTAAAGAGCAGTATTAAAAGGATCAAAGTATGAAATTCACTATATCCAGGGAAGTGCTTCTTCAGCCACTCAGCCAGGTCATAGGCGTTGTTGAGCGCCGACAGACATTACCGGTATTGGCAAACTTCCTGCTGTCAGCAAGAGACGGCAACCTGACGGTCACCGGGACGGATATGGAGGTTGAACTTATTTCCACTGTTCAAACCGATATTTCCCAGGATGGTGAAATCACGGTTCCGGCAAGAAAAATGGTGGATATTGTCAAGGCATTACCGGATGGCGCCAACATTAGTTTCTCAGTCAGCGATGACAAAGCCACCCTGTCCGCAGGACGTAGCCGATATACCTTGTCTACCTTGCCGGCGTCCGAGTTTCCAGCTACCGACCAGGTTGAAACCCTGGAGAATATTTCGGTTGCCGAATCCACCCTGAAGAAAATGATCGATAAAACCTCTTTTGCCATGGCAAACCAGGATGTGCGCTACTACCTCAACGGACTACTATTTGATTTTGTTGGTAAAAAATTGAGCGCCATAGCAACAGATGGGCACAGATTAGCGATTTGCGACCTGGAAAGCAGCGTTGATGTATCCAGCGATCGTCAGCTGATTGTGCCACGCAAAGGCGTGCTGGAGCTATCCCGAATGTTGAGTACCAATGGAGATGAAGTCACGCTGGCTATTGGCAGGAATCATATCAGGCTGGTTAAAGGCGCAACAACATTTACATCAAAACTGATTGATGGTCGCTTTCCGGATTACAAGGCGGTGGTACCGGTTGGTGCGGACAAGCAAATGCTGATCGATAAGGCCGAATTTATCCAGGCGCTGCAACGAGCAGCGATTTTGTCCAATGAAAAATATAAAGGTGTGAGACTGGAATCTTCCGGCTCCACGATAAAAATCGTTGCACACAACCCCCTGCACGAGGAGGCGGTAGAAGAAATTGAAGCAGAGCTTAACTTTGACCGTATCGCAGTAGGGTTCAATGTGACCTACTTGCTGGATGCGCTTATGGCCATCGACACAGAAATGGTTTCTCTGAAAATGAGAGATGCAAACAGTAGTTGTCTGGTGTCCGCCCCGGACTCTGATATTAATCGTCACGTTGTAATGCCACTCAAGCTCTGAACCCGCTGCAGACACCTGGATTTGGTGGAGATATGCGGGTTAAAACCTTAAATATCAGTAACTTAAGAAATATTGCAACGACAGGCATAGAACCGCATCCCTGTTTGAACTGTTTCGTAGGTGAGAATGGGGCGGGAAAGACCAGCATCCTCGAGGCTCTGGTTGTTTTGTCGAAAGGACGCTCTTTCAGATCAGGTCAAATGTCCTCTCTCATCGGACCACAAAGTGACAAATTCCAGGTTACCGGCAAGATTGAAACCGACACAGGCGTTTCTCATAGTTTGGGTATGGAGCGCGGGGTTGACTACTGGACCGCTCGGCACAACCACGAAGACGTAACACAACTCAGCGAACTAACCCAGCTTTTACCCTATGTTTTACTCGAACCCAGTAGCCATACCCTGGTTAGCGGCCCCCCCGATGGGCGTCGTAAATACCTGGATTGGGGGGTGTTTCACGTGGAACATAGCTTTTTGATGATTTGGCGGAGATATAACCGTGTATTGAAACAACGAAATGCGGCCCTGAGGCTATCAAATGATTCGGTTGTCGAAAGTCTGGATTCCCAACTCATTAATTTGGGTGAACAATTACACAGCTCAAGGAGCGATCACGTGCGAATGCTCAGTGAACTGCTGGCAGAGATCTTGCCGGCTTTTAGTGGGGCTTTACAAAACATTAATGTAAGTTACCGTAAAGGCTGGGCGGGGGACAGTCTTTCAGAGGCCATTAGTGCTGCAAATCAACGTGACAGGGAGAGGGGTTCAACCGGCCCGGGACCTCATAAAGCAGATCTGTACCTGACTATGGACGGTGTACCAGTGAAAGAGCGGCTATCAAGAGGCGAACAAAAATCCCTGACGGCTGCAATGATCATGGCGCAGGCGCGCATGA
>SMVB01144253.1_pt1 | contig 10143 bp, 9 predicted proteins | sample 2456461 | NCBI WGS metagenome assembly SMVB01 (sample SAMN11095934, study PRJNA526329) | marine sediment metagenome | biome: Marine sediment; feature: Surficial sediment; material: Deep marine sediment; isolation source: Hadal surficial sediment | place: Pacific Ocean | collected 2014-05 | depth 0-1...
CGCGCCGATCTCGCTGCGACGGAGATGGATGGCGGGCATCACGATGTGGCTGGGTGGTTCGTGGCGCAACTGGACGATGCGCTCACCGAGGTCCGTGTCGACGACCTCGATATTTCGATCCTCGAGATATGGATTGAGTCCGCATTCTTCGGTGAGCATCGACTTGCTCTTGACCACGCGACGGATGCCTCGCTCGCGCAGCAGCCCAGCGACGATCTCGTTATGCTCGCGGGCATCGCGCGCCCAATGCACGACCGCCCCGGCGGCGATGGCGTTGGTCTCGAACTCGGTCCACAACTCGGGCAGTCGCCCGAGCGCATTGCGCTTGATGGCTGCAGCTTGTTTGCGCAATGCCTCCCAATCCGGAACCTCGGCGGCGGCCCGATCTCGTTTCAAGCGTACGAACCAGAGTGCCTGGTCGTGCCATTGCGTTCGGTCGGCGTCCGCGACGAACGCACGCGCGCGACTAACGTGGCCCATCGGCATCCCCTCCCGAGTCGGCGCCCTCAGAGACGGCGCACAAGCTCGATGCGAGCACCTCCGCGACGTGCATCGTTCGCATCGCGAAGCCTTCTTTTCGAGCCAGTCCGTCGAGATGAAGCAGACACGAAACATCGCTGGAGGCGATCACCTCGGCCCCGGCGGCCCGATGGTCGGCAAGTCGATCGAGCCCCATGCGACAGGACACCGCCTCTTCCTCGATGCAGAAGAGTCCCCCGAAACCACAACATTCGTCGCGCCGCACGAGGTCGACCAATTCGAGTTCGGCGATCGAAGCCAGCAGGGCCTGGGCGGGATCCAGCCGCGCCGGCTCGCGTGTTTCTGTCGCCGTTCCGAGCCGCAGATCCCGTAGTGCGTGGCAGCTCGCGTGAAGGCCGACCCGATTCGGAAAGCGCCCCAATGGCCTGGAGGCGACGCCCTTGTCGACGAGGAATTCGCAGAATTCGCGGGTCCGTCCCGCCACGTTTTCGGCACGGGAACCCGGCACCAGAAGGGGGAGCTGTCGTCGCACCATCGCCGCGCAGCTCCCGGAAACGGTGACGATTTCGTCGAAGTCCTCGAAGACGTCGATGTAGTGGTGGCCCAGGGCGCGTGCGCGATCCGGGTCGCCCGCGGTCAGGAAGGGCTGTCCACAGCAGGTCTGGTCCTCTGGATAGGCGATTTCGAAACCCAGGGTGTTGAGTACATCGAGGGCAGCCAGGCCGACCTCGGGCTTCAGTTGATCGACGTAGCAGGGCACGAAAAGGGCGATCCGCATTGTGAAGGACTCCGGTCTAGCGGGTTAGCCCATCGAGCGTGATTCGCGACAGTGCCTGGCTCGAAACAAAATCATGACGGATTCGTCATTTTCGGCGACGGCTGACATCTCGTCATCCGGTCTGCCGTGCTTCTCCGCGGATTTCATTTGGGAAGTTCGCTCCGCCGGCGGGGGCCCGTGGGCCTGGGCAACGGTTTCGAGGCCTCCCCAAGAAGCTGAAACTGCGGATCGAACGCCGGCCGGCCGGGCCGACCCAAAGCCACGGAGCGTCAGACTGAAAAGCCGGTCCCAGGCGATCCCGAGCGCCCCCAAACTCGCAAGACTTCGAGTAAAACCCAAAATATCGCTTGGAAATTCGATTCAGATTCGAAAGAATACGTGGCGCGCCCCAGACGCTCCGAATCCGTCGTGCGATCGTCGATCTCTGACCCTCGCAGATCTTGCTTCGGAGAATCCTTCCTAGAAACAGGACTTGGAGAACGGTGGGGTGTCCCGGCGCGAGGCGCGCGGCTCGGCCGCGCGCCGCGTTGGAAGATCTGCGGGATCGATCCGCGGAGACGCAGCGCGTGGAAAGTCGATCTGGTCGTTTTCCGACCGAGGAGAGATTGAATGATGAGCTTCAGGGCGACGGTGAGCAGGATCACCACAGTCGCAACTAGCATCGCGGCGATGTCGATCATGGCGGTGTCGACCGTTTCGGCACAGCAGCTCGATGAACCGATCGAGAAGCGCGTGATGGCGAATACCGAGGGCGCGGCGTCTCAGAAGAGAGTCGAAACGATCGCGGATGCCACGGATACCCTGGTTGCCGAATTCCGGCTGACCAACAAGAAGATCGAGTCGCTGAACATCTTCAATCGCCAGCTGGCCCAGGTGATCATGTCCCAGAACGAGGAACTCGCGTCCCTCCAGCGCCAGATCGACGATGTCGAAGAGGTCGGTCGCGCGGTGACGCCCCTGATGCTCAAGATGATCGATTCGCTTGACCGCTTCGTCGCGCTCGACATTCCCTTTCTCGCCGACCAACGAAAGACCAGAATCGATGGCCTGCGAAACCTGATGCGTCGATCCGATGTAGCGGATGCGGAACGCTATCGGCGAATTCTCGAGGCCTACCAGGTCGAGAACGATTTCGGTCGTACCATCGAATCGTATGCAGGTACGGTCCAGAAGGACGGCGTCGATGTGCCGGTCGACTTTCTGCGCGTCGGTCGGCTCGGATTGCTCTATCAGACCCGGGACAAAGCCGAGGTCGGTGCCTGGAACCATCGGCGGGGCGCCTTCGAAGTGTTGGATTCCAGCTACTTCAACTGGGTCTCGGACGGGCTACGCGTTGCGAAGAAGCAGACCGCACCCCAGCTGATCCGTATTCCACTTCCTAAAGCAGAGAAGGGAGGTCGGATCTGATGGCGCACCTCACGCACTGCGAAAGAATGAAGACGTTGCTCGCCGGAACGGCGATGGCCGGTTTTCTAGTCGGCGCTTTCGGGGTGTCGCTGGCCGTGGCGGAGGAGCAGGCTACAGAACCGACTCCGCTCGTCATCGAGGGACCCATGCCGACCACCGCGGACGAACTCCTACAGGAGGTCATCCGGGGTTGGCAGGTCGAGAAGCTCGAGGACAAGGAGCGCGAACGCATCTTCGCCAATGCGAGGGAAGATCAGCGAAAGCTTCTGGCTGCAGCCAAGGCCAAGGAAGCCCGTGCCGAGGACCGGAGTCAGGCCCTCGAGAAGGAATACCAGGAGAAAGAAGTCACCATCGCGGAACTCGAGGAGGCTCTCAAGGTCAGGATGGGCAACCTTGGTGAACTCTTCGGTGTCACCCGACAGATCGCCGGCGATACGCGCGGCAATATCGAGGCTTCGATTACGACCGCGCAATATGGCCGCGACCGCGTCGAATTTCTCGAGGACCTTGGAAAGAGCAAAGAGCTTCCGTCGATCGCCCAGCTCGAGCGTCTTTGGCACGAGCTGGTTCGAGAGATGGTGGAGCAAGGCAAGGTCGTCGAGTTCGAGACCGAAGTCTATACCCCGACGGGGATCGAAACGCGAAACGTCATCCGCGCCGGTGTCTTCACCGTGATCTCGAATGGCGAATATCTGCTCTGGGATCCCAACCAGGGACAGCTCCAACAGCTGACCCGCCAGCCGCCGAGTCGCTTCGTCGACACCGTCGGGGAATATGAGAGTTCGACCGGCGAGTGGGCAGGGCTGGCGGTGGATCCGAGCCGTGGTTCATTGCTCGCTGTGCTGATCGAAACGCGTGGTCTGGTCGAGCGGGTGCCCGAGGGCGGCCCGGTCGGTTATTCGGTGATTACGCTGGGCATCATCGCGGGACTTCTGGGCATCTACAAGATGATCGTTCTGACGATTACCGGCCGAAAGGTCGAGGCCCAGAAGAAGACGAGTCGTCCCGACAAGAGCAATCCGCTCGGGCGGATCCTTGCGGTCGCCGCAGACAATCCCGATGTGGATCGCGAACAGCTCGAGCTGATGCTCGATGAAGTGGTGCTCCGCGAATCGTCCAAACTCGAGAGTCTGGTCTGGCTCGTGCGCATCGTATCGGTGGTGGCGCCCCTGATGGGTCTGCTCGGAACGGTGACCGGCATGATCAAGACATTCCAGGCGATCACGCTCTTTGGCGCTGGGGATCCGCGGATGATGGCAGGCGGCATTTCCGAGGCCCTGGTCACGACCATGCTCGGACTCGTCACGGCGATTCCGTTGGTGCTGATGCATGCTGCGTTGGCCAACAGCACGAAGAAGATCGTCGATACGCTCGACGAACAGAGCGCGGGATTGATCGCGCAACAGGAATAATCGACGCCCATGGGTCAGATGATTCTCGAGGTTCAGTCCTTCTTGGAAACCGGTGGCGATGTCCTTCTCGTCATCGGCTGTGTGACGGTCGTGATGTGGACGCTGATGCTCGAGCGTTTCTACTACTTCTATCAGGTCTTTCCGTCTGCCGCGGACGCGGTCCAGAAGAAGTGGGATTCCCGATCGGACCATGCCTCATGGGACGCGCATCAGATTCGACGGCTTCTCGTCTCGGAGCTGCGAATGAAGCTCGAAACGGGACTGCCCTATATCCGAGTGTTGGTGGCATTGTGTCCCCTGCTGGGCCTGCTGGGCACCGTCACGGGAATGATGGAGGTCTTCGACGTGATGGCAATCTCCGGCAACGGCAACGCGAAGGCGATGGCCGGCGGTGTCTCCAAGGCCACGATCCCGACGATGGCCGGGATGGTCGCCGCGCTCTCTGGACTGATGCTGTCGGTCCGGCTCGAACAATTCGCGGCGGACGAGGGCGATCGTATGGCTGATCGGCTCCAGATCGAGCACGGAGCGAGCGAATGAGGCGGCGCAGATCGGGGCGATTCGCCGACGAAGCGGAAGTCGATCTGACGCCGATGCTCGACGTCGTATTCATCATGTTGATCTTTTTCATCGTGACCTCCTCCTTCATCAAGGAGGTCGGTATCGACCTGAGCCGCCCGGAAGGCGGCGCGACCAAGGTGATGCTCGACAACGAGAACATCTTCATCCAGATCACCAACGATGGGCTGATCTATGTCGATCGGCGAGTCACCGATATCCGAGCGGTCCGACCCAATATCGAACGTCTGCATGCCGAGCGGCCCAATGGCTCCGTCATCATCGCGCCGGCCCCGGGATCGTATAATGGCCTGCTGGTCGAGATCATGGATCAGGCCCGTCTGGCGGGTGTCGACAAGATCTCGCTCGCGGCGGAGGTGAACTAGTCGTGGGGGCGCTCCGGTTCCTCGTTGCGTTCGGCATGGCGTCGGTCGTGACCTTCGCTCTCTTCTACTTGATGCAGAGCATGATTGGTGTCGAAGGCCATCTCGATGAAAGTGGAGCCCCCAAGGTGGTCGACTTCGTTCGTGTGAAACGATCGGAGGTGATCAAGAAGAAGGATCGCGAGCCTCCGAAGAAGGCCCAGATCGACGAGGAACCGCCGCCGCCGGATTTCGCGATGGACCAGTCTTCGGATATGACCTCGGGCGGGATCGGGATCTCTGCCGCCGCCGAGCTGTCGATGGATCTCGACACCGGCGGTAGTTTCTCGATGGCGTCGGCCGATGGCGACGCTGTTCCGATGGTGCGCGTTCCGCCCCAATATCCGGAGCGGGCGCTACAGCGTGGCATCGAAGGTCGGGTGTTGATCGAGTTTACAATCAGCAAATCTGGCTCGGTGAAAGATGCGAAGGTCATTGCGTATGAACCCAGCAGGATCTTCAACAAGGCGGCGTTGAAGGCCGTGTCGCAATGGAAATACAATCCAAAGATCGAGAACGGTCAGGCGGTCGAACAGCGAGGGATTCGGATCGCGCTTCCCTTCAAGATCGGCGCTGACGAGAAACGCGGATGACGAGCGGTGATGTCATGACGAAATCCTTGGGTTGGATCGTTCGGCTGGTGGTCCTGGCCGCGCTCCTGATGCTGGTGGTCGGGCCCGCCTTCGCACAATCCAACAAATATTCCTTCAGCCAACGCAATCAGAAGAAGATGATCAAGGTCGTCACCCTGATTCAAGAAGACGGGGATATGGAAGGCGCCCAGAAAATCCTGGAGTCGATCAATCTCAAGCGAGCCAAACCCTACGGCCGAGCACGTATCTACCAGATGCTGGGGACGATGGCCGCGACGAACGAAGAATTCGAGAAGGCACTCGACTATCTGGAGAAGTGCGTAGCGGAGGAAGCGCTTCAGCCGGCAGAACAGCTGCGATCGCTCTATCTCGTCGGCCAGCTACAGACCATGCTTGAGCGTTACGATGACGCGATCGTGACCCTCGAGCTCTGGATCTCTCAAGTGGAGACGCCTGCGCCGAGTTCCTACTACACGTTGGCAGTGACCTACTATCAGGCGGAACGGCCCGATGATGCGCTCGTCGCGATCAAGAAAGCCGTGACGCTTTCAAACGATCCACGTGAGCCATGGTATCGCCTGCTGCTGTCGCTTCATCTCGAACGTTCCGAATATCAAGAAGCACTGGACATTCTCGATGATGTCATCCTGAAATACCCGAAGAAAGCCTATTGGTCGCAGATGGCGGCGGTCTACGCACAGCTCGACAACATGAGCAAGAGTCTCGCTGTGCAATTGCTGGCGAAATCCGAGGGCTATGTCACCGAGAGTCGCGATCTGACGCGTGTTGCCCAGATGTACATGGTCGAGGGCTTGCCACATCGCGGTGCCGAAGTGATGAAGCAGGGCATCGAAGATGGCAGCATCGAGAAGAACGAGCGGGCCTACCAGACCTTATCCAACACGCTGCTTCAATCCCGCGAATGGGAACAGGCCCTCGAGCCGCTCGGCATGGCTGCCAGCCTGCACAAAGACGGCACGCTCTATGTTCGGCTCGCGCAGGTGAATCTCCAGCTTGGCCGCTGGGGAGATGCGCGCAGTTCTCTGGACCTGGCTTTCGAAAAGGGTGATCTCCCCGACGAGGGGCAGGCGCATATCCTGTTCGGGATCGCGGCGGCCAACGACAAGAAGTGGAGTACTTCGAAGACCGCTTTCAGGCGGGCGGAGAAATTCGAGGGCACCCGCGTGGTGGCGGGGAAATGGATGAAATACGTCGAGCGCGAGAAGGCTCGACTCGGGGAGTAGGCGTCGCCTGTCGGGGACGACTGCGCGACCATTCGGCGTGCTGTAAATCGAGGAATCTCGCATCATGCCGGTCAAAGAGACGCCAGAACTGCTGCAGCGGATCGAGAACACCATTCGCTTCATGGCGGTGGACGCGGTCGAGCGGGCTGGGATAGGCCACGTCGGTGCGCCGATGGCTCTTGCGGCCGCGGCCTTCGAACTCTGGGATCATCATCTCCGCTTCGACCCTGAGGATCCGTCCTGGCCGCTGCGCGATCGATTCGTGCTGTCCAATGGCCACGCTTCAATGCTCCAATACGCGCTCCTTCATCTCTTCGGATTCGACCTTTCTCTCGAAGACATTGCGAACTTCAGACAGCTTGGCTCGCGTACGCCCGGTCATCCCGAATTTGGAGAAACCGCCGGGGTCGAGCTGACGACCGGCCCGCTCGGTCAGGGCTTTGCGCACGGAGTCGGCATGGCGCTCGCGGCGCGGATGACGGCATCGCAATTCGGCGGGGGCGATTCGCGGGTCGAAGACGCGGATCCGCAGGATCGGGATCGTCCCGGTCGACATTTCGTATATGGGTTCGTGGGCGACGGCGATTTGATGGAAGGGATCTCGTCCGAGGCGGCTTCCTTCGCAGGACATCACGGGCTTGGGAATCTCATCTATCTCTACGATGACAATCAGATCACCATCGACGGTGGGACTGAGCTCAGTTTCGGTGAGAATGTGCCGGCGCGCTTCGAGGCCTATGGCTGGCAGGTCATCGATTCGATCGACGGACAGGATCGAAGCGGATTGGCGATCGCGCTCGAGACGGCTCGAAGCGAGACGCAGCGGCCTACGCTGATCGTCCTGAAGACCTTGATCGGCCGCGGGGCACCGAATTTCGAGGGCAAGAACAAGGCGCACGGGGGTCCCCTCGGTGCCGACGAGACGAAACTCGCGAAGCAGCGCGTGGGCTGGCCGACGCAGCCCGATCTGATCGTGCCCGACGATGTGCGTGCCTATTGTTCCGAGCGCGCCGAGGCAAAACATGCCGAACGGAAAGCGAGTGACCTGCGGCTCGAAGCCTGGCGCGCCGCCAACAGCGAGTCAGCCGCAGGCTGGGATGCCGCACGCGAACGCAAAATGCCCGAGGATCTGGTGTCGCAACTGGTCGACGGCATGGCGGGCGTCGAGGCCGCCACCCGCAAGCATTCGGCCGTCATGCTCGAAAAGCTTGCCGTGCTCGTTCCCTACATGACCGGCGGCTCTGCGGACCTGGCGGGTTCGGCAGCCCCACCGATCGTCAAGAACGTTGGTGTCATCGGTCCCGCCGCCGGCGTCGACGAAGATCCCTTTGCGGGGCGCAATATCCACTTCGGCGTGCGCGAGCATGCGATGGGGGCGATCGCAAACGGCATCGGTCTCGATGGAACCTTCTTGGCCTATTGCGGCACGTTCATGATATTCAGCGACTACATGCGCCCGGCGATCCGAATGGCCGCGCTGATGAAGTCGAAGACGCTCTTCGTGTTTACCCACGATTCGATCTTCGTCGGCGAGGACGGCCCGACGCATCAGCCGATCGAGCAGCTGGATGGTCTTCGCGTCGTTCCGGGGTTGACCGTGTTTCGGCCCGCCGACGGCGTCGAGACGGCGATGGCCTATGCGTACTACCTGCAGGAGAGTTCGGGCCCGGTTCTGCTGTCGCTGACGCGCCAGACCGTTCCGGCGCTCGAAAGACCGACCGATTTCGATCCAAAGGATGTCTGGAAAGGCGCCTACATCGTCTCGGAACCCGACGAGAAGGCGAATGTCGTCCTGGTCGCGACGGGATCCGAAGTCGGTCTGGCTGTCGAGGCTGCTGTGGAACTCGCCACCGATGGGATCCGGGCAAGGATCGTCTCGATGCCCTGCGTGGGGCTCTTCCTCGAACAATCGGACACGGATCAAGACGCCATCATTCCCGACGACGGAACGCCGATCGTGGCGATCGAAGCCGCGCGTGGTGAGACGCTACGCCGCTTCGTCGGGCGCCGCGGGCTCGTCGTCGGCATGGAAAGCTTCGGTGCGTCCGCGCCCTACACCGACCTGGCCAACCATTTCGGGTTCACTGCCGCGAGCGTCGCCGCCAAGATCAAAGCCCACGTCTGAAGCGGTTCCTACTCTTCGATGACGATCGATTTCATGGCGTCGCCCTGCTCGATGGCGTCGACGATGTCCTGTCCTTCGAGTACCGCGCCGAAGACGCCGTGCTTTCCGTTGAGCCAGGGCGTCGCTATGTGGGTGATGAAAAACTGCGAGCCGTTCGTATTCGGTCCAGAATTCGCCATCGAAAGTCGGCCCGGGCCATCGTGCGGCAACGCCAAGGCGCTGGCTTCATCGTCGAAGGTATAGCCGGGGCCGCCCGTGCCCGTCCCCTCCGGGCATCCGCCCTGGACCATGAAATCCGCGATGACGCGATGAAAGACGAGGTTGTCGTAGAAACCGGCCTTCGCGAGTTTGATGAAGTTCTGGGTGGTCTTCGGGGCTTGCTCCGTATAGAGCTCGACCTTGATGTCGCCTTTGCTGGTCGAGATAGTCGCCGTCGTCATCTTGTTCTCCGTGCGGTTTCGGTCAGCGTTGGATGCCTTGCCGCCATTCATGGGGCGCGGAGTGTAACGCGTCGAATTTCACATGGACCTGGGATGACGGCTTCGTCGTCGTTGTGACGCCTCGATCCCCTGTGGGGCGAGGGTTATTGGACGCATGATCGGGCGGCTCTTTCGAGGTCATCCTGCCAGGTCCATCGGGTGTGATATTAGGAATCAAGTCGGACGTTATTCACTAGGATAGCTTCTCCCGTAGCGCGTCGTATGGCGTCTTACCGCCGTGGGCTCCGTGTGGGCGGTCGAAATTGTAGAACCGCTCCCAGACGCCCAGCTTCTCCTCGAGATCGACATCGTCTTTGTACGTGAGGAGTTGATAGAACTCGTCTTTGTCGGTTCGGTGGGATCGCTCGACCTTGCCATTGAGCTGAGGCGTGCGCGGCTTGATGTAGACGTGTTCCATACCCTGGCCAGCGACGTGCCAATGGAAGAGCGCTTGGAACTCGTGGCCGCGGTCGGTCCGGATGGTTCGTATCCGAAACGGGAACTTTTCCACTACGTAGTCGATGAAGCCGATGGCATTCGCCTGCGTGTGGCGCCTGTAGATCTTCAGCGCCCGAACTCGCGTCGCATCATCTATGGCCGTGTACTGGTAGCGCCGTACGGGCGACCCCTTCTTACGCTTGAGAG
>SMVB01164026.1_pt1 | contig 10143 bp, 9 predicted proteins | sample 2456461 | NCBI WGS metagenome assembly SMVB01 (sample SAMN11095934, study PRJNA526329) | marine sediment metagenome | biome: Marine sediment; feature: Surficial sediment; material: Deep marine sediment; isolation source: Hadal surficial sediment | place: Pacific Ocean | collected 2014-05 | depth 0-1...
CTGGGTAAAGATATATCGCCTTGAAGAGAAGACGCCCGACTTCAGTCCTGTGCTTCACGGAGCATTGACCGATCAACTCGAATCATACATGATCAACGAAGTGCGCTACTCAGACAGGGCTGCGGCCTGCGTCCTGACATTACACTGGGGAACCGATTCAGGCGTCATCACAGAGACCGGCGAGCTCTACTTAGAACGGTCCGGCAGCCGGTGGCGCATTGCGGGATTCAGGAGCTATTGATGGCGGTCACGCGCGAGGTAATCTTAGAAGGTCACATCGTGGACTCGGGCATCATGTCCAAGGCCCTTGATGAAATCATTGTGCACAATGGCCAATTTAAGATTGTCGATTTCAAGATCGGACAAACGAATTCGGATCTATCCATCGCGCGCATCAGCTATTCCGCGAAAAGCGACTCAGAACTTGAGCTCATCACAGACCGACTATTAGACCTCGGGGGATCTATTCCTTCAGAGCCGGACTTGCGAACCACGATTGCAAAAAAGGCACAATCGGTGGCCGCAGACTTCTATTCTACGACCAATCATCGAACCGAAGTACGCATCGGTGGAAAATGGAAAGTGGTGGGCGATCAGCGTATGGATGCCGTAATCGTCGTCAAGGGATCGAAACCGGTCTGTACCAAACTGCGTGATGTAAAAAAAGGTGATCGCATTGTATGCGGACACTCAGGCATACGTGTTACGCCCGAATTCAAGCATCGCGATCGAGAAGATTTCGCGTTCATGTCGAATGAAGTATCTTCGGAGCGAAAAGTTGAAATTGCGGTTCGTGGAATCGCAAAAGACATTAAAAATCCTGACTGCAAGCTTGTCATCGTAGCGGGTCCCGTAGTCATACATACGGGCGGCAGCGAGGGACTTTGCAAACTGCTCGAAAAGGGACATGTGTCTGCACTCCTGACGGGTAATGCACTGGCCGTTCATGACATAGAGCAATCGTTATATGGCACGTCATTGGGTATCGACACCAATACAGGGGTCCCGGTCATTGAGGGACACAAGAACCACATGCGTGCCATCAACGCCATCAACACAGCAGGAGGCATCGCTAAGGCGGTCAAAAAGGGTGTGCTCAAGTCGGGCGTCATGTACACCTGCGTGAAACATAATGTGCCGTTTGTTCTGGCAGGTTCGTTACGGGACGACGGTCCCCTGCCAGAAACCATCACAGACATGAACGAGGCCCAGGAGGCATACCACAAATATCTCAAGGGTGTGGACATGGTGCTTATGCTCTCATCCATGCTGCACTCCATCGCGACCGGCAACATGCTGCCGTCGTGGGTAAAGACGATTTGTGTGGACATTAACCCATCGGTGGTGACCAAACTTATGGATCGTGGCTCTTCTCAGGCGTTGGGCGTAGTGACCGACGTCGGTCTGTTCCTGCACTTGCTATCGAAGAAAATCTGATACGACTTACTGATTAAACTCCAGATCGCTGAATGTTTTGGAGTCGACTCCAAACTCCACACCCCAGAATGCCTGTTTACCGTCGCACACGTTGAATGGTCGAACTCGCCAATAGTCTTTTCCAGGCGCTATCAGTGGACTATTTTGAAGCGAAAATATCTGCATGCGGTCCTGCAGAGCCAACCGGGCATCGGGCGAAATATTGGCCTCAAGAAGCAAATCTAAGTACAGATTATGAATTCCATTTATATAGACGAACTGCGTACCACCCCGGTACACCCCAATGTATTGTCGAGCATATTCGGTGCGGATTTTCTCTGCATTCGAAGCTCTTGGGCTCACTTCCGGGAGTCGCGCGTCAATTTCACTTACCAGCGTTCTTGAAGGGGTGAAAAATGAATCTACCTCACCCAACGACGTCCTTGAACAGAATGAAAGCTCGTCTGAAAACATTGATGCGTCGAGTATCACGACGCGCGCCGGAAGCTGCACCACGGTGTCATCCGGTTCTGACGGGCTGCAACTGATCAGAACTATGCTTGCAAGGAGCAGGAAGCGGTAGAACGTCATTTCGGTATAAGGATGACTCCGGGCAGGAAGGTTTCTTCTGAGAACCCGCCTCAGTCGCGCCTCGAGCGGATCACGACCGTCTCGTACTTCACCATGTTGTCTAAGACCGTGCCACATCCCCTAACCACGCAGGTAAGAGGATCTTCGGCGATGATCACCGGCAGGTTGGTCTCTTGCTGAATCCGTTTGTCGAGCCCACGCAACAGTGCGCCTCCGCCCGTTAGAATAATTCCGCGATCAAGGATGTCTGAAGCCAACTCCGGAGGCGTACGCTCAAGCGACTGCCGAATCGCTTGTACAATCGCATCCACAGGTTCGGTGATGGCTTCGCGCACTTGTGCAGATGAAAGTTTCATCGTTTTGGGTACGCCGGCCACCAGGTCCCGCCCTTTGATCTCGATAGACTCTTCTTTCTCCAGCGGATATGCCGATCCGACTCTGATCTTCACGTCTTCGGCCGTAAGCTCTCCAATGAGCAGGTTGTAATTCTTCTTGAGATACAGCACGATGGCTTCGTTAAGCTCGTCACCCGCGATGCGAACGCTCGTGTTATTCACAATCCCGTTCAGCGCGATCACCGCAATCTCAGACGTTCCGCCACCAATGTCGACAATCATTATGCCGGTGGGGCTTTCCACGGGCAGGCCAATTCCAATAGCCGCAGCCATGGGTTCGGGAAGCAGAAACACTTCGCGGGCCCCGGCGTTTTCCGCGGAATCTCGCACCGCGCGCTTTTCAACCTCAGTAATTCCGGACGGTACAGAAATCACAATCTTGGGCTTCATCAGGTACTTGTGTCGCACCACGCGTCTGATAAAATCGGACAACAATTTCTCGGTGATTTCAAAATCGGCGATCACGCCACCCTTCATAGGACGGATGGCCTCAATTTCTCCCGGGGTGCGGCCCAGCATTTCCTTGGCCGCGGCACCAATCGCAAGCACCTTTCGTGACGCCCGCTCTACGGCCACCACAGAGGGCTCGTTAAGTACGATGCCCGAACCGCGTACACAGACCAGCGTGTTGGCCGTACCGAGGTCGATGCCGATGTCGTTTGAAAGCATATTAAAAAAACTCATGTTCTACGATCCCGTGTTGTCCTGCGGTATGTAGAGGCGCCGGTGGTCGAGACTAAACACCCTCTCGGTCCAATCCTCCCCCTCAGACGTTTTGTCGGCAGCTAACCTGAATGTACTTACCTTGGCATCAATATTGTCTGCGTAGTGCAGCAAGAAACCTTCGAGGCTCTTGGGCAATACCGGGGCACCCCACTCCATCTGGCCATGGTGAGAGAGAATGAGATGGCGGATTTGCCACACTTTCTCCTTGGGCATGCCATCGATTTCCTGGGCCATTTTGACGACCAGGTTGTCTCCGATCGCAATATGACCGATGAGTTCGCCATAGGTGGTCCGTTGAAATGTGGGACCACTGTCATATTCGTACATCTTTCCAATGTCATGAAAAATCGCGCCGGTGATTAAGAGCGAGCGGTTGACTTCTGAATATTGCTCAGCCAGTTTGTCGCACAGCCAGCACATATTCAGCGAGTGCTCGATGAGTCCGCGCAGATATGAGTGATGGATCACGGTGGCCGCCGGAGATACCAGGTAGCGAGGCCACATCTGCGGATGATTTCGCAACCCCTGGACCAGTTCACGATAATGAGGGTCTTTGAGAGTGGGAATAAATGCGTCGAAATCAGCCGTGAGCTCTTCGGCACTGCGTTTGGACTCGGGCAGAAACTGTCCCCAATCGATCTCTTCAGTCGGACGTGCAATCCCCGTGACTCTGACCTGAACAGAGTCCATGTAGCTCTCTACTCGTCCAGAGACCTTGTATACGGCACCGGTCTGGACCTCATCGATCACATTTTTAGGAACATCCCAGTACATGGCCTTGACGGTGCCGGTCCGATCCTGAAGCGTGAGCTGAAGATACTGCCCCGGTTTGTTTCGGTGAGACCTCACAGATCTCTCAGAGATCAGGTACAGCGCTTCGGTAGTTTGTCCCGAGGATAAGTCTGCGATGTTCAACATTTAGCTCCTGTATCAGTGCCGCAAAGTGTCTGCGGTCCAATGATTGGGCAAGACAATTTGCCCCGGGGACCGCTCGAACGTATAATGTTTCAACCTTATGCGGCTCTGGCGTTACGTAGTCTCGGAACACATCGGGCCATTCTTCTTCGGCCTGTTCGTCAGCACTTTTGTGCTGATTATTGATTTCATTCCAAGGGTTCTGGAAATGGTGGTGGGGCGTGACATTCCAGCCGCAATGGTGGCTCGCCTTTTCATCTATAATCTCGCCTGGATGCTTGCGCTGGCCGTACCCATGGCGGCCCTCGTAGCCCCCCTCATGGCGTTTGGTCGGCTGTCCGCGGACAACGAAATCGTGGCCCTCAAGGCATCGGGCGTAAACCCGGTGCGTCTCGTGATACCCGTGCTCATTGCGGCTGCAGTCGTTGGATCGGCGCTGGTCTGGTTTAACAATGAGGTTCTTCCCGAGTCCAATCACAGTGCCAGGTTGCTGATGAGTCAGATCAATCGAACTCGCCCCACCCTTCAAATCAAGGACAACGTGTTTGTGGGAAGCATTCCCGGGTACTACCTCCTGGTGAAGTGGCGAGACCCGCGCGGCGATTCTCTCCGCGGGATCACCATATATGACCAGACAGCAAGTTCACGCTGGCCCCGTACCGTGACGGGCGAGACAGGCACAATGCGGTTTACACCCGACGGCAACACGTTGATCATGGAGCTCCAGAATGGGGAAGTTCACGAGTATGTGGGCACCGAACGGTCTTACCGTCGCACCAGGTTCGAGGCTCAGACGTTTTTCCTGCCCGGCGCAGGCGGTAAGGCACCTACGGCCCGAAGCGATTTTCGTACCGACAGAGAAAAATCAACGACCCACATGATGCGGGATATCGCAGGCTGGAAGTCGAATCTCGCAAATTATCACGCAGAGCTCGATTCTATGTCCCGATCCTCACTTCTTGCATCACTCGCTCCTCATGCGGGCGTTCGAAAACCGATTCTCAAGGCTGACGAAACGACTGCGCTGAGGCTGCGTGGACAGATTTTGAGCCAGCGACGCCTCATTAATTCGATGATGATCGAGGTGCACAAAAAGTACTCCATCCCCGCGGCCTGTGTGGTGTTTGTGCTCATCGGGGCACCTCTGGGCATATTGGCCAGACGGGGCGGCATGGCCATTTCTTTAGGCCTGTCTCTCGGATTGTTTATCCTGTACTGGGCATCTCTGATTGGAGGTGAAGAACTGGCCGACCGGCTATTCGTCAATGCGTTCTGGGCGATGTGGAGTGCCAACTTTCTCATTGGGTCCGTGGGCATTGTGTTACTGATCAGTGTGGCGCGGGAGCGCATGCCTCAGGACTGGTGGCGAAGAATTCGCGGCCGCAGGGTTAAACCGGCCTCCAAATGAGAATCCTCGATCGATATGTAGCCGTCAGGTTTCTTGCGGCGCTTGCCTTCGCAAATTTGGTGCTGCTCAGCATTTATGTACTCGCGAATCTGGTAGAGAATCTCGACAAATTTCTGGACGCGCATGCCACGATGGACCAGGTATTCAGGTATTACCTGAATTTTGTGCCTCAGATTATTGTGATCATGCAACCTATCGCCATTCTACTGGCTACGCTCTTCTCCATGGGTGCGCTATCGAAAAACAGTGAGCTAATGGCCATGCGTGCCTCGGGCATTCCTCTGCATCGTACCGCCATGCCGCTGCTCGTAATGGGCTTCCTGCTATCGCTGGTGTCGATGGGGTTAAACGAAACCATCGTGCCAAACACGAATCAGAGGCGATGGGAAATTAATGAATATGAGATCCAAAAGAAAAAGCAGGATCGGCGGCAGATCATGTACCATGTATACCGCCAGGGTGAAAACGGTCGAATATTCAGATTGGAACGTTATGACATTTTAGCAAATCGCGGCTTTAGTGTCATGGTTCAAAAATTCGATAAATCGAAGCTGATATGGACCATGAAAGCAGAAGAAATGCAGATGGTCGACTCGGTCTGGCATTTTAGAAGAGGCGATATCAGAACGTTTATAGGTGCCGATTCGATGCGCCTCCAAACTTTTGACAGCCTGATGCGCCCCGAATGGACTGAATCGCCGCAGTCTTTTGCTCAAAAACGAAAGCTGCCCGAGAACATGGGGTACAGTGAGCTTTCTGAATGGGTCGAGTTTAAGAAACGCGCCGGAACAGACACAACCAAGGAGATGGTCGACTTACAGGTAAAACTTGCCTTTCCCTTTGCCTGCTTTATCATGGTCATCATCGCGATTCCCATTGCGGCATCACCCAAACGGGCCGGATTCGCTCGATCGTTTGGTATCGCATTCGGCATTATGTTCTTCTACTTCACGCTGTCTCGGTCCATTTACAAGCTGGGCGAGGCGGGGGACTTACCGGGCCTGGTGGCCGCCTGGTCTGTGAATATACTATTCTTGATCATCGGGCTGGTGCTGTACGCATTCGTACGGAAATAGCAGACGAAAGTCAGATCCGATTTAAATTCTGCGGGGTGTCAGACCCCGCTTTATTCCAGTTCGTCCTGAAACTATGCCGCTGTTCGGACGTACTATAAGATGAAACAGGTTTGGCTTGTGCCAGAAGGATTGGTATGGCAGGCCGTCTCCTTTGCAGAACGCCCCCATGTCCGGGGGCGTTTATTATTTGAGAACCTGCACTCTATTGCTTCGTTGACCCACGCACCCACTCGCCGCATCATTTTCGAAATGACTGGCTGCGCAAGACGCAGATGACAAACCGATGACCGAACCGAACAAAGAAGAAGAACCCGACTATTCTGAGTTGCGAAGCCAGATGGTCGAGACACAAATTCGTGGCCGCGGCATCGAAGACGATGTAATTCTAGACGCCATGCGATCGGTACCACGACACCGATTTGTAGCAGCCGAATTGTGCAGCAATGCTTACGCCGACAAGCCTCTTCCAATTGGTCACAAACAAACTATATCGCAACCCTATATCGTGGCCTATATGACTGAACGGCTAAGGCCGAGGCCCGGTCATCGAGTACTTGAGATTGGCACCGGATCCGGTTATCAGGCAGCTATTCTGGCCGAAGTGGTGGAGCACGTCTTTACAATAGAGATTGTTGAGCCGCTGGCGCTTGAGGCCAAGTCCATCCTCGGCCAGCTGCACTATGAGAATGTGACGGTACGCCCGGGCGACGGCTCGCACGGCTGGCCAGAACTGGCACCGCTCGATGGAATCATCATTACTGCGGCACCTGTGTCTTTGCCCATCCATCTTCTCCCGCAACTTGCCGTAGGCGGCCGCCTTGTAGCGCCCGTGGGTAAGACCAAACAGGAGCTGTTCGTAATTACGAAGACTGAAGACAGCTACACTACTGAAATTGAAATGGGTGTCAAATTTGTGCCCATGACAGGGTCGATATAGAACACTGGCCGCGGACGACTGCATCGATTATAATATCATTAGAGCGGAGGAAACATTTTGAAACCTGATACCAGACCCGGAAGAGACGCATACTACATGGGCATCGCTACGGCCGTGCGCGCGCGTGCCAACTGCGCGGGCAATAAGGTGGGTGCCGTGGTCGTGGTGGGTGATCGGGTCGTGTCTACGGGCTACAATGGTACGCCTTCCGGTATGACGAATTGTCTGGACGGCGGATGTGAACGGTGTGCCAATCGAGATCGCTATGCATCGGGTACCAGTTACGACCTCTGCATCTGTGTTCACGCCGAGCAAAATACGCTGCTTTCTGCAGCGCGATTCGGAATACCGCTTGAGGGTGGCACCATGTACACCACGCTCCGTCCCTGTTTTGGCTGTACCAAGGAATTGCTTCAGGCGGGCATTGCCCAGGTGTACTACCTGCACGACTGGCGCTATCCCGATGATGAAGTTCAAAACGCCTACGAAAAAATCCAGAACCGGGTTGTGAAGGGCGTAAAGCTTGTTGTGATGGATGATCCCGAAGCGAACTGGGCTGTATCTGCAAAGCGGGAAAAGCAAAAACCGGCATTGGACAAGTCGAATAAGCCCGAAAATGGCCGCTCAGCGGCACGGAACCGGGTGGAAGAGCGCAAGATCGACATCCTCTCCAAATAAATCGCCTGCAAGACCACATTTCCTCAAAAATGCGTTAACTCGTGTTATCAACCGCGCGGCCGATTACGTATACTATAACCAGTACGCAGGATTTCCTGTCTGCCGAATGCACAGATGCTCTTTGGGGGCGAAAGGATTCGACGGGGTTGAGGATATTGCGTCCGCCTGTCGAGGGATTCTCGGTTTCCTCGTAAATCCACCGGGTAAACCAATTAAACGCAGACGATAATTCGTACGCGTTGGCCGCTTAAGGCCCGTCTGACTGCGGTCCGCCTTGTGACTGCAACTCAGGCGCCGACTTAGCAAGGCTTAGCTGCGAGCTCCGCCTCGGGGTTCAACGTGAATGGTTCGAGAGGCTGGCCGTGTGTTCGCTCGTTGCTTAGCCGACACTCGGTAAGACTCGATAAGCAACTATACAGGTAGACGACGTTTTTGAATCGCTTTCGGACGGGGGTTCGATTCCCCCCGCCTCCAATTATTTTTGCACTTTTCCCTTCAATACCTACTTGACGGCCTACAGTGAATGAACAAAGAATAAGACAACCAGACGCAAGTCTATGTGGATTGGCTGTGTGGCCGCAACATTGGGTACGGTTTCAATAATCTTTGATTATTTTTTTCAATCTTCAGAATATTTCATTGTGATAACTGTCCGTACTTCGCCATCAGAAAATGAATAAGGAAAGAACGTTCAGGTCATTTTTCCTAAAAACTAAATCCAAAACGAATTGGCACAGTTGTTAAATTCAAATCACCTTCATCATTTTTAAGATAATGGATCTCGTAACCCACTTCAACGAAAAAACTTCCACTACCTCCACGCTTAAGCTCCAGCCCAAACGCCGCAATAAGAGAGGGAGCTGTAGTCACATCAAACTCGCCCACAAACTCTGTCATAGGGGAACCGGCGTCCGTAAAGTTGATAATAGTCTCATCAGCCCCCGCCACAGAAACTCCGACACCACCCTTCACGTAAGGCCAAAAAGATGAACCTTCGCCCTTGAGTTTTGCCTTGGCAACAACTGAAACAACAGCGAAATAAATCGTCCCATCCTCAACACTAATATTTGTAGCATTAGGATATTCATCAGGTCCAGTTATCTCATCGAAAATCTTTTCCTCAGAAGGAGAAAATGTTTTGTAATTAGCCGTCCAAACTAATGACAGCTTTGTGGAGAGCAATCTCGTTACATCCGACCTATGCTACGCTAAGACCTAAGCTCAATTCCTGGTGTATTCGAAGCTGAGATCTACTCCCTCGTACACTTGTCCATCGACAAGCACATGGGGGTAAATAAAATAGTTCAAGACTTGAGTTCCAGATATTGCATCCAGCTCAATATCCCGCCCAATTGTAAACGAGATTCTGTTATTGTCCAGATGTCCGAAGAAATAGTCTTCCTTTTCTGGATGTTTGATGGCCTCGGAAATATCCACCGGAATCCAGCCCCTGCCTTCTATGTAAAATTCAGACCAACAATGGTAGCCTGCGATTGATTTCTCAGCCTCATCTTCGGGGAGGGGAAAACCAATGATAAATCGAGCAGGGACGTCCAATGACCTGGCCATGCTGATAAACAGAGAATGAATGTCGGTACAGTTACCGGTTCGGGTGTCGCATGCGAATAGGGCATCTCCGTTTCCCCAGCCGTCACCGGATTTGTCGTACCGCATGGTCTTCGTCAGATGATAATACAGCATTTTCATTTTCTCGAATGCACTATTCGCACCGATGACTACGCTGTCCGCTTCCTCTTTTACAATGCCTCCCAGCGGGACGAGTCTGTTGGCTGAAAGGTATGCCGAGTAATCTGCCAGGTTCAGCTCCGATTCATTCAAGATCGTACCCGCACTAATGGAGTTGTTTTCAGTCCTCACGACCTGGAAATCGACCTTCAGGTCGATCTGATCTGTGGGTGCTTCTTTCAGGGTGAAGTGCATGATCTGATTGCCATAGACAGGGTCAGATATCATCTCATACTCAAATCCGGATGCAACTTC
>SMVB01036699.1_pt1 | contig 10140 bp, 7 predicted proteins | sample 2456461 | NCBI WGS metagenome assembly SMVB01 (sample SAMN11095934, study PRJNA526329) | marine sediment metagenome | biome: Marine sediment; feature: Surficial sediment; material: Deep marine sediment; isolation source: Hadal surficial sediment | place: Pacific Ocean | collected 2014-05 | depth 0-1...
CGTTCTCGCGCGCTTGGTTCAGCGCGTCGCGAAAGCCGTCCCACTGGGGATCGTTGAAGGCGTTCTTCTTGCGCGGCCGGTTCCAGCTGACGAGCAGCACCCCGTCGTCGTCGAGTTCGGTCAGGACCGGTTGATCGCTCAGGGGGGAACTCCTTCTTGGATGGCGTCCAGGGTATCAGACGTCGTGTCCGAGGCCGGTGCCGGCCTGGTGATCAATTCCAACAGTTGATTCTACTGTGTCTTCAAGGACTTGTAGAAACTCCGGAAGTTCGAACGGATAGGGTCGAAGACGAGCTTGGAACTGCCTAGACCTCACTAGAACCCATCTCATAAACCCTCAGGACCGTTGAATTCCGGGGAGTTCCGACCGCGCAGCCGGTTTATGAGATGGCTTCTAATCACCAGAGTCTCGAGCTCTGCGGAGAGGGGCCCGCTGCCGCGTATGGCTCATCAGTGGCGTAGCTGTCTACGCTGCTCCCCCGAGCGGCGACGCCTGGTCTAGGTTCGACGCAGGCTTTGGTCGCTGCGCTTTCACGCGCAACAGCAGTAGTGCTCCGATCGCCGTCGCCGGGAACAGCCAGATCGTGTATCGGAAATCGACTGAGGGCGCGATCAGCGGAAGCGGCGTCACGTAGAGCAGACCGCTGACAGCGACGAGCCCCGCCTCCAGACGGCGCTCTGAAGCCCCGGCAAAGCACCAGGCCACAACCAGCAGCGAGACCAGCACGTAGCTCCACGGTCGATAGATCGGGGTACGACTGAGGAATTGCAGCGCACCGTAGACTTCGGTGTAGCCGGAGCGTTTCTCGAACCCCATGCCCCGCTCGATGAGGACGCTACTCGGGTAGAAGATCGTGGGCATTGTGAAGTGGAGCAGCGGGCCGCTGGGGTCGAAGAAAATCCGATAGGTCACGTGCCAGCGGTGATCCAGGTAGTGGGTCGGGAATGCGATGATCGCGGCGAGCCAGCGCGAACTGATGTCGCTGACCTGCTCGGGCGTCAGGCGCTTCCACTGCATGCTGGGCGCGTCGGCTCGGTTGTGGCTCACCTTGAAGCTGGGGACCGTAATATACGGGTTTACGAGCGCGTAGTCGGGTACGAGCATCTCCTGAGCCAACATCGAGATGCGCGCCAGGTCCCATAGCGGTACGACGGTCCGGTAGGGCTGGCGTATGACTCCGACATTGTTGACCGCGAGCACTCCGGCGAGGGTCAGCACCAGGATTGCTCCGAGGCCGGCGAGTTGGCGAAGTCCGCGGGGAGCTTCTCGTGCGCTCACGGCCGAGAGCACGAGCCAAAGCAGGGGTGCCACGCAGGGCAGCACATTGATCCGCACCGCGGAGGCGTAGAACGCCATCAACACGGCCACCGGTAAGGCGATAAAGCGGCGCCTCGGTGTCGCGCAGAGCGCAACACCGGTGAGCAGCATCAGCGCGCTCATGGCGCCCACATCCTTCATGACCATCGGCAACAGGCCAAAGCTGGGGGGGAGGAACCCGAGCAGCAGCACGATCCCGCAGCGCCCGGTGACGGTCCGTGCCAGCGCGATCCCGATCAGCGCGACACCCGTCCAGTAGACCGCAGCATGTACGACGAGCATCCCGGCCGGGCCAAACGTCACCTGGTTCGTCAGCATCCAGAGATAGGCCATGATGGGCGGGTGCGGGTTCGAGATCCTGCCTTTCTCCGCCTGGAACAGCTGGTAGGCCGAGTCCCAGTTCATGAATCCCGGATAGAAGAGGTAGAGCGTTATGGCGAAACCGACGAGCGCCACTGCACTGGGGATGCCCAATCGTCGACCTTCTGCGGACGTCATGCGAGAACTCGATGCCGCCGAGTCATTGCAGTGAACCGCTGCCCGTCTTTGCAGCGAATCAGCTCGACCACGAATCCGACCATCACGATCGCTAGTATGAAGAGCCGCGCACCGAACGTCGAGGACGAGCGGCCCGCACAAGCACTTCGAGTCTTCGATCCGGGAGCTGAAGAGCGGGCCGGAACATCGTAGGAGGCGGCCCCGTGCACGCAATGGAGCGTCAGATCTCCGTTCGTGCCGCGCCTGCGAAGCGTCGCACGCCCGATGTCACCAAGCTCAGCCCGCGCGGAAATCATTGGTCCACTGCGGCTCGGTGAGATGGGGGCGTACTCTTCTTCCGCTGAAGGCCCGAGGGCATGCCCCTCTTTTTTTGGATCTCGTGGCGGCGCGCAGGCGCACGCTGCTGTAGGTATACAACGCCAAACGAGGCAGACGCGCCCCGCTTCGGTGGGGCGTTGTCGTTCTGGGATTCGGTCCGGTTCTATATACTTCAAATCCGGCTCCTTCGAAGGACCCCCATGCCCGTCCCCCTGGATCAACAGCGCGTCATCGACGTCGACAGCGACACTACCGAGACGCCCGGCCCCACCTCGGCCGCCGGCCTCGACGGAGTCGGCTAGGCGTGGCACGCCTCGAAGCCTTGCGGGTCGTCGATCTCTCGACCGGCATCGCCGGTGCCTATTGCACGAAGCTGTTTGCCGACGCCGGCGCTGACGTGATCAAGGTCGAGACCCGCGAGGGCGATCCGCTGCGCCGCTGGTCGGCCACCGGAGCCGACCTGAACGGAGAGGACGGCGCGCTCTTCCAGTTCCTGCACCAGAACAAGCGCGCGGTGACGGGGGCTCCCGACGACGCGGGCATCCTGGAGTTGATCGCGGGCGCGGATCTGGTCGTCGAGAACTTCGCCCCCGGCGTGATCGACGAGCTGAATCTGACCGAACGTTTCCCCGGGCTCGTGCTGCTCTCGATCTCACCCTTCGGGCGGGGAGGACCCTGGACCCAGCATCCGGCCTCCGAGTTCACGATCCAGGCGGCCTGCGGCTCGATTGGTGGCCGTGGCGTTCCGGGTCAGGAGCCCTACGTGGCCGGCGGCCGCATCACGGACTGGATGGCCGGAACGTATTCGGCCGTGGCTTCGCTGGCCGCCGTCCAGCGCGCGCTGCGCACGGGACACGGTGAGCACGTCGACTTCTCTTTGATGGAAGTGATGACGCTCGCCGGCACGAATTTCCTGTACCTGTTCTTCAAGCTGGTGGGGGCCGAAATTGGCGATGCGCTCGCGCCCGGCGTCGAGACGCCCTCGATCGAGCCGACTGCCGACGGCTATGTGGGCTTCTGTACCAACACGCGTCAGCAGTTCTCGGACTTCCTGGTGATGATCGATCGCGTCGACCTGCAACAGGACGAGGTGTTGGCCCAGATCGGAGGTCGGATGGGGCGCCTCCACGAGTGGAACGAAGTCGTCCACGAATGGACGCGCAAACACTCGACGGCCGAGATCCTCGAGAAGGCATCGCTGCTGCGGATCCCGGTGGCCCCCATCCACAACGGGGAGACCGTGCTCGAGAATGAGCAGCTGGCGAGCCGTGGCGTGTTCCAGGCGGATGCCACCGGACGCTTCAGCCATCCGCGTCCGCCCTATCGCATCGACAATCAGGATCCCCCGGCCTTCCGGCCGGCCCCTGGGGTCGGGGCCGATGACGGCAACATCGAGTCGCGCACCCGCCAGCTTTCGACACCCGACGGTTCGCCTCGCCTGCCGCTGGACGGTCTGAAGATCCTGGACCTCACCAACTGGTGGGCGGGGCCGGCGGCCAGCCAGATGTGCGCGTTGCTCGGGGCCGAGGTGATCCACGTCGAGGGAACCGTGAAGCCCGACGGCATGCGCATGATGGGTGGCATGCTGATCGGCCAGTACCCCGACGCCTGGTGGGAGTGCAGCCACCTGTTCTTGTCGGTAAACACCAACAAGAAGGACGTGGCCATCAACCTCACCACCGAGCGCGGCCGTGAGCTGCTGCTCGAGCTGGTGGCCAAGTCGGACGTCGTCATCGAGAATTTCACTCCGCGGGTCCTCGAAGGCTTCGGCATCACCTGGGATGCCATCCGGGCCGCCAATCCGCGCGCGATCTTCATGCAGATGCCGGCCTTCGGGCTGACGGGCCCCTGGCGCGACAAGCCGGGATTCGCCCAGACGATGGAGCAGATGACGGGGATGGCGTGGCTCACGGGCCACAGCGACGACCAGCCGCGCATCCAGCGCGGGCCCTGCGATCCCCTGGCCGGCATGCACGGCGCCTTCGCGCTGCTGGTGGCGCTCGAGAGTCGCGAGCAGACTGGCCGCGGCTCCCACGTCGAATGCACCATGGTCGAGGGCGCGCTCCAGGCGGCTTCGGAACAGCTGATCGAGTTCACGGCCTACGGAAGGTTGATGCAGCGGGAAGGCAACCGCGCGCCTCATGCGGCACCGCAGGGGCTCTATCCGTGCGAAGGTCACGAGCTCGGCGTTCGCGATCGATGGCTGGCGCTCTCGGTCGAGACCGACGCGCAATGGGAAGGGCTCAAGCAAGTGCTGGGCCGACCGGCCTGGTCCGATGAAGCTTCCCTCGCAACGCACGCGGGACGGCGGGAAGCGCAGGATCGGATCGACGCCGAACTTCGCGCCTGGTTCGCTTCGCGCGATCGCTCGGAAGTGATCGAGACGCTGTTGGCGGCCGGGGTGCCCGCCGCCGCTGTGGCCGACCCCCGCTGCATACAGCACAACCCCCAGCTGCTGGCGCGCGGCTACTTCGAGGACGTCGAGCACCCCGTCGTCGGCGTTCAACCGCTGCCGGGCGCACCGTTCCGCTATGCATCGGTGAAGCGTTGGCTGACGGGACCGGCCCCCACGCTCGGACAGCACAACCGCGAGATCCTGTCCGAGCGACTCGGGCTGGACGAATCCGAACTCGACCAGCTCGAGCAGGACGGCATCATCGGAACCCGTCCCGATGGCATCTAGCCCATCCCGACGGTCCGGCCATGCAGGGATTTCTCGAGTAGCGCAAGCCCCCCCAGCTGGCCGCGACCCCGAACCGGCCGCGACCCGGAACTGGCCGCGAGGCCGATCATCGGTGATGCTTCTCGACCCGTGAGACTCTCCGTTGCCGGCCAACCGCTTCACACGCGATCCCTGACGCTGGTTCTCTCCCAGCGCCCGGACGGGATGCTGCTCGCTGCCGGCGAGGTGATCGACCTGCGCAAGGCCAGCCTGGTCCCGATGATCGACGAGCTCCAGACGGCCGGGATCATCCACCACATGCTGCTCGACCTGGTGATCGATCCCGAGACCCGCAAGATCGAGCGGCTCGAAACCGAACAGCCCGCGGTGGCGATCGAAGCTTCCGAGAAGACCCTCAGCCAGAGCTGCCGCGATCCGGCACCGAGGCTTCAGGGGCTGGTGGGGCACGTGATCGACGCCGACCTGCCCCGAGAGCTTCAGCGCATCTTTGGCGGCCCGCTCGGTTGTTCGCATCTGCTGACGCTCTTTCACCTGATGGCCAACGCCTTGCCCGGTGCCTTCGATGATGAGGAGACGCTGCGCCAGGAAACCGGTTGCGGTCGTCGACCCGGCGAGAAGATCTTCCGCCGTAGTGTCTGCCTGGATGGATTCCAACCCGACGACGGGCAGCTGCAGCTCGTCGTCCTGCTGATGGACTACAAGAGCCGGCCGCTGGAGGCCGTCAAGGACCGGCTCGGCTTTCTGATGTGGCAGCGCGAGGTGCGGGCGCTGGCGAACGTGTCGCTTGCCAACATCCGCATCGAAGAGCTCGAAATATTCGAGCGCTGGCGGACGCGCGAGACCCTGGCCGACGCGCAATGGCAGGATCGCAGCGAGTGGGCCGAGGGCTTGGTCGGACGCCCGATCATGCCGGGCCTGGGGCGCGAACTTCGCAAGCGGCTGGGAGATCGTGCCGAGGCCAGCGGCGTGCTCGATGCGCTGCTGCAACTCGCACCCGGTTTCGTGCAGTGCACGCCGGCGCTCGTCGATGCGGTGCTGGGCCGCGTGGCGGCCGCCCAGGCAGCCGCCACGCGCGGCAGCGAGCCCGCCGAGGCGGAGGAACGTCCGAGTCTGCCGAGCTTTCTCGCACTCGGGGGTGCGGTCGACTCCTGCTACATGTGGCGCCGGGACGGCCCGCTGTTGCAGATCCGACCGTCCAGCGAGGAGACGTGAGAATGGGACGCTTCGATGGCAAGACGGCGATCGTCACGGGAGCCGCATCGGGAATCGGTGCGGCCACGGCGCTGCGCTTTGCCCGGGAAGGCGGGCGTGTGGCCGGCTTCGACATCCAGCTGCCCCAGCCCGAGAGCTGGAAGTCCATCGAGGAAGCCGCGCCGGCGGCAAGCTTCCACAGCGTTGATGTCAGCGCCGAAGACGAAGTGAAACGCGCCATGGCCGAAGCGATCGATCAACACGGCGGCATCGACGTGCTGGTGAACGCGGCCGGTGTCGCGGGTGGCGGTCCGCTCCACATCACCGAAGAGGCGGAGTGGGATCGCGTGCTCGGCGTGAACCTGAAGGGCGTTTTCCTGTGCTGCAAGCACGCCCTGCCGGACATGATCGCCCGCGGCGGCGGAACCATCGTCAACGTCGCCAGCATCGAGGGCATGATTGCGACCGATGGGACGGCTGCCTATGGCGCATCCAAGGGAGCCGTGATCCAGCTGACCCGAAACCTGGCCGTCGACTACACCCACCAGGGGATCCGCTCCAACTGCGTATGCCCGGGTCTCGTGGACACTCCCATGACGGCGGTGGTGACGCGGGCCCAGGAAGGACCGCTCCAGAAGCTTCACCAGGCCTTCATCAACAGCCATCTGGTCGGACGCGCCGGGACGCCTGAGGAGATCGCGGCCGCGATCCTGTTCCTGGCGTCCGACGATGCGTCCTTCATCACGGGCTCTTCACTGGTGGTCGACGGGGGCTGGACGGCCGGTCGTCGGGAAGGAATCGAAGATCTCCTGGCTGGGGGCTAGACGATGAGCCCGCGAGCGGCCCGCTGGATTCTGTGGTTGGCGGCGCTCGCCATGCTGCCGCTTCCCATGCTGCTCTTCGGAGCGCAGATTCCGGTGACCCGCTATCTGCTGCTCGCCGGGGTCAGCGCGATGCTGATCGTGACCGAGGGCAGCGGCCAGATCCCGATTCTGATGCTCGTTCTCTTCGTTGCGCACGCACTCGTGTATGCAGCAGTCTTGTGGCTCGTCTGTTGGTTTTGGGTTCGTGCGTGGGAGCGCTACGCGCCGAGCTGGCTGCTGCCGACGACGACGGCGATCGTTCTCGTCGGGTTGGCGCTCGCGATCGGCTTCAACGCCTATGTCACGCCGTTCGCGTCCGTCGAGCCCCGGGCGAGCCTGCTGAGCGTGCTCCAGTAGCCATGGCCCGGATTTCCATTGCACTCCCACTGCTCGCGCTCATCGGCCTGATTCCGTCGATGCTGGTTCCATCGAAAGCGCTGGCGATCGAACGCACCGAAACGCGCCAGGCCTGCGCCGAAGTGGACCCGTTGCGACGCCCCTTCTTCGGAGACACCCACGTTCACACGGCCCTGTCCTTCGACGCGGCCGGGCAGGGCACGCGCAATCTTCCCGCAGACGCCTACCGGTTCGCCAAGGGAGAGCCGCTGGGAATCCAGCCTTACGACAGCGCCGGGAACGCATTGCGGACGATCCAGCTGCACCGGCCGCTCGACTTTGCGGTCGTCACCGATCATTCCGAGCTGCTCGGGGAAACCCATGCGTGCCAGACGCCGGGCTCCGTCGGCTACGACTCCTTCGTCTGCATCGCCCTGCGGCGTTGGCCCAAGCTCACCTATCTCACCCAGAACGGACGGATCTTCAGCGCCGAAGTCCCCACCCACTTCAGCTTCTGCGGAGAGGACGGGGCGCGCTGCCGCGAGGCGGCCCTTGCACCGTGGAAGTTGACCCAGCGGGCGGCCGAGGATGCCTACGATCGCAGCGCCGCCTGCAGTTTTACCAGCTTCGTCGGTTATGAGTGGACGGGGATGCCGGGCGGCGACAACACCCACCGCAACATCATCTTCCGCAACGAACGCGTCCAGCGGCTGCCGACGAACTACATCGACACGCCGAACGACGAAGACCTCTGGCGAGCACTCGAGCGCGAGTGTCTCGAACGGGACGACGGCTGCGATGTGATCGCGATTCCGCACAATTCGAACCTCAGCAACGGCCGCCTGTTCCGGGTCGAGACCTCAGCTGGAAAGCCGATCACGCGGGCTGGTGCGGAGCGGCGTTCGAGGCTCGAAGTGTTGGTCGAAGTGATCCAGCACAAGGGCGACTCCGAGTGCCGTTCCGGAGCGCCCGTGAACGACGAGCTGTGCGGCTTCGAGACGCTGAGCTTTCCCCGCATGCAGGACATGCTGACGCCCCAGTGGGCCGGTCCGATTCCGTCGCTCGTCTACGTTCGCGAAGTGCTGATCGAAGGTCTGGCCCAGCACGAAAAGCTCGGCGCCAATCCTTTCAAGCTCGGATTGATCGGTTCGACCGACACGCACCTGGGTGCGCCCGGCCATGTCGAGGAAGATCGCTTCGCCGGTCACGCGGCCGGGCCGGTGTCCGCCCGACTCGAAGAACCACCGATGCTGGAGTTTCCGAGCTTCAATCCGGGTGGCCTGGCCGTGATCTGGGCGGAGGAGAACTCGCGGGACGCGCTCTTCGAAGCCATGCGCCGCCGCGAGACCTATGGCACCAGCGGCACGCGCATCGAAGTCCGTTTCTTCGGCGGTTGGGACTACGAGCACGATCTGTGCGGGAACGACGACTTCGTGGCTCGGGGCTACGCAGGGGGTGTGCCGATGGGCGCAGACCTGGCGCCCGCGATGAACCCGACGTCCAGTCCGGCCTTCGCCGTCTGGGCCAAGCGGGATCCTGGCAGCCGCGAGCTGGCGGGTACAAAGCTCCAGCGCGTGCAGATCATCAAGGGCTGGTTGGAGAAGGGTGAACGTCGCGAACGCGTGTACGACGTGGCCGGCGACGCTGGGACCGCTGCTCGGGTCGATCTCGCGACCTGCCTGACCAGCGGTGCCGGCTTCGACGATCTCTGCGGCGTCTGGCGCGATCCGGACTTCAGTGCAGACGAGCACGCGATGTACTATGTGCGCGTCGTCGAGAATCCCAGCTGCCGTTGGAGCCAATACGTGTGCAACCGGCGTGGCGTCGACTGCTCCGATCCGAGCACCGTGTCGGGCGACCTGGCGGCGTGTTGCGATCCCGAGGTTCCGAAGACGATCCAGGAGCGCGCCTGGACCTCGCCGATCTGGTACACGCCGCCCGGGAGCTAGCGCGAGCCCGTGTCACCGGAGTGCGGGCAGCACCTGGCTCTCGATCAGGCGCAGACACTCCCAGGAGAACTCGGGGTCGATGCCGCCCATCAGGGGATGGAGCATCACCATGTCGAGGGGTCCCATGTCGCGCACCGTCTCGATCAGCTCGGCGGGCGTCATGATCTTGTATTCGCCGCCACGCCGCAGCTCGTCGGCATCGGCCACGCTGCGGAACGGCGAGGCGTCGCCCCCGGTTTGGCTCACCCATTCAGCGTAGGCGTTGGTGTCGTGCATGGCGTGAGGTGCGATGCGTTCCCAGGCCTCGTCGGGATGCTCCGAGACCCACAGAAAATTTCCCGTCGTCCGGGGTAGCGGTCCGGGGTCGGGTTTGCCGAGCTTCAGGCGCTCCTTGCGGAACACTTCGTAGAGCTCTGGCACCGTTGGAATGAAGTGGTCGGCGAACTTCGCGGCCCGATGGGCGGCCGCCTTCGACGCGCCGCCCATGAAGATCGGGGGCCGCGGCCGCTGGAACGGGCGCGGCGTGACGCGCACGGTCGTTCCTCGATGTTCGAAAGGCTCGCCGGTCCAGGCCTTTTCCAGCAGCGGGACGATCTCGTCCATGATCGATTTCCGTTCCGAGAGCTTGCGGCCGAAGGCCGCAAACTCCGACGGCACGTAACCGCCGCTCAATACCGGGAGTACGCGTCCCTGGCTGATGACATCCAGGAACGCGATGTCCTCGGCCAGCCGGATCGGGTCGTGCAGCGGCACGATCAACGCCGCGAGCATCAGCCGGAGGTTCTGGGTGCGAGCCGCGATCGCGGCCCCCATCACGAAGGGCGACGGCAAGTAGCCGTCCGGCGAACCGTGATGTTCGGACAGCGTGACCGTCGCGAAACCCAGACCGTCGGCCCACACACACTGCTCGATGGCGGTGGCGGCGAGCTCGGCGCTCGTGGCTGTGGCGAAGTCGGGCCGGCGCAGGTCATAGCGAAGCCCGAA
>SMVB01285824.1_pt1 | contig 10140 bp, 9 predicted proteins | sample 2456461 | NCBI WGS metagenome assembly SMVB01 (sample SAMN11095934, study PRJNA526329) | marine sediment metagenome | biome: Marine sediment; feature: Surficial sediment; material: Deep marine sediment; isolation source: Hadal surficial sediment | place: Pacific Ocean | collected 2014-05 | depth 0-1...
AAACTGAGATCGTCTACCGGATTTCCGAAGAGCTGGCAATGCGTTTGGAGAATGCCGAGTTGGCCCAGCAGTTGCAAGACAGAGGGGGAGAGCTGGCGGCATTGGTAGCCAGCGCCCAAATCGCCGAAGAGCAAGAGAGTTTAGGCCAATCAACCTCGCGTCAAGCCGACCTGGCCCATGCGCTGAGAGGTCCATTGACTTCCATAAAGGGGTATGCCAGCTCCTTGCTGCGGAGGGATGTTGACTGGCCGGAAGAGCTGGAGCGGGAGTTCCTGGAGACCATCGACCGGGAAGCAGATCGGCTGAATCAGGCCGTCAGCGATCTGCTGGAGACAACGCTGGACCGAGACTGAATAACTATCTAGAATGTTACCCCGAGCCCTTCAGAATGGCATGGGTCGAATTGAGACAACTTTTAAAGGGCTGAAGAGGTATCATGCGGGTAATTTACTCCCTGCGCTCCCGAGACCTGACCGCGGTGGCCGCCGAAGCCGCCTGGGCCGAGTCGATGGGCTATGACGGGATTTCCAGCAACGAGACGGCCCATGACCCATTTATCCCGCTGACCCTGGCCGCCACCAGCACATCCCGCGTCACTCTGGAAACCCACGTCGCCATCGCCTTTCCTCGCTCTCCTATGGTCCTGGCCTACACCTCCCGCGACCTGCACGAGCTGTCCCGGGGACGCTTCCGGCTGGGTCTGGGCACCCAGGTCAAGGGACACATTGAGCGGCGCTTCTCAACCCCATGGGAATCTCCGGGGCCGAGACTGCGGGAGTACGTGGAGTCGCTCAGGCAAATCTGGGACTGCTGGCAAACCGGCCAAGCGCTGAGCTATCAGGGCAAGTTTTACCAATTTTCGCTGATGACTCCCTTTTTCGACCCGGGCCCCAGCCAGTTCCCGCCGCCGGCTATCTTTACCGCCGCGGTTAACCGTTACAACTGCCGGGTGGCCGGCGAGGTTGGCGACGGCCTGCTCCTGCACAGCCTAACCTCCCCGGAGTACGTGCGGCAGGTGGTTAAACCCGCTTTGGACGCCGGGGCTCGAAAGGCCGGCCGCGACCCCTCCAGCCTGATCGTCGGAGGCGGCGGCTTTATCATCACCGGGCCAGATCGGGCCAGCATCGAGGCGAAGAAGGCCGAGGTGCGACGGCGCATTGCCTTCTACTCCTCGACCAGAACCTACCATCCCGTTCTGGAAGCCCACGGTTTTGAGGAGGTGGGCCAGTTGCTGCATCAGCTGTCCGTCGAGGGCCGCTGGGCCGAGATGCCCGAACTGGTCGACGATAAGATGCTGGATGCCTTTGCCGTGGTTGGTGAGTATGACGAGATCGCTACCAAGTTTATCCAGCGGTACGGCGGGTTGCTGAACGAGGTCAACTTCTCCATGGAAACATCGTCCAACGAAGACGAAACCCAGTTGCGCCGGATAATCCAGCAGTTTCAAGAGCAGCCCTAACTAGCCAAATAGAAGAGCTGGATCCACCGGTCCCTTTTCGGGATTTATCACCATGGGGATCTCGAGTTGAAGTTCCCGGACTACCACCGGGTCGGCAGTCTGCACATAAATTCGAGGCGACTCCTGGACTTCGAACCAGAATTGCGTAGTTGGATGAGGGAGATTGGCCAACAGAGCGATATGCTCCAGAATGGCCGCCGCGATAAGGTCATCGGTAGTAATCTCGTCGCCGGTTCCATTAGTACGCAATTGGTCCACGATATTCCACAATGCCTTGGATAGCTGGGCATCGATAACTCCACGCCGTTTCCTCAAACCCGCCGGATTCAAGAAATACCGGTTTTTGTGCCCGTAGGCCGCTGTGGTGGCTTCCTCATCCGTTAATCGGATATCTCTTCAGCGTTTATCATCAATCCCCCCATAACCCGCCCGTGGCTGTATTACGGCCATAGTAGTTGACTTGCGTAGCAAAAGGGGTTAAGGGGGGCATCAAACGTGGGGTGGAGTGCTGTATTAAAGTTAAGTAATTTGTTCCCTTTAATAAAGCGGAACCGTCGAGTCCCTAATACTACTTTGTTAGACCAATTCTGTTTGAAAAACGTCGTATCCGGACCCTTCGACAGGCTCAGGGCGAACGGCGAGGGCGGAACACTTTCCCCGTTCGTGGTGAGCCCTTCGGCTAGCTCAGGACAGGCTTGTCGAACCGCCGCTAATTTATGCTGTCTATAAGCCGAATTGGTATTATCCGAACAGTGAAACGGCAATTTTGAGAACCAGCTAATCTTGAGAACATTGGAATCAATAAGCGCCGAGCCTCACGTGACCTCCATGCAAAGAGCCCTCGCTCTGGCCCGGCAGGCGCTGGGCACCACCAGCCCTAATCCGGCGGTGGGCGCGGTGGTCGTGAAGGATGGCGCGATCATCGGGGAAGGCTTCACATTGCCGCCGGGCCAGCGGCACGCCGAAATCGGCGCTTTGGAGCAGGCCGGTGCCGCCGCCGAGGGGGCTGAGCTTTACACCACCCTGGAGCCCTGCTGCCACTTGGGCCGGACGCCTCCTTGCACCGACGCCATTATTGCCGCCGGGGTGAAGACGGTTTACCTGGCGGTCGTTGACCCCAACCCGCAGGTGGCGGGAGGCGGCTGCGCCCAATTGCAGGCCGCCGGAATTCAGGTGGTGGTGGAGGATACCCAGGGGGCCCAGGAGTTGTACGAGGGGTTTGCCAAGCACATTCAAAGTGGAATTCCCTTCATCGCCGCCAAATTCGCCATGAGCCTGGACGGCAAAATTGCCACTCATACCGGCGATTCCAAATGGGTGACCGGGGCGGCGTCCCGTCGAGTGGTGCAAGAAATGCGGCGGGAATGCGATGCCGTTCTGGTGGGAATCAACACGGTGCTGGCCGATGATCCCCAGCTTACGGCACGGGATGAAAGGGGCTTGCCACTGCCGCGACAACCCTTGAGGGTGGTCCTGGACAGCCAGTGCCGCACGCCACCGGAGGCCAAGATATTCAAGGAGCCGGGGAATACCCTGATAGTGACTTCCGAAAATGCGTCCCCAGCCAGGGTCGCTGAGCTTACGGACCGGGGCGCTCAGGTCTTGCAGTTGCCCCTCAAGGAGCCGGGCCGAGTCGATTGGCCTGAGACATTGGCCGAGTTGGGGCGGCGCGACGTGGTCAATCTGCTGGTTGAGGGCGGCGGCATCGTCCTGGGTTCCCTGTTCGACGCCGGGCTGGTGGACAAGGTCTATGCCTTCATCGCTCCCAAGATTATCGGCGGAGAGGCTGCGCCGGGGCCGGTCGGCGGCAAGGGTGCTCCAACCATGTCCCAAAGCTGGCGGCTGGAGCGGACTCGCTGGGAGCAGGTCGGCGAAGACTGGCTGATTATTGGTTATCCAGTCCGGGGCTAACCGGCGCCAAGAAGTTAGGATGAGAAGCTAGCATGTTCACCGGAATCATCGAAGAAGTTGGAACCGTAGCGGGGTTGGAGGGGCAACGCCTTACCATCGCCGCGAGCAAGGTCTTGGAAGATGTGAAGCTGGGCGACAGCATCGCGGTAAATGGCGCCTGCTTGACGGTGGTGGATTTCGAATCCTCGCGTTTCTCGGTGGAGCTGGCGCCGGAAACTCTAAAGCGCACCTCCTTTGGGAGCTGGGCGCCCGGCAGGCAAGTCAACCTGGAGCGGCCCCTGGCGGTGAGCGACCGGCTGGGTGGGCACATCGTCCAGGGCCATGTGGACGCAACCGGTAGAATTGCCTCCCTGAAGCCGGATGGGGACTGCGTTATTTTCCGCGTCACCTGTCCCAAACGGCTCATGCGCTACATCGTGGAGAAGGGATTTGTGGCAGTTGACGGTATGAGTTTGACTGTGGTAAAAGTGGGAGCTTCATCCTTCACCCTGTCTGTGATACCATACACGCTGTCGAACACCAACCTCCAGACTCAGGCCAAGGGTGGCCGCGTGAATCTGGAGGTTGATATTGTGGCCAAATATGTGGAAAGCCTGATTGCGCGATAAGGCAGTCAGCAAAAACTAATTCCGGAGAGTAATTTACCGTATGGCTCTATGCAGCGTGGAAGAGGCCATAGCCGATCTACAAGCCGGTAAATTCGTTATCGTGGTCGATGACGAAGGGCGGGAGAACGAAGGAGACCTGGTCCTACCCGCAGAAAAGATCACTCCGGAAGCGGTCAACTTCATGGTTACCCATGCCAAGGGCTTGCTCTGCCTGCCCATCACCGGGGAACGGCTCGATGAGTTGCGGATTCCGATGCTGACCAGCGAACACACACCCTCCCATTTGCCTACTGCATTCACCGTTTCCCTAGACTACAAAGTTGGTACCACGACGGGAATATCGGCCTCGGACCGGGCCGCGACCATCCAGGCGATGATTGACCCCAAGGCTGGGCCGGAGGACTTCGCCCGCCCCGGGCATCTGTTTCCCCTGCGGTACCAGCCGGGCGGGGTGTTGCGGCGGGCCGGGCATACCGAAGCCGTTATCGACCTGTGCAACATCGCTGGTTTATACCCGGCCGGCGTGGTTTGCGAAATCATGAAAGACGATGGCGACATGGCGCGGATGCCCGACTTGGAGGTATTTGCTGAGCAGCACGCGCTAAAAATCCTCAGTATCGCCCAGCTTATCGCCCATCGGCGCCGCCATGAAACCTTAATCGAAAGGGTGGCTGAAGCCCGTTTGCCCTCCAAGTACGGCGAGTTCCGGATATTCGCCTACCGCAGCAAGGTGGACCCGGGTGAGCACATCGCCTTGACCATAGGCGAATGGAGCAGTGACCAACCGGTGTTGACCCGTATCCACAGCGAATGCCTTACCGGCGATGTCTTCGGTAGCCTGCGGTGCGACTGCGGGGAGCAAATTGAGTTGGCGCTGCAAACCCTGGGCCAAGAGGGCACCGGGGCCTTTCTCTACATGCGGCAGGAAGGACGCGGCATCGGCCTGCACAACAAGATCAAAGCCTATTCTCTCCAGGATAACGGCCTGGACACCATAGAGGCCAACAAGGAGTTGGGATTCGATGCCGACCTGCGCCACTACGACATAGGCGCTCAAATGCTGTTGGACCTGGGCATCAAAAAAATCCGGCTTCTGACCAACAACCCCAAAAAGGTTGTGGGGCTTAGCGGGCTGGGTTTGGAGATCGTGGACCGGGTGGAGATTGAAGTGCCCCCCAATGACGAGAATCTCCAATATCTCCGAACGAAAAGGGCCAAGATGGGGCACATCCTGGGCTCCTGTTCCTAAGCCGCCTTCTGTCCCTGCTCACCAACCAGTCCCAACCGCAAGTCCTGCCAATCGGGTTTCCAAAAAGAGGCTCAGGGTTAGCTATCCTTCTCCCCTACTTGGGACATCAGATAAGCCTCAATAAACCCGCTAATATCCCCCCCTAAGACGGCCTCGGGGTTGGTGCTCTGGTAATTGGTGCGGTGGTCCTTCACCGACTTATATGGGTGCAGCACGTAGCTGCGAATCTGGTTTCCCCACTCAGCCGAGACCCGCTGTCCCTTCAGCTTGGCCAAATCCTCGGCACGCTGCTGGTTCTGCCGTTCCAGCAATCGGGCCAGCAAAATTCGCATGGCGTTCTCCCGGTTTTGGTGCTGAGACCGCTCGGTCTGGCAGGCAACCACAATTCCGGTGGGAGTGTGGGTGAGGCGGACCGCCGAGGCCACCTTCTGCACGTTCTGTCCTCCGGGACCGCTGGACCGGAAGGTATCCAGCTTGATGTCCTCTGAGCGAACGATGATTTCCGCCTCTTCATCTCCGGCCACTGGGATCACCTCTACCTGGGCAAAGGAGGTGTGGCGCAGATGATTTGGGTCATAGGGTGACAGGCGAACTAAACGATGCACTCCCCGTTCCGCGCTGAGATAGCCGTAGGCATGGAGCCCGCCCACCTCCAGGGTGGCGCTGCGCAATCCCGCCTCCTCACCGTAGGAAAGGTCCATTATTTGGGTTGGCCTGCGTTGGGCCTCTCCCCAGCCGGCATACATACCCAGCAACATCTCGGCCCAGTCTTGGGAATCGGTGCCGCCAGCTCCCGCGAAGATGGTGACGATGGCGGGACGGTCGTCGTAGGGGCCGGAAAGAGTGAGATTAATCTCTTCGTGGGCCAGGGATTTACTGATTTGGCCGGTCTCTTCCTGTAGCTGATCCTGAAGAGAATCGTCTCCTTCCGACAGCGCCAGTTCAGTCAACTCCAGCAGGGACCCGGTCTGGGACTGAAGACCTCGCCACAGCTCAACCGAGTCCTTCAACTGGCCCAGTTGCTGCATTTTCTTCTGGGCCTCCCTGGGGTCATCCCAATACCCGGGTTGGGCTGCCTCCTGCTCCATACGGACGATGTTTGCCTCTTTGCTGGTTAAGTCAAAGACGCTCCACGACCGAATTGATACGCTGGATTAAACTGGTCAATACTTGCTTTAGCTCTTCCACAACTTCATCCTGTTATTAGACTAGAAGGCGCCCTGATGTGCCCTCTTGCCGTTAATTCCATAAACTATGGATCAACTGTAGTTTAACCCAAATCACTCTGCCCGTGGGCTTTCAACCAGGGCCAAGACCTGGACTATCTTGACTCCGATTGAGGCAAGCCTGGACCTCAACGCTCATGTTACGCCCCCAGCCGTATGAGTATAATGGGGTTTGCAGGGCGCGGAGGCTCAATCAAAGCCTAATAATAGGTGCTCTGTTAGCTCCAAAGTTTGAATTCAGGACGAAGATATGCTGGACCACGCTAGTGTGGATGCTCAGAAAATCAGCCCCACGGAAGAGTTGCGGCACCGGATGCGCCATTCGGCGGCGCACGTGATGGCAGATGCAGTGTTGCAACTCTTTCCCGAGGCAAAAATGGGCATTGGCCCGCCGACCCAAGACGGCTTTTATTACGACTTCGAGGTTTCCCGTCCCTTTACCCCAGAGGACCTGGAGAGCATCCAAAAACTGATGCTGGAGGCCATCGCCAAAAGCTCCGCCTTCCAGCGGGAAGAACTGACCCGGGAAGAGGCCAAAGCCCGCTTCGCCGATCAGCCCTACAAGCTGGAGATCATCGATGGCATTCCCGACGCCGAAACGCTGAGCATTTACCGCCACGGTGATTTTATCGACCTCTGCCAGGGCCCTCATCTGGAGAGTACCGGCCAGATTCCCGCGATAAAGCTCCTCCATGTGGCCGGCGCTTACTGGCGGGGAGACGAGCACCGTCCCATGCTGCAACGCATCTACGGCACCGCCTTCGAGAGCCAGGAACTGCTGGATGACCACCTGGCCAGGCTGGAGGAAGCGGAGAAGCGGGATCATCGGGTTTTGGGGCGGCAGCTGGGGTTGTTCAGCATCCATGAGGAGATCGGTCCCGGGCTGGTGGTGTGGCATCCCAAGGGCGGCGTCATCCGCTCCAAGCTGGAGGACTACTGGCGGGACCTCCACTACCGGCACGGCTACAGCATCGTCTACTCCCCGCACATCGGCAAGGCTCAGCTCTGGCAGACCAGCGGGCACCTGGATTTTTATCGGGAGAGCATGTACCCGCCCGTTGTGGTGGACGAGCAAGAGTATTACCTCAGACCCATGAACTGTCCCTTCCACATCATGATCTATCGCTCCAACCTGCACAGCTACCGAGAGCTGCCTCTGCGCATCGCCGAGCTGGGCACCGTCTACCGCTACGAGCGCAGCGGGGTTTTGCACGGACTGATGCGGGTGCGCGGCTTCACCCAGGACGATGCCCACATCTTCTGTCTACCGGAGCAGGTGGAAGATGAGATTGGCGGGGTGCTTGACCTGACCTTTGAGCTGCTGCAGGCCTTCGGTTTCAGCGAGTATTCCATCTCCCTGTCCACCCGGCCCGAGAAGTATGTCGGCGAGCCTGAGATGTGGGAGCACGCCACCGAGTCATTGCGGAAGGCCCTGGTGGATCGAGATCTGGACTACGGCATCGACGAGGGCGGCGGCGCGTTTTACGGTCCAAAAATCGACATTAAGATTAAAGACGCTTTGGGGAGGGAGTGGCAGTGCACCACGGTGCAGTTCGACTTTAATCTGCCGGAACGGTTCGACCTCACCTATCAAAACGCCGAAGGTGGACGCAGCCGGCCCTACATGGTCCACCGGGCCATTCTAGGCTCGCTGGAGCGGTTCCTGGGCATCTTGATTGAGCACTACGCCGGGGCATTTCCGCTGTGGCTGGCTCCGGTGCAGGCGGTGGTGATACCCATTGCCGACCGCCACCTGGAATACGCCCAGTCGGTCCGGCAGCAGCTCCAGGATCAGGGATTTCGGGTGGAGGTGGATACCCGTAGCGAGCGGATGAACCAGAAAATCCGCCAGGCCCAGCTTCAGAAAATCCCCTACATGCTGGTGGTGGGCGACACGGAGATCGAGCAGGGAGCGGCGGCGGTGCGCCTGCGGGAAGGCACCAACCTGGGGCCATTACCCATGGCTGAGGTAATCCAGCGAATGAAGGACGATCTGTAGGGGTAGGGAGGCATAATTTGTTACGACTAGTACTCAGTCAACTCGGTTTTGGTAATTGTTTAAGAAAACATCTAAGGTTGCTACCCTTTTTGAGGAGTGTTGACGCAGGAGGGTGGCAATCATGGGACGAGAACGGTATGTAGTCCGGTTGGACCGGGAAGAGCTAGACCAGTTGGAACACTTAATTCGAGGGGGAAAGAGCCCAGCGCGAAAGGTTACCAGGGCCCGTATTCTGCTAAAGGCAAATACGGGCTGGGGGATAGAGCGCATCATGGAGGCACTGGATACATCGGCGGGTACGGTGTGCCGTACCAAACGACGGTACCTGGAGGGAGGCCTGAAGCGAGCCTTGGAAGAAGATCCTCGGCCAGGACATCCGGCCAAACTGGATGAGCGGGGGGAAGCGCATCTCATCGCCCTGGCGTGCAGCGAGGCCCCCGAAGGCCATGACCACTGGACCCTGCGGCTCCTGGCTAGCAAGGTGGTGGAGTTGGGATTGGTGCCATCCATGTCCCACGAGGGAATTCGCAAGCGGCTGAAAAAAACGAACTCAAGCCGTGGCAGAAGAAGGAGTGGTGCATACCAAAGGTGAGCGCCGACTTTGTGGCCTGTATGGAGGACGTGCTGGATCTTTACGCGGAACCCTATGACCCAGAGCGCCCAGTGGTCTGCTTCGACGAGACCTCCAAGCGGTTGCAACCCTGTCAGCCGGTACAACGTAGAGGCTATCTTAAAGCCAGCCCGGTCAAAGTCGTGTAGTGTCAGCAGCGGCACGTAGTAGGTGCTGCATATATGATCGAACAACTCTCGGGCTGCTGTAACCGACATGCCTCTGAAGGCGTCGGGTGCCCTGGGTTTACTCCCGAACAGAGTCAGACTCCGCTTCCCCAACAACTACCCGCTGTCTCATCACCCGCGCCTTATCCCAGAAAGCAGAGTTACAGTACCGGCATTGGTCAGGCCACTCGCTGTTACTGGTAAAGTCCTGGTCGCAACGAATGCAGTGGAAGGCATAGACCCCAGGTAGCTTTTCCTTAGCAGTCATAGTGTGTTTCCCTTCCTTGATCTGTTGCCTCGCGATGCCCCGCCCATTGTAAAGCCGATCTTGCGTTCCTCTATGGTCCGGAAACCCCCAAAGAAAACCTTCGGTGTCCCTAAGAATGAAGTCGCTGTAATTTCCTTTCCAGGTAGACTTCGCCTGTTACTACCCGTGGCTACTGGCTTTGCTTCCTCAAACCGTTCCTTCATCTCGCCACACATCCAGCACATATGTTACGTAATCACTCCATAATTTAGATTCACCGTTTTGTCAGGACAAAAGTTCAGTAGACAACCCTCTGTGCTGGATCTTTCACAATGGTATTAGTAAATAATATCTGGGTATTGTCTAAACCAAAGCTAAGGTGAAACCTACATAAAACGAACCGGCAGAGGAGTTGCGGTATTCTGTAAAAGAAGTCGAGTGGCGGTGGTGGAAGGGATGAGAGACATAGTGCAACTCCTTGAACGGTGGCAGCTGGATGTAGGCAACCTCCGGGAAAGCATGTATCGAGCGTCAACACCTCGGGAGCGAGAGCGATGGCATGGGCTATGGCTGTTGGCCCAAGGGTGGTCGGCTACCCAAGTGGCTGAGGCTTTGGAGAGAGAGCCTCATACCATTGGAAACTGGCTGGCCAACTTTCGCCGAG
>SMVB01025871.1_pt1 | contig 10138 bp, 11 predicted proteins | sample 2456461 | NCBI WGS metagenome assembly SMVB01 (sample SAMN11095934, study PRJNA526329) | marine sediment metagenome | biome: Marine sediment; feature: Surficial sediment; material: Deep marine sediment; isolation source: Hadal surficial sediment | place: Pacific Ocean | collected 2014-05 | depth...
ATGCACGGGATGGACACCTCGGACCCGGACAACCCGAAGATCGTGCACGCCTTCATGAAGCGCGCCGACGACAACTACGAGATCAAGGAAACCTGGGATGTCATGGGGATGCGGGCCACCCGAAGCGACGACACCATCCTCAACGGCGTCTTCGTTCCCGACAGCAACATCGCTCGGATCGTGCCGGCGGGCGCCGCCGGCCTCGATCAATTCGTGCTCGGTATATTCGCCTGGGCGTTGATCAACTTCGGCAACATCTACTACTCGATCGCCAAGCGCGCCCTCGACATCACCATCGAGTCGGTGCAGAACAAGCCGACGATCGCACTGCCCAACGGCATGTCGCACCATCCGGAGGTCCAGCATGGCGTCGCCGAGATGACGATGATGCTCGAGGGCATCGCGCCGCAGCTCAACGAAGTAGCCAGGGACTGGTCCGAGGGCGTCGATCACGGCCCCGCTTGGACCGTGAAGATCATCGCCGCCAAGTACAACGCCGTCGAGACAGGCTGGAAGGTCGTCGACCGCGCCATGGACATCTCGGGCGGCTTCGGGATGTTCAAGAAAAGCGAACTGGAACGCCTTTTCCGCGACGCCCGTGCCGGTCGCTTCCACCCGGTGAACTCGGCGCTATCACACGAGTTCATCGGCAAAGGCATGCTCGGTATCAATCCGGACGATCAGCCCCGTTGGGGTTGATCCCCGCTTTGCCCCGCAGCCCCGGCAACCGGGCAACCCAGCAAACAGGCAGCCCAGCGACCCGATGTAGGCGCCGGAACCAGCAACCGAGCTACTGCTCGGCCACTGTGAATTGAATCTCCTTGGTGAGCAGCGAGTGCTCCGACCCGTCGATGACACGGTGCTCGCCGTCGGCGGCCTGCAGGCAGATGTGATGCTCACCGGGCTCGAACTGCAGCGTGATGCGATCGTTGCCGGTACCGAAGTGAACATAGGAAGGCGTACCCGGAGGGATGATCTCTCCGGCCGCAACGCAATCGACGTCGATCGCCAGGTGGTAGTGGCCCTCACCGGGGCGCATGACCAGGGGATCCTCGATCGGAACGATGTTGAAGTTCTCGGCCGCGAAGATCACTTCGTGCGCGCCTGAGTAGGTGCCACCGGCTTCCATGTTGGTGATAAACACCTCGGGGGCGCCGGCGCTCTCGGTGGCGACCGCCTCATCCGGGGCCGCGGCGCTGTCATCGGTGTCGGTTCCTGCTTCCTGGGTAGCGCATCCCGCCAACCAAAGCGCGGCAACCATGCACGCGAAGATTGGGGCTGACCGGAAGTGCTGAATCCTGGGACTCATGTCGGTCTCCTTGCAGCGATCCGCCGTGAAGACGGCCACGCGGACCATGTGGTTGTTCGACGAGGAACCACGAGCCTAGCCGCCCATCGCGCCGGACTCCACCCCGGCGCGCCTGCAGTGGGTAGTTTGCCACGACCCCCTAGCGCGGATATCTCAACGGGTCACGGCTACGCGGGTGTGGATTGGGCCTGGTTACCTCTCGGTCGCGCTGAGGAAACGATCCACGTGACCGGCGAACTCGGTGAAGTCGCCCAGGTCCTCGTTCAACAAGCGGTGCACGACCGCCAGATCAACATCGAGGTAGCCGTGCACGAGCACGTTGCGGAGACCGGCGACGGCGCGGAATCACTTGGCGAAGGAGGAGGGCAGCACGCCGTCGTCGCCGCCAGATCCCGGCTGCAGACCCGAATCCCGTCGCGAAGCACTCTTTGATAGAGCAGCGGTGGTGCGCTGTTCAGGACGATGACGTCGACGTCATCGCGTTCGCACACCCGCATCAGGTCTGCGGCCAGATCGGCGCCGTAACCGTAGGGAGACGTCGGAGACGTCGCTTCATCGATGAACACAGCCACGTCCAGGTCGCTGTGCGGCTTCGCGCGGCCACGCGCCTGCGATCCGAACAGGTACGCTTCGAGTATTTCGGGTCGCGTTCCCAAGTGTTGCTGCAGGCGCTTCACGATGTCTGGAGGATGGCTGCTGCTCATGCTGCCATTATCCCCTCTTGTCAAAGCTGCGCGGAAGGGCTTCGATCACTTGCGACTTTCAGCAGAGCGCTGAACAGCTCCCCGGGGGTAACGCGTATGGGTCGTGTCGGGCAGAGGGAGGGAGGCTGATGGCGATTCGTTTCTTGCTGGTCGACGCCCTGAATCTCGTGCGCCGCGTGTACGCCGCCCAACCCGGCGACGACACCCCGGAGAAAGCCGACGGCGCCAAGATCTCGTCGAAGCAGTCGCTGCAGCGGGCCCTGCGCGAATGTGAGCCGACCCACGCGTTGATCGTCTTCGAGGGGCGGGAGCCGAGTTGGCGGCACCTGCTGTATCGCGACTACAAGATCAACCACAAGCCGATGCCCGCGGCCCTCCGCGACGCCCTGCCGGACTACCGCGATGCATTCGCCGCGCTCGGCGTCGCCTCCTTCGAGATACCCAAGGTCGAGGCCGACGACGTCATCGCGACGCTGGCCGTGAAGATCGCCGCGTCCGGCGGCCAAGCGGTGATCCTGTCGACCGACAAGATCTTCCTGCAGCTACTATCTAACAACATCTTCGTGCGCGATCACTTCAAGCAGTCGTACCTCGATCGTGCCTACATCGCGCAGCGCTTCGGCGTGCCTCCCGAAAAATTCATCGACTTTCTGGCGCTCGCCGGCGACAGCACCAACAGCATTCGTGGCGTACCGGGCATCGGCCCCAAAACCGCGGCGAAGTTGATCGGCGAGTTCGGATCGCTTGACGGGATCCTGGCCGCGACCGGAGCCACCGAGGCGGATGCCGAGACGGTCGAGGCCGATACCGAAGCGAACGCGGCTGGCGCCGATCGGCCGGCTCTGGCGCCGAAGATGCGCGACAAGCTCGTCGACTACGCTCAGGACGCCCGCGAAGCGCAGTCATTGGTGCGGCTGCAAACCGATCTGGACCTCGGCTTGAACCTGAAGGCACTTCGTTACAGGTCTTGAATCCGAGCCCTTGTCGGCGGCTCGACGGGCGACGATGGATGCCTCTGGCGTGCTTGCGGGGCGCGGCGGATACTACGCGAATGCCAGACTCGCGAGTCTTTCGGTTCGTCGCCGTTGTTGTTGCGCTGGCCCTTCTTTCAGGCACCGGCGCGACGTTCGCCCAACAGTCCACCACGCCGCCTGACCCCGAGACGCTGGAGCAGATGTACGACGGCGGAATCGGTTTCGATGTGTTCCTCGCCAACGCGGTGCGGCGCAAGCAGTTGTGGGATTCCAACTGGGCTGAGAGCGCCCCGGCGGCGGATTTCGTGGCGCGTGCCAACGCCTTACAGGGTCGCTACCGGATCCTCGCCGTCACCATCGATTCCTGCAGCGACTCGGCCAACACCATCCCCTACATCGCCCGCCTGGTGAGCCGGGTCGACCGGCTCGAGTTGCAGATCGTCGACCCCGATGTCGGCAGGTTGCTCATGGGCGCCTACCGCACCCCCGACGGCCGCGGCGCCACGCCGACGGTGATCATCCTCGACGAGAGCTTCGAGGTCGTCGGCACGTTCATCGAGCGCCCCACGCCGTTGCAGGATTGGTGGGTGGGGCACCCCGAGATCAGCGATCGTGAGAAGGCGCGCCGCAAGCAGGGCTGGTATGACTGGGACGAGGGCTACAGCACCTACGCCGAGATCGTGGGCCTCCTCGAAGCCGCCGACGCCGCCGGCGACGGACGGGCGGCGATGGGCCCGCGGGCGGCCGAGGAACTAACCCCCTACGTGGCGACGTTCTCGATTCTCGGCTACGACCCCGACACGGGGATGGTCGGCGGCGCGGTGCAGTCGAGGGTATTCTCGGTCGGCAACGGGGTGCTCTGGGGCGAGGCCAATGTCGGCATGGTCGCCACCCAGGCGATTGTCGACGTCAGCTACGGGCCGCAGGCCCTCGAACTGCTGGGCCTGGGGATGGCCCCGGCCGCTATCGTCGAAACCATCCGGGACAACGATCCCGACCCCGGCTACCGGGGCAACGCCTGGCCCAAAACGGGCCGCCAGTTCTCGGTGATGAATGCCGCCGGCGAGGTCGCCACGTTCACCGGACCCGAGGCGTCTGATTGGGCCGGCCACGTGGTCGGCGAGCACAGCAGCGCCCAGGGCAACATCCTCGCCGGTCCAACGGTGGTTCAGGACATGGTGACCGCCTTCGAAGACACCGAAGGACACCTGTCGTTGCGGCTGATGGCGGCGCTCGAGGCCGGCCAGGCGGCCGGCGGCGATCGCCGCGGCATGCAATCGGCCGCCATGCTCATTGTTCAAGAGGACGGCGGCGTGTGGCTCAACAACGATGTCGTGCTGCGCCTGCAGGTCGACGACAGCGAAGATCCGATCGTCGAGCTGCGGCGTCTCGTCGACCTGGCCAACCGGCGCTTCGGAGGACGACGGCGGTGAGCCGCCTCGCCGGGCTCCTTCTGGCCGCATCGCTCGCCGCCACCGCCTGTTCGGATGCCGCGCAGCCTGCCGCCGGGGCAAGCGCCGGGCAAGGCGCCGTGGCGATCATCAACGGGCGCCTGTTCGACGCGACGGGAACCACCGCGATCGACAACGGCGTGGTCGTGTTCGTGGGCGACCGGATCACCGCCGTCGGCCCGGCGGCGGAGATCGAGATCCCCGCAGGTGCCCGTGTCATCGACGCCAACGGCGGCGTCATCATGCCGGGCGTTATCGACAACCATGTGCACGCCTTTTGGCCCAACTCGCCGCTGACGATCGCAGGTACAGACACGATGACGCCGTGGCTTCAGGCCGGCGTCACCACGCTCGTTGACACCGGCTCCATTCGCCACACCGCGCGGGCCGGCCGCGCTCTTATCAACTCGATGGCGCACCCGCCGCGTTTCTTCATGGCCGGCCCGATCCTGACAGTGCCCGGCGGCTACCCGACGACGCGTCGCGAGTTCGACATGGCGCTGTACGCCTGGACCGTAGAGGGACCGGAAGACGCCGCCGAGGTCACGGCGACGATCATTGAACAGGAGGGCGCCGACCTGATCAAGGTAGCCATCGAGACCGGATTCGACACCGATTACGACGCCACCGAGGGCTGGCCGACGCTGTCGATGGATGAGCTCCGCGCCATCGTCGGCGCCGCCCATGAGCGCGGCGTCATGGTACGCGCCCACGTCACCAATCCGGGCGAGGTCCTCGCCGCGGCCCGCGCCGGCCTCGACGTGCTGGCCCACACGCCGATCCACGAGATTCCCGACGAAGTGCTCGATGAGGCCCTCGAAGCCGGCTTGATTTTCCTCAGCACCGCCAACATCTGGGGCTACCCGCAGCGCGAGCGCGGCCGGGCGGTAGGACCCAACCTCTACCGCTACCACCGGAAGGGCGGCATCGTGGCGCTGGGCACCGACGTTCCCTACCAGGCCGGCAGCCGCATGCCGATCGGCGAGTTCGACCGCTTGATCGAAGCTGGATTCTCTCCCGCCGAGGTGCTCGTCGCGTCGACCCGCAACAGCGCCATGGCGATCGGCATGCTCGACGATCTCGGCACCCTCGAGGTCGGCAAGCTCGCCGATATCATCGTCGTCGACGGCGATCCCCTGACCGACATCCACGCCATGGAGAACGTCACCGTCGTGGTGCGCGACGGCGAGATCATCCCGCTGCCACCGAGCTCGGAGCGATAATCCGTGGCCGGCACGCAGCGGCTAACCCGCGCCATCCGCCTGCCCCAGGCCACGGCGATGGTCGTGGGGACGATCATCGGCACGTCGATCTTCGTACAGCCGTCGGATGTCACCGGGCAGGTACCGTCGGTCGCCGGTGTCTTCGTCGTGTGGATCGTGTGCGGCGTGCTGACGCTGTTCGGGGCGCTGGTGTGCGCCGAGCTGTCGTCGATCTTCACCCGTAGCGGCGGTGTCTACGTGTATCTGAAGGAAGCCTATTCCCCCGCCGTCGGCTTCCTGTGGGGCTGGGCAATGTTCTGGACGATGCATTCGGGGATTATCGCCGCGATCGCGACCGTGTGCGGACGCTACACAGCGTACTTCGTCGAGCTCGACGACAACGGGATCAAGGCGGTCGCGATCGCGATGATCGCCCTGCTGTCGGCGATCAACTACGCCGGGGTGCGCCGGGGCAGCCAGCTACAGACACTGTTCACGGTCGGAAAAATCGTCGCGATCACGGTGATTATCGTGTCGGGCTTCCTGTTCGGCGCCGACGCTCACGAGCGGGTCCTCGAAGCAGCGGCCGCCGCGCCGACCGCTCTCGAAGCCGGGGCGGCCGGCACAGCCGGCCTCGAAGCGCTAGCCTCCGCCGGCTCGGGCGCAGCCGCCGGCGGCGGGACCGAAGCCGGCACGGTCGGGATCACCGAGTTCCTCCTCGCTCTGGTCGCCGGCCTGTTCGCCTTCGGCGGCTGGCACATGGTCACCTACAACTCCGAGGAAACGGTGGAGCCGCGCACGACGATCCCGCGCGCGCTGATCATCGGAACCGGTATCGTCACCCTCTGTTACGTGGCGATGAACGCCGTCTATATGTGGGTGCTGCCGCTCGACACCATCGCCGCCTCGACCCGCGTCGCCGCCGATGCGGCCGATGCTGTGTGGGGATCCGGCGGTGGCGCCATGATGTCGGGGCTGGTGATCTTCTCGGCGTTCGGAGCGCTCGCCGGGATCATCCTGGCGGGGCCGCGTGTCTACTACGCCATGGCCCAGGACGGGCTGCTGTTTCGCTGGGCCGGCGTGGTACACCCGAAGTTCCGCACGCCGCACCGCGCCATCGTCTTGCAGGGCGTCTGGTCGTGCGTCCTGGTGGCAACGGGCAGCTACCGCGTTCTGTTTACCCGGGTCATCTATACGGAATGGATCTTCTTCGGGCTGATGGCGTTCGGTTTGATCATCTTTCGCCGGCGCGATGCGGCCCACGCCTCGGGCAACCCCGGAAGCGATGACGACGAGCCGAGCGGCCGCACCGCGCGCCCGTTCAAGGCCGCCTACCACCTCTGGGGCTACCCGGCGGTGCCGCTGATCTTCGTGTTCTCGGCCTTCGCCATCGTCATCAACCAGGTGATCTCCAGCCCGCTCGAGAGCATCACCGGGCTCTCGCTCGTGCTCGTCGGATTGCCTGTCTACTATCTGTGGGCGCGCAACCCCTCCGCCGGGCCAACCCAACCTCCACACATCCCTGAACAGGAGTGAGACGTTGCCGATCATCGACTTTCATAACCACTTCTACCCACCCGAGTACCTCGACGCCGTCCAGGAGGGTCCGAGCAACGTTCGGGTGACCATCGATGACGAGGACAACCCGGTGCTCCACTACCCGGGCGACTACAACGTCATCGTGCCGGGTCACCGCATCATCGAGTTTCGCGAGTCGGTGCTCGGCGAGATCGGCATCGACAAACAGGTGCTGACGTTCACCTCGCCGGGAACCCACATCGAAGACCCGGCGCGCGCCGTCCCCCTTGCCCGCATGGTCAACGACGCTTTCGCCAAAATCGTCGAGGAACGCGGCCATCGCTTCACCGCGCTGGCCACGTTGCCACTCAACGACGTCGACGCGACGCTCGCCGAGTTCGACCGCGCCACCGACGAGCTCGGCTTCAAAGGCTTCATGCTCTTCTCCAACGTCTGCGGCGTCGCCCTCGCGGATAAACGCTACTGGCCGCTGTACGAGCGCGCCGCCGACAAGGGCACCGTCCTGTACATCCACCCGATCGATCCGGTCGGCGTCGAGGCGATGACCGAATACTGGCTCATGCCGCTGGTCGGCTTCTTGATGGATACGACGCTGGCGGCGGCGCACCTGGTGTTCGCCGGCGTGCCGGAGCGCTACCCGGGGATCCGTTGGGTCCTCGGCCACCTCGGCGGCGCCGTCCCCTACCTCGCCGAACGCTTCGACCGCGGCTTCTACGCCTTCGAGGAGTGCCGAGCGAACATCGATAAGCCGCCCAGCGAGTACCTCAAGGAATTTTACTACGACACCGTGAACTTCGACCCGAAGTGCCTGGAGCTGGCGCTCGACTTCGCCGGACCCTCACAGATCCTCGCCGGCAGCGACTACCCCCACAAGATCGGCAGCCTGGAGATGATGCTCGATTCGATCAACGGGCTCGATATCAGCGAGGAAGACCGGGCCGCGATTCTCGGCGGCAACGCGGCGCGTCTTCTGGGCCTGTAGGCTGCCTCCAATTCGCAGAAGGGAACCACCTCCTGCCGGTCCCGGCCACGAGGCAGGTCGGTGCCGGAACGCCTCAACGCTCGCCGGCGCGGATCTTCTCCTGTTCGATGAACCAGTCGATGTGCTCCTCGAGCACACCCATCGGCATCGAGCCGGGGCCCATGATCGCTTCGTGGAAGCGGCGGATGTCGAAGTCGTCGCCAAGCTCCCGCTCTGTCTTTTCGCGTAGCTCGAGGAACCTGCGCTTGCCCATCTGGTAGGCGAGGGCCTGGCCCGGCATGTCGGTGGAGTAGCGCAGCGACTCGGTGGCGATCTGGGTTTCCGACTCGAGCGTCGATTCGCGCATGAAGTCGCGCGCCTGGTGCTAGACCGGACCGGATACCCGCCAGCGACGAAGCTTCAAGTCGAGGCGCACCAAGCGCGGCTGGCCGAACACCAGGCCGGGATGATCCCGCGCGTGCTCGAAGGGTCTTTCGGGGAGTTCGGGGTCGACTTCGAAGACCCCAAAGTGCGGAAGGTCGTGGGCGAGCAACTGCGGCTGGTGGCCGCCGACCCCGACGGGTATGCCAAGAAGAAACCGAGACGGCTTTGCTGATAGCGCGACCGCGCGCACTCCCACTCACTGGGGGCTCAGCCCGTTGATCGGATCGACCGATTCCGGCTAGTCTGACGGCGCACTTCCCCTGGTAGGGAGCAACCACCTTGGTCGGCAAGACCCTCTGTCATTACGAGATCCTGGAACCGCTCGGTAAGGGCGGCATGGGTGAGGTGTATCGGGCGCGGGATACCAACCTCAAGCGCGAGGTGGCCATCAAAGTTCTGCCCGAGGACTTTGCTACCGATCCGGAGCGCCTGGCTCGGTTCGAGCGTGAGGCCAAGCTGCTCGCCTCCCTGAACCACGCCAACATGGCAGCAATCTACGGGCTGGAAGATGAGGGTGACCAGCGGTTCATTGCCATGGAGCTGGTGGAGGGGGAAACGCTCGTTGAGCGTCCGGGGTCTTCCTCTCGCCTGACGGCGGTCACGTTGGATACTTTGCGGGAAGCACGCTGACGCCAAGGGCAAGAAAGGCTGAGGCACCGCGGCTTGTGTCTCCAGGTAAGACGGTTCCGTTACTTCTGGCGCCTTCGGGCTATTGGGATCTTGAAACCGATTGGCAGAACCCTTGTCGCCCAAGAACGGGGAAGGAAGCAATGATGAACGTGGACACAGTTCGCTACTGGCTGGGCCTCTTCCTGGTCATCGGACTTCCCCCGGGCATTACCTGGTGGTTCTTCGTCCACCCGTTCGTGGGTTTCTGGAGGCGGTTGGGACCCAAGGTGACCATGGCCGTGATGACGGTCTTCTTCATCGTGAGCGTGTGGGGGCTGGTCACCCTCCGAGGCGTCCTCATGGGCCGGGATCTGGGCACGAGCCCGCTCCTCGTCGCGGTGGGCATCGTGCTCTGCGGTGCCGGGGCCTACGTCTCCCACAAGCGGAGGAAATACCTGACCGTGAGCATCCTCGCCGGCGTCCCGGAAGTGCAAACGGACAAGGACAGGCAGGGCGCGCTGCTGGACCAGGGGCCGTACGCGATCATCCGGCACCCACGATACGTGGAGGGCCTGCTCTTCACGTTGGGTTATGCAGCCGTGTCGAACCACGTGGGGCCGTACGTTCTCGCCGGGCTCACCTTCCCCCTCCTCCATCTGGTCGTGCTCCTGGAGGAGCGGGAGCTTCGGGACCGGTTCGGCGAAGCCTACCGCGAGTATTGTGAGCGGGTGCCCCGGTACATCCCGCAGAAGTCGCGGTCGCGGCGAAACGCCTCGTGAGTAACGGGTGGTTTGACTTGGGCACGAAGGTCGCCTGACTCCAGGGATCTACCGCGCCAGTTGATCCCCGAGGGTCTTCCCCAATACGCTTAGCGGCGCACTCCCCAAGCAGTGAGCCATCGGATGGTCGGCAAGACCCTCGGTCATTACAAGATCCTTGAACCGC
>SMVB01325632.1_pt1 | contig 10136 bp, 7 predicted proteins | sample 2456461 | NCBI WGS metagenome assembly SMVB01 (sample SAMN11095934, study PRJNA526329) | marine sediment metagenome | biome: Marine sediment; feature: Surficial sediment; material: Deep marine sediment; isolation source: Hadal surficial sediment | place: Pacific Ocean | collected 2014-05 | depth 0-1...
AATACATCATTCCCATGTAACTGAAGGTGTCTGAAATCCTGACCGGCTGACCGTCGACTACGATTTCTGCACCGCCAAGGAGCACAAGGTCGAGCCCGGTCGCAGTGACGATGATATCGGCTTCGAGTTCTTCGCCCGATTCCAGGAGTATGCCCGTTTCCGTAAACGTATCGATGGTGTCGGTGACGATCGATGCTTTGCCGGACCTGACCGATTGAAAAAAGTCGCTGTTCGGCACCAGGCAGAGGCGCTGATCCCAGGGATTGTAGCTGGGCGTGAAATGCTTCTGCACATCGTAGTCGGGGCCCATTTCTTTGCGCACCATATCCAAAAGTTTTTGTTTGACCTTGTCCGGAGCAGTGCGCGTTCGCCGGTACACGGCCTGCTGAAAGCGGATGTTTTTCCAGCGAGTAATGGCGTACGCCAGCTTCGCAGGCAAAACTCTGCGGAGAAAATTGGCGATGATGTCGATATCGGGGAGCGAGACCATGTAAGTCGGCGAGCGCTGCAGCATCACGACATGGTCCGCATCCCTGGCGATTTCCGGCACTAATGTGACGGCAGTTGCCCCGGAGCCAATGACAACGATCTTCTTGTGCTGGTAGTCGAGGTCTTCCGGCCACGCCTGGGGATGAATAATCTGCCCGGTGAATCTTGCACGACCCTTGAATTCCGGTGTGAATCCCTTCTCGTAGCTGTAGTACCCCGCGCACATGAGGATAAATCCGCAGCGGATCGTCGCAGTTTCTCCCGGCTCTTTGCGTTCGGCCTCGATGGTCCAGCTCGCGTCGCCGCTCGACCAGGTGGCTTTTCTCACGAGGTGGTCAACCCTGATGTGCTGGTCGACGCCATATTCGGCTGCCGTGTCCTTCACGTACTTCAGGATTGACGGCCCATCGGCGATAGCCTTTGCCTCGCGCCACGGTTTGAATTTGTAGCCGAGCGTGTACATGTCACTGTCCGAGCGAATGCCCGGATACCGGAACAGGTCCCAGGTTCCACCCATGGTGTCGCGGCCTTCGAGGATGACGTAATTCTTGTGCGGGCATTTGTCCTGCAGGTGACAGGCAGCGCCGACGCCCGAGAGCCCTGCACCGACGATTACCACGTCAAAGTATTCTGCGGTCACATTCCAGTCCTGTAGGGCACCTGTAATTATCTGTCATGGCCGCGCCGAAGGGCTGTTGCACGACCGGCAAGATAGACATGGGACGACAGTATCCGGATACGACGAAGGTGTCCAACAAGACAATATCTGGACTTTTGCGGCAGAGCCTGCTAATTCGTACCTCCGGTTTTGGGCCGCACCGGCTAAATCAATTGCATAAGAACATGATCAAAGACGATCGTCGCTTTGGCAGGAGAGAGTTGTGAGTCGGAAAATAATTATCATGGGAGCCGCCGGCCGCGATTTTCACGTGTTCAACTGCTGCTATCGCGACCATGCGGATGTCGACGTAGTTGCGTTTACTGCAACGCAGATCCCGCATATCGACGATCGCCGCTATCCCGCGGTGCTTGCCGGGACACAATATCCTGAGGGTATTCGAATTTACCCCGAAGAAGAGCTCAACGACTTGCTCAGCAACAACGCGATCGATGAAGTCGTGTTTGCCTATTCCGACGTGCGTCTCGATTTCGTGGATGGGCACCGCAAGAATGTCGAGGCCCGGGGCGTTACCTTCTCCACTTTCGACATAGATGCCACGATGCTGCCGTCGGCCAAGCCAATGATTGCCGTTTGCGCCGTGCGAACCGGCTGCGGCAAGAGCCAAACCTCACGGCGAGTAACAGAGATTCTCAAGGATCTCGGCAAGAAGACGGTTGCGATTCGGCATCCCATGCCCTATGGCAATCTGGCAAACCAGGCTGTGCAGCGCTTTGCGACGTTTGAGGATCTGGATCTGCACGAGTGCACGATCGAGGAGCGCGAGGAATACGAACCTCATCTGCTGAACGGTGTCATCGTGTACGCGGGTGTTGATTACGCAGCAATTCTTGTGGAAGCCGAAAAAGAAGCGGACGTCATCATCTGGGACGGCGGCAATAATGACACGCCGTTTTACAAGCCGGATCTCTGGATCACCGTAACCGATCCACACCGCGCAGGTCATGAACTTGAATACTTCCCCGGCACTGCAAATTTTGAACGCGCCGACCTTATACTTATTAATAAGATAGATTCTGCGGACGAAGACAGCATCAAAGCGGTTGAGGCGAACGCGCAGAGAATCAACCCGAACGCTGTCATCGTACGTGCACGATCACCGCTGGACATTCCCGATCCCGGCGCAATTCAAGGCAAACGGGTGTTGGCGATCGAAGACGGCCCGACGACGACCCATGGCGGAATGCCATTCGGTGCGGGCATATTGGCGGCGAAACAGAATGGTGTCGGCGAGCTGGTCGATCCCAGGCCATGGGCTGTTGGCGAGATCGCTGATACATTTACTCAATATCCCGATACCGGTCCATTGTTGCCTGCGATGGGATACGGTGAAGCCCAGGTGCGCGACCTCGAGACAACGGTGAATGCCGTGGACTGTGACCTGGTGCTGGTCGCCACGCCGATCGACCTCACACGACTCATAACGATCAATAAGCCGCACATGCGAATCGGCTACCGCCTTGAGGAAGAGGGCGATGATTTTGTCGATGCGGTAACGCGAGTATCGACCTGATACCGGAAGCGGCCGTTCACCAGACGATCCACCAGTTTGTTGATGAATCAGCTATCGATATTGGTTTTGTTATACTGGCGCCAGACGAATCGAGATAAATCGAGATGCGACCAATAAAAACTTCCAGCCTGGGTGCTGCCGCGACCATCGGGTTGGCACTGCTGTTGCAGGGTTGTGCGACATCCACCAGCGATACAAGGGAACAAAGGACGACAGCTCGCTGTGGGCCAGGCAAGATACTGACCTGCGACACCCGCTCCAGCGGCCGCATCAGCGACGGCCGGTATGGCTATGGCCGCAACAGCCGGGGCGGCGGCGGGCGGGATAGTTGTAGTTGTGTACTGGACCGGGATCTGGACGTACTGGCCGGTATCAGGCTGCCGTCAGAAGGCCACTAAAAGAATCTGACCGTCAATCCTGCGCACATCCCGAGACGACCCCGAAACCCGGTCTCTGAATTGGCCTGGTGGTGGTACGTCACATTACTGTGACAGCGATCAACGGATTAAGCCCGGGTTGCCGCCATACTGCTGGCAGGGTGGTGACTCGATGAATAGAATTCTTGCAATTATTATGTTGACTTGCGGCTTTTCCCTGAGCGCGAACGCTGACATCTGGATGTGGCTGGACGAAAACGGCAATACGCACTTCGTCAACTCTAATGCAGCGATTTTTACCTGGCTCGACGAGGACGGTAAACGGCACTACGCCGACATACCGGAACACGAGGATGCGGTCAGCATAGAACTGGTATGGCACTCCGCCGGCAACACTGCCGATCTGCAGGAGGGCGGCGGCTCCGCACAGCAAAGTGGCGGCAATGAAGCGTATCCGGGCGAAACTCCGGAGGAACGTTTTGAAAGAGAACAGGCCGAAGCGTACTACTGCAAACGGGCGCAGGAGATTTATGACTCGTACCTGAATGCACCGCGCCTGTACAAGACCCAGGATGACGGAAGCCGCGTCTATCTTTCGGCTGAGGAATCGGGAAAGACGTTGCTCGAGACCAAGAAACGGGTCGACGAGCTGTGCCAGTGAACAGCTGGTTCCGGCAACACATTTTGAGAAAAAACGGGGCCTCAACGGTCCCGTTTTTTTGAAGCCGATTTTTACCGCCCGGACAGTCTATAATCCTGCCTGAATACCCTGGAAAAACAACAAGAGGTAACGATGCATGGCGGCAGCATCGGATCTGCGGCGCGGTTTCGAATTAGGGCCATTCACGGTAATCCCCGAGAGAGGAATTGTGCGACGTGATGGTGAGGACGCGCATCTGGAACCGAAGCAGATGGATGCGCTGGTTACGCTGGCCCGCCATCAACCTGGTGTCGTCAGCAAGGATTTGCTGGTCGAGGAAGTCTGGGGTGGCCGTGCGACTGCGGACGAATCGATCGTGCAGTGCATTAAGGGTATCCGCCAGGCGCTGGATAAAGATGATCCGCGTGAGCCGAAGTATTTAGAGACCATTCACGGCCGCGGCTACCGGCTGATGGTGCCTCTCAGGATTCCGGAGCCTGAAACACCTGAATCCACGCGCATGCAGATTCCACGCTCCTGGATCGCAGGAGCGGTAGTGGCGCTGGTTGTACTCGTCGTCGCGATAATGTTGCAGCCGGATTTCGAGCCTATAGAGTCAGTAGTTGTGACGCGATTCGAGAACCTGAGTGGTGATGCGCTGCCGCCAATTACCGATGGGTTCACCGAGCAGCTAATCAGCACACTGCACCAGATTCCGGACCTGATCGTAAAAAAGGGAAGATTGCCGGCGCCGGATGAATCGGACGAGAAAATCGCGGCAGACTATGACGTTCTTTCGGTTGTCCGTGGCAGCGTCCAGCAATACGCGGGGCAGCTGAGAATCACCGCGAGGATCGTTGACAGCGACGGTGTGAATCTGTGGGCAGGTACCGTCGATGGCACCGTAGAGGAATTGTTCAGCCTGCACGAGCAGGTCGCGATCAAAGTTCGTGATGCGATAGTCGGAGACACCGGGGAAATCTTCATTGCTCCCAACAAGCCGAAGAGCTCCGTTGCTTACCTGCGCTACCTGCTAGGCCAGTCGTTCCTGGCGAAACGAGACGTTGGTTCCCTGGAAAGAGCGACAGAAATTTTTCTGGAGTCGGTTGAACTCGACTCTGAATATGGTCCGGCTTACCTGGCACTTGCAAATACCTATGTACTGCTGGCGGACTATGGTGCTGAAAATACGATGTTCGAGCTTGCGGTCGCTACAGTGGAAGAGGGCATTGCGCAGGATCCCTCTATTTTCGAACCGGCACAGACTTACATCGGCTATGTACAAACGAAACGCGGCGAGTGGGCTGCCGCAACAGAGTCATTTGAAACAGCCACCGGCAGCACGACGAAGTACCCGCCCGCACAGCATTACTACTCCCGGTTGCTGGCCGCCACCGGCCGCATCGACGACTCGCTGGCAACTGCGAAAGCTGCCTGGGAGATGGACAGGGAAGCACAGGTCCTTAACAGCAGGCTGGCGATAGCGCACTTTTGGAAAAACGAGATGGCGGAGGCGCAGCAATTCTACGATATTGCCAATGCAATGGATGTTGGCGCGCCGATACACCAGATGAGTTACGCATTTTTCCTGATGCGCGATGATCGATTTGATGAAGCGCGCGAAGTAGCCAGGCGCGCGATGACGCTCTACCAGTTGGATGACAGCTGGGTCGACCCGATCTTTGACGAACTTGTAATTTCGCCGACATCAGAATCAACGATCGCAGTTTTGCAGGATTATTCCACACGTAACGCTATACCTAACAACGCGGCGCTGGTCACGTTTTGGGTCCTGGCCGGACAGGCTGATCGGGCGATGGAGATGGCCTGGAAGCTGGTTGATGATCCCAGCTATTTCGAGATCGAACTGATTTACCTCGATGAATTCCGGATTCTGCGCGAGCAGGAGGATTTTCCGCGATTGCTCGATGAGCTTGGCCTTGTGGATTATTGGCGAAGTGCCGGCTGTCAGTGGGATAATGATAAAGGCATCTGCATATCGAGCTGATTCGTTCCAGGATACTTTGAGTCCCGGCAATACTGCGCATCGGCCGGTCCGCAGCTTGTAAATTAGACAAGGATTATTGTTTATGTCCCTAAGCTTAAGTTCACGTCACGAATGGGTCAGGCGATCCGAGCTTCGTTCAATGAGCGTCGAATGCGAAAAGGTTGGCGGCGTCAACCTGTCGCAAGGCGTTTGCGATCTGCAGGTTCCGGAGTCAGTTCGGAAAGCGGCGCATGCGGCGATCGAAGCGGGGCACAACAGTTACTCGCGACATGATGGCACGGCGGCGCTGCGCGAGGCAGTTGCCGCAAATTATCAGCGGCGGGCCGGGCTAACTGTTGATCCGGAGACCAACGTCGTCGTGACTTCGGGCGCAACCGGGGCCCTGTACTGCGCCTGCCTGGCGCTGCTCGAACCGGGCGATGAAGTCATCCTGTTCGAACCGTATTACAGCTACCACCAGAGCACATTGCTGGCGACGCAGGCGGTTCCCGTATTTGTGCCAACGTCGATGCCGGACTGGTCGTTTTCGATGGATGACCTGGTGAACGCGGCTACAGAAAAGACACGGGCCATCATCATCAATACTCCATCCAACCCGTCCGGTAAAGTCTGGAGCCGGTCTGAGCTCGAGCAGATTGCCGCGTTTTGCCAAAAGCACGACTTGTTCGTGTTTACAGACGAAATTTACGAGCATTTTGTATTTGACGGCCTCGAGCACATCAGCTTTGCATCGTTGCCTGGTATGTGGGAGCGGACGATAACGATTTCCGGTTTGTCGAAAACTTTCAGTATCACCGGCTGGCGCATCGGTTACTGCGTGTGCGCGGAGAAATGGGCGGGGGCAATCGGCAATTTCAGCGACCTGGTTTATGTCTGTGCACCGACGCCATTGCAACTCGGTGCGGCGGCAGGACTGGTGGAACTCAGCGATGATTACTTTCAGGAACTTTCGATGAAGTACCAGGCTAAACGCGAACGTCTTTGCAACGCACTGGCCGAATCCGGACTGACGCCCTGCGTTCCTCAAGGGGCCTACTACGTGCTCGCTGATGTTTCGTCGCTTCCCGGCGACGACAGTAAGGCCAGGGCGATGTACCTGTTGCACGAAACCGGTGTAGCAAGCGTGCCCGGGGAAACCTTTTTCACCGGTCCGGAGGGCAAAACCATCGTGCGATTCTGCTTCGCCAAGGAAGACGATGTCATTGAGGATGCATGCAGGCGCCTCGACGCACTTTCTGTAAAAGCTGTCGCCAAAATCATTCGCGGCTAATTCCGTTCCTACACCATGCGACACTGCCGTCGCGCATCATTTCGTACTGTGAAACACTGACTTGCCCTCAGTCATGACTGCAGATCCCGAAACGATTATGCTGCGGTAATCATCGCATCGGCCGGAGTGGAATCGTGACAGATGCAAAGCGGAACAAAGAAAAATCAGGCGAAATCAGCAGGCGTGCGTTCCTGGGAACCTCTGCCGGTGCCGCGGCTGCATCCCTGCTCGGCAAAAGCGAAGGGGCGGCGGCGCAGACTGCGCCACCCGCTGTCCGCGCAACGCTCCCGGGTCAATCTGCTGAAGCCGCGGATCGCGACATTGGCAACGCCCGGCCGCCGGTTGCCGTTCGCGCGGTGCAACGTCCCGGTTCGGACCTGATGGTCCAGGTACTGCGTGATCTGGAAATCGAGTATGTCGCTGCAAACCCGGCCGCAAGCTTCGAGGGATTGCAGGAATCGATCATCAACTACGGCGACACGCCGAATAAAATGCCGAAGTTCATTTCGGCACTGCATGAAGAATCGTCGGTGGACATGGCACATGGTTATGCCAAGGCCGAAGGACGGCCGATGGCGGTGTTGTTGCATGGCACGCTCGGGCTCATGCACTCGTCGATGGCGATTTACCAGGCCTACCAATATCAGACGCCCATTCTCCTGATCGCCGGTCGGGATGACACGAATTTCCTGCGATCGCAATCCGCCAATGACATCGCGGGCATCGTTCGTTCGATTACAAAATGGGACGCGCACCCGAGAACGCTGGCCGGGGCCCTGGACGCGATACAGGAAGGCTACCGTCAGGCCATTACGCCACCCTGCGGACCGGCACTGGTCGTACTTGATACCGAGCTGCAGAAAGAAGAAGCCGGTGATATGCAAGTGCCGGCATACGTGCCGCCGCAGATCACCGGCATCAGTACCGGTGAGGTGAGGGCCGTCGCAAAGGCCCTGGTCGCGGCAAGGAATCCAAGGATTGCCGTCGGCAAACTACGCACAGCAAGAGGCGTGAGCGATGCCGTCGAACTGGCGGAACTTGTCGGCGCGTCAACCAGTACGCGCGCGACATTGGTGCCGATGAGTTTTCCGCAGCGGCATCCCTTGTGCGGTCCGGGATCGGATACCGACTACGACTACACGCTTGGCCTGGAAACCGGCGGCATACAGGCGGCGATCATCGGGCCGCACCGGCGTACGCTTGAGGGACGTGACGTAACCGGTATTGGATACGGATTTATTCGCGAGCCGCCTACACCGCTCTGGGGCCCCTACGCGCCACCGAAGCCCAGCCACAACGATATGCACGCCGATGCAGAAGCCAGCCTGCCGGCGATCATTGCGGAAGTGCATAAAATCATGAGTTCGTCGATGAGCAATGCGGTTGCGGTGCGCAGTAAACAACATGCTGCAGCCAATCATGAGGCTGCCGTGGCAGCGCTGAAAAAGGCGCTCGAAGACCGCCGCCGCGGATGGCACGGTAGCCCGATCAGCCTTGCAAGGCTTTACGCGGAGCTGTGGATTCTTATCAAGGATGAAGACTGGTGCCTGGCTTCGCCCACCCAGTTCTCCAGTGGTCATAACCGTGTCCTGTGGGACCACAACAAACCATACAGCCACTTGGGTATGCATGGCGCCGGCGGCATCGGATATTGCATCGGTGCATCAACCGGTGCTGCATTGGCTGCGAAGCACAGGGACAGGATTGTTATCAATATTCAGTGCGATGGCGACCTCAATATGGTGCCCGGCGCGTTGTGGACAGCGGCCCACTATCGATTACCGATGCTCGTTGTCATGCATAACAATCGCGCCTGGCACCAGGAATTGATGTACGCCCAATATATGGCGGGCGTTCGTGGCCGCGGCGGGGATCGCGCCCACATCGGCACTACGCTCAGAGATCCTTTCATCAGTTACGCGAAGATGGGAGCGGCATACGGTGTCGAGAGCGAGGGACCAATCTCGGATCCGTCAAAATTATTTGCGGCGCTGAAACGTGGGGTCGACACGGTCAAGCAGGGCAGGCCCTACCTGATCGACGTCCTGACACAGCCGCGATAAAACGAAATGAAAACACTACATCTCATTCTGGTTTTGATTTTTATGCAGCAGGCCCGCGCGCAGGATCTTGGCGGAAACGCCGAGGAAGGGGAGCGACTCTATTATGATTTTGCGTGCTACAGTTGTCACGGTTACAACGCCACGATGCGGGTGCCGCTGGTCGGCGATGCAAGCGGCATTATGAACAGCGAACAGCTTTTTCTTACCTATCTTCGATTGCGTGCAGATCAAAATCCAGTCAATCCGAAGAACAGCATGCCAAACTATGCCGTGAGCACATTGAGTGACGAACAGGCAGTGGATATTTACGCCTACCTGAGGTCGCTGAATGATGATCCGCCGGAACTTGCGGACAACCCGGTCATGCAGGAAATGCTCGATGCAGCAAAGGCCCGGGGCAAGGGCAACGAGAAATAAACATAAGCACGATTCAGGGGACCCAACACAATGCGCAAACTGAAAACGCCCGCGATTCTCATCATGACCATTCTTGGACTGGTCGCGGCGGACGCGTTATTCGCTCATCATTCCGCCGTTGCCTTCGACAAGAGCAAGACCCAGGTCGTTACCGGTACGGTGAAGAAGTTTGTCTGGCGGAATCCGCACCTGAGCGTCACGCTGGATGTGACGACCGATGATGGCGGAACGGTGGAGTGGCGCATTGAAGGTGGCAGCACCCGCGACATGGTGGCAAACGGTTTCGACAGGGAGTCGTTGCAGGAGGGTGACGTGGTAACGGTCCTGATCAATCCGCTGAAGACTGGCGAGGTGGGCGGTTTGATGCAGGGCCTGACGCTGGCGGATGGCAAGTCATTCGGCATGGAGCCGGCGTCGTACGCTAGCGCGCCGGCGAATCCGTTGACTGCCGAGCGACAGCTGCCCTCTCTCACTGAATACGTGCCGCCGCCCGCCGGAGAGACCTGGCAGAAGCGCGAAGCACGTACCCGTCCGGCGAAATTGCCAATGCCCAAAGGCCGCGTAGGGTCCGGCGATATTCCCGGTGCACTTGATCCCGAGCATCTTGCCAAGGCCTGGCCGAAAGCGCCGTTCGACATGACCGGCACCTGGGAATTTCGTGGCGAGGTCGAGGAACAGGC
>SMVB01067948.1_pt1 | contig 10133 bp, 8 predicted proteins | sample 2456461 | NCBI WGS metagenome assembly SMVB01 (sample SAMN11095934, study PRJNA526329) | marine sediment metagenome | biome: Marine sediment; feature: Surficial sediment; material: Deep marine sediment; isolation source: Hadal surficial sediment | place: Pacific Ocean | collected 2014-05 | depth 0-1...
GATTTTTGAGCAAAGTTCTCAGACCCAGCGAGAGATTTGTCATCTCATCAAAGTCAGTAGCTGATTTTTTCCATATCCATCCATAAACCTGTTTCGCTCTGAATGGCTTTTCTCCCAACTCTGTAAACTGACTGATCAGTTGATCACGTGATAATTTACGGATATCCTGCTTGTGCTCTCCCTTTCCCATCATGCAAATTTAATAGGATTGTTGAGAATTTTCCAGAAAGGGTTCCATTCGTTAACTATATGAAACAGGTATGAGCTATAAATTTGCACCAAAAGTTGCAAAAATCGAACTTAGAATATTTTGTCCTTTTGGGGTCTTTTATTTGGATACGCCAATGCTACCGCGAATAATTAATTCTTTACCATGAATAGGTGGCCGTCAACGGGAAATGATCAGAATAATCTATATTACGATGGGTCATGAAACTATGGATTTTGAGGTGTTTACTAAAAAATTGGTTGTCTATGCGAAGAAAAAACAGTTTTCCGTTATAGGTAAATCCAAATCCGTTCCCAGCTTTTTCAAAGGCATTTTTTAGAAGATTTCTCAAAGAAAAATAGGCATAGCTATATGGAATTTCATTGAGATCTCCGCAAAGTATAATTTTATAGTTACAATTCTCTATACTTTCCATAAGCCCATTGATCTGTTGAGCCCTGGAAATAAAACCGCTCCGTAATCTATATCCGGTATCCTTATAGCTCTGCACCAATTTTTCCGTATCCACCACATTTTCAACATCAATGCTCATGGATTCCAGGTGTGTATTGTAAATTCTGATAGTATCATTTTCATAGAGAATATCGGCATAAATAGAATTTAAAAAATCACCCGATTTGGTATAGATCTCACCGGTTTCGATGATTGGTAATTTGCTAAAAATAGCGATTCCAAACTCCGCCTTTGCTTTGTCTTTCACTGAGATTTTAGTATGATTTTGATCCCAACCAGCCTTCTCCAGTTTATTTCGCACATCAAAAATTTCAGATTTATCATTGTTATAATATTCCTGGAAACACTTTATTTGAGCATTATTATCAAGAGACCATCCGATCATTTTTCTGGATGATATGTAATCCTCATTGCGAAGTTGAGAATAGTTGTTAAAAATTCTTACGTTATAACTAAGTACTTTAAGAATTCCTTTTTCATCATTTCCATTTACAGAATAGGTAACTTTGACAAAGGCAAATCCTATGATAATGGCAGCCAGGTGATAAAAAAAGCCTTTGCGAAGCCGTCGAATATAAATGACAAGAAAGAAAAGATGAATCGCGATAATAGCTGGAATTAACAGGGAAAGGAAGCCTACCGGCCAAAAGGATTCAGGAGAAATGAAAACACTTAAATAGCAAATTAGGGTGGCAATAAAAAAACTGATCTTGAAGAATTTTTTCATTGGTTGGTTGGAATTAAAAGTGAAATCATGCCCACGGAAATCGATCTACAAAATACTGCGGCTAAAATAAAACTTAAATGAAAAATGACATAATTATATTCCGGAAATTAAAGACAAATTTGAGGTGATTGTCCAATGTTTTACCTTAGTTGATTATTTTCGTGTTTCAACTAAAATAAGATCAAACGATAATTATGACAGACAAAAAAATTGCGATTATTGGTGGAGGGAATCTTGGCGGATCCATTGCACACGGATTACTAAAGTCAAGACAATATAAGCCGGAAAATATCACAGTTACACGAAGAAAAATTGAACTTTTGGCAGATCTTTCCAAAAAGGGGTTGCATGTTCATTCCGATAATGAACTGGCCATGAAGGAAGCAGACGTCATTATCGTTGCCGTGAAGCCAAGGATTGTAGATAAAATAATGAATGTTGCCAAGCATGTCCTCACAACTGATAAAATCATCATTTCTGTTGCCACAGGAGTAAAACTAGCGCACATACAAGCCATAATAGGAAATGATTTTCCGCTGTTTCGGGCAGTGCCAAATACGGCAATTGCAATACGTGAGTCTATGACATGCATTGCAACTACAAATGGAAATGATGGCCAAATCAATGAGGTAATTGATATTTTCAATCATCTTGGCCAGGCCATCAAAATCAATGAAGAATTAATGGACGCCTCAACTGTTCTGGCAGCTTGTGGGATAGCTTATGCATTACGATTTATAAGAGCAGCATCACAAGGTGGAATTGAAATCGGATTTGATGCGGCAACTGCCCAGGCAATCGCAGCACAAACTGTGCGTGGCGCTACAGGATTGCTGATAAAAGGGGGAAAGCATCCGGAATGGGAGATTGACAAAGTGACCACGCCGGCAGGCATCACCATTGCAGGACTAAATGAGATGGAACACCAGGGATTTAGTTCTTCGCTCATAAAAGGTATCTTAACCTCATTCAATAAAATTGGCTAGGCAATTTGCCATAAGCGATATTCACGGATGCCTAAAGACATTTCGAAAACTTGTCCTGGAAGTTATCATTCTTTCAAAAGAGGACACGCTTTTCCTACTTGGAGATTACATTAACAAAGGTACTGACTCCAGAGGCGTCCTGGATTTTATCTTTGAGCTTCAGAATTCCGGGTACAAACTAAAATGCCTTCGTGGAAATCATGAACAATATCTTATTGATGGACTGAATTATTCCTGGGAAAGAATTGCTTTTCTAAATCGTGGAGGCAGAGAGACTTTGCAAAGTTTTGGAGTGGAAAACATAAATGAAATACCTGAGAAGTATCTAAGTTTCATTCAATCATTACCTTTCTTTTTTGAAACGGAAAATCATCTACTTATCCACGCCGGATTAAATTTTGATTTGGATGATCCGTATAAGGATGAGTTTTCTATGCTGAACATTCGAAGAATGGAGGTAGATATGAAAAAGACCGGCAATAAAAATATTATACATGGACATGTGCCAAACTCATACATGGATATTGAAAATGCTTTAAGTTTTCACGACAATCATATCTCTATTGACGGAGGATGTGTGTATTCACATATCCATGCATTAAATCACCTTATTGCTCTGGAAATTAATTCCGGGCTTTTGTATCTTCATAAAAACATAGATTGACTTATGGGCAATATCCATATTATCAAAGGTGACATTACAAAGATTCATGTCGATGCAATAGTGAATGCTGCAAATGCCGGGCTTATCGGAGGTGGAGGTGTGGATGGGGCAATCCATAGAGCGGGCGGTCCTAAAATCATGGAAGAATGTCGTGAAATTGGTGGTTGTCTCACCGGAGAGGCGGTAATTACCAATGCTGGAAATTTGCCCTCAACTTACGTAATACATGCTGTTGGCCCAATTTGGAATGGAGGTAAAAGTCATGAGCCAGAATTGCTTTCCAATACCTATTCCAACAGTTTAAATCTTGCTTTGGAAAATGGTGTATCATCCATAGCCTTTCCAAACATCAGTACAGGAGTATATGGTTTTCCCAAGGGTTTAGCAGCTGAAATTGTTATACCTACTGTGCAGAAATGGATTAAAATTCATGAATTTAATATGGAGGTGACCTTTGTCTCTTTTGATGAGGAAAATTATCAACTCTATATGGGAATATTAGATTAAAGGGCGCCTCTATTAATTCCTTTTGTACTACTAACACCTCCGGTTCTTAGAATTCATTCATTCATTCCATAATGTCACCATTTCTTCAATTAACAATAACTTAAAAAAACCCGTAGGGAAATCCGATCTACTCCAAGGTCACTGCGGGTGTATGTAAATTTACATTAATCGCTCGCATCTTTCGAGTGATGGTTATTAAGGTGGCAACCTTGCAGAGAGTGTGTAGTTCATATTTTCATATCTGTCACTCGGCAGAAGCCGAGCGACCAGGGTATCATGGCCATTTTATGGATATTGACGCAAAACTCTTGACCAACATCTCCGGTTATTGGAATTCATTCATTCCATAATGTAACCAGTTCTTCAATTAACAATAACTTAAGCCCTTTGGGAAGTCCGATATACTCACAGCTCTCTAACAGGATCGATCAACATTCAGATTAAATAACTAACTTGCGGACGAAATTTAATTTTCGGACAAATCATAGAATTGCAGGTCACCAATACAATTTTTAGCTTATTAATAGTTTCCAATATCAGTTGGAGTGAATTTGAATAAATTTTTTATGAATAAGACTTTTTTGTTGATTTTGCTTCTTGCGTCTTTCTCTTCCTCCTTGTATTCGCAAAGCGCCAATATTCCACTAAACAGGGAATATTATCATCTGATTGATCGATACGAGATCCAAAGCGGAAAATTTTCACAAGATTTTCACAGCAATGTAAAACCCTTGCAAAGACATCATGTAGCCGGATTTATTGACAGCCTCTACAATGATGATTATTTTTTAAATCAGCTTTCGGGTCGGGACAAATTTAATCTACAATATTTGGCCAATGATAATTGGGAATGGAGTCAAAATGATGATAGCGATAGTAGAAATCCTTTTCTTAAACATATCTTCAAAAAGAAATCTGATTTTCTAAATGTTGATGAAGGTGATTTTGATTTGCATGTAAATCCGGTAATCTACTTTAGCGGAGGAAAGGAATCAGACAGTGATGTAACCACATATATTAATACCCGTGGTATAGATGTACGCGGTTCTATTTCTAAACGTCTGGGGTTTTATTCATTCCTATCTACCACACAAGCCGTTTATCCTAATTATGTCAGGGAGTGGACTGCGCGAAATGGAGTCGTTCCCAATGAAGGTTTCTGGAAAGATTTCAAAGAAAACGGAGTTGACTATTTTACAGCTAGTGGATATATTTCATTTGAATTGGTGAAAAAATATGTAAACGCTCAATTTGGCTATGATAAGTCCTTTATAGGATCTGGCCACAGATCGTTTATTCTGTCTGATTTTAGCCCGGGATATACCTTCCTGAGGTTTAATACAAAAATCTGGAGAATCAATTACACAAATATTTTTGCTCAGGCTATCGCAGATCAGGCTTATAATCCAACAGGTAGTATTGCCACAAAATATCCAAAAAAATTCATGGCGTCACATCATCTGAGTATCAACATCACAGATAATTTTAATATCGGGCTTTTTGAATCTGTGGTTATAGGAGATTCGACAGAGCGATTTAATGTAAGCTATCTCAACCCGATAATATTTTACAGAGCGCTTGAGCATCAGGGTGGAAGCAGCGAAAACGTAATAGTTGGTATGGATGCCAAATGGAATATAGGTCATTCCGTCTCACTATACAGTCAAATGGTTCTTGATGAATTTTACCTGAAAGAAATCAAAGCCGGCAATGGATGGTGGGCAAATAAATTTGGAGGTCAACTCGGTCTGAAATACATCAATATATTTGGAATTAGTAATATGGATGTACAATTGGAATATAATGTGGCACGACCATATATGCACGCGCACAAAGATACCTATACAAATTACGCGCATTACCGGCAACCGCTTGGTCATACACTGGGTGGAAATTTTCATGAGGTTGTTGGGATATTACGATATCAACCTATCAATCGATTATTTATCACTGCTCAGCTAAATCTGGCAGATTATGGCGACGATACCGAAGAAACAAACTGGGGCAAAGATGTGATGCTTAGTTATAATTCCAGAGAACAGGAATATGACAATAAAATCGGACAAGGTGTGGCAACTACTTTGCTCTATGGAGATGTTACGATATCATACATGTGGAAGCATAATTTGTTTTTTGATTTACGTGGCGTACTTCGTGATCTCAACAGTGAAATTGATGAAAGGGATAGAAAAACAACTTATTTATCCGGGAGCATGCGCTGGAATATTAGTAAAAAAATGCATGATTTTTAGTCCGACGGCAAACGCCCATTTTTTAATCTGGATTAATCTTCCGTTTTTTGCCGATATTTTTCAAATCCAATAAATGAATACTTATTTAAGAATTCTTTCATATGCCAAACCCTGGCGAAGATTTATTCCCGGCTATCTGATTTTTTCAATATTAGCTGTATTATTTGGATTAATGAATATGGCCTTACTGGCGCCTTTGCTCAAAGTGATATTTAATGAAAAGGATGTTCAGGAAGTAGCCGAAATTATTATAAAACCTGAATTTTCTTTTTCAGAAGATTATTTTGTTGGGATCTTCAATTACTATATGCAGCAATCTATTGAAACATATGGAATATTTGGTTCATTGATTTACGTCTGCATTGTCATTATCTCATCCTTTCTGATGTCCAACATTTTTAAGTATCTCTCTGCAATAGTGATGGCCAAAGCGAAAGCCGATACCATCAAAAACATGCGAGTAGATATTTATAAAAGTGTCAGCAATTTGCACGTAGGTTATTTTACTGAGCAGCGAAAAGGAGATATTATGTCACGAATCACCAATGATATACAGCAAATTGAAAACTCTATTACACACAATTTAAAAATTCTATTTCGCGAACCCTTAACGGTTATAGCCTATTTCTGGTTGTTGATTAAAATCTCACCTAGCCTCACACTTTTTACACTTATTTTGCTGCCGGTTGCAGGAGTAATAATTTCAGAAATTGCAAAAAGGCTCAAGAAAACAGCCATACAGAGTCAGGAATCCCTGGGGCGGCAGCTAAATATACTGGATGAAACTATTAGCGGAATACGAGTAATCAAGGCCTTCAATGCCGTCGGATATATCAATCGTATTTTTACCAAAGAAGTGAAAAATTATGCGAATATAGATTATAGTTTTTCCAAAAGATATGAGCTTTCTAGCCCCATTTCAGAAATACTGGGTGCGATATCCATTTCCGGGATTTTAATATATGGAGGTGATCTTGTGTTAAATAAAGGAACATTAGATGCCAGCTTATTCATTACCTTTTTGGCGGTATTTACACAAATTCTTCAGCCAACCAAAGCCATTGCAGGAGCTGTGACACAATTCCAGAGAGGGATCGCTTCCGGGGAACGGGTTTTTGAAATAGTCGATATCAAACCGGCAATAGAAAATAAACCTAATCCAAAGAAATTGGTAAGCTTCGAGAAGGAAATTGAATTTAAAAATGTTTCCTTTTCGTATGATTCAAAAAAAGTTTTGGACAACATCAGCTTTAAAGTTGAAAAAGGGAAGACCGTTGCACTTGTTGGCCCATCAGGAGGCGGCAAATCAACACTGGCTAATTTGGTTCCCAGGTTTTATGATCCTGATGAAGGCGAAGTTCTTGTTGATGGCATTTCACTAAAAGATTATGACTATAAATCCATTCGTCATCATATGGGGATAGTAACTCAGGAATCTATTCTTTTCAATGATTCCTTGTTGAATAATATTGCTTTTGGGCTTGATAAATGTGATGAGAAAGAAGTGATAAAAGCTGCTAAAATTGCAAACGCGCATGATTTTATTCTTCAGGAACCTGAAGGCTACCAGCGACTTATAGGAGATAGAGGATCGAAACTTTCCGGAGGGCAAAAGCAACGTGTGACTATAGCAAGGGCATTGCTCAAAAATCCTTCCATTTTGATATTGGATGAAGCAACATCGGCGCTTGATTCCGAATCGGAAATGCTGGTACAGGAGGCAATTAACAACCTGATGAAGAACAGAACTTCTCTTGTGATTGCCCATAGATTGAGTACTATACAAAATGCGGATGAAATATTAGTGATCAATGAAGGCAAAATCGTAGAGCGTGGTTCCCACAATGAATTGATGAAACTGGATGGTATTTATCAAAAATTAACAGCAATGCAGGGTTTATAGAATTTTTATTAGGTGTGGAATTCAACATGAAGATTGTGGATTGCACCTTTTATATACTTCGTACCACCTTTCAGGATGCTTTTAAAAAGAGTATTTTTTCTAAAAGAAAGAAATTCGATTCTTGAACACTGAAATTTCGAAGATAGGAATCATAAATCTGGATTATTTTCATATCTTCAAATCCGGCGTTGATTATCTTCAGACAACCTGAAATGAAAAAACTCAGAATCGCAATTTATATCGTATTTTTAAGCTACATGGCTATTACCATCTACATGGGCTTAAATGTGGATAAGATGATAAGCCGGTTTGGACTTTTGAGCTTTTTTTCCTTTTTACAGAGTTGGCTGGCCTATGGTAATTTATTCATTATTTGTTTATTAATCGTTGAAAATATCCACATATGGTTGATAAAGCAGCGTTTAAAACATACAGAAAATGAACGAGATGACTTAATCATTCGTGTTAATGATCTTAGAAAGCAGATTATAACTCTTAAAAAAGGAAGAGAATAATTAAAATGGTAAACGATACTTTAATCTAACAGTGAGCAGTAAAAGGAGGTAGGTAGCGCGAGTAATTTTTAGATACATGAAAACAAACACGTTATTTTTGGTGAAAGTTCATGTTCTATTTCAAGGAATATTTGATTGCATAAAATGCTATCATTTTTTACATTTTCAATTTAAACAAAAAATAATACGATAATGCTTTCCAAAACTTTTGGGAGTGCAGTCTATGGAATTGATGCAATTACCATAACTGTGGAAGTAAATGTGTTGCAAGGCACCAAATTTTTTTTAGTGGGATTACCCGACAATGCTATAAAGGAAAGCGAGCACAGAGTGGAGTCAGCCATTAAAGAATTTGGCTTTGTGATGCCAAGACAAAAAGTAGTTGTAAACCTTGCTCCTGCTGATATTCGCAAGGAAGGTTCTGCATATGATCTTCCCATCAGTCTTTGCGTTTTGAAAGCGACAAATCAAATATTGGCAGAAGAGCTGGAGCATTATGTGATTATGGGCGAGCTATCCCTTGATGGTGTTGTGAGGCCGATAAAGGGAGCATTGCCAATAGCTGTCGAAGCCAGAAAACAGGGCTTCAAAGGATTTATTTTACCCAAGGAAAATGCTGTAGAAGCCGCAATAGTAAATAACCTGGATATCATTGGAGTGGAATCTCTCGATGACGCGATCAAATATTTTGAAGATAAATCTACCATTAAGCCAACAACGATAGATACCAGAGATATTTTTTACCATGAATTGAATGAGTTTGACTTGGATTTTTCCGATGTTCAGGGGCAGGAAAATATAAAAAGAGCCCTCGAAATCGCCGCTGCCGGCGCCCATAATATTATTATGATTGGCCCCCCGGGTTCCGGTAAGACCATGCTGGCAAAAAGACTTCCTGGTATATTGCCACCGTTGACGCTACAAGAAGCGCTGGAGACCACCAAGATTCATTCAGTAGCAGGCAAGCTTGGCCCCGAGGCTAATTTGATTTCAAGAAGACCTTATCGCTCACCGCACCATACCATTTCGGATGTGGCCCTTGTTGGCGGAGGGGGAGTCCCCCAACCGGGAGAAATTTCACTGGCGCACAACGGAGTCTTATTTTTGGACGAACTTCCTGAATTCAAAAGAGCGGTACTTGAAGTGATGCGACAACCATTGGAAGATAGATCAGTCAATATCGCCAGGGCAAAAGCATCTGTGCAGTTCCCCGCTAATTTCATGTTGGTAGCCAGCATGAATCCAAGTCCGTCCGGTGAGTTTTATACGGAAGATGGAAATCATGCGGATTCTCCTATGGATGTGAAGCGGTATTTACGAAAAATTAGCGGACCACTGCTGGATCGAATTGATCTGCATATAGAAGTTACACCGGTTTCATTTGATCAAATGACTGCGGATCGAAAAGCGGAAAAGAGCAAAGTGATCCGCGAACGTGTAATCAAAGCCAGGGACATGCAATACGAAAGATTTAATGACTTGAATGACGTCCATTCCAATGCCATGATGCCATCGCAAATGGTGAAAAAGGTTTGCGTTATCAATGAAGCCGGAAAAACCCTGCTTAAAACCGCCATGGAAAAACTTGGGCTTTCTGCCCGCGCCTACGACCGAATACTCAAAGTATCCAGAACCATTGCCGACCTGGCCGGAACTGAAGAAATAAAGATCGAGCACTTGGCTGAAGCCATTCAATATCGCAGCTTGGATCGTGAAGGGTGGATGGGATAATTGATTGTGGACACGAGCTAAAAGCTCGCGCTAGCCAGGGTGTATCATCAATGAAGCCGGAAAAACCCAGCTTAAAACCGCCATGTAAAAACTGGGCCTTTCTGCACGTGCCTACGACCGGATACTCAAAGTATCCAGAACCATTGCCGACCTGGCCGGAACTGAA
>SMVB01200845.1_pt1 | contig 10133 bp, 5 predicted proteins | sample 2456461 | NCBI WGS metagenome assembly SMVB01 (sample SAMN11095934, study PRJNA526329) | marine sediment metagenome | biome: Marine sediment; feature: Surficial sediment; material: Deep marine sediment; isolation source: Hadal surficial sediment | place: Pacific Ocean | collected 2014-05 | depth 0-1...
AACAAGCTGTGGTTCACCCAGGCCGGCGTCGGCGGGGACGGCACCCCGATCAAGGTCTTGAACCTCAACTCGACGAACGGCGGGACCCAGCTCACCGCGACCATCCCCGCGGCCGCCGGGCCCGGCGACATCCTCGTGAAGATCACCGGCGGCCTGGCCTCCCTCTCCAACTCCTGGCCCTTCGATCCGGGTGTGCAGGGCTGTCCCGCTCCGACCAACTACTGCACCAGCTCTCCGAACTCGGTCGGATCGGGCGCGGTCATGGGCACCTCTGGAACTCAGGTCGTCGCCAACAACGACTTCGGTCTCTTCGCCAGCGGCCTGCCGGCGAATCAGAACGGCGTGTTCTTCTACGGCGCCGCTCAACAGAACGTGCCTTTCGGCAACGGCCAACTCTGCATCGCAGGACAGGTGTTCCGCCTCGACGTCGTCCAGAGTGACTCGTTCGGCATCACCCAGTTCGCGCTGGACATCACCAACCCGCCGACGGCCAGCGGCCAGATCACGGCCGGCTCCACTTGGAACTTCCAGCACTGGTACCGCGACCCCGCGGCCGGTGGAGCGTTCTTCAACCTCTCCGACGGCGTCGAAGTTACGTTCTGTAATTAGACGCGCGACGCGGCGTGGCTGAACGCCGCTTGAAGCATGACGGCCGGGTGGAGCTCGCTCCACCCGGTCGTTCTTCAGCCGTCGCGATGTCGCTTGCTGCCCTTCCTGCGCTCCTCGTTGGCGGCGCGTTTCTCCGCGGCGCGCTGCTTCAAGGCACGGGTCACGGCGCCCGGATCGATGGCGACGGCTTCCGGCGCGACATCGTCGCGACCTTCCGTCGCACTCAAGACGACCTCGCACGCCAGGGACGCGAGGCCCTCGATCGTCGGGTGGAGCTCGTCGTCCTGAAGGAGCTTCACGTCCGCCGTGGGCGGCCAGACGTGACCCGCGATGTCGTAGGCTGTCCCTGACTTCAGTCGGGCGAGCAACTCGGGGAGCGGGAAGAGGATCGCGCGCGGATGGCTCTCCACCCAGTCGCGCACGCGCGCGTTCAGGGCATCGAGCGACTTCCGCGAGGGCACCTGGGCGGGTGCAAGCATCTTCCCGATAGCGGCGCTCATATCGGGCAAGGCGCTGACCAGGACCAGGCAATCGAGCCTCGCGAGCATCGCGAGGCCGCGTTCGAGCCGATCGAGTCGCTCCGACTCTCGATCGAACGTGCCATAGCCGAACCAGAACAAGAAGTCGATCGCGACGACCAACGTGGGTTCGGCGGCGAGCGCCCGATCGATCATCCGCTCACCCGATGCCTCGGGCGAGAGGAAGATCATCTGCTCCGCGGCTTGGAGGATGGGTTCGTGCGGAGCGACGATGACGATGTCGAGGGCTTCAGCGAGATTCACGGGAATGCCGAAGCCCGCGGAAGCGCTCGCTCCGACCACGACGATGCGCCTGAGAGGGCCGAGCCGCGGACTTCCCGGCTCGACGGAGTCATCGGGGTTGCTGCCGGATCCGCCGTCTTGCGCCGCCGGTCGGGCCGGCTCGAATACGCACGTCGAGTGCGCGGGATAGCTCGGGTCCGCGGTGACGAGGACGAATAGAACGGCTAGCAGCCCGTGGCGTAACGCATGGCGCGTTCGGGAGTGGCGGGTTTCGGGCCTGCAAGGCGCTTCGATTCGGATGCGGTGGAGACTCGGAGGAGTGAGCTCCGGTCCGGCGAAGGCGGATCGAGGTGACCCGGGGGGGCGATTCGACGGGGACCCCGCCACGCCGCCAGCGCGGATCCAGTCGATTCTGACCGGGTCGTGAGTTTCGCCACGGGCGGCCGGCGCCAGGCGCATCACGACGCGTTGCACGGAAAGCATGTAAGCCAACATAACGGCTCGGATATCGTACCGCACGGGCGCCCGCTGCCGCCGGTCACAGAGCCCCCTGATCCGACCGGTTCCCAACGCATGACGAATCCCTCGAGCGTGACTTCCTCCGGTGCAGAGCGCGAGAACGGCGCGCGCCTCGGGCTCGCCGTGGTGATCGCACTGGCGCTCCTGCTCACGTTCGGCCGCTCGCTCTTCGGGGACTACGTCTACGACGACGAATCCCTCGTGCTCGGCAACCCGCGCATCCAGAGCTTCGCGGGCGTCCTCGAAGGTTTCCAGGACCCGCACTTCGGGTTCGAGGACGCGGCGGCGGAGGCTCGAGTCGGCTACTGGCGCCCGCTCACCGTCGCCACCCTCGCCCTCGGACGGTTCCTCGGCGGTGGCAGACCACTTGGGTTCCACGCGATCTCGTTGATGCTGCACTTCCTGGCGACGCTCGTGTGCTGGCGGATAGCGAGACGGCTCACCGGGAACACGTGGCTCGCTTTCTTCGCGGCGCTCCTCTTCGGGCTGCATCCCGTACACGCGGAGAGCGTCGCATGGATCTCGGCCGTGAACGACCCGCTCTTCGGGCTGTTCGCCCTCCTCTCGCTGAACGCATTCTTGCGGTGGCGCGGGGCGGGCTCGGGCGGCATGCCCATCGCCGCCGGTCTGTGGCTCGTGCCGGCGCTGCTCGCCAAGGAACAGGCGCTGGCGGTGCTGCCCATGGCCGTGGCGCTCGACTTCGGGCTCTACTTCGCCGCTTCGAAGCCCGCACCATCGAACAGGGGCGAAGAGACCGAGCTCCTGCCCCTCGCACGCGCGTACGCTCCGCTCCTCGCCGCCGTCGCGCTCTATTGGTTGGCCCGTGTGTTCGTGTTCGGCGACCTCCTCGCCGGGTTCGACCGGACCAACGCAGCGTTCGGCATGGACCTGGCGCGGGGCGCCACGTATCGCATCGAGCTCGCCGGCGGATTCCTCCGCCTGCTCTTCTGGCCGGTGGAGCTCGCCGTCTTCCGGCCGTTCCGGCCCGAACTCCCGCCCCTCGACGCCGCCTTCTACGCGGCCGCTGCGTGCCTGGCGCTCTGGCTCGCGGCGACCGCCTACACCTGGAAGACCGCGCGCAAGGTCGCGCTCGCCCTGCTCCTCTTCCTGCCCGCCGCCTTGACGCCGGTGCTCGTCTACCTGGACGCCGTGGGCACCTTCCCCATGTCGGATCGCTACCTCTACCTGCCGGCCGTCGCGGCCACGATGCTGCTCGCGATAGCCGCGGCGCGGATCCTCCCCCGCCCGGCGAGGTACGCGGTACTGGCCGGGATCGCCGCCCTCTTCGGCGCGCGCACGTACGCCCACACCCTGGACTTCCGGGACCAGGCGGCCTTCTACGCGGCGGCGCTCGAGGAGAGCCCGAGGGTCCCGTCCGTGCACTGGGGCTACGGCCGGATGCTGCTCCAGCGTTACGACGTGGAGCGCGACAAGGCGCTGCTCGACGAGGCGCTCTACCACTACCTCGTCTCGCTCTCGCTCGGCACGGACTACGGCGACTACGGGCCCAAGCTCCCGGCCGACGCTCCGATGAAGGAGCGTACCTCTGAGATGATCCGTGTCGTCAACGATACGAAGCCCGAGTATCGGCGCCGTGATCCTTCCGTCCACGTCGACGCTTTCGATCGCCTTCAGGCGAACCTCGGCCAGGGTTGGTGCTACCTCTTCCTCGCCGACCTGCCACCGGAGTACGACCTCGACTTCCCGCTCCAGGTATTCAAGGAGACCGCGCGGATCTTCCCGAACAGCTACCACGCGCTCACCGGCCTCGGCACCGTGCACATGCGCCGCGGCGAATACGAGGCGGCGCTCGACGCATTCGGCGAGGCGATCAAGAGGAATCGCCTCCACGCCGAGGCCTGGCACAACCTGGGGAAGACCTACAGCAAGCGCGCGGTGACGACCGGACGGGACGACTGGGAGCAGGCCCGCCTCGCTTTTCAACAGGCCATGAAGCTGCGGCCGAACAGAGTGCAGGACCTGCTCGGAGCCGCCGTGGCCGCGATCGAGGTCGGACGCGACGACATGGCCTCCGGCTTTCTGAAGCGCGCTCGCACACTCGAACCGAACGGGCTCCAGCCGCTGTACTGGACGGGCATGCTCGCCGCGCGCAAGGGCGAGTTCTCGATCGCGCTCTCCTGGTTCGATCGCGCCCTCGGCCTGTCCGCCGAGTTCGGTCTCGCGCACTATCAGCGCGGCCGCGTCATGTACCGCCTCGGTCGCGAAGAGGAGGCGATCAAGTCGCTGCGGCGAGCCTGCGGGCTGATCCCCGACCACTTCGAGGCGCACTACAACCTGGGTGAGATCCTGCGCCAGCGCGGCTTCCTGGATGCGGCCTTCACCTATCTCGACCGCGCGTACGCCTTGTCGCCGGAGGATGGGACGCTCCGCGCCGAGTTGCACCGCATCCTCGTCGAGCTCGTCCCACACGAGCCGGACCAGACCTTCCGTCTCGGCCTGCTTTCGGAGCGCCGCTACGACTGGCCGCGCGCCCTCGACTGGATGGAGCTCACGATCGAGCGCTTCCCAGACTGGGAAGGACTGCCGGACGTGTACCACCGTGCCGGCCGCGCGCAGCAGCAGCTCGAGCGCTACGAAGCTGCCGTCGCCGCCTACGAGCAGTGCCTCGAACTCACCGACGACCACTTCTGGGCGCACCACGACCTCGGCATTCTCCTCGCGCGCTTCATGGGCCGGCTCGAGGAGAGCCGGCCCTACCTCGAGCGCGCGCTCGTGCTCTTCGACGCGGCCGAGTCCCGCATCGGAGCGAACCTCCGCGCGGCGGTCAGGGGGAACATCGAGGCCACGCTGGCCGCCACGGAGAGCATTTCGGGCCCGCCCGCTCCGCCAATCGAGCCGCGCAAGGTGACGGACCACTGAGGCCCGCTCGGTGATCGATCAGTGACCGAGACGGATTGCCGCCGCCGAAAACACCGGGCCGTCGATGCAGCACTTGGCGACGGGCCAGGCGCCGAGCGGTCCCTCGGGCACCGTCTCGACCGCGCAGCCGTTGCAGATGCCGACCCCGCAACCCATCAGCGTCTCGAGCGACAACCAGCAGTCGAGCTCGCGTTCGCGCGCGACCGCGGCCACGGCCGCCATCATCCGCTCGGGTCCGCAGGCGAGCAGCCGCACCTCCGCCGGTAGCCGGTCGGCCTGCCACTGCGCGACGAGCGCCTGGACGACGTTGCCGTGGAACCCGAACGAGCCGTCGTCGGTGGCGGCGACCGTGCGAACCCCGAGCGCGGCGAAGGCCTCGAGCTCGTACAGAAACCCTGCGTGCGCGGCGCCGTAGACGAGCGTGACGTCCTGCGACCGTACCGGGGCGCCGCCGTCCATCCCCGCGAGCGCCTGCTCGATCCCCATGTAGAACGGCACGGAGCCGATCCCGCCCGCCAACATCACCCACGGCGGGCCGTCGCCGTCGAGCGTATCGAAGCCGCGCCCCAGCGGGCCGACCGTGACGAGCGAGTCGCCGGGCCGCGAGTCGGCGAGCGCGCGCGTGCCGCGGCCCATCACCTTGATGAGGAACTCGAGCGAACCGTCGGCGAGGTGCCTGTAGACCGAGAACGGACGGGGGATCGCGGGCGAGAGCGCGTCGGCGCGCCGCAGCATGAAGAAGCGCGCCGCGCGAAGGGGTGGGAACGAGAGCTCCGGCCGGATTCGGAGCAGCACACCGTCGTCGCCGGACGCACGAACTGAGACGACCTCCGAGCGGAAGGAGCGCGTGTCATCGGGGGGAGCTGGCATGCGAATTGCGATCTTAGCGGCGTGGCTCACGGGCTCATAGTCGGCACCGCTCGAACTCGGTACCCTCGGCGCATGCGCACGCTCTCAATCCTGCTCTCCATCGCCTGCCTTGCCTGCGGGAACGCGCGGGACTCGGGAGACGTCGAAGCAACCTCACTACTCGGTGAAGTGCTCACGCGTCCCGTGTTCGCCGCGGAGCGCGCGGCCGAGCTCGAAGCGAACCTCGCGGCGGCTCGCGCAGCCCATGCAGCCGAGCCCGGCTCGGAGGAAGCGGCCATCTGGGTGGGCCGGCGGCTCGCCTACCTCGGGCGCTATCGGGACGCCATCGCCTGGTACACGGCGCGCCTCGCTCAGCACCCCGAGAGCTTCAGGCTCCGGCGCCACCGCGGGCACCGGTACATCTCGATCCGTGACCTGGACGCCGCGATCGCGGACCTCGCGCTCGCTGCCGACCTTGCCGAGGATGTACCCGACGAGGTCGAGGCCGACGGCGCGCCCAACGCGCAGAACATCCCGATCGGCACGACCCACTCGAACATCTACTACCACCTCGGGCTCGCGCACTACCTCGCGGGCGACTACGAGGGCGCGCTCGCCGCGTACGAACGCGGCGCGGAGTTCAGCCGGGGGAACGACGACAAGCTCTGCTCCTCCTCGCATTGGCTGTACCTGACGTTGAGACGGCTCGAACGCGACGCGGAAGCGCAGGCGGTGCTCGCGCCCATTCACGCCGACATGGATGTGATCGAGAACTTCGCCTACCACCGCGCGCTCCTGTTCTACAAGGGCGAGCTGACCGCCGAGCAGGCGCTCGGTTCGGAGGCAGAGGGTGGCATGGCCCTCGCCTCCGCCGGCTACGGCGTCGCGACCTGGTATCTCGTCGAAGGCGACGGTGAGGGCGCCCGCGAGCTGTACGAACGCATCGTCGCCGAGTGCAACTGGGCGGCCTTCGGGCGGATCGCCGCCGAAGCGGAGCTCGCGCGGTTGTGACCGGAGGCGGCGATCATTGGCTCCTCCCGGACGAGCCGTTCGAATCCTGGGCGGCCTACCTCGCGCACCACGGGTCGAGCGCGGCGCTGGACTCGCGTGCGACGAGCCCGGCCACGATCATCGAGGAATTGGAGCGTTCGGGTCTGCGCGGCCGGGGCGGCGCTGGCTTTCCCACCGGGCTGAAGTGGCGCACGATCGCGAACCACGCCTGTCCCGTGCGCTACGTCGTCTGCAACGCAGCGGAGGGCGAGCCGGGCACGTTCAAGGACCGGTTCCTCCTGCGCCGGAATCCCTACGCATGCCTCGAGGGCATCGCGATCGCGGCGCGCGTCGTCGGGGCGAAGAAGGCGTTCATCGGCGTCAAGGAGTCGTTCAAGCCCGAGCTCGAGCGGTTGCGCGCCGCGATCCTGGAGATGGTCGCGGCCGGCGTCTTCGAGGACATCGAGCTCGAGCTCGTCGAGGGCCCGGGCGAGTACCTCTTCGGCGAGGAGAAGGCCCTCTTGCGCTTCATCGAGGACGGGCTGCCGCTGCCCCGCGAAGCCGAAGCTCCGCCTTATGAATTGGGGCTGTTCGGCGACCAGCGCTCGCCCAACCCCGCGCTCGTGAACAACGTCGAGACGTTCGCGCACGTCGCGAGCATCGTCCGCGCCGGGGGCGACAGCTTCCGCGCACTCGGGACGCACGACACCCCGGGCACCGTGATCTGCACGATCAGCGGCGACGTCGCGCGGCCCGGCGTCTTCGAGGTGGAGGCCGGCGTGCCCCTGTCGCTCCTCATCGACGAGCAGGCTGGAGGCGTGCGGGGCGCGCCCGTGAAGGCCGTGCTCGCGGGGATCTCCACGCGCCCGATCCCGGCGGACAAGCTCCACACGCCGGTGGACTTCGGCTCCCTCGCGCTCATCGGTTCCGGGCTCGGGTCGGCGGGCTTCATCGTGCTCGACGAGTCGCGGTCCATGCCGCGCGTCGCGCAGACGATCGCCCGGTTCCTCTACGTCGAGTCCTGCAACCAGTGCACGGCCTGCAAGCACGGGCTGGGCGCCGCCTCCAAGGCGATCGACGGGATGCTCGCCGCGGGCGACCGACATCCCGACGACCTGGAGCGCGTCGTGTTCGGCGCCCGCTCGGCGCCGCAGGGCAACCGCTGCTACCTCCCCGTGCAGGGCTCGATCCTCCTCCCGGCCCTCCTGGCCCGTTTCCGGTCCGAGTTCGAGCCGCTCCTCCGCGCCCCCGCCGCGGACCCCGAGCGCTTCCCCCTGCCGCTCCTCGCCGACTTCGACGAGGAGCGCCGCGTGTTCACCTACGACGACACGACGGCCAGGAAGCGGCCCGACTGGACCTACGAGCCGCCGCTCGAGCTCGTCCCGTCCATCCCCCACTCGGAGCCCGAGGGTTCCGTGGGTGTCCGGCTCGACCCGGACGTCGCCAGCGCCCTGCGCGAGCGCGGGTCGGCGACGGGGCGGCAGCTCGACGCGATCGCGAACGAGATCCTGCGCGAGCACCTGTCCTCGGGCAAGGGACGCTGACGAACGGCGGACCGATCGGTATCCTGGCGCGCTTTCGCGCGGCGAACTGAATCGTGTCCCTACTCGTACTCCAAGACATCAAGAAGCACTTCGGCGACCAGGAAGTGCTGCGCGGCGCCTCCCTGCGCATCGACCCCGGCCAGAAGATCGGGATCGTCGGGCGCAACGGCGGCGGCAAGACGACGCTCCTGCGCATGATCGCGGGCAAGGAGCACCCCGACTGGGGCAAGGTGACCCTGCGGAAGGGCGCCCGGCTCGGCAGCGTTTCGCAACGGCCACACTTCGACCCCGGCGTGACGGTACGCCACTACGCGGAGACGGGTCTCGCGGAGTCGAAGCGCGCGCTCGCCGAGCTCGAGCGGGTGAACGAGCGTCTGGGCTCGGTCGACGGTGAGGAGCTCGAGCGCCTCCTGAAGGAGCACGACCGACTGACCGAGCACGTCGAGCATCTCGGCGGCTGGGATACCGAACGGCGCGTCGCGGCGATCCTCTCGGGCATCGGGCTCGCCGAGGACCTGTGGGATCGCGAAGCGGACACCCTGTCCGGGGGCGAGAAGAGCCGCACCGCCCTCGCCCGCGAGCTCGTGGCCGGCCACGACCTGCTCCTCCTCGACGAGCCGACCAACCACCTCGACCTGCCCGGCATCGAATGGATCGAGAACTACATCGCCGAGCTCGACGGCGCGATCATCATCGTGAGCCACGACCGCCGGCTGCTCGAGAACGCGGTCGACGTCATCGTCGAGCTGGAGTTCGGCCGGCTCGTGCGCTACGGGGGCAACTACTCGCGCTACATCCTGCAGAAGGAGGAGCGCTACGCCTCCGACTCGCGCGCGTACGAGCAGCAGCAGGAGCTCATCAAGCGCGAGGATCTGTTCATCAAGAAGCACATGGGCAGCCAGCGCACGGCCGAGGCGAAGGGGCGCATGAAGAAGCTCGCCCACATCGTCCGGCTCGAGCGCCCCCACCACGACGTGCGCCGGCCCGTCATCCGCCCGCCGCAGGCCGCGCGCGGCGGAGAGCTCGTGCTCACGACCGAGAACCTCGCCGGCGGCTATGACGGCAAGGACCTGTTTCAGGGTCAGAACCTGCGCATCGGCCGCGGCCAGCGCATCGGGATCGTCGGCCCGAACGGGTCGGGCAAGAGCACCCTGCTCAAGATCCTCGCGGGCCGGATGCAGCCGACCGCCGGCACGGTGGAGCGCGGCCACGGCGCAATTTGCTCGTACTACGACCAGGACACCTCGCACCTGCGCGACGACTTCGACGTCCTGTCGGAGCTGCGGCGCGACTGGCCGCAGATGACCGACCAGGAGGGCCGCAACCACCTGGCGCGGTTCCTGTTCCGCGGGAGCGACGTCGAGAAGCTGGTCGGCACCCTGTCCGGCGGCGAACGCGCGCGCGTGTCGCTCGCCAAGCTCGTGCTCACCCAGCCGACCTGGTTCGCGCTCGACGAACCGACGAACCACCTCGACCTCGCGAGCCGCACGGCGCTCGAGGAGATGCTCGGGGACTTTCAGGGCGCGATGCTGTGCATCAGCCACGACCGCGAGTTTCTCGACGGCCTATGTCGCCACATCTTCGAAGTCTCGGACGGCGAGATCCGCGAGTACGAGGGCAACTACTCCGCGTGGCGCCGCGCGAAGGAAGCGGAGGCCGCGCAGGCCATGGAGGACCGCGCGCGCGCCGCCGCCGCGAAGAAGAAGGCCGCGCAAGTGACCGCCGCCCGCGCGCAGCAGCCGGCGAAGAAGAAGGCGAAGCAGGGCGGAGGCAAGACAAAGAGCGGCGGCAAGAAGCCGAAGCCGGCCGGCACCCGCAACCCGTACATGTTCGCGAAGCTCGAGAAGCGCATCATCGCGCTCGAGGCGCGCGTGGAGAAGCTCCACACCGAATGCACCAAGGAGGAGGTGTACCGCGACCCCGAGCGTCTGCGCGATACCCAGATCGAGCTGTCCGAGGTCGAGCACGAGCTCGCGCTCGC
>SMVB01443438.1_pt1 | contig 10133 bp, 5 predicted proteins | sample 2456461 | NCBI WGS metagenome assembly SMVB01 (sample SAMN11095934, study PRJNA526329) | marine sediment metagenome | biome: Marine sediment; feature: Surficial sediment; material: Deep marine sediment; isolation source: Hadal surficial sediment | place: Pacific Ocean | collected 2014-05 | depth 0-1...
GACAATTTCAGCGGAAACCCTGTCTGCTGACAGGCAGGCTCGACGCTAAGCATCGAGGAATTCTTTTCGATTAATCCACCAAATCTTACTTCAAGCCTTTGAAACGATTAAAATTTTTAGCCACGCAGTCTCGGGGAAAGCAAAATGTTCTAACCAATCCGTATGAAGATTAGAGTGCATCTTTAGAACTCATTTTAAAGAACGATTCACTGTGTAATAAAAATGTATGTGTAAAATAGGGACTATTTATTTGACCAAACTTTTGTTAATCCTCTTCACCAAAGAAGGCCCCTCATAAATAAATCCTGAAAATAATTGAATTAAATCCGCTCCGGCATCTAATTTTTCCTGGGCATCTTTTGCAGAATAAATGCCCCCTACACCAATTATTGGAAAAGCTTTATTGGATTTTTCAGCCAAAAATTTAATGACTTCTGTTGAACGTTGTGTTACCGGTTTTCCACTCAATCCTCCCGTTTCTGTTTTATTTTCTGACTTTAAATTTTCTCTTGAAATAGTTGTATTGGTTGCAACAATTCCTGCTATTTTAGTAGTTTTTACAATATCAATAATATCTAATAATTGATCATCTGTTAAATCCGGAGCAATTTTTAATAATATGGGTTTGGATTTAGCCTTGGCACTATTTTCTTGCTGTAAAATATTTAGCAAGTTGGTCAGAGGTTCTTTGTCTTGAAGAGCCCTTAAATTGGGGGTATTCGGAGAACTCACATTGACAACAAAATAATCCACCCATTCAAACAGTTCATTGAAACAAATTAAATAGTCATCAACTGCATTTTCGTTTGGTGTTGCTTTGTTCTTTCCAATATTTCCTCCAATAATTATATTCGAATTGCGCTTTTTCAATCGCTCAACAATGGCCTGAACACCATCATTATTAAAGCCCATTCGATTAATAATAGCTTTATCTTCAACCAATCTGAATAATCTTTTTTTAGGATTTCCTATTTGAGCCTTCGGAGTTACTGTTCCAATTTCAACAAAACCAAAGCCAAAATTTGAAAGCTCATCAAATAATATAGCGTTTTTATCAAAACCTGCTGCTAAGCCAATGGGGTTTTTAAAAGTTAACCCGAACAATGTACGTTCTAAACTTTTGTTATTTACTTCAAAAATTTTCTTGATGATTTTACCCTTAAAAGGAATTTTAAAAACAAATTTTAACAATGAAAAAGTGAAATGGTGTACTTTTTCAGGATCAAATAAAAATAAAATTGGACGTATTAGAATCTTATACATTTATTATTGGCTGGTTGTTACGGGTTCTAAAAATTCAAAATCTCTAATTTTTTGCTTTTTAATTTTTTTTACAAAGCTCCCAAAGATTTAGTGTCATATTCTTTCCTGCAGAAAACGTAGATATATTACTATCATACCATTCTACCTTTACTTTAATCTACCTTAATTCTGCATCAAATTGATTCTTATAAGTCTGTTGTAACTTATTCATTATCTTATCAATTTGTTTATCATTAAGGGTTTTATTCTCGTCTTGTAAAACAAAACTTAAAGCATACGATTTTTTACCTTTTGGTAAATTATTACCTGTATAAACATCAAACAAATCAACTTCTTTCAATAATTTTCTTTCACTTTGAAATGCGGCATTGTATAAATCAACAAACTTTACCTTTTCATCAATTAATAGGGCCAGATCACGTTTAACCTCCGGATATTTTGGCAATGGTTTTATCTTAACATCTTTCCTACCTATACACTTAAATACATTATCCCATTGAAAATCAACAAATAACACTTCTTGTTTGATGCCAAAATCTTTTATAATATTTTCCTTGACAATACCTATTTCTGCCAATTTTATTTTCCCCAATTGAATTGCAACAGCTTCTGTAAAAACATCGTTTTCAGTAGTAGAGATTCTTACATTGTTAATTCCTAATCTCAACAAAAGTGATGTAACAATTCCTTTTAAATAATAGAAATCTGAAGCTTGACTTGAAACATTCCAACTATTTTTTTGCAAGTTGCCAGAAACGATGAGTGATAAGTGTTTTAGTTCTTTATAACCGCTTTCAAATTTATGATAGGTTTTTCCAAATTCAAAAAACTTTATGTTGTTATTTTTTCTGTTAATATTATATGATACAGATTCCAAACCGCCAAACAGCATGGATTGCCTCATCACAGACAAATCGCTGCTCAAAGCATTTAACATGCTTACATTTTGATCTTCATTTAATATTTTAGATTTTTTTACATAATCCGGTTTCGTCAACGAATTAGACATGGCTTCATAAAAACCTTGAGACACTAAAAAATTTGCGGCAATATTTTCAATTTTATCCGGGCTTATTTTATCAGAACTCGAAATTGAAGTATTAAATTTTTGAGGAATTTCAATATTATTATATCCATAAACTCTTAAAATTTCTTCTACAATATCTGCTTCCCTGGTAACATCAACTCGATAAGACGGAATGGTTAATCCCAAACCTGATTCTGTTTGATTATTAATTTTAATTTCTAAGGAGACTAAAATATTTTTAATCGTTTCAGTTGGTATCTCCTCCCCTATCAATTTATGAACTCTATCATAGGACAAATGAACCTGAAAATCTTCAATTTTATTTGGATAAATATCAATAATCTCAGATACTATTTTTCCTCCCGCAATTTCACTGATCAAAATAGCTGCTCGTTTTAATGCAAAAACAACGGTTTCAGGATCAATTCCCCGTTCAAATCTAAAGGATGCATCTGTATTTAAAGCATGACGTTTGGCTGTTTTACGAATAGATACCGGATTAAAATATGCACTTTCTAAAAATATAGTTTTCGTATTTTTACTAACCCCGGAATATTCACCTCCAAAAACTCCGGCAATACATAAAGGATTATCATTTGAATCACAAATCATAATATCATCTTCATGCAATTCTCTTACTTTGCCGTCCAAACTTGTAAACTTTGTGCCACCTGGTAAATTTTTAACAACAATTTTATCTCCTTCTATTTTATCCGCATCGAAAGCATGCAAAGGCTGGCCCAAACCGTGCAAAATATAACTTGTGATATCAACAATATTATTGACAGGATTTAAACCAATAGATTTTAATTTTTCCAATAACCACTTTGGTGAATCTGCAACGTTAATATCGGTAATAGTAATTCCAGCATATCGAGGCACCAATTTATTATTATCAACTTCAGCATCAATTTTAAAAGTACGTTCATCAATATGAAAATTGCTTACCGGAGGGGTAACAAATTCTTTTTTAATTTCTTTCATTTGGAGAAGGGCAGCATTTAAGTCACGTGCTACACCTAGATGGCTCATTGCATCTGCTCTATTTGGTGTCAAACCTATTTCAAAAATATAGTCCGTCTTAATATCAAAAATTTCCGCTGCAGGTGTTCCAACTTTTATATCATTATCCAATACCATGATACCGTCATGTCCTTTTCCTAAACCCAATTCATCTTCAGCACATATCATTCCATAACTTAGTTCACCTCTTATCTTACCCTCCTTTATAGTAAAACTTTCGTCATTTTCAGTATATAAAACGGCACCAATTGTTGCCACAGGAACCTTTTGACCCTTGGTTACATTCGGTGCACCACAAACTATTTGAACCAGTTGTCCATTACCCAAATCAACTTTGGTAAGCTTTAATCTATCTGCATTTGGATGTTGTTCACAGGATAAAACTTCTCCAATAACAATACCTTTTAAACTTCCCTTAATTGTTTCAAAAATTTCAATTCCCTCTACTTCCAAGCCTAAATCAGTTAAAATTTCTCCTACTCTTTCTACTTCTAAATCAACATTTAAAAATTCTTTCAACCAACTGTATGAAATTTTCATTTATTCTATTTTTTTATTAAAGAAAAATATTCATGTTTTATTCATTATTTTCCTTTTTTATAAGCTGCAAAGATATGCAATTGTATGTTGTAGATACAAAAACGATTCGAAGAAATTTTTAAGAAAATCATTTTTAAAATTTCATAAAATTCGCTACTTTGCAGGAATAATACATTTTGAGATGCCAAAAGAAATTAAACGCTTATTCGACTTTGCTTACTATCAGCTTGAAAATCATAATTTAGAAAAATCCTTAGTTTCGAAAATCGACGGGGAATGGGTTTCTATTTCAACCGAAGAATTTGTTGAAAAGGCAAATGCCATAAGTAGAGGCCTATTGCGTTTAGGAGTTAAACCTAACGATAAAATAGCAGTTATCTCATCTTCGAATAGAACAGAATGGAATATTTTAGATATTGGCGTTTTACAAATTGGCGCTCAGAATATTCCCGTTTACCCAACAAGCTCTAAAGAAAATTACGAATATATATTTAATCATGCCGAAGTTACTTTATGTTTTTTATCTGATGCAGAGAATTTTAAAAAAGCTAATGCCATTAAAAACAAGGTTCCTACATTACAAAATATTTATTCATTTGATCTTATAGATGATTGTAGTAATTGGGATGAAGTTTTAAAACTTGGATTGGATACAGGCAATCAGCCTGAAGTTGAAAAACTGAAAGAAAGTATAAAATCTACTGATTTGGCCACTATTATTTACACTTCAGGAACAACAGGTGTCCCTAAAGGAGTCATGTTATCGCATCAAAACATTGTTTCAAATGTTCTTGAAAGTATGGAACGATTACCTATTGCTATGGGAAGAACAAAGGTATTGAGCTTTTTACCGGTATGCCATATCTTTGAACGTATGCTTCACTATTTGTACATCTATAGTGGTATAACCATTTATTTTGCCGAGTCTATTGAAAAAATTTCTGTCAATATAAAAGAGGTAAATCCTAATTTCATGAGCGTTGTACCTCGCCTACTCGAAAAAATTTATGACAGTATTATTGCAAAAGGATCTGAATTGAAGGGAATAAAAAAACTATTGTTCTTTTGGGCCGTGGAATTGGGTTTGAAATATGAACCTTATGGAGCCAATGGCTGGTGGTATGAAAAAAAATTAGCGATAGCCAATAAATTAATATTCAGTAAATGGCGCGAAGCACTTGGTGGCCAATTGCATACGATGGTTTGTGGAAGTGCTGCACTACAACCAAGATTAACAAGAATTTTTGCCGCTGCCGGCATGCACGTTATGGAAGGATATGGACTTACAGAAACATCGCCCGTTGTTACTGTAAACATGTATAAAGATAAATTTTTCAAGGTAGGTGCTGTTGGTAAGGTAATCGCTAATGTTGAAGTCAAAATTGCTGATGATGGTGAAATATTGGTCAAAGGACCCAATGTGATGCTAGGTTATTATAAGGAACCCGAAATGACGGCTGAAATTATGACTGGAGATTATTTTCATACCGGGGATAAAGGTGAAATTGACTCAGAGGGATTTTTATCTATTACAGGAAGAAAAAAAGAAATTTTCAAAACTTCAGGTGGCAAATATATTTCACCCGTATTACTTGAAAATGAAATGAAAGAATCACGCTTTATAGAGCAAATAATGGTGATTGGTGAGGGGCAAAAAATGGCTGCTGCTATTGTGCAACCCCATTTTGAATTTATTAGAAACTGGGCAAAAATTCACAAAATTGATATAGGAGAAACGTTAGATGATTTGGTAAACTGTGAAGAAGTTAAGCAACGGATATTTGAAGAAATTGAAGAAGGAAATAAAAATTTTGGTAAATGGGAAACCATAAAACGTATTGAACTCACCTCCGAACAATGGTCGGTCGAAAATGATTTGCTTACTCCAACATTCAAACCTAAAAGAAATGTTATTATCAAAAAATATAAACATTTATATGATAGGATTTACGATCAAAATTGATTGAACGATTGTTGATAATAATTGATTTATTTATTCTGCAAATACCTTAATATTTTTTAATTTCGTTAATATAAACTTGTAAAATAATCCATGGAACATTTTATAGTATCAGCTCGTAAATACCGACCAAAAATATTTGCAGATGTTGTTGGCCAACAGGTAATTACCAACACTTTGGAGAATGCTATAAAAAATAATCATTTGGCTCAAGCCCTTCTTTTTACAGGGCCTCGAGGTGTAGGAAAAACTACTTGTGCCAGGATTTTATCCAAAATGATCAATCAGGATAGTGCAGAAACACCCATGAAAGATGAAGATTTTGCATTTAATATATTTGAATTGGATGCTGCTTCAAATAACTCAGTTGATGATATTAGAACTTTGATTGATCAGGTAAGAATACCGCCGCAAACTGGAAAATACAAGGTTTATATTATTGATGAGGTTCATATGTTATCACAATCGGCGTTTAATGCTTTTTTAAAAACGTTGGAGGAACCACCTGCCCACGCTATTTTTATTTTGGCAACTACAGAAAAACACAAAATCATACCTACCATATTATCTAGATGTCAAATATTTGATTTTAAGCGTATTGGACTAATTGATATTAAAAATTACTTGCACAAAATAGCCAAAGATGAACATGTTATTGCCGATGATGATGCACTACATATAATCGCTCAAAAGGCAGATGGTGCTTTACGCGATGCTCTTTCAATATTTGACAGGGTAGTGAGTTTTTCAGGAACCAATTTAACCCGACAAGCGGTGACCGAGAATTTAAATGTATTGGATTATGATGTTTATTTTAAAATCACCGATTTACTTTTAGAAAATAATATTCCGCAATTATTACTGGAATATAATGATGTTTTGGATCAAGGTTTTGACGGGCATCATTTTATTAGTGGATTGGCTTCCCATTTTAGAGATTTATTGGTTGCCAAAGATCCGGCAACGGTTAGATTATTGGAAGTAGGTGATGCGGCTAAAAAATTATATTTACAACAAGCAGAAAAATCTAATATTGGTTTTTTATTCCAAGCCATTGATTTCGCAAATGATTGTGATTTAAAATACAAAACAAGTAAAAATCAACGTTTGCTTGTAGAAATTGCACTTATGAAATTAGCATCCATCACTTTTGATGGTCAAAAAAAAAAACCTGATCGCTATATAATTCCTGCATCTCATTTTATTGCTCATACAATTGAAGAAAAATTAGATGTGCCTGAAAAAATAATTCAAAAATCTATAGAAACGGCTACCGATGTTTCCATGGTAGCGGAAAAAAGCAGTCAATACATCATAAAAGACGGGGTTAAGATTGAAGATGAATCAACTAAAACTGTCAAACCCAAAGAATTGCTTCTTAAAAACACAAAACGTAGAAATTCTGCCCTATCCTTATCCAGTATCAAAAGAAATAAGATTGAAGAGGATAAAATAAAAAGTAAACAAAAAATATTTGAAGACACAGAAGAACTACCAAAAGATCCTTTTAGTGAAGAAAAATTTTTAGAAGTTTGGTATGCATATATTGAAACACTTCACAAAAATGGAGAAAAAATATTTGCTTCGATTTTGAAGGCAGATACTCCAAAAGTGGAAAATACTTTGGTTTTAGTAACATATCCCAATCAAATGATGAAAGCTGAATTGATTAAAGTAAAATCTAAAGCATTAAAACATCTTCGCAAAGAGTTGAATAATTATTCGATTGACTTTAAAATAAGTGTAGACGAAGAAAATGTAAAAAAATTCGCTTATACTGCTCAAGAAAAATATGATTTGTTAAAAAGTAAAAACAAGGCAATCGTTAAACTTAGAAAAACCTTTAATTTAGAACTTTAAATTTTGCCATTCAAATTCATTTGTTATTTTAGCTAAAATAAACAATGTTAATTTGGATTTAAAATTATTTCTCATATACATCATTGGATTTTTGTTTGTTGCGATTGCAGCCAATCAAATTGCAAAATTATTCCAAAAAATAAAATTCCCACTTATTACCGGGTTTATTATCACGGGTATTATTGCAGGTTCTTCATTTCTAAATTTTATTACGCCAGCTGCAGTTAAAAATTTAAATTTTCTGAATGAAATTGCTTTGGCAATAATAGCTTTTTCAGCAGGTGCTGAATTGTATTTGGACGATTTACGCAGTAGATTAAAAAGTATCAAGTGGATGGCAATCGGGCAATTGGTCATCACCTTCGTTTTAACAAGTGTCGCTGTTTTTTTCCTGGCAAATGAAATTCCATTTATGGAAAGTATGAATATTTCTTCTAAAATAGCAGTTTCCATATTATTCGGAACTATTTTTGTAGCTAGGTCGCCATCTTCTGCGATTGCTGTTATCAATGAAATGCGTGCTAACGGACCATTTACCAAAATGGTGATGGGTGTTACCGTATTAACAGATGTGTTGGTAATTATTCTATTTGCCATTTGTCTTTCAGTATCCAAAGCTTTGATCAATGGTGAAGAACTGGGGTTTATATTTATGTTGATATTAATTATTGAATTAATTGTTTCTTTTTCTCTAGGCTATTTAGTAGGCAAAATATTAGAAATTCCATTCTTAATCAAGGTAAATAGTAAAATAAAAGGAGTATTAATTATATTAATAGGCTATTCCATATACCTACTTTCTAGCTTTATAAAAGTTAATTCCGAAAACTGGTCGCAACACGAAATTATTCTGGAGCCTCTTTTAATTGCAATAATTGGAGGTTTTGTTTTAACCAATTACAGCAAACATCGGATAGAATTTAAAGATATTTTGGAAGAGATAAGTCCGACTATCTATATTATTTTCTTCACACTTATCGGAGCCTCATTGTCTTTCCAAACATTAATGAGCGTGTTTGGTATTGCGGTAGGCTTATTTTTCTTGAGATTATTTACCTTGTTTTTAGGTGGTGTTTTTGGCGTTACAGTAGTAAAGGATCCGAAAAAATACAAATTTATTGCATGGATGCCATTCTTAACCCAAGCTGGAGTAGCTTTAGGTTTGGCAACCATTGTTGCTGAAGAATTTCCTGTATGGGGTTATCAGTTTGAAACAGTTGTCATTGCCATAATCATAATCAATCAATTGGTGGGACCGCCTTTATTCAAATGGTCTCTTAATTATGTAAAGGAAAGCCATTTACGCTCGAAAATGCCCCGATTACAAAGCACAAGAGATGTTTTAATTTTTGGTATTGAAAGTCAATCTTATGCGCTGGCAAATCAATTAAAAAAACACAACTGGAATTCTAGATTGGTTTCACTTGACGATTATGAAACGAAAGGAACCAATGATTTTGAGATCATCAATGATTTTATTCCTACGGTCAAAAATTTTAAAGACCTGGAATTAGATAAAACGGAAGTGGTTGTATTGATGCTTTCTGATAATAAGAATTATAAAATTGCGGAAACGATTTATGAAAATTTCAGCACAAAAGATATTATTGTACGATTGAATAAGCGTGAAAATTTTGAAAAATTTCACAAATTAGGTGCTTTAATCATTGAGCCTGCAACAGCAATGGTGAGTTTATTAGATCATTTTGTACGATCGCCAAATGCAGCATCCTTGTTATTAGGTATGGATGAAGGGCAAGATACAATGGATATAGAAATCAAAAACAAAGATATTCACGGACTTAGAATTAGAGAGTTGCGCTTACCTACTGATATTATTATTTTATCTATTAAACGCAAAGGACAGCTGTTGATTACTCATGGTTATACCCGTTTAAGACTTGGAGATGAAATTACCCTGGTAGGGAGCTCTCAAAGTTTGGAAGACATCAAGTTTAAGTTTGACACATAGAAATGAGTGATTGGTGAAAAAAATTAATGATATTGTAATTTATTGAATTCATTTGATAATTTGATATGGTGATTTTCTTTGTGCATTCTTTGCGAATCCATGACCACCTGCTTTTAGGTATATGTGATAAAATATTAACAAATGTATAAATACAACTTTGAACGCATCATTTTTATCTTTTTCAATTTGTGATATGTAAATTGAATTTCCCTGATTAGTGGTGACTGGTTTTTGCTGATTTTTTCTCGCAGATCGGTTTGGCTAAGAAATCGTAGGGGAGTTTGAAGTTCCAACCTTTCAGTTTAGCGGTTTTCAATCGAAGCTCAAAACTATCAATTTACTACCAAAACCCCTATGTTTTTTAGCCATTGTTAGCAAATCGTTATGTTGTTATTTATCTATTTCTTCTCTACACGAATCGTCTGTCAAATTGTAGTCTTTGAGTAGATACAACTTTAATTCTAGCTGAGTCGGGATGTCGAGGATTA
>SMVB01212336.1_pt1 | contig 10129 bp, 11 predicted proteins | sample 2456461 | NCBI WGS metagenome assembly SMVB01 (sample SAMN11095934, study PRJNA526329) | marine sediment metagenome | biome: Marine sediment; feature: Surficial sediment; material: Deep marine sediment; isolation source: Hadal surficial sediment | place: Pacific Ocean | collected 2014-05 | depth...
ATTTTACCCCGAAAATCACTTTCAAATAATTTGATTATGAGAAACCTACTATTTTTTACAGCATTTTTATTAATGTCTTCTATTGCGTATTCGCAATTGTATGTTACGCCTAATACTTCAACATCGACAGATTCTTACATTTATGTAAAAGATGGAGTGTTGTTTGTGGAAGGAGAGATTAATCTTGTAGCTAACACTTTTGAACCAACTACAGAGGCTAGTATTTATCTACGCGAGCAAGCACAATTAATACAAGGCACTACTGCATCTGCAAATAGAGGAACAGGATTTATATCTGTAATTCAAAATACTCCTGATGATGACTCCTGGGATTATTCATTCTGGGGTTCTCCTGTTGGAAACTATATTACAGGTAGTGGAAATGAAAACTTCGGTATATTAAGGATCCATGATTCATTATCGCTGACTAATTCTGCTGTTACTTTAACAACAGCTAGTCATTTTGGATTAGAATCACCATTAACCATTTCGAGAAGATGGTTGTATCGTTATCCGGCTGGGGGTCCTTGGACCGCTATTGGTACTGGTAATAATGTAAGTCCTGGTTATGGTTTTATCATGAAGGGAGTAGGTGGCACCAACCATAATCAAAAATACGATTTTAGAGGCCGTGCCAACAACGGTACAATGTCTGTAACAATAACAAATGCTGAAAGTACACTTTCTGGTAATCCTTATCCATCAGCTCTCGATCTTAACAGAATGTTTTGGGATACTGATGAGAATAGTGTAGATGGAGAAGAAAATCCAGGGAATGAGGAGATAGATTCATTTAGGTATTGGGATGAAGATAGAGGTATTGATTCTCACTTTTTTATAGATAACAAAGGAGGATATGGTACTTGGGTTCCTGGACCTTCCAACCCTAATGGAACAACTGATGGAATTTATACAGTAGCTCCTTTTTTAGATTATGATAACGCAGGAAATCAATCTGGAGGTGGTGTCGATTCTGGATTAATGTATAAACGAAGATTTGCTCCTATCGGACAAGGTTTTATGATATATGGAGCTTCTACAGGAACTATTAATATTCAAAATAAATATAGAAGATATATCGTTGAAGGTGCCGCAAATAACTCTGAATATAGAGGCCCTACAGGTGGTAATTCTACTACAAGTTCATCGGGCAGCATTACAGATCCCGTTGTATTAACCCCTATGATTCGTATTTATACAACTTTTGGTGATAGTCATTTTAGAGATCTGGTATTGGCTTTTTCGCCAGAATCAACTGATGGTTACGACAGAGGCTTGGATGCAATACATCCAATGGACGCAACTTCCGAAGCTTATTTCCCAATTGGACCTGATAATGATAGATTGCCTTATGTTATTCAAACTGTACCTTTTGAAATTGGAAAAAAAATACCCCTTGCTTTTATACTGGATCAACAATTTAGATTTAAAGTAAAAGCAGTTGAAGAAGTAAATATTAGTAACGGTGCTTATTTATTTGATCGTGATGAAAATACCTATCAAAAAATTACGGGTGGAGAAGAGGCTCAACTATTATTGCCTGCAGGAGAATATGATAATAGATTTTTTATAGTATTTAGAGGACCAAGTGATGTAATAACACCAAATATAGTGGGGACTACTGCTTTAGAAAATATTGTTAGAAGTTCTTTTGGTTTTTTCCAAAACAATCCAGTAAAACAACTTGAGGTTTCTAACCCAGAAGGCTACGATATTATGACTGCTCATATATTTGATATGACTGGTAAATTAGTTGTGAATAAATCAAATATTGGAACTAGTAGGAATTTTACATTCTCTACTGCCAATCTTAGTGACGGAGTTTATTTAGTGAAACTCATCACTCTCGAAAATATTGATGTAAACTATAAAATAGTTATTCATAACAAATAATCCTTTTATGTTATTAAAAGGATCTGAAGATTATTTAATACCGTGTGTGTATAAAAAAATCTTTGGTGTAGAATGTTTAGGCTGTGGTATTCAACGTGCTGCAGCCTTACTTTTTAAAGGCGATTTTATAGAAGCTTTTAAATTATATCCTGCTATTTATACTTTGTTTATTCTAGTAGGATTTATTATTTTCAATTTATTTGTAAGATTTAATTATGATACTAAAATTAAAATAGTACTCATAATTTTGAACATTTTAATTATTGTTATAAGTTATGCTATAAAAATGGCAAAAGATCTTTAAAAGCCATAAAGCAATTTATAATCGCTTTTTTTATTTACAAGCATTTACAATGTCGAATTTTCAAATTCCTTTAGGGTATTTGTTATTATTGAAATACATTCAAATAATTGCTCTTCGTTTATGACTAATGGTGGTGCAAAACGTATAATATTACCATGTGTTGGTTTTGCTAATAATCCATTATCTATAAGTTTCAAACAAATATTCCAGGCAGTCTCACTTTCTTCAGAATCATTAATAACTATGGCATTTAATAATCCTTTACCTCGAATTTTTAAAACTAGATTACTGTTCTCAATAAAGGTGTTTATTTCCCTTCTAAATATTTCACCTAGCCTATTAGCATTATCAGAAAGGTTTTCATCCCTTACAACTTCTAAGGCAGCAATGGCTACTGCTGCAGCTATAGGGTTGCCACCAAAGGTTGAACCATGGGTTCCAGGTTGAATAACTTCCATAATATCATCGTTAGCAAATACAGCAGAAATAGGATAGGCTCCACCACTTAAGGCCTTTCCTAAAATTAAAATATCAGGTGATACTCCTTCATAATGAACTGCTAATAATTTTCCTGTACGAGCTATTCCTGTTTGAATTTCATCAGCGATGAATAATACATTATGTTTTTCACATAAAGCTTTAGCTCTTTTTAAATAACCTTCAGAAGGAACGATGACTCCTGCTTCACCTTGTATGGGCTCTACTAAAAATCCAGCTACGTTTTTATTAGATTCTAATTCACTCCTAAGAGATTCAATAGAATCGTATTCTATTTTTATGAATCCATCAGTAAAGGGACCAAAGTTCTTACGTGCTATAGGATCATCTGAAAACGAAATAATGGTTGTAGTTCTTCCATGGAAATTATTTTTACAAACTATAATATCGGCTTTATTCTCAACGATTCCCTTTTTTTCATATGCCCACCTTCTACAAAGCTTAATAGCTGTTTCAACAGCCTCTGCTCCTGAATTCATAGGTAGTAACTTGTCAAATCCAAAATACTCACAGGCAAATTTTTCATATTTCCCTAACATATCATTATAAAAAGCACGTGATGTAAGTGCAAGTATTTCTGATTGATTTTTTAAAGCTTTTACAATTTTTGGATGACAATGCCCCTGATTTACTGCAGAGTATGCCGATAGAAAATCATAATATCTTTTACCGTCAACGTCCCAAACATAAACTCCCTCTCCCCTGTTTAATACCACAGGAAGTGGATGGTAATTATGAGCACCATACTTATTTTCTAAATTGATTGCTTTTTGTGATGTAGTTTGCTCTAAAACTGCCATAACATATAAATTTAATTCGTAACATTATATTCCTTCTATCTCAAAATGAGAGGAGAGAAATCATCTCTTAACGCAAATTACTAAATAATAAGCCGGCTTAAAAAATTATTATTTAGATATTTTAGATGATAATGTTGAAACTTGTAATTCCAATCGTTTCAATTCTCTTTTTATACTATTCTTATCCATTTGCATCCAAATAAACATTTTTAACATCGAGACCGTCATTAAACAAATGAATCCTGCTGCTGTCCATTTAATAAGCTCATTGGTTACATCGGTATTAAAAAATTGTACAATACAATAAATTAGTAGTCCAGAAACAATAAGATTCACAATGTTCATTAATATTATAATCCATTTGTTTTTTCCATTGAACAAATCTCCCAGCATTTGAAATACGTTTTGTTCATCTAAATTATCATAAAATTTGCGTTCTTCTTCTGTTAATGCTTCTTTGATTAACAGGTCTATTTTTTCAAAATCTTTAGTCATAATTTCTGTTTTTTATAATTGTTTTTAATTTTTCTCTTGCATAAAATAATCTTGACTTTACTGTACCTAATGATAATCCTAATATTTCACAAATTTCTATTAAAGAATATTCTTCGGTATAAAACAATTTTAAAACAATTTGTTGTCCCTCGGGTAACATTAAAATAGCTTGTTTTAATTTTTGTACTTCATTAGTGTTAATAATAGTCTTTTTTGAATAAATTTTTCCATCTTCATAATACTCCTTTAGTTTTTCAGTCTTTCTTTTTTTTCTCCTAATCCAATCAATTGCTTTTCTATTAACAATTGCCAGGGCCCAACTTCCAAATTTGTTTGTGTCTTCTAAACTGTATAGTTTATTTATGATAGTTTTCCAACTATCCTGCGCTATATCCTTTGCAATATCTTTGTCTTTAGTATACCAATAAGCTTGTTTGCACATTATACTATGCCAACGTTTTACTAATAATGCCAGTGCTTTATTCTGTCCAGATTGGTATTCCAAAACCAACCATGAATCTAATATTCTATCTGGTTTTTTCATGATAACATCTACTGTAAAGACGTAATACTTATAAAAGGGTTCATTTTATTTAAAGATAATTTAAATATTTAATAGAGAATTTTAAAGCTATTCTTATTTTTGTTACTATGGCAAGACATAATAAAAGATTGATTTTTGAAAACATAGAAGTCATCGATGCAGGAGCAAAAGGTAAAGCTGTTGCAATTGCACCAGATGGTAGGGTTATATTTATCAGTAATGCAGTACCTGGTGATGTTGTAACAGTACATACCTTTAAAAAAAGGAAAAACTATTATGAAGGTAAAGCAATTTCTATTTTAAAGTATTCCGATAAACGTGTTGAACCCAAATGTCTGTATTTTGGAACTTGTGGCGGTTGTAAATGGCAACATATGTCATATGAACATCAACTTTATTATAAACAAAAAGAAGTAGATAACAATTTAACTCGATTGGGAAAAATTGAACTCCCAGAATCCCTTCCTATTATAGGTTCTGAAGAGCAATACTATTATCGTAACAAAATGGAGTTTTCTTTTAGTGATAACAAATGGCTAACATTTGAGCAAATTCAAAGCGATGAAATTATTAAAAACCGAAACGCACTTGGTTTTCATATTCCTGGCATGTGGGATAAAATTTTAGACATAGATGAATGCCATCTACAACGGGACCCTAGTAATGCCATTAGAAACTTTATTAAACAAAAAGCAGAAGCACTAAACCTTACATTTTACAACAACCGCAAACAGGAAGGGTTCCTTCGTACATTAATGATTCGTATTACAAGTACGGGTGATGTTATGGTCTTGCTTCAGTTTTTTTATGAAGATCAAAAAAAAATATCGCTCCTTCTTGATGCCATAGCGCATGAATTTCCAAAAATTACTTCCCTTTTATACGTTGTTAATTCTAAAGGTAATGATACTATTTATGACCAAGACGTAGTATGCTACTACGGAAAGGACCATATATTTGAAGAAATGGAAGGGCTTCGATTTAAAATAAATGCGAAATCATTTTATCAAACCAATTCTGAACAAGCTTACGAATTATATAAAGTAACCAGAGATTTTGCCGGATTAACAAGTAACGATTTGGTATACGATTTATATACAGGAACAGGAACTATTGCACAGTTTATTTCAAAATATGTCAAAAAAGTTATAGGTATTGAAGCCATTCCAGAAGCCATTGAGGCAGCAATGGAAAATACAAAATTAAACAATATAGATAACGTTGAGTTTTATACGGGTGATATGAAAAAGGTTTTAAATCAATCTTTTATCGATAAACACGGTGCCCCCAATGTGATAATTACAGACCCCCCTCGTGACGGAATGCATAAAGATGTAGTAACACAGTTATTGAATATTTCAGCTGAAAAAATTGTTTATGTAAGTTGTAACAGCGCTACTCAAGCAAGAGACTTGTCTTTATTAGATTCTCTATACAAAGTAACAAAAGTGCAGGCTGTGGATATGTTCCCACAAACACATCACATAGAAAATGTTGTACTTTTGGAAAAAAGATAATTTAATTTCAGGATAATTGTCGACTTTTTTTATGTTAAAAAAATATTTATTAATACTTCTTATCATTGTAATAGTTAACAGTTGTACCCGTGATGACATCTGTTCCGAAGGTATTGATACAACTCCCCTACTTATTATCACTTTTAAAAACATTAATTTTCCTCAACTAGATAAATCTGTTTCTAATCTCACTATTCTTACAACCGATGAAACAGTTGTGGAAGTCATTAAATCAATTACAACAGATTCGATATCTATACCTTTAAAAACCAACTTAGATAGTACAAAGTTTTATTTTATTGAAAATGATATCGAAAAAACTCCTGGAAATTCCGATACCGTAACTTTTAATTACCTGAGGGAAAATTTATATGTAAACCGTGCGTGCGCATTCAAAACAATTTACAATCAGCTTTCTGTTGAAGTTGATCCTGAAAATAACACTAACTGGATACAAAATATTGAAATATTATTAACCACTATCGAAAATGAAAACCAAGCACATATTACTATTTTTCATTAGTATATTTTTTGCTGCAACGTTTTCAATAACAGCGCAAGAGGAAAGTTTAACGACAAATGACACCGTTTTGAAAATCAATAAATACGGTTTACGTATAGGTGCAGATCTTTCTAAACCTATACGATCTTTATTAGAAAGTGACTATACAGGGTTTGAAATCATCGGAGATTTTAGAATTTCGAAAAGATTTTACATTGCTTCTGAAATAGGAAGCGAAAAAAAAGATCGTTTTGAAAGTAATTTACAATCTACAACTACCGGAAGCTATATAAAAGTTGGATTCGATTTTAATGCCTATAATAATTGGTTAGGCATGAACAATGCAATCTTTACAGGTCTTAGGTATGGTTTCTCTACTTTTAAACAAGAACTTTTAGGGTATGAAATTTATACAACTAACTCAACTTTTCCAACTACTTTTATTGAGGATTCACAAGAATTTAGTGGGCTAATTGCCCACTGGGTTGAGTTAATTGTAGGTGTGAAAACTGAAATATTCAATAATTTATACCTATCAATAAACCTTCAATTAAAAAGAAAAATTTCAGATGATAAACCCGAAAATTTTGATAATCTCTTTATCCCGGGATTTAACAGAACTTATGATTTTAGTGAGTTTGGTGTAGGTTATGGTTATACTATTTCTTATTTAATTCCTATTTATAAGAAGTAGTTCTTTGTTGCTTCTTTGCTTTTCGACTTCCCTCATACATCTCATACTTCACAAACTTACTTTCAAGTTTACCATTGTAAAGTTTAATCCTTCTGGAAGGTCGCAAACCCACATGTTTTAAAGCTTCCATATTAGAGGTAATCATCCAGGCTTGGGTTCCGGGATAGTTATGTTTTAGTGTAGTTCCAATTGAAGAATACAATACTTCAGTATCTACTTGCAATCGTTCATCATAGGGTGGATTAAAAACCAGGTACATTGGTTTTTCTGTTTCTTTTTTACTTTCAAAAAAGTTTTGCTTTCTTACTGAAATAAATTCTTGAAGATTTGCGCTCTTAATATTCTCTTTTGCTTTACTAAGAACAAACGCATCTATATCATAACCAAATATCTTAAAATTAAAATCACGTATTTTTTTTAAGGCTGAATCTTCAATTAATTTATATAAATCAAAATCAAAATCAATCCAATTTTCAAAACCAAATTCTTGTCGATTCAAATTTGGTGGAATATTGCAGGCAATCATAGCAGCTTCAATTAAAATAGTTCCCCCGCCACACATAGGGTCCAAAAAATCACATTGCCCGTTCCATTCAGAAAGCATGATCATTCCCGCTGCCAATACTTCATTGATAGGTGCTATAGTATTAGCCACTTTATACCCACGCTTGTGTAATGATTGTCCTGAACTATCCAATGAAACGGTACAAATATTCCGATCTATATGAATGTTTATTCTCAAAGTAGGATGATCTAGATCCACATTGGGACGAGTTCCTTCCTTATCCCGAAATCGATCTACTATTGCATCTTTTGTTTTTAAGGATATATATTTGGAATGGGTGAATTGTTTTGAAAAAACAGTAGCATCTACGGCAAGGCTCCCTTTTGTATTCATATATTCCTCCCAGGGAATATTGTAAACTCTTATATATAAATCATCTTCTGTAAAAACATTAAAAACTGTGATGGGTTTTAAAATTTTAATTGCAGTACGACAACATAAATTAGCCTTATACATAAATCCGGTATCTCCCATAAAAGATACATTACGAGTGCCTATTACTACTTCGGAAGCACCTAATTGTCTTAATTCTTTGGCTAATATCTCTTCAAGACCGTACAAGGTCTTTGCAACCATTTTAAAATTTTTTTCCATCTACAATTTATTCGTAATGACAAAAATACAGTATTTTAGTAGCGCAAATTCTTGTCCATGCAAAAAGATCATGAAAATTGGTACACCTCTTGGTTCGACACTCCTTATTACCATATTCTATATAAAGATCGAGATTATTCCGAAGCAGGAAAATTTATGGATATCCTAACTTCATTCCTTAAACTTCCTAAAAATTCAGAAATACTTGATTTAGCCTGCGGAAAGGGACGTCATGCCCAGTATCTTAATAAAATTGGGTATCAGGTAACCGGAGTTGATTTGTCACCAGAAAGTATTGCATATGCAAAACAATTTGAAAACTCAAGTTTACATTTTGAAGAACATGATATGCGTCTTCCCTATCCAAAAAAATTTGATGCTGTCTTTAATCTGTTTACAAGTTTTGGCTATTTTGATGAAGAAGAAGACAATCTTCGAACGATAAAATCAATTAAAACCGAATTAAAATTAAAAGGATTTGGGGTAATAGATTTTTTAAATTCAGAATATTTAAAAAACCATATTGTTCGAAACGAATCAAAAATAATTGATGGCATTACATTTCATATAGAAAGGTATATTGATAATGATTATATTATTAAAAACATTCGATTTGAGAACAATAATCAAGAACATTTTTATACCGAACGAGTGAGAGCACTTACAATCTCAGATTTTAAATCTTATTTTAAAGAGGCAACTATAAAGTTGCAACATTGTTTTGGCGATTACCAGCTAAATACTTTTAAAGAAGAAACATCGAAAAGATTAATATTAATATTTAATTGATGAAATATATATTACTCTTTCTTGCTGTTGCAGTAGGATACCTGATTGCCTTGTTAGTTAAAACAAAAAAAATAAAACTAATGCCAGTTTTTTTGGCATTCAGTGGTGCATTTCTATTATCAATCACCCTTTTTAATTTATTACCAGAAGTCTTTGAAACACCATCTAATAATATTGGTGTATATATTATGTCGGGAATTCTTTTGCAGATATTCTTGGAATTTTTCTCAAAAGGTGCTGAACATGGACATGTACATTTACCTTCACAAAAACTTGTTTTCCCCTGGTTATTATTTTTTAGTCTAAGTATTCATTCTTTATTGGAAGGGTTCCCTATATCTGAAGGAAACAATTTATTGATAGGAATTATCGTGCATAAAATTCCTATAGCAGTAATTTTATCACTTTTCTTTATAAATGCTAATTACAAAATGAGAACAACTCTCGTTTTTTTATTTTTATTCTCGATAATGACACCTTTAGGTAGCTGGATTTCTATTAATTACGAGTTTATACAAGTGTATAAAACACAATTAACGGCTGTAAGCATTGGTATTTTTCTTCATGTATCTACTACGATTTTGTTTGAGAGTTCTAAGGATCACAAATTCGACCTATCAAAAATGAGTGCTGTCGTTACTGCGATCATTCTAGCATATTTTCTTTAGTTCTTATTTGAGCAACTCTCCCAAATTCAGTTTGGGAGACCGTGCTATCCGCTATATCTTTTTATGCAATCCTTCTGGTATAAAAAGGATGTCGCTTTTATCACTGTTGCATATCATATTTTATTGCATAAAAAAAGACCTCAAGAATAATCTTGAGGTCTTAAAAGAAGGCGGTGACCTACTCTCCCACCAGTAGTAGTACCATCGGCGCAAACGGGCTTAACTTCTCTGTTCGGAAAGGTAAGAGGTGAGCCCCGTCGCTATAA
>SMVB01312852.1_pt1 | contig 10129 bp, 7 predicted proteins | sample 2456461 | NCBI WGS metagenome assembly SMVB01 (sample SAMN11095934, study PRJNA526329) | marine sediment metagenome | biome: Marine sediment; feature: Surficial sediment; material: Deep marine sediment; isolation source: Hadal surficial sediment | place: Pacific Ocean | collected 2014-05 | depth 0-1...
ATCCGTACACGCCGGACATCACGTTGACCGACGGTCAGTTCATCGACGCTCCGACTGGCCAGTAAGACTTTAACTAGCCAGTGCCCTCGGGGGCGAAGCCAGGCTCACCCGGCTTCGCCCCCTTGCCTTGTGTGCGCCCGGGTTAACGAATCGCCATGGTCCAAGTAGCCATCAGCGTTTTCGGAGCCTGGGCGCTCGGGCGTCGGTTAGCGGGATCCCGATGGCGGTTTCCCCATCCGGCGCTGCAGTTCGCCGCGGAAGCTGCGCTGGGTTTCCTGGTCGTCTCCTACGTTTGCTTCGCCCTGTCTTCGGCGGGGCTCGCCCATCCCGTCTCCTTCGCGGTTCTTTTGTTCGTTCTCGCCCTCCTCGGGGCGCTCGAGCTACGCGGTGTTTCCTGGTCGACGATCCCGTCGCGGATCAAGTCGTCTCTCCGTGAAGCGCGCCCTGGATACGCCATTCCGCTGGCCGTCGCCGGCTTGGCCTACGCGGCGTGGATTTATCTTTCGGCTCTTCTGCCGGCCACCGGCATCGACGAGCTCACCTACCACCTGGAAGTTCCCAGGAGAATCCTCGAGAACGGCGGGGCTACGGTCTTTCCCGACAACGTCCAGGCCTATTTCCCGCAGTTCGGTGAGATGTTGTTCCTCTACGGGATGGCCCACGGCGGCGAGCTGGGAGCCAAGCTGTACCACGCTCTGTTCGGCGTCCTGCTCGGCCTCGCTCTGTATGGCTTCTCGAGGCGGTACGTGTCGCGAGGGATCGCCCTTCTGGTTGCCGCGCTGTTTCTGTCCGTGCCGTCGGTGATGGTGATCTCCGCCTGGGCCTACGTGGATCTGCACTTCACCCTGTTCGGGTTTCTCGCACTCGTGGCGCTCCTGCGCTATTTCGAGGAACGGAATCTGTCGTGGGCTCTGGCCGCCGGAATCATGGCGGGGGGTGCGTGGGCCACCAAGTACACGGGCCTGCAGTTGGTGCTGCTGCTCGCCTTGATGGTCCTGATCGAGCAGTTGCGGGGCGACGACCGCCGGCTTCCCGTGGCGGCCATTGTCACTCCCGCCGTGGCCTTTTGCGTTTTCCTGCCGTATGCGCTGCGCAACTGGGTGCAGACGGGTTGGCCCCTATACCCGTTCAATATCGGTCCCTTCGCCCTCAACCCGGACATGAACTGGGACCCGGCGCGGGCCCGCCTGATGCTCGCCTGGCTCTCGGGTTTTGGCTCGTCGGTCGAACAGTCGCTCACGGATGTTCTGCTGGCCCCGGTGCTCGTTTTCGTGACCGCCGGTTTCAACGACATCGCCGCCTACGACGGCTTTGTCGGGCCTGCTTTCTTGCTGGTGCCCGTGCTCTGGATCCGCGGCAAGAAGCCCCGCGATGCCCGCCTCGTTGGGCTCTTTTGCCTGCTGTTCTTGCTCTACTGGACGGTCACGACCCGACAGGTTCGCTTCCTGATCCCCGTCTTGCCCGCCCTGTGCTTCCTGCTGGCGGTCGGGTTGTCGAACCGGCGCTCGAAATTCCTCAACGGACTCGTCGTCGTCCTGATCCTCGTCAACGTCGGGGTCGGCGTAGACCAGGTATTGAAGCTGGAGCCGTGGGGCTTTTGGGCCGGCACGGAATCCCGTGACGAATACCTGACCCGGCGCGTCAGCGGCTATCCGCTCTATCAAGACGCCAATCGACTGCTGGGGCCCGACGACCTGGTATTCCTCGTCAACATGAGGAACTTTGTGTATCTGCTGGATTGCAACTGGCGGGCGGACTTCGTGTTCCAGCACTTCACGCTGGGGGAGGCCCTGGAATCAGCGTCTTCGACCTCTGACATCGAGGAATACTTCCGTTCCAGGAAGGCCACCCATCTCATGATCGATGAAGGGCTTACCCTGACACCACAGGCGTTGGACCTTGAGCAGAGGACGATGTTGGAGGCCTTCGTGCGGGAGTATGCCTTGCTGGTGGGGAGAAATCCGCTCCAGCCCAGCCAATCCCTGTGGCGACTCCGCTAGCCAACCGTTGAGATATCCGGGCTAGCCCGGCAAGGTCTCCCTTTGCTACCGGCCCCCACCAACGGGTGATGCCCCGCCGACGACCATCAGCGAGCTACCGAAGGGCATCGGCAGCACGCCCAGAGTCGAGTGCTCGATCCGAGAGAGTGCGTACAGCGAGTTGTTGATCCAGCGCGGCGGAAGCCGTGGGACGGCGGGCCGAAGGCCGAGCAGCTTTTCCATCACACCGGCCGCCAGCTTCGCCGGGCAGGTCCAATACGAGAAATACATCGCCTGATCGATGCGCAGCTCCGCCCGCCGCGCCAGCTCCCGGAAGGCGCCCTTCGTGTATCGCCTGCGGTGGTGGTTGAGATCGTCGTGGTTGGTCCACAGCAGGTTGAAGGCGGGCACCGTAGCCAGGAAGACGCCCTCGGGTTCGAGCAAGCTCAGCGCGTGCCGCAGCGCGTGTGCGGGATCGTCCAGATGCTCCAAGACGTCGAGCATCAGGATCAGCGAGTACCGCTTACCCGGCTGGAAGCTCTCATCGAACGGGCCGACGTGGATGCGATCCCGATGGTTGCTTGCCGGGCTGAGCGCCGCCGCCGCGGGCTCGACGCCCTCGACCTCGCCGATCTCCGACAGCCGGTCGAAGAAGAGACCGTCTCCACACCCGACGTCCAGAATCAAACCCCATCCGTCGGGCGGCCGGTAGCGGGAGATGGTCTCGAGAACCACCTTCTCTCGCGCTCGCCACCACCAGTGCTTTTGATACAGCTCTCGATAGTGCTGTGCGTACGCTTCGTCCACGTTGGATCCTTGCTACGGCGCGGAGCGCGAGCCACGTCCGACGACCTTACCCACCACGTACAGAGGTCGAGCCTTCACCTCCTCATAGACCCTGCCCAGGTACTCCCCAACGATCCCCAAGAAGACGAGATTGACCCCTGAGAGGAAAATAACCGTCAGGATCACCGCCGTGAAACCGGCCGGAGATCGGTCGAGGAAAATCCTGACGTAGGCTGCGTACACCCCGAAGAGCGTCGAGAGCGCGATCGCCAGGGCGCCCAGCACGGCGGCGGCGCGCAGCGGCACGATCGAGAACGCGAAGAGCCCGTCGAGCGCCAGGCCGACCAGCTTCAGAAAGCTGTACTTGCTGCTACCGGCGAAGCGCGGCGAGCGCTCCACCGGAACTCCAATCTGCCGGAAGCCGACCCAGGTTCGGAGTCCGCGGAGGTAGCGATGGTATTCCGAAGCCCGGCGGATCTGGTCGACGACGCGGCGCGACATGAGGGAAAAATCACCGGCATCGAGGGGCAGCCGCAGGTCGGCCATACCAGCAAGGAGGCGGTAGAAGAGGAAATAGCTGAGACGCAGCCACCACGACTCCTTGCGGCCGACCCGCTGGGCGTAGACGACGTCGTAACCCTCTTTGTAGCGCTCGAGAAAGCGTGGGATGGCTTCCGGGGGGTCTTGGAGGTCGCCGTCCATGACGACGATGGCCGTGCCGCTGACGTGGTCCAGCGCGGCCGTCAATGCCGCCTGGTGGCCGAAGTTGCGCGACAGAGAGACCACGACGATACGGTCGTCTTCGTCGGCCGCCGTCTCGAGGAGCGCAAGCGTGCGGTCCGAGCTGCCGTCGTCGACGAAGACCATCTCGTGCGCGCCGCCGGGAAGAGCGTCCAGAACCGCACCGATACGGCCGAGGAGCTCGGCTACGTTCTCCTCCTCGTTGTAGAGCGGGACGGCGACCGAGAGTCGCAGTTTCGCCTGTTCGGGCTCCGGCGGCTGGGCGTGATGCGCGACCCTACTCATGCTGCCCTTGCCCGGCCCTTGAAGTACACCATGTGCCAAAGCGTCACGCCGAGCGCACCGAGGGGATAGCACTCGAAAATCACCGGCTCGAAGTGCTCCTCGAAGAGCTCTTGCCACTCCGCGGGCGGACGCGGGAAATCTCCCCGATCCCATCGCGCCAGCAGCCGGGGGATGGAGGGTGCGGCGGGGCTTACGAGCTCGAGGATGTGGACGTGGCCCTCATCGCTGAGCAGCGTCCCGAGGTGCGACAGGATACGTCGGGTGGCGGCAGTGTCGATATGGTGCAGGAGGCTGTTCACCAGGATGAAGTCGAAGCCCTTCTCGACCTCGAAGCCCTTGGTGATATCAGCCACCAAGAAGTCCCGTTGGTGGCGCCGCCGGGCGTAGTTGATGGAGCGCTCGCTGATGTCCACCCCGAGGTAATCCGCGCCATCGAAGTGGTGGGTGTTGGTCCCCGGACCGCAGCCGAGGTCGAGGACGCGCTGCACTCCAGCCAGCTCGCCGTGGGCCAACAGCGGCGCCAGCTTCTTGTCGGCGAATGGGGCCTGGAGCGCGAGATAGACGAGAGGGTGCTCCATCGGGTTGGCGCCCAGCCTCATTCTGCTCGCCTCTGCCCCACAGGGCCCTCGCGCGGCACCCCCCGGGAGTCCTTCAACACCCTGTTACGGGCTGGCGGACGTTGATGGCGCGCGGTTCATCCCCATGGAGCTGGCGGACGCAGAGACGCCCAGCTCTTTGGCTACGTCTTTGAAGGACAACTTGGCAGGCACGTCTTCCTTGGCTTCCACTTTGACTTTGTGCTTGCGCGTGACGAAGTTACGCAGGATCCCATCCAGCGCCTTGTCCAACATGGTTACAGGCTTGCTCTTGAAGAGCCGCCACAACGATGCCACAAAACGATGCGGCCGGAACAAAAACTGCCAACAATAGAACCACCCCATGCCACCGACGGTCAGATATTTGATCAAACGATGCGAAATGTGCTCGGACCACGAGAGCATGCCGCTGACTTCGTTGTAGACGTTGCCGGAAAGGAAGGCTTCGTACGCGTCGCTGTCTGTGCGAATGAGCCCTTTGTTGACCAGTTGGAAGAAAAGCTCGCTACCCGGATACGGCACAAAAGGGAAGACCGCCACGTCGTGCACGCCAACCCAGGCCATTTTGACCATGAAACCGAAAGACTCCAGCACTTCGCGCTTGGTTTGGCCGGGGAACCCGACGATGAGATTGGCCTTGATCAAAAGGCCGTGACGGACGCTGGAGCGCATGGATTTCAGCATCTGTTTCAGGTCCACCATTTTCTTGATGCGTTTGAGAGTTGCGGGTGAGCCGGCCTCCGGCGCGTAGGTTAGCGAATCGCAGCCGCTGTCTTTCATCGCCTTGACCACCTCGTCGTCGATCGCCTCCGAGCGCGTGCCCGACGGGAGCGCCCAGGTGACACCCAGATCTTCCCGTAGCAGCAAGTTCGCGAATTCCAAAATCCACTCGCGTTTGACGATGGCGGTCAGATCGTAGAACTCGATGTGATTGACCTTGTATCTCTCGACGTAGCCCTTGAGCTCGTGCAGGACCTGCTGTGGATCCCTGGCAATCCAGCGCTGGGTCCACATCGTAGGGTTGGAGCAGAAGGTGCACTTATAAGGACAGCCGCGCGATGCGATCATCGGCATATTGCGCCCGCGCACGGAACTCATCCCCAGCCCGGCATCGAGATAAGCCTCCAGCGGCATTTCATCCCAGGACGGCTCGGTAATTTCATCCACTTCCCGGATGCGCGCCCGCGTGGCGGTCTTCTTGACCTTGCCGTCTTTCAGAAAGGCGATGCCCGCCACGGTCGAGATGTCCCTGCCCTTCTCGATGGCGTCAACCAGTTCGACAATGGTCTGTTCGCCTTCCCCCAATACCAGGCTGTGCATGCCCGGGCATTGCATCAGTGAATATTCCGGGTCGGCGGTGAAGTGCTCGCCGCCGCCGATCAACGGCACATTCTGAAAGCGTTCCTGAATCGTGCGAATCACCACTTTCGAATACAACCATTCATTGGAATACATGCAGGACACGCCGATGATGTCGACGTCGGCGGGGATGCGCGCCACGATTTGCGCCGCGGTCAGCCCGTTGATCAGGAGGTTGCTGTTACCGATGCGGGTGAACTGATGCATCGCTTCGCCAAAAGCGTCGGTCACCGACACCGTGTGCCCGGCTTCCTTCAACGTCCCGGCCAAGTAGGCGACGCCGATGGAGGGCACGCCCTGCTGGGTCGTGATTGACCCTGCGGGCATGATGGTCGGCGGTCGAACCATCGCGATTTTGACCATAGAAGCACCCTATTATGTACCCAGGCGCTCTACTAGCCCTCTTTGCCACCCAACTGCGGGTTGGGCCCGAAGAAGGTGCTCCAACTTTGTCACCCAACTGCGGGTTGGGCCCGACGAAGGTGCTCCAACTTTGCCACCCAACCGCGGTTGGGCCCGAAGAAGGTGCTCCAACGCTTGGCGGGCACCCTCATTCCCTCCACCTCACTTCGAAACGGCCCACCTCGACGGCGTGCGGGTAACGGATGGTCAGTGCGGCTACAAGCTCGGGGTCGGGGTCATCGGAGTAGCCGGGCGCGTGGTTGAGGGCCACCACGTTCACGCCGTGCTGCTCGAGCGCGTCGAGGATGCGTTCCGTCCGTCCCAGCGGATCGTCGAAGAAGTCGATGATCGTGCGAGTGGGGTTCCGCAGCCCGGTGAGAAAGTACACCTCGGGGCAGTCCGGGGTGGCGTACGCAAATTCGCCGCGCGCGTGGGCCTGCATCGTGGCGACGAGGTTCTCGTAGTCCTGGCTGTCCTTCGGGCTCACCCGCAGTCCTCCCCGATCGAGGGCGAGCACTTCGGTTTGATCGCTGGGCGCGTAGGTGTATCCCATGTTGTAGATAAACCCGCGATTGACCCAGAGGATTCCGAAGATGAGGTAGAAGCAAAGAACCACCGCGGGCCCGAACCGCGACTCACGCTCCTGCGAGGAGACGACGGCTACGAGCGCGAGCACGACCACCGGGGCGACGTAGCAGAAATAGATCGGCGAGGAGAAAGGAAACTGCACCAGGCTGACCATCGCCGTGACGCAGAGCATGAGGTTCACCTGCTGACGACGGAGGGACGATAGGCGGGCGACGCTACGCGGATGCGTAAGAAGCAAGACGCCGGCCAACACCGTGACCGGCGCCAGCGTGCGAATCGAATACCAGACGAACTGGTAGATAAAGAAGTGCTCCGAGGCAGCCTGTAGGCCGGCGGCCAGCATCAGCACCACGATGGCGGCCTCATGCAACTTGACCCCGGCTCGCCATCGTGACCCGCCGAGGAACAGCACCAACGGTAGTACCGCAAACGCCGAGGCGAACAGACCCGGGGGGCCGACGGCGGCAAAGCTCAGGCGCTTCATCGGCACGACGAACACGCCGTTGAAGAGGGCGGGGAGCGAACCGGAGACGATGTAGGGGGTCAGGAAAAACAGCAGCGGGAAAGCGAGCCCTAGCGCGAACGGGGCAAGCAACCGGCCCAACGTCGCGAATCGCGTCCAACTTGCCACCTGCGGCGGCGTCCGTTCATTCCAGAAGAAGAGGACGACAAGCGCCGCCCCGGGAAGCATGAAGTGAACCAGCCCCAGCGTTCCCGCACCACTGTACGCCAAGCTGAACAGCACCAACACGAAGAGCAGCAGGGCCAATTGCACGAAGCGGCCGTATCCCCGCCCCGGTTTCGGCGTTGTCTCCCGGCTCGCCCGAGAGATGTACTGCTCGTGGAACGTCAGGAAGAGCAGGACCGCGGCGACGTAGTACAGCCCGACGATCTTGGCAAGGCACGAGAGTCCTGCGCACGCTCCGGCCAGCGCTAGCCAACGCGCGCGTTCGGTTTCGAGATAGCGCAGCAGGGCCGCGGTGCCAAAAACGGCGAAGAACAGGTTGTACCAGGAAGGCATGGCAGCCGAATAGTTGGGCACGCTCCAGACGACGCCGAGGAGGGTGGCAGCCCCGGCGGTGAGCGGCGCGACGAAGCGCGACGCGATGTAGTAGAGGGCCGGAACCCAGGCGAGGAAGAACGCAAGAAGGACGACGCGCAGGGTGAGCAGGTTGGTGCCCAGGAAGCGAAAAGCAAGAGCGTTGAGGTACGTTAGCCCACCGGTGTAGATCTCGTCGAAGTCCCGGTGAGGGACTTCTCCGGCGAGGACGCGCTCCGCGCTCTGCGCCAGGCTCCCTTCGTCATGCGGTACCCAACCCTGGTCGATTCCAGCGCCCACATAGATCGCGCTCAGCACCCAAACCAGAAGAGGGATGATCCACCTGACGGAGTTCGATCTCATGTTCTCTGCCTACCGGAATGTTGTGTTGTGCGCCCGTGGTTCACGGCCCGATGATTTTCCACAGAGACGCGGGCCAGCCGCCGGCGTTTCTCGCGAGTAGCTCCGCTTGCGTGTTGAGGAACTCCATCAAGAGTCGCCTCTGATCGGTATCCAGGGCCTCGGGCGCGAGGGTCAACAACTCATCGATCATCAGGTGGGTTATTCCCTGATCGCGAAGTTTGCCGGCGAGCTCCGCCGCCGTACTCGATGAGTCGAGGAGACGGATCAAGTTCCAACGCTGAAAGATGAAGTCAGCCCGCCACCGGCACTCGAGCAGGTAGCCGATGTGCCGCATATCGACCATATAGACGAGATCGTCCGGCCCCAGCAGCCGATTGGCTTCCTCGTAGATGGGGTAGATCTGGATGCGGCGCCGCCAGAACTCCTCGCGTGTCTCGTTGCCGGCCAAGAAAGACCACGGACGCTCGGTCGAGTTCCAAGGGCGTGCCGTCAGGTTCTCCCGCACGCCGAGCCCCAGGCTTACCAGCATGAGCGCGATCACGACTCCGGTCAGCAGTTTGGCTCTCAACTCCGATAGCTGGGACAGCCCGAATGCCAGGAGAAAGGCCAGCATCGGCAGCACGGGGAACAGGAACCGGACTTGTAGCGTCGTGGACGCCCAGTAGTAGAGGTACCCGAGGCTGAACAGGATGATGAGCTTGACGTCCCGGGGTTTGGAGGCACGAAACAGCAGCAGGGGAATGAGCAGGAACACCGGCCCGATGATCCCGTCGTAGGCCTCGAACACCCAAAAGCGGGCGTTCACGAAAACCAGCAAGGGCGCGAGAAGGCGGTCGACGATGCTGTAGGTCTCACCGGTGGCGCCGTAGAAGCTGAGGTAATCCATGTACAACCCGCTGCGCTCCGCGTCCCAGTTCATGTCCGGGGTCAGGGACAGACCGCCGAGCTCGAAAGGGAAGAATGGCCACCCCGTCACGACCCAGGTGCGCACCAGGTAAGGGAAGAAGATCAAGAAGGCGACGGCGGGGACGATGATGACGGCGACGGGCAGCTCCTTGCGCCGGGAGAAAAGGTGCTCGGCGAGGAGAATCAGCATGAGCAGAAAGACGACCTGCATGCCGGTGTATTTGGTCGCCCAGGCCCCTCCCGCCATGATTCCGGCGGCGAACAACCAGCCGAGCGATCGGTTGTGGAAGTACTCCAGCACGCTGACGAGGGCGAGAAAGACGTAGAGGGCGAACGGCAGGTCAACGTAGGCGAACGGCAGCGTCTGGACCACCGATGGCACCGTCACGAACAGCATGGCCGCCAGGAAGGACCAGCGCCTCGAGAGATGCTTCCGTGAGAATCCGAAGATCGCCAGGCAGAGCAAGAGTCCGAACAACAGGTGGAAGAGCCTGGCGGCCGCGTCGCCCGCAATTCCCAAGCCGTACAGGAAGAGCATCTCGCCCAACTGCGGGAAGTAGGCGTAGATGTTGTCCGGGAAGAAAGCATGTCCGCCTTGCCGCAGGATCTGCCGAGGGACGTCGAGGTGATAGACGAGCGAGTCGAAGCCGATCGGCGGCAGCCGCGCCAGCAGGATGATCCAGGCGCCGAAAACCGCGCAGCTACCGGCGAGAAGCCGCGCCAGCGCTCCGTGCGGCGCGGACTCCGCGAGTGTTCGCCGCAGATCGGCCCAGTCCACGTTTCTGAGCTGTGCCACGGCGAGCAGAACGAGAGCGCCCAACAGCGAGTAGAACGTGAGAGGGGTGGCCCGACCCAATAGAGCCGCGGCAAAGACGAGATGGGAGACGATCAGCAACCCGATCGCCGTTTCGGCGGCAAGCTGGAGGGCGGGGTGGCCGAACCGGCAGCGCGATCCCACGAGGACGCGGCCCAGCGCCCACGCTCCGGCGGCAGTGACGGCGACCAGGACGACGCTCGAGACGAGGGACAACATCCCGGCACACTACGCTAGGCTCCCCCGGCTTCGCTACCGTGATTTTTTTTGC
>SMVB01392491.1_pt1 | contig 10129 bp, 10 predicted proteins | sample 2456461 | NCBI WGS metagenome assembly SMVB01 (sample SAMN11095934, study PRJNA526329) | marine sediment metagenome | biome: Marine sediment; feature: Surficial sediment; material: Deep marine sediment; isolation source: Hadal surficial sediment | place: Pacific Ocean | collected 2014-05 | depth...
AACCGGCACAGCCTGTACAAAGAGTTTGGCGATAAAGACGGTCTCTTTACTCAGGCACTGGAACAGTACGAGAAGATGTCCAGCATGTATGTCACAGGTCCGTTGGAGTCTGACGACGGAGGCCTGGATGCCATTCGCAACCTGTTTGCGATGCGACTTCGCGCCGACGTTGACGGCATAGGCTGCCTCTTGACGAATTCCATTATTGAGCGAAATCTCCTGTGCGATCGGGCTGTCTGCGCGGTCGACCGGTTCATCGCTCGCATGGAAGCAGCACTTCGCAACGCCATTCAGGTTGCACAACGGCGAGGCACGATTCCATCCGAGAAGGATCCATCTGCGCTGGCCCGATACCTCCTCACGGTTATCCAGGGCCTGGGAACGCTGAGCAAGGTGGGGATGTCCGCAGAGGAATCCGAAGAGATCGCTGAGCAGACGCTGACATTCCTGACGCTGCCGTTCGCCGTCGCCTGACAGAATGTCGACTACACGCGCATTGCCGAATCCCCTCGCATCCATTTACAGAACCCCCGTTCTTTAACCAAAACCCCTCAACCATGCACACCGTACAAGTAACCCGCACCATTCACGCCTCTTCCGATCGCGTCTGGGACGCCTTCGACAAATTTAGCGGCATCGCCGACTTCCACCCCCTTGTGGAGCGCTCGCCTGCGCTGAATGGGATCGAGCGGGGCATCGGAGCCCAGCGCGAATGCCACTTCTACGGCGGCGGATCCGTCAAGGAGGTCGTTCTCGATTCCCAAACCGGCCGTCGACAGACCGTCGAGATCTACGAGATGGGACCATTCCCGCTTAAGAAGGCCATCGCGAACATCGAGTTCGCACCAAGAGGCGAAGAAACCGACGTCACCTTCACGATGAACTTTCAGGCCAAATATGGCCCAATCGGCTGGCTTATGGGCAAGACCGTGATGAAAAGTCAGTTCATCAAAACCATCGACGGCGTGCTCAAGGGTCTTGATGATCACTTGCGCACCGGCCAGTTGATCGGCCGGAAAGGCGAACTAGTTCCTGCCTGAAGGGGCTTCGTCAGCAACTCACATTGCCTTTCATCAACTCCACCCTTTGGCAGAGTACATCTGCTTCACTCTCAAACCTCGCATTTCCATGTCCAAGCTCAAAAACAAAGTCGCCGTCATTACAGGCGGCAACAGCGGCATCGGTCGCGCCATCGCAGAGACCTTCGCCAATGAGGGAGCGCATGTTGTCATCTCAGGACGCAACAACGCAACCTTGCAAACCGCAGCGGAAGCCATTGGCGATGGCACCCTGACAGTGCAGGCCGACGTGACCAACCTCACAGACCTCGACGATCTATTCGAGGCTGTGCGTGAGCGCTACGGTCGAATCGACGTACTCGTCGTCAACGCCGGAGGCGGCGCGGTGCGGCCCCTTGAGGCTGCCGATGAAGCCCACTTTGATAGCGTCAGCGACGTCAACTTCAAGGGCGCCTTCTTCACCGTCCAGAAGGCGCTCCCTCTGCTTGCCGATGGTGCAGCTATCCTGTTCACCACATCGATTGCGAATGTACGCGGCTTTGCCGGGATGAGCGTGTACGCGGCGACCAAGGCAGCTGTACGCAGCCTCGCGCGTACGTTTGCGGCCGAACTGGCTCCCCGTGGCATCCGTGTGAACGCCCTCAGTCCCGGCCCCGTGGACACGCCTATCTTCGACCGGCTTGGCTTGCCAGAGGAGCAAATAGCTGAGACCAAGAGTGCCTTCGTTAGCCAGATTCCTCTCGGCCGAATTGGAACCGCCGATGAGATGGCACGTGCCGCCCTTTTCCTCGTCTCCGACGATGCCTCGTTCGTGACGGGTGCCGAACTGGCGGCTGATGGCGGCCTGGCTCAAGTCTGAGCCTGCGAAGGAGCCCAAACCCGCTTCCGAGGCGTGGCGGCCACGTCGCGTCTCGGAAGTGGCCACCAGGCAGCGGATCGTTTTCACCCCCTTCTGCGTACCGCTCAGACTCGCACAACGCTCATAAAGGAACCTCGCATGAAGCTCGCGAGAAAACGATGATACGCCGTGTCACGCATGCTACGTAGGTTCGAACCATTCTTACCACCCTTCCCTCTTTCTGATGCAGGTCGAAACCGCCACGGCACTTGCCGAGCGCTACGCCGCTGTCCGCGCGTTCACCGAATCGCTCTGTGAGGGCCTTGCCACGGAGGACTACGTCGTCCAGTCGATGACGGACGTAAGCCCAACGAAGTGGCACCTCGCACACACGACGTGGTTTTTCGAAACGTTCGTCCTTCGCGAGTTCGCTGAGGGCTACGAACTGTTTCATCCGAAGTACCCGTTCCTCTTCAACTCGTACTACGTTCAGGCGGGCGAGCGCCACTGCCGCGCCCAACGGGGCTATCTCTCGCGCCCAACAGTAGAGGAAGTATTTGCCTACCGCCATCACGTTGACAAGCAGATGGACACCTTGCTTGGGGGATTTGATGAAGCAAGCAATCCACGGTTGGCTGAGGTGCTGGAGATCGGCCTGAACCACGAGCAGCAGCATCAGGAATTGATGCTAACAGACATCAAGCACGTGTTCTCCGTCAACCCGCTGCGGCCGGTTTACCGGGAGAAGACCCACGCGCCTGCAGCCGATCCCGGCCCCGTGCAGTGGATTCCGTTCGAGGCCGGGCTGCACGAAATCGGGTTCAAGCCTGCCGGAGGCACTGCACACGAACGGTTTCATTTCGACAACGAGGGGCCGCGCCACCGCGCGTTTGTAGAAGCCTTTGAACTCGGCCACCGCCTCGTTACGTGCGGCGAGTACCTCGCATTCATGGCGGACGGCGGCTACGAGCGGCCGGAGTTGTGGCTCAGCGAAGGCTGGACGGCCGTCACCGAAAACGAATGGTCGGAGCCTTACTATTGGGAACAGCGGGACAAAACCTGGTGGCACTTTACGCTACACGGTATGCGGCCGGTCGATCCGCACGAGCCGATCGCCCACATCTCATATTTCGAGGCCGACGCTTTTGCGCGATGGTTGGGCGCGCGCCTTCCGAGCGAGTTCGAGTGGGAGGTCGCGGCGAACTCCATTTCCCTCGAAGGCCACTTTGTCGACGCCGGGCGCCTGCACCCGGCACCGGTTGAACCTCTCAATCTCGGCGACGGCGCCCCGGCAGAGCCTCGCCTCCTCCAACTGTTCGGCGATGCCTGGCAATGGACGCAAAGCCAGTACAGCCCGTACCCCGGCTACCGGCCTGTCAACGGTGCCCTTGGCGAATACAACGGCAAGTGGATGAGCAACCAGTTCGTTCTCCGCGGCGGCTCGTGCGCCACCAGTCGCTCCCACATTCGCCGGACGTACCGCAACTTCTTCCACGCCGCGGCCTCGTGGCAATTTACCGGCATCCGGCCGGCGAGGAGTCTATAACTTTCATTCATGCACAATGCTCCCCTCACCCCAATCGCAGCAAGCGACCCGCTCCTACAGGATGTGCTCAACGGCCTCTCTGCCACACCGAAGACCCTCCCCAGTAAGTACTTCTACGACGAGACAGGCTCGGCGCTGTTTGATCGGATCACGGAACTGGATGCCTACTATCCAACCAGAACGGAGCGGGGCATCATGCGGACCCACATCCGTGAAATGGCGGAGGCCGTTGGGAGCGATTCGGTTCTGATCGAATACGGAAGCGGATCGAGTGAGAAGACGCGGCTCCTTCTGGATGCCCTCCCCAACCTCACGGCCTACATACCCATCGATATTTCGGCAGAGCACCTTGAGGCTACGACGGACCGGTTGCGAATGGCTTACCCCAACCTGGTGATTTTGCCGGTTGCGAAGGACTATACCAGGCCGTTCGTGATCCCCGACGATCCCGTGCGGCGCAGGAAGCGCGTCGTGTATTTCCCGGGCTCCAGCATCGGCAACTTCACACCGGGAGAAGCACGGCAGTTTCTTGCGCAGATTTCGGGCGTCATCGGAATGGGCGGGGGGCTGCTGCTCGGCATCGACCGGAAGAAAGACCGCGACGTACTTGAACGAGCCTACAATGACCCTGAAGGGGTGACGGCGGCCTTCAACATGAATCTCTTGAAGCGCCTGAACCGCGAACTTGGCGCCGACTTCGACCTCGATGCATTCTCCCACAAGGCCGTCTACAATGCCGAACGGAGCCGCGTGGAGATGCATCTGGTGAGTAGCCGGGAGCAGACGGTTTACATCGACGGGGCGGTGTTTACGATTCATGCAGGCGAGAGCATCCATACCGAGAACTCCTACAAGTTCGATGTGAGCGATGCGGTAGGGCTGGCGGCTTCGGCCGACCTTGAGCTCGTCCACGAATGGACGGACGCGAACGAATGGTTCAGTGTGTTGTACTTCGCGTGCACAAAACAGCAGTAGGTAAACAGTTCGTTGAAGCTGAGTTGAGTTCAACGCGGCCGGTCCACACGCAGCCAACCGGTTTCATGGCCAAACCCATCAAGAAAGCCCTCGGTGTAGATATTGGCGGCTCGGGGGTAAAGGGCGCACCGGTTCACCTCAAACGTGGTGAGCTTCTTGCAGAACGCTTCCGAATCCCTACGCCTCGGCCTGCCACACCCAAGGCGGTAGCGAGCGCCGTGGCAGAGATCGCCAGACATTTCAAGTGGAAGGGTCCGATTGGCTGCACCGTACCCGGACTTGTACGAGATGGCGTGGTGGAGATGGCCTCCAACCTCGATGCGACGTGGAATGGCACGCATGTAACCCAACTCATCAAAATGACAACCGGATGCAAGGTGGCGGTGATGAACGACGCAGATGCAGCCGGACTCGCCGAAATGAAGTACGGGGCCGGCAAGGGCGAGAAGGGCGTTGTTTTGTTGCTCACCTTTGGGACCGGCATCGGCAGCGCGCTTTTCTTGGATGGCCGTCTTCTCCCCAACACGGAACTCGGCCACCTGCAACTCGGTGGCCAACTGGCGGAAGACATCGCAGCGCATTCCGTACGCGAGACGCAGGAACTGGAATGGGACGCCTGGGCTCGCGACGGCGTTCAGGAGGTTCTAGACCACATTTAATTCCTCTTCTCGCCTGATCTCATCATCGTCGGCGGAGGAGCTAGCCGCCCCGATCGCTGGGCGGAGTTCGGGCACCTGCTGCTCACACGTGCGAGGCTCGTACCGGCTGCGCTCGGCAACAACGCCGGAATCGTGGGCGCCGGGATTGTAGCACGGGCGCAAATACCACGAAAGCGCAAACGAAAGAAAAGTGATTGACGGATCAGTCCTCGTCGTCGCGGACGAGTATCGGGACGAGGATGATGTGGAGGGGGGCGAGTACCTCCGTCACGTTATGGTCACTCCCGGATCGTCACCAGATCGGGAACCAGGAATGCGTCGCCATACCGCTGCCGAACTACAGAGAGCATGGTTTCGGCGTCCCCCCTAAACTCGAAGGCGCCGATGCGAACGCGATAGTACGGTTGGATGTAGGCCACTTCCGGTTGGAGGTCGTTCGGAATGCCCGGCGCTCCCCGCTGGGTTTCCCACCATGCACGAGCTTCTGTCAGGATGAGCGTGTGCGCGGCGGCCAAGGCGGCTGTGCGCAGCCTCGCGCGTACGTTTGTGGCCGAGCTGGCTCCCCGTGGCATCCGCGTAAACGTCCTCAGCCCCGGCCCCGTGGATACGCCGATCTTCGACCGGCTCGGGCTTTCGGAGGAGCAAACGGCTGAAGCCAAGAGTAGCTTCGTCAGCCAGGTGCCCCTCGGGCGGCTTGGCTTCCCTGACGAGTTGGCGCGCGCCGCGCTCTTCCTCGTCTCCGACGACGCCTCGTTTTTGACGGGCGCAGAGCTGGCAGTGGATGGCGGCATGGCTCAAGTCTGAGCCAGCGAAGGAGCCCAAACCCGCACCCATCCAACGAATCCATGTCGAACTACTCCGACCCCACCGTTCGCGTTCACACCGATGCATCCGGCTACCGCACAGCCATTACGTCGCGGGGCTTCGATCTCGTTGCCGACGAGCCTGCGTCTGCGGGAGGCACGGAAGCCGGACCTACGCCATACGATTTCCTCTCGATGGCCCTCGGTACTTGCAGGAGCATGACACTACGGATGTACGCGGATCGCACGAAGTGGCCCTTGCAAGGTGTTACCGTTGATGTCTCGCACGACCGTATCCATGCGGCCGATTGCGCCGACTGCAAATCAAAGGACGAAAGGCTGGATCGTCTTTCGCGCAGCATCACACTCGAAGGGCCGCTGGACGATGCGCAGAAAACGCGGCTTCTGGAGATCGCCAACCGATGCCCCGTGCATAGAACCCTTCACAGCGAGATCGTGGTGGAGACAAGGCTGGCCGAGACGACGTAGGTTCATTCCGCCGTTTTCCTCTTTCTGATACAGGTCGAAACCCGTCGGCGCACGCCGAATTGATCTGCGTGGCTTTCCGCAGCAAGTAGCTTGTGCGCTTCTCCAACCGTCATATTTGTGAGCTCTTTGACCAGGCGCATTGGGCGTATTCTTCCCGATTCGCTGCGCGTTGCGATTCGAAATCGACGATTTCAGTGGCAAAATATTGGGTTCGAACCATACATTGGTGAATTGGAGCACTTTGGCGAGCACTTCAAATTCTTCGTCGGCGACCACGTGAGCGAATCGTGGTTCAAGGGCGGATGGGACTGGACGGAGATTGAGTTTTTGAAGGACCGAGTCGTCGAACCGGGGGATGTCATTTTGGAGGCCGGCACCCACCACGGTGAACTAATGCTGTTCCTCTCACGATGGATCGGGATGGACGGGCACCTTACGACGTTCGAGCCTGTGCCACTTAACACAGACGTCATTGCGCGGAATATCGAACTGAACAAGATCGAAAACGTAACGCTGGTGCGCGCGGCCGTTGGTTTGAAGACCGGCCGTACGTGGATCACGGACGAATCGAACGCGCAGGTAAGCGGCCCAGGCCAGGGCATTGAAGTTGATGTCGTAGCCTTGGACGATTACGCGCATCTCAACCCCACGCTTCTCAAAATTGATGTGGAAGGATTCGAGGCAGAGGTTTTGAAGGGCGCGCAAAACGTGCTTGCCAAATGTCCGAAAATCCATCTTGAATTGCATCCCAACCCGTTGAAACGTTTCGGATCGTCACTTGAAGAAGTACTCGAACTGATGGGGGCTGACCGTTACGACCTGTGGTTCAGGATGAAGGGGGAGGACAACGTGCGCATCTACCATGGCGAGCCGCTTGAAGACGAGGCCCACCTGTTCGCGTTGCCCAAATCTGACACATAGCTCGCAGTAGCGGGCCTACCCGCCACTAACGACATCCCGGAGAACTCGGCGAGGGCATTCCTGCACGATGTGCACAACGGCCTCTCTGCCACACCCAAAACCCTCCCCAGAACGTACTTCTACGACGAGGCAGGCTTGGCGCGTTCGAGAGGATCACGGAACTGGAGGCCGACTACCCCACTCGGACAGAGCGGGGCATCCTGGTGGCTCAAATCCAAGAAATGGCGGAGGCCGTTGGGCGCGACTCGGTATCGACAGCAAGAAGGACCACGATGTTATCGAGCTGGCCTACAACGAACCGGAAGACGTGACTGCGGCCTTACTGAGATGGGTCGCATAGAGATGCACCTCGTAAGGACGCTCGAGCAGACGGTTCATCTCGGTGACGATACGTTCTCCTTCTGCGCAGGCGAGAACCTCCATACCGAGAACTCCTTCAGGTTCGACGTGAACAACAAGGTTGAGTTAGCAGCGGTTGCCGCCTCGAACTCGTCCACGAATGGACGAACGCGAACAAGTGGTTCCGTGTGCTGTACTTTGAGTGCGCCAAACGGCAGTAGGCCAGGCAGTGCCCGAGCAAATAGCTCCAGTGTCGCCGGCTCACTCACAGCCAACCGGTTTCATGGCCAAACCCATCAAAAAAGCCCTCGGCATCGATATTGGCGGCTCGGGGGTAAAGGGCGCACCCGTTCACCTCAAACGTGGCGAGTTACTGGCGGAGCGCTTCCGAATCCCTACGCCGCGGCCCGCCACACCCAAAGCGGTAGCGAACACCGTAGCAGAGATCGCCAAGCATTTCAGGTGGAAGGGCCCGATTGGCTGCACCGTGCCCGGCCTCGTGCGAGATGGCGTGGTGGAGATGGCGTCCAACCTTGATCCGACGTGGAACGGCACGCACGTAGCCCGGCTGATTAAGAAGAAAACCGGCTGCAAGGTGGCGGTGATGAACGACGCAGATGCTGCGGGCCTCGCCGAAATGAAGTACGGGGCCGGCAAGGGCAAGAAGGGGGTTGTTTTATTGCTCACCTTTGGGACCGGCATCGGCAGTGCGCTTTTTCTGGATGGCCGCCTTCTCCCCAACACGGAGTTCGGCCACCTGCAAATCGGTGGCCAACTGGCGGAAGACATAGCTGCACATTCCGTACGCGAAACCCAGGATCTGGAGTGGGATGCCTGGGCCCGCGGCCGCGTTCAGGAGGTGATCGACCACATTGAATTCCTCTTCTCGCCGGACCTCATCATCATTGGCGGAGGCGCCAGCCGCCCCGACCGTTGGGCAGAGTTCGGGCACTTACTGCACACACGCGCAAAGCTGGTACCGGCCGCACTCGGCAACAACGCCGGAATCGTGGGCGCGGGGATTGTAGCACGCGCGCAAATACCACGAAAACGTAAACGGGGGAAAAAGTGGTTGACGAATCAGCCCTCGTCGTCGCTGACAGGTACCACGGAACTGTTTGAGGGCGAGGATGACGGGAAGGCGGAGGGGTTCTCCGCCACGTCGTAGTTGTGGCCACTCCCGTCGTGGCCACTCACGGATTGTCACTCCCGGATTGTCACGAGATCGGGAACGAGGAATGCATCGCCATACCGCTGCCGGACTACGGAGAGCATGGTTTCGGCGTCCCCCCGAAACTCGAAAGCGCCGATACGAACACGGTAGTACGGTTGGATGTAGGCCACTTCCGGCTGGAGTTCGTTGGGGATGCCCGGCGCTCCCCGCTGGGTCTCCCACCATGCACGGGCTTCAGTCAGGATGCTTTCCGCCACGTACCGGTCTTCCCCGGAGTAGATCTGAATCCGAAAGCCCTCCACGGTTCGGACGGTCTGTTGCAGTTCGTCGGGCACATCCACCCGGCCTTCCATGAGCCGATCCGGGACATCGTGCTCGATAGTTTCGGATTGCGGTCCCGGTACGGCATCGTAACCCGCCGGATCGAACGTCTCGTAATCCGGGTGCGAAGGCTGCTGGGGAGGAGGCTCCACCGGGCCACTGGGGCCGGCCGGGCCTGTACACGCGGCCAATCCCAAAACCGCGACGAGAGTTGCGAGGACGTGAAAGCGCATCAATAAGCGGTGTCGGGAGGGTGATCCTTCAGGGTAATGCCCTTCAAGATAGCAACCCCGGCACTCACACCCAGGCGTGTAGCACCGTGCTCCACCATTTCGTAGGCGTCTTCGGCCGAGCGGATGCCGCCCGAGGCCTTCACGCCCATCCGGTCGCCCACCACGCGGCGCATGAGGGCAACGTCTTCCGGCGTGGCGCCGTGCGGAGCGAATCCGGTGGAGGTCTTGACAAAGTCTGCACCTGCATTTTGCGCAAGCACGCACGCAATCACCTTCTCCTCGTCGGTGAGCAATGCTGTTTCGAGGATCACTTTAACGGTACAGCCCTGGGCTGCTTTTACAACGGAGGATATGTCATCCTCCACCTTGTCGTACATGCGGCTCTTCATGCGGCCGATCCCGATCACCATGTCAATTTCAGTCGCGCCGTCGCGGATGGCCACCTCGGTTTCAAAAACCTTCACGGGTGTCCTCTGCGCACCGTGTGGAAAGCCAACCACCGTACACACCACCGACGAGGCGCCTTGCAATTCCTCGGCAGCCAGCGGCACCCAGGCCGGACTCACACACACGCTGGCAAAGCAATGCTCACGAGCCTCTGCGCACAACGTGCGGATGTCGGCTTCGCTCGTCTCCGGTTTCAGAACCGTGTGGTCAATCAGACGCGCGAGTGGCGGCGCGAGCAGGCACGCATTGATTGCATCAGGGTCGGCAGGCGAACGATCCGCCCGAAGCCCCAGCCGCCCGGCGCCAGCGCCCACCAGGCGCTCTAGGCCCCGGTGTTGGCCGGCGTCGCATCCACATTCCTTCTT
>SMVB01061491.1_pt1 | contig 10126 bp, 4 predicted proteins | sample 2456461 | NCBI WGS metagenome assembly SMVB01 (sample SAMN11095934, study PRJNA526329) | marine sediment metagenome | biome: Marine sediment; feature: Surficial sediment; material: Deep marine sediment; isolation source: Hadal surficial sediment | place: Pacific Ocean | collected 2014-05 | depth 0-1...
CAAGGCATAATCGTTGCCCGTGGCTCCGGAACTATCGTCTGCATCCAGGTCCAGCGTCGGCGCGATGTTGCCCGTGAATTCGAATGCGCCGATATCGACGATTCCATCGCGAGTCACGCTACGCTGATCCAGAACAGGTGCACCTGCCGCCGTGCCGGCGTTGATGGCAGGGCTGCCACCCAGCAGTGCATGAGTCCGGGTCGTGCCGCCGTTATTCGCCAAGGCACCTAGCATGGGATCGACACCATCCAACGGATCTCCCAAACCCGCCGTGCTATCACTGTCGATATTATTGCCCAGAGAGGTCAGCGCTTGGTTGGCATTTCCGCCAACATTATTGTCGAGGATCGTATTCTTCAGGACGGCATTGCCAGACCCTACTGCGTGAATTCCGGCACCACCCAAATTCGAGGTGATCGTGGAGTTGGTGATGTTGATGAGAGAGGTAGTGTAAATTCCTCCTCCATTGTTCCCCGATGTGTTTCCACTTATCGTCACGTTGGTCAGTGATACGGTATTTCCAGCGAAATTGTAGATGCCACCACCATGATTGCTGGACATGTTGGCGTCTATGGTCACTCGTTCTAAAGTGAGATTATTGGTGTTAGCAATTCCACCGCCCCACACGGCTGAGTTGCCACTGATGGTGGAGTCTATGAGTGATAATGTTCCACGGTTACTGATTCCTCCACCCGTCTCACCACTCGTATTTCCACTGACGATCACGTCTGAAAGAGTCAAAGTGGTTCCGCTATTAATATCGATTCCACCGCCATTTGAAGAAGTGTTTCCGTTTTGGATCGTTAGGTCTGAGATCGTAACCGTGGCCCCAGAACGCACATCAAAAACGCGGTCGTTGCCGCCGCCGTCGATAATCGTTGTCGCAGATCCAGCCCCAATAATGGCCAGGTCGTCTGTAATGTCTAAGTCCCCTGAAGCGGCGGCATTCTCCTCTACAGCACCGGCAAGCATGTAGTTGCCCGTGAGAAGCATGATCGTGTCCGTGCCGGACGTATTGTTGGCGGCAATGACGGCCTCTCGCAGGGAAATACCATCTCCTCCGTCACTGGCGATTAAGTTGGTGATGGAGGAGGTATCTCCATTGGATGTGTCTGTGGTATTGGAAACGTTGACTGTGGCTAAGACGCCCGAAAAGCTTTGTTGGGCTTGTTCATTCACGGCCACATACGTCTCGATTGCCCCTGTGGCATATTCCAGATCCCAGTCGCCTCCGAGATCGGTGCTGCCCGTGAGATCCGTACTGGCCGCGACATCGGCGCCCGTCAGTTCGGCTAGAAGTGTCGCCGCCTCTTGGCCACTATCGCCTTCACCGAAATTACACCCGTAGATGAGGAAGTCGGCTTCTTCGGTTAACGCTTGGTTGATGATGGCCAGTTTATCCGCATAGTCCCCCTGCATGGAGGCCAGATTGAGCACTCCTGTTCCTAATCGCAGTTCCCCTTGATCGCCATGCGAAATGATATGGATAGCATCGATGTCCGAACGGTTTCTGAGAATTTCCGCAATTTGTTCAATGCCATCCCGAGTGGAATCGAGAAGAATGACCTCGGCATTGGGATCAATGCCTTCCATGAGGGTTTGATAGCCCTCAACGCTCGTATCGATAAAGACCATTTCTCTTCGTTCGGAAGGAGCCGTCACGGTCGACAAGGCTGAGAGCAGATCAATGCTGTCGGTGAACGGGTCTGGAAATGTCTCAGGTTCTACATTGGCGTCTATTTCTTGAAGATCTTGATTGTGTGTGACCTGATCTTGTGCGATTTCGGCGCCTGTGAGGAGCGCAGCTCCATCGAACATGATCCTCGGTTCGAGAGGAAGGAGTACGCCCAGGCCTTTTGCCTTCTCAAGGCCATTAGATGGATCGGGTGGATGGTGTCTGTTGGATATGTCTGTCTTCGTTTGTCTGTTTTTTCTGAGGTCCTGAACTTTTCCTTGAACAGTGTTTCTTCTGCTTTTCTTTGATTGATTTGTTGCCCAGGTATAAAACAGGCCTACCGTTGAATTTCTGATCGTCTCGCTTCCCATGTAGAAATACTCCCAGAGCATAGAGTTCCGCATTTTCCTTTTCGGCATCACAATCATTATCTGAAAATATTTCCAAGACATTTACATTCTCTCTGTTCGTTGTTGGAAATTCAGACGATTTGTGGAACATTGTGAAACGGGATCAATCGCCATTGTGGTGGAGTGGGTGGCGAGAAGGGAGAAGTTAGTAGTGAGAAGCAAAAGAGGTAGGAGCAGTAAATCCCTTTTTCTTGCTCACTCTGTATTTTCTCTTTTTGGCTCTTTCCCTGATAGAGTGGGTGAATTGTAGGTATGAATGCAATCTTTTCTTACATCCTCGCGATCAATGATTGGGTTTCCGGATGTTGTCATGGGGTTGAACCCATTTCCAGTGCTTTCCAATTACATTTAGCGGTTCGATCCCTCCTCTGACAAAGGGGAGGACACTTGGAGAACGGTATTTCTGAAACAACCCGGGAATCAACACCAATGCTTACCCCGGAAGTGCCTCACAAAAGAGCCACAAACTTAAGATGAAGTCCAGGAAAACCGAAGGACAAGATTGGAGTACCGATAATTGTTTCATTGCAGAAGAGAGAAAGAGTGCCTGTAGGACAGAAACCTTATGTACGGAGTCGTGTTTCCTGCATCTGACATGACATAAGGGCTCGGGAAACAATCACTTCCCAGAATTCGAGCCCAGATTTGGGTCAGATTGAGTCGTTCTGATGGAGCAAAACCGCAGGCGTAGAAAAAGCCCATGTTGAGGATTTTGTGAGTGAAGATCGGCTCAAGATGGCCTGAAGATGGGATACGAAAATGAGAAGGTATTGTTTCGCAAGCCCTAAGGGGGCGACGAGCTCATGAAGCTATGGCTTGGTCAATGGTCGAGAATGTTGGCGTGAGCAGGGTCGACAACTTGGGTGGAGAGTCTTCCGCATGAAATTTTGGAATCTGGGAGGGCTCAAGGATTTTGGGTTTTCCCGGGATCAATGTCGAAGACGATATGTATGGCATCAAAAATTACCAATAGACTGGCGTGGGCCATAGGGCTGGGAATCGCCTGGGTAATCGCAGGGTGTGTGGTGGTTCCGGTTCCACTCACACAGGAAGATCTTGAACAACGCGTCAAGGAGGATCTGACGCAGCTCACGCATTATCAGGAGCCGGTATCGAAGCCCATCACGTTGTATGAAGCCATGGCCCGAGCGTTACGGTTTAATCTCGAGGCGAGGGTGCAAGGGTTAAAGGAGATGGTGGCCCATCGGCAGTTGGATCTCGCGCATTACGATCTGTTGCCAAAAGTGGTGGCGGATGCCGCCTATGCGGGGCGGAGTAATTTTAGCGGGGCGAGCAGTCGTTCGTTAACGACAGGCGAGCAATCGCTGGAATCGTCCACTTCAGCCGATAAAAATATTTTTACCGCGAATCTTGCGCTCAGTTGGGACCTCTTGGATTTCGGGCTCTCCTATGTACGGGCGGAACAAGCGGCTAACGATGTGCTCATTGCGGAAGAAGATAAGCGTCGTATCGCCAACCGGGTTATTCAAGAGGTACGCTCGGCATTCTGGAAAGCCATTGGCGCGGAGCGCGTGTTAGGACGGCTGGCGTTTCTGAATGATTGGGTCAGTCATGCGCTCACTGAAGCCGAGATCATCCGCGCTCGGGCGCTGGAGACTCCGTTGACCTCACTTCGCTATGAACGGGAACTCTTGCAGGCACAACGTGAAATTCAGCAGCTATATCGGGATCTTTCCTTAGCCAGAATTCAACTGGGGGCGCTGATGAATTTAGAGCCTGGTGAACCGTATGAATTGGTGATGCCCAAACGGATACCACCCGTCTCTAAAGTCCGGGACAGTCTGGATACGCTGGAAAAGCAAGCGTTAATGAATCGTCCGGAATTGCGAAAGGTGGACTACCAAAAACGAATCAATGCCAAGGAAACCAAGGCGGCCATGTTGGAATTATTGCCCAGCTTGAACGTGTATTTTGGAGAAAACTATGACAGTAATGGTTTTCTCTTCAATAACAATTGGTTGAGTTATGGGGCAAAAGTCAGTTGGAATCTTCTGAATGTGTTCCGGCACCCTGTTCGCCTGCAGGTGATTGAAGCCCAAGGTGAAGTGCTGAATGTTCAAAGCCTGGCCCTCACCATGACCATCATGACTCAAGTGCATGTGGCCGTTGCTCAATATGAAGCGGCATTAGAAGATGTGAACATCGCCCAACGGTTTTTCGAGACACAGTTGAAAATTGCGGACCAGGTACATCAGGCGTGGGTCCTGAATCGGCTGAGCGAGCACATGGTTATTCGAGAAAAGGTCCAAGATTTGGTGGCAGAGCTGCGGTATGAGACGGCGCGTGCCAAGTTGGAAATGGCGTATGCCAATATTCTGGCCGCTATTGGTCAAGATCCTTTTCCGGTAGTTTTATCGGATGATGAAGTGGAGGAGTTGGCGCAAGCGTTACAGCAACGCTGGGAATGGTTAGGGCAGCATGCCATGGCATCGGATCTGGACAACGCACAAGAAGGAGGAGCGGCACAGCCATGATGAGAGTATTTCCAAAGTCCATTGGGTTTCTTGTAATGAGTCTTCTGTTGATGAGTGGGGAAATGAGTTTTGGCAAAAGCGGGATTCAGTCGTCTGATTTGACTGCTGTTCGGGGTGTGATCAAGCCCACAGAAGAAGCCGTGATTTCGAGTGAAGTACAAGCCCGTATCAAACGGATTCCATTCCGGGATGGCCAACGATTTGAAAAGGGGAATCTGTTAGTGGAATTTGATTGTGCCAAATATCAAGCTGAATTAGCTGCAACGCAGGCCGAATTGGAGGCCCGGGAGAAAACGGCAATGAATAATGCCAAGCTGGCCACATTACATGGGATCGGGCAATTGGAAGTTGACATCTCTCAAGCGGAAGTGAAGCAAGCGACGGCGGTTGTAATGAGTGCCAAGATCACGGTGAGCCATTGTCGGATCACCGCGCCCTTTTCCGGACGAGTGGTGAAAGCACTGATGCATCCTCATGAAAGTGTGAATCCTTACGATAAAGTGTTGAGTCTGTTGAATGACAAGGAATTTGCAATCGAATTGATTTTGTCTTCAACTTCTTTACGGTGGCTGACAAGGAAAAGTCCGTTCAAATTTCTGATTGATGAAACGCAAGAAGAGTACTTTGCGGAAGTCGTCGAAATTGGTGCGCATGTGGATCCTGTGAGCCAAACCATTCGTGTTTTTGGCCGATTTACAGAACAGACGAAACATGTGTTGGCGGGTATGAGCGGAAGTGCGAGTTTTACGGATCGAAAACTTTTGTCCAAGACCAAAAAATAAAAGTTTCATCCCGGTCTGTCTCCGAGTCCTTCCGTTTCCGCCGCACCGAGACGACGTTCTCGTCAAAATAGTGCCCATTCTTTATAACTTTTTGGCATAAAATGTGTCTTCCAATATAGTGGTATGAATGTGGATATCCAAAAAGAGAGCCAGTCTTCATCGGCCTCCCAAGTTATGGAGCCTCCTTCACCCTCTAAAACGTGCATACCTCCCTCAACTGCGGAATCCGACACCGCATCAAGGAGGGTTGTCGATATTGATCCTCACCTTCTCGTCGCGTTACTTCAATTAGAAAGTCAGGCACGTGCGGCACAAACGATCAAAGAGCTGTGTTTTCTCTTGGCCAATGAGACTCGGCGCCTTATTGGCTTTCGGCAGGCCTTCGTGTTTTCAATTGGCAAGCATCTAGGGGCTGCCTGTCACGTTGAGGTTGTCTCGAGTGTGGCAGTCTTGGACCGACAAGCGCCCATGGTGCAGTGGATCGAGGAAGTGGTGGCCAGTCTTTGGGAGAATCAGGCTCTGCAAGTACCCTCTCATTTGACCGTAGAGCAATGTCCCAAGCATCTTCAAGCCGATTGGAAGCGATTTGCCTTTTCTTATGTCTTGTGGTGTCCCATTCATTGGGGCAATCAACGGGCGATGGGAGGAATCTGGCTTGCAGGAGACCGGCCTTGGCAAGAGGGGGAAATTCAATTGATTCGGCGGTTTGCCGAAACGGTGGCCCATGCGTGGAATGCGTTGAGACAAACGAAAATCTCCGTGAAGCAATGGACGGTTTCCAAGCGCTGGCTGTGGGTTGGTCTCGCTCTATTGATTGGTGTGATGTGTGTGCCTGTTCGTTTATCCACATTAGCGCCGATCGAAGTTGTGGCTCGTGATCCGGCGGTGGTGACTGCTCCGTTAGATGGAGTCATTGCTGAAATTCTGGTTCAACCGAACACCGTTGTCGAAGAAGGCGAAACGATTTTTCGATACGAAGACATCACGTTTCGCAATGCCTATGAGGTCGCCGAAAAAAACCTCACTGTGGCTTTTATGGAATATCGAAAAGTGACCCACGGCGCCTTTCTAGATGATGAAAGCGGTGCCAGTATGCCCGTGCAGGCCTCGGAAGTACGGTTAAAAGAAACGGAACGGGATTATGCGTGGGAAGTCTTACAGCACGTCGACGTCAAAGCCCCCCGGAAGGGCATTGTTCTTTTCGTCGATAAGTCCGAGTGGGTGGGGAAGCCGGTCGTCATCGGTGAACGGATTATGGAAGTGGCCAACCCTCAGGAATATGAGTTGAAGATCGATCTGTCGATAGAAGATGCCATTGTGCTACGGGAAGATGCAGAGGTGGAAGTGTTCTTACATGCAGATCCTTTGAAAGCGATTCCCGCTGTGTTGACGCATGCAAGTTATTATGCAGAGGTGTTGCCCACGAATGAATTGGCCTATCGCGTGAAAGCCGAGTTCACAGAGCCTCCAGAAGCGATGCGTATCGGGTGGCAGGGAACGGCGAAGATTTATGGAGATCGAGTCTCACTCTTTTTCTATTTATTCCGCCGACCCCTGTCCGTCTTTCGCCAAGCCATAGGCTGGTAATGACGTCTACCTCGCCACAAGACGATGATGCGCTGCCGCCTCTGCGAGATGATCTACAAATTTTGTCAGGTACACCTACGTCCGAAGGGGTGCCCACCTGGAATATTCTGGATCCAGTTCGACATCAATATTTCCAAATAAGCTGGGCGGCCTTTCAACTTCTGTCCCAATGGCACTTGGGGTCGGCCACACGTCTGATCGAAGTCGTATCTGGCTGTACGACGGTCAAGGTCACGCAGCGTGATGTGATCGAACTGGTCGAGTTCCTCTATCGTCACAATCTGACCCGAGATGCGCGGGTAGGCGGAAGCAAAGGTTTCTTGGCACAAGCCGAACAGTCCAAACAACATTGGCTTCTGAAACTTCTCCATCACTACCTCTTTTTGAGAATTCCCCTTTGTAATCCAGACCGTTTTCTACAAAGAACGTTGCCGATTGTGGCTCCTCTGTTCACCAAAACGGCATTGATGTGTGTGGTCTTCCTCGGCGTTGTGGGATGTATCGGTATCGTGCGCCAATGGGAATCGTTCGCGAATACGTTTGTGTATTTTTTCTCATCGCAAGGTCTCACAGCCTACGTGTTGGGGTTGATTGGCATCAAAATCCTGCATGAATTGGGACATGCCTATACTGCTGCCCGATATGGGTGTCAGGTCCACACTATGGGTGTCGGATTTCTCCTCATGGTACCTGTGTTGTATACCGACACGACCGACTCCTGGAAGTTGACATCGCGGAAGCAACGAGCGGCTATCGCCGCCGCTGGCATGGTTGTTGAGTTGAGTATTGCGATGCTCGCGACTTTTTTGTGGCATTTGTGTCCGGAAGGAGTGTTGAAGAGCGTGTTGTTCGTTTTGGCGACGACGAGTTGGATCATGGGGCTGTTCATTAATTTGAATCCGTTACTTCGTTTCGATGGCTATTATGTGTTGTCGGATTGGTTGGGTGTCCCGAATCTTCAATCGCGAGCTTTCGCGTTTGGACAATGGAAATTGCGTGAATGGCTTTTTGGATGGGGTGATGAGCCTCCTGAAGTACTCCCCGGTTCTCGTCAACGACTGCTGACAGGTTTTGCCTGGGCGATCTGGGTGTACCGGGCTGTCATGTTTTTAGGGATTGCCGTCCTGGTCTATCATTTCTTTTTCAAAGTCTTGGGTCTTATTCTTTTTCTGATCGAAATCGGATGGTTTCTGGCTTGGCCCGTTTACCAGGAAGTCCAGGTGTGGTGGCAACGACGAGAGGACGTGGTCAAATCATGGCGAGGGCGAATAGTTGGCGCAGTGGTCTTGGTCATCTTTATTTTGGGCTTACTCCCCTTAGATCGAATGGTCTCCATTCCTGCCGTGTTAGAGGCTCGTGAGTGGGCGACGATTTTCTCTCCCGTGTCAGCCAGAATTATTTCGGTGAATGTGCAAGAGGGGGATCGAGTCGAAAAAGGAGACAAGCTGGTCATTCTGGAATCGCCAAAAAACGAGCAGCACATTCGTATCCTCGAACAACGAATTGCTGCATTGGACGTGCGTCTGCAGCGTGAGGCTGCATACCAGGAGGATCGCAATGATCATCAAGTTTTACGGGAGAAACTGCAAGGTGAACGAAAGAACATTGAAGGTCTGCTCAAAATCCGTGATCAGTTAATCTTGCGTGCACCGTTTTCCGGGTTGGTGACGGATATGACCTCTTCTCTGCATGAGGGACGATGGGTTAACTCGGAACTCCCTCTTGTGCACCTCATCAATCCACAAAAAATGGTTGTTCAGGCCTATGCCACGGCAGAACAGCAAGTTCGATTGGACTCAGGCAATGAAGGATGGTTTTACGCAGATGATCCCGCCCGGCTGGCCCGTCGCAGTCGAGTTCGGGATCTTCGCCAGGTGGATGAGTCGCATTTTGCCTTGTCCTACCTCGCCTCGCTCTATTCAGGTCCAGTGCCGGTTCGACAAGATGAGCAAGGTAATTTACAGCCAGAAGCTTCCATCTATCTCGTGACATTGGATGTGGACAATGTAGAGGAAGAGTGGAATCAGGCGGTGCGGGGGATGGTCCATGTTCAAGCCGAATCTCGAAGTATCGTGCGACAACTATGGGAACATGTCGTCGCGGTTTTCATCCGGGAAAGTGGGATGTAGATGAAGTAAAAACCCCCGCCCTTTGAGCGGGGGTTTTTACTAGGAGCTGTCGAATCCCTTAGTAAGCAGGTCGATCAAGCGGATAAGGCGTTGTATGCTGCGAAGCAGGCCGGACGGAACCAGGTCGGGCAGTTGACTCAGGAAGGTCCTATGGCAGATCTACCTATTAAGTTGGAACTTGTGGAAATTCCGGAGTAGCCCGGGAAGGAACGCGGAGTCAGGTTGTGCATAGTTTGCGTGCTTATGTAGCCCAGAGGGCTTATTTTTAAAATCGCTGGATTGTTTCTTCAGATCTTGGGTTGCATGGCTGGATGTAACGTGTCAGTGCCCCCCTAAGGAAGAAGAGGGCGCATCCTTCACATTATGCGACTTGAGCATGGGCTTCTTCCATGAGATCCAGCATGGACGAGAGTTGCTTGTTAGCCTCCAGTATACAAATTTTGATGGTTTCTTCATCTAAGCCAGTGAGAGTCCATGATTCCTGGGCTACGAGTGTTTTCCAATTCCCCTGGCCATTTGGCGATTGAAACCCTTCCGTTAGCGCACCGGCGATATTGAGCAACGCGGCTTCGAATTGATAATCGGGCGTTCCGCCGGGATTGTGTTGATGTCGAATGGCTTCCCCTAAATTTTTTGGTAGTTGCCACGTATCAACGAGAGCTTTTCCCACATGTGTGTAATTGAACCCGATCACTTGTTGTTCTGTCGTATGAATGGGTTCTCCTGTCGATGCTGAGAGTTTGATGGCTTCCTGGGCTTGTTCCGGGAGGTGCTGATAGAGCAGAAGATGCCCGATATCTCGAAGTAGCCCTTCCACGAACATCCGTTCGCTATCCATCAGGAAACATTTTCTGGCCAATTCCCGTGCGGCTAATCCGCTAAAGAAGCTGTTTGCCCAAAAAATCTTCATATCCATGACCTGTTGGGATAGACCGGAAAAGGTTTTTGTGACGGAGATGGCTAACACTAAGTCGTGTAATGGTTGCATGCCCAAAATTCCCACGGCGCGGGAGATGGTTTCTACTTTTCGTGGCATGCCATAAAAGGC
>SMVB01394255.1_pt1 | contig 10126 bp, 10 predicted proteins | sample 2456461 | NCBI WGS metagenome assembly SMVB01 (sample SAMN11095934, study PRJNA526329) | marine sediment metagenome | biome: Marine sediment; feature: Surficial sediment; material: Deep marine sediment; isolation source: Hadal surficial sediment | place: Pacific Ocean | collected 2014-05 | depth...
GCCAAGCGTCTTGTGCACTAATTGCAACTTCTCGAATACGTTGTCGAAGGTGACGTATTGGGCTGCTTTAATAAGGGACTTGTGGGTGGAAAGGTGCGCGACGCGTAATCCAGGCGTCATCAGCATGGTCGCCGTCGTGGTCGAACCGGAAAGGCGGCTGAGAATTTCCTGGTGGCCGATGTCATCGACATAACCCGCTGCGTGTATGGCTTCTTTGTGTAGAGGGCAGGTCACCATGGCGGCGACTTCACCCGCCAGGCATGCACGGGCTGCCCACTCCACCGAGCGCACTGCAATTCGCCCGCAGGTCGCGTCGATCTTGCCAAGCCTGAAGTCTGCCGGTTTCGCCACCTCTACGTCATATAGACCAAATCCTGCATCGAGTTCCCCCGGCCTGGACACCGCTGGTATCTCGGGCAGCACGACACCCGCCGCTTCAGCACCAAGATCCAACGCCCAACGGGTACCGATCAACAACCACGGTACCGGCGGCTTTGCGCCGGCCAACGCACAGATTGTTTTTGCGGCAACCTCCGGGCCGATGCCCGCAGGGTCACCCAGGGTTATGGCAAGTGGTTTCATGAATCAGCTCTCGATAACTGTATGTTTATACAGTATTAGTTTACATTGTCTGCATGCAGACATTACAGCAACTCGTGACTGCTTTCCGACTCTACGGCGTGTGCGAGCCTTGCCAGCGCGTCGAGGCGCTCAACCTCGAAGCTCTGATCAAACAAGAAGGCGGTGATTACCCCGTTGACCGGGTGCGTATGCGACTGCATTGTCGGTCATGCCAACAACGTTCCCAGGCATTGCGCATCGTCTATGTCGGGCCGGAAGGACGCGCGTCTGGCTTCCACTATTCACCCTGAGGCACGTTGAAATTGTTTCAAGCTAAAGAATCTCGGTAGATTCCAGAGTCAGACCAAAGCCGCCAACGCCCACATACTCCACTTCACGCCCGGCAATCAAACGTATTTTACTCACACCAAGGTCGCGCAGAATTTGTGCACCGACCCCGACTTCCAGCCACTGGCTGCGACGCTCTTCTTCTTTGCTCTGATCTGACAGATTCTCGTGAGGCACGCCGACAAAGCCAGTGCGCAGATAGATCAACACACCACCACCCAGTTTTTCGATGCGGGCCAGCGAAGCGTCCAGCAAGCTCTGATCATGATCTGACTGAGGCCCCAGAACATCTTCAATCAATTTTTCACGATGGATGCGTACGGGTACCGAATCCAACTTGTCGATCTCGCCGAAAACCAACGCCAGATGTTCTGCATCTTCAAATTTGGTGCGGTAGGCGTACGCCTTGGCTTCACCGATTTTACTGCGTACACGGAATTCGTTGGTCCGCTCAACCAACTGCTCACGTCTCTGCCGGTACGAAATCAGGTCGGCGATGGTGATGATTTTCAGTTTGTGGGTCGCTGCAAATTCCTGCAATTGCGCCAAGCGCTGCACAGTGCCGTCATCATTGACCAACTCTGCGAGCAAACCCACCGCCGGCAGCCCGGCAAGTACCGCAAGATCTACACCCGCTTCTGTATGTCCCGATCGTACCAGCACGCCACCTTGGCGTGCGATCAGCGGGAAAATATGCCCAGGTCTGACAAAACTATCGGCACTGACATTACTGTTGGCCAGCGCCTGTACCGTCGCCGCCCGTTCTTCGGCGGAAATACCCGTGGTCAAACCTTCCTTGTAATCTATCGACACCGTAAACGCCGTGCTCATCGGCGCATCATTGCGTGCAACCATGGGTTCCAGATGCAGCTTTGTCGCATGTTCTTCGAACAGCGGCGCACACAATATGCCGCTGGTGTGGCGAATCATGAATGCGACGGACTCAGCCGTGGCGCGGCTTGCCGCCATAATCAGGTCACCTTCGTTTTCCCGGTCATCGTCATCTACGACCACCACCATCTCACCACCCGCAATGGCTGCGATGGCATCTTCAATGGAATTAAACTTCGCGTTGGCTTCACTCATGCGGGTTCTCTAAAGACTTGAAAATCGGCGCAGGAGATTACCACACTGACGAAAAAAAGCCTGCTTACGCAGGCTTTCGAATCAACAATCGATTCAATAAGGGATAAACACGACTGTCTGTATCCAATGAGGATTCTTACAGTCACAACCTTAGTCGCACGACAGGCGAAAAAGTTTTATCCATTTGCCGGATTGCCTGGGAAAGCGTAAATTCGTTGGATATCGGCAAGGACAGTGGACATGGCGGAGAGCATTGTAAAACCGGAACTCGACGACGACGGACGTCTTTATGGACGACCCGCGGCAAAATCTGACGAGAAACTCATTCAGTCCGGACCCGGCACGCCAGGTGGCGAACTGCTACGCCGCTACTGGCAGCCAATAGCGCGCAGCGATGAAGTGCAGGATCTGCCCATTGCTGTCACCGTGCTGCATGAAGATCTGGTGCTGTTTCGCGACCAGAGTGGTCAATGTGGATTGGTTTATCCGCGTTGCATGCATCGTGGTACTAATCTCATTTACGGAAAAATCGAGTCCAACGGTATTCGCTGTCCTTATCACGGCTGGTTATTTGACGGTGAAGGGCACTGCCTGGAAATGCCTTGCGAGCCGGAAAACGACTACAAAGAGAAAGTGCGCCAACCCTGGTATCCGGTCATGGAGAAGTACGGTTTGGTGTTCACCTACATGGGGCCGGCGGCTACCCAGCCTCTCTTTCCCCGCATTTCGGTGTTTGAAGACCTGCCCGACGACGAAGAAATCGTGCCCGGCGGCAGCTACCAACCACCTGTCGGCGAACAGAAACTGTTTGCCGGTTACCAGGACTTCAACTGGTGGCAGTGCTACGACAACTTTATGGATCCCTTCCATGTTTACGCACTGCACTCGACCATCAACGGCACCCAGTTTGTCGACATGTTAAGAATTCTGCCTGAGGTTGAATTCGAATACACCGCGGATGGGGTACGCACCATTCAACATCGGCGACTCGAAGACGGGCGCGTTCATCAACGATTGAGCCAGACCGTCATGCCGAATATGAACTGCACCGCTTCTGTCGGCAACGACCTGGGACCTGCCGGTGTTTCATGGACCGTGCCGGTCAACGACACCAGCTACCGCTTCTTCACCCTGCGCACCACCAAGAAGGGCGTCGACCCACGCAGCAATATGGAAGAAATTGGCATGCTGCAGCCCGATTGGGGCCCCCACAAGCCCTATGATGAGTGGACGCTGGAGGATCACCAACGCTGGCAGACAGATTATGTGACGCAAAAAGGTCAAGGCGTCATCAACCTGCATTCAGACGAGCACCTGACACCCATTGACACAGCAACCGCTATGCTCAGGCGACTGTTTAAACAGCAGGCGGATAAGGTCATGGCAGGAGAGAACCCGGTAGGTGTCAGTTTCGATGAACCCTATCTGATTAAAGTAATGGCAGGGAATTCGGTGCTGGACGGCGAACTCAATTTCCTCGACGGCTACGACGGGCGCAATTTGTAACTAATGCCACTGGGTGGTTTTACAATAAAATTGGCCCGTTCCGGCGTTCAACTTGAGGTGGCGCAGGACGACACCATTTTGGAAGTCCTGCAAGCCGCAGGTTACGATGTGCCGAGTTCATGCGAGCAAGGCGTATGCGGCACCTGCGAGACTGTGGTGTTGGAAGGCTTGCCCGACCACCAGGACTTGATCTTGTCCGCCGATGAGCACGCGGAGAACCGCAGCATGATGATTTGCTGCTCAGGAGCACTGAGCAGTTTGCTGGTGTTGGATATTTAGCACAAAGGAAAAATGGCGCACCCGGTAGGACTCGAACCTACAACTCTCGGCTTCGAAGGCCGATGCTCTATCCAGTTGAACTACGGGTGCGCAGCGCCTGGCATGTTGCCTCAGGCCCCTGGGGGAATCAACAGCACATTGGCTTCAACCCGTTGGCTCATCTGTGACTACTTCACTGTATGCGTAGTGAACACAATTAAGCGGTCTCCAGGTCCATTTCCCCTTTTGGTTTGCGCTACCATGAAAGCGTCGTCAATTTCGAACGTCAAAGCGAGTTAGACCCTATGGAAACCACCTACCAAGGCTCCTGTCACTGCGGAAATGTGAAGTTTGAGGTGACCGCGGATATCGATCACCTGCGGATATGCGATTGTTCTCTTTGCCACAAAAGGGGTGCGCTAAATTTCAGGGTTGAAGACTCACAACTCAAACGAATAACCCCGTTGGAAGAGATGACGCTTTACCAATGGCATACGAAAACGGCCAGAGACTATTTCTGCCCCACTTGTGGAATTCTTCCTTACAGAAGACCGCGGACCGCACCAGATTTGTGGACCGTTAACGTCCGCTGCTTGGAAGGCATTAATGTGGACGAAATTCCCAAGGAACATTTAACCGGCAGCAAACTGAGCTGATCAGATGACATCTCATCACGCGCACAAACACTGAGTACGCGGGGCCAGCCAATGGATTTCACTCAGACTATCATCATCGCAATAGCGCTCTCCGGACCGATCGTGATTCTCCTCGGTGTCGGACGAATCGTCATGTGCCTGCATCGTTCGATACGGGCAAAACATACGAAGTTTGCACTCCTGTCCGGGCTGAACATCTTGATTCTACTGACTCTTCTCGCAGCTATCGTTGTCGTTTGGTTCGCTTACGGCGTCGCCCACACGGGCAAAGACGCAACAACCGACCTGGTGGTTCTCGCAAGTACAGTCACGCCTGCTTATGTCGGCGTTTTCCTTTTTTGGCTTCTGTGCCGCCGCTTAGAGAAAGGGCTCCGACGCGATGGCGTTTAATCTGAACTTGCCAGTAGAGTCATTCCAACATGACTAAAATTCATCCCTCTTTGAAACTCACGCAGCAGGAAATCGATTCACTCATGGGCCGCGAATCCCGACTTCGCATTGCAACCCTGGGACCAGGGGACGAGATAAATCTAACGCCAATGACATTCGGCTGGGCCGCGGGCAACGTCTACATTTTTGCTCGAGGTCAGAAGATCGCTAATCTTCGTCGCAACACCACCGCAACCGTACTGGTGGATATCGGGTCGGCGTGGCGAGAGTTAAAAGGCATCATGATGCACGGTAAAGTCAGAATTCTAGAAACTTCTGACGATGAAGAAAATGACAAAGGCCTATCGCTCGCCCGTCTAAATCTTGGCGAAAAACACAAGCTCATGAAGAACGGAACAATTCAGCCGTATGCCGCATCTGCCTCTGGCAGAAGTCGACGATGGATCGTGTTTACGCCGCATGAAGTGGTTTCCTGGAACAATGAAAATCTTCCTTAATGTGGCCGTTGTGGAAAACCATTCGAAATATTATTCCTTTTCTTCGCGTATTTACCCAGCGGTCTAAGTGGTGCACGCAATAGGCAGAGTGATTCAACGCGTCATTTCTACGCGCCCTGCCTTACTCAGGCTCACCACCTTGTCCAGTTCCACGACAACTGCCACCCCACCTTTGTCCGGATCGAACTGGCGCTCTATTGCATGCATTTCGTCGTACACCCTGTTGCGTTCGACTTCATCACTAACAACTCGTCCGCGCCCTTCAAACATGTAGTAAACGGTGCTCGAAATATCGCCATAGATAAATGCCATGTTCGGGCGTTCTTCGATCACCCTGAGCAGTGATCCCTGCGGATTGCGCACCCACAATGACAGTTCGTCTTCACTGTGCACGTGGGTACTGCCAAAAAACGAAATGTGCGGTAGATCGCGCTCATCCACATAGGCAGCGGTCAACGTTTTACCATCATCGATCGCGCGCGCGATGCGGCCACGCATTTCTTCGTCTATCTTTATCGCCATAATTCTACCGTCACTCTCCACCTGGTTGACAATGATATAGCTGATATTCCACGCCGCCGCTAATTGCTCGCCCTTCAGCGACCGCAACCACGCGATTCAGCCACGCGTACTTTTCTGTGCCGGTCTCAAAACGCACCTGGGTAACAAAATAGGTATCCCCAAACTGCGTTTCCCGACCGCTGAACATTGCGTCATCGAATTGTAGAACACCCGAATAGCTGACGTAAATGTTGGCACCATCGTCCGTGGTGAGCACAATTCGCACATCAATTTCACCGATTTGATCGGTTCCGATAACTACCCAGTCGGCACCTGGTGGAATCACCTTGCCGCGTAATTTTTCACCCTCAAACATGCCACCAGTGACCACCCCGATACTGCGCGAGCCGCGACCTATATCGCCGATGGCGATGGGTTTACCGATGTTTATCTGAAGTTTCATCAAAGGCTGCAGGTACATTTATTCTTCTCCGCCGTGTTGTCTAGCGCGAAACATCAGAAGCACGCCAATATCTCGCGAGACTTCGCCCGCAAGACTCTGATTGAGCCCCTGATGTGCTGCCCGAGGGCAATTTACCCTTCCCAACCCCTCAACTACGCAGCAATCGCCCCGGTAGTGCCCCGCTATGCTCGTTGTTGGTCAAGAGGATCTCGCCATTAACGATCGTATGCATAATACCGTCGGCGGTTTGCTTCAACCGCTTCCCGCCAGCCGGCAGATCGTGCACAATCTCCGGCAGACGCGCGCCGACTGTATCCGGGTCAAACACCACAATATCTGCAACCATGCCTTCACGCAGCAAACCACGGTCGTGTAAGCCCCACATGGTGGCCGTGTTGTAGGTGATCTGTCGCACGGCTTCTTCAAGCGATAGCGCCTGCTTTTCGCGCACCCAGTAACTCAACAGATGGGTCTGTAAAGAACTGTCCATGATCTGCGCAACGTGTGCGCCGGAATCCGAGAAAGTCACCACCGAACGAGGGTGCTTTATCATTTCTAATACATGGTCCTGGTTTTCGTTGGCTATCGGCTGACGGAAAAACATCTTCAGATCTTTTTCCAGAGCCATGTCGATCATCAACTCAACCGGATTAACGCCTTTTTGTTTCGCCAGCTCCGCCATAGATGGCTGGTCATAGACCATGTCTGCCATCGGATACACAAAGTCCCAGTTCGGTGGACGTGGCTCTGCACCGACAATCCGCGGTCCTTTGTATTCCTGGTTGGCAATCTCAACTAACTTGGCCTTCAAGCTGGGATCCCGCAGCTTCACTTTCTGCTCCGCCAATGGCAGGTTACGAACATCGGACCAGACAGCCCATTTATCAAATGGCGTATGGCTTTCAAAGGAAAGCAGCGTATTCAATGCCCGACTGTGTACCTGCGCGTACATGCGCCCGCCCGCAGCCGCAGTCTCGTCCAACAAGTCAAAATAGGGGCGCCAGAAATCCGGCGCTGCCCGCACGCTGAACATTCCCCAGGTCTGGGTCACGCCAGATTCAACAGCAAGATCACGCAAACGTTCATGATATTCACGAATACGCTGGGGATCGCGCCCGGGAGTTTCACCGGCAATTTCAAAAATACCCTTGCCGGTCTCGCCAACGGCGTTGACGATGGCACGCACTTCGTCCCAATTCGCTACTCGGCTCGCCACCGGTTTATCGTCTGCGGTAATGTGGTTGAGGGTTCGCGAGGTGGAGAAGCCGATGGCGCCAGCGCCCATAGCCTCTTTGACCAGAGCTTGCATGGCTTTTACATCGTCTTCAGTGGCTTCTTCGGTAAATGCGCGTTCACCCATGGTATAGGTGCGCAATGCCGAGTGGCCGATGTATCCGGCATAGTTGATGCCTTTGGGGGTTTCATCAACCGCGTCCAGAAATTCCGGGAAACTTTCCCACTTCCAGTCAATGCCTGCGAGCATTGCCTCACGGGATATATCCTCAGCCCGCTCAAGGTTGCGGAACACAAAGTCAGCATCTTCTTGCTTGCAGGGTGCGAGCGTAAAACCACAGTTACCCATCACCACGCTAGTGACACCGTGATAGCAGGAACAGGAGCCGATTGGGTCCCAGAACACTTGCGCGTCCATGTGCGTGTGGCCATCGACAAAGCCCGGAGTCACGACATGGCCTTCTGCATCGACCGTCTGCCTGGCCTTCTCGTTCACTCGGCCCATTGCGGCAATTTTGCCGTCCTGAATCGCCACATCGGCACGGTATTTCGCGCCACCCGAGCCATCGACAACCATGCCGTTCTTAATAATCAGGTCATACATTGCGTTCCCCTATATCTGCCCTCATCTTGTGCATAGTTTAGCACCGAACAAAAACGTTGTTTTGCGAATCTTTTTGCACCTGGCCAGACTCGAACACCTGGCCATTCATGACGATATAAACCCCAACCGCAAGCGTTTGTACCGCCGCGAAAGCCATTCCGACATTGAAAGTCGCATCGCTTTTGGCAAAACGCGCCGGCGACAAAGCACCGGTGAGGACGATGGTTTTGCCTTCTATGGCGGTGAGCCATGCCCCGGTTGTTGTCATGGTATCCGTGCCATGGGTCACAATGACACAACGTTCAGCACAAGCGGCGACTGCGGTTGCGATGCGCGCGCGATCCTCGTCATCGATCTCTAAACTATCTTTGCGCAACACTTCAACGACACGGTAAGGCGCATCAACATGAGCCGCCTTGAGCAAGTCATCGACTACCGAAGCGCCAACAGAAAATTCGCTTGTGGCATCAAAGTAGACTTTGTCGATGGTGCCGCCCGTGGTCAACACAGCTACCGCCAGAGTCTCGACACTCATCCCCAACCCCACTGCATCCGCGCAAATAACAACCTAGAGTCATGGTAGCATGCAGTTCTATGTCAGCCGCACCAACCCTCGCCTATACCGTCCATGCCGGTGAAGGTCCTTATCTAGCGCTACTGCACGGCTTCTTGTCATCGTCTGCACAGTGGATGCACAACATCGATGCGCTAGCTGGTGTGTGCCGGCCTGTGACGATCGATCTGTGGGGGCATGGCCAATCTCCCGCGCCGTCTGATCAAGCGTACTATCACCCTGGCGCCTACATTGAAGCATTAGAGGATATCCGCAGAAGACTAGGGGCGCAGCAGTGGTTTGTCTGCGGTTATTCAATCAGCGCGGGCATCACCATACGCTACGCTCATACCCACCCCGAAAGAATACCGGCCCACTTGTTTACCAATTCTGCGTCTGGTCTGGCCCACGCCGAGCAGGTCGCAAAATGGCGCGAGGATGCCGAATCTGGCGCAGCCAAAATCGAAGCCGGTGGTCTGGCTGCAATTGAGCGAATCACCGTCCACCCCAGGTTTGCCAGGCGTCTGCCCGCAGACATTCACGAGGCATTGCTAAAAGATGCAAAACGTCTGTCCCCTGTTGGTATTGCCAACACCCTTCGCCAAACGACTGTGCACGCCAGCGTGCGCGACATTGCTGCCATCAATCCCCGGCCCGCACAACTTTGTCATGGCAATAAAGAAAAACGCTTCGCTGATGCCAAAGACTGGGTGGCACAAAACATGGCTCAACTCAGCATTATCGATCTAGAAGCTGGGCACGCGGTAAACATGGAGGACAGCGCCGGCTTCAATCTAGCAGCCAGCCAGTTTATCGCCCGACACAGCGGATGAATCATATCCTCGACGAATTGATCGAAGAGAGGGCCACCAAGCTACGCCAGCACCCCCGTATCTGGGCGTTAGTACAACGCTACGTCTATCCCCTCATGGCTTACCAGCAAACCAAGGCCCTGATTGATGAGGTGCAGGGACTATCGGGTTTTGCGGTGTTCGAACATGTCAGCAAGCTACTGCGCATGCGTGTCACCGTTGAGGGTCTTGAGCATTTGCCGACCACCGGCCGGGCGGTGCTGATGCCCAACCATCCAGCCGGTATCGCCGATGGCATTGCCGTTTTCGACGCCATTAAAAAGATCCGCCCAGACCTGACCTTCTTCGCCAACCGCGACGCGGTGCGCTGTCAGGAAAATCTCCGCGAGATAATTATTCCCGTCGAGTGGATGGAAGAAAAACGCAATCACGCCAGGCGTAAAGAAATGGTACGGAACATGATCGGTGCTTTCCGTGACGAACGGTTGATCGTTATTTTCCCTTCCGGGCGCCTGGCCCGCCCTACACCAATGGGTTTAATCGAACGCGAGTGGTTGGTATCCGGTGTCGGTCTCGCGCAGAAATACAACTGCCCCATTGTCCCTATGCACGTTTCTGCTCACAACAGCGCACTGTATTACCTGCTTTGGTTGCTGAA
>SMVB01139149.1_pt1 | contig 10125 bp, 10 predicted proteins | sample 2456461 | NCBI WGS metagenome assembly SMVB01 (sample SAMN11095934, study PRJNA526329) | marine sediment metagenome | biome: Marine sediment; feature: Surficial sediment; material: Deep marine sediment; isolation source: Hadal surficial sediment | place: Pacific Ocean | collected 2014-05 | depth...
TAAACTCCCTGCCTCGCCGGCAGGCTGGCGTTTTTGGTGCCTTGTATCTGAAAAAAATACCTGTGTTAGTATTCCAAAAGGAATAAATAGAGGTGCCCTAAACAAAATTTCGATCTAATCTCCATCCAATATATTGTCTGTCAGAGATTTTGTCCAGTTTGAAAGTGTCTCTATTTCATGTTGAGTAAGAATTGCATCTTTGTGAACGAAAGTATAAATTCTTAAAGGCATTGTTTTTTCTTCCACTTTTTCGGCAATCTCACTCAGAATTTTAATTTTTTTTCTTTTACTCAATTCGCCCCATTCAGAGAAGTTCACTTCATCTCGCCCCAATCGTATATCTCTGGCGACCAACCAAGAAACCGGCGCTACCTTAGAATACCATGGATAAATCGTTTGATTTGAATGACAATCATAACAGGACTTGCTCAAAATAAGTTTTATTTCATCAGGAGCATTTTCGGTATGCGAAATACCTATTGAACTATCGGAATTATTTTCTGGTAATTCCACTGGTACAAATTGGATTATTACGATTGTCGCAAGACAGGCTATGGCTAAATATTTAGGCGTTTTTTTCATGTGTGGATGTTTTGCGGAAATGTTGCAATTAGCAGATTATTAGTATGCGCTTATGCACATTAAAAATTATCTCAGTTATGGCCTACATAATGGAAAGTTCCGATAACGAGTAAATTAAAAATGGCCTCTTTTATAAGGCCATTTAATTTATTTCATCAGCTTATCCGCTTCTTTATCCGCCCATTTTGACAAAGTCTTATACTCTTTTTCAGTAGGCTTTATTTCCGGCTTTCTTTTCACCATTTTTTTTGGGGGCATTTCTCCTTTTTCAATTACTTCAATAATATTATCCATTACAGACACAAATTTTGCCTTATCATATTCATGCAATTTATCCCATCTGAAAGCATCCTTTGCATCATCGGATTTGCCTTTTTCACTATGGCAACCATAGCAAGATTTATCGATAACGGCTTTTACTTTTTTGGGAAAATTGTACTCTTCAATATCGTTTGATCTAAAAGTTGTGTTGAGATTTTCTGTTGTATTCATTTGAATGAAAATTGCCAATACAAAAGCAGATATTATAATAAGGACTCCATTTCGTTTCATCGGCATATGTTTAGTAGTAAATATTAGGTCAAAATAGAAATACTATTTTAAAAAATAAATGAAAAGAAGAAATAACTATTCGGAATATTGATTTTATTTAAATTATCTTTCATTTTCAATGCGATAAGATTTCTTGTATTAGGAGTTATGTTGACAATATTTAATTCTTTTGAATTAAGTTAAATCGTATAAATCATAATTTTTCTGCCACACATAAAACGGTTAAGAATTGTAACTATTGACGCAAATAAAAAATAGAACCATGATAAAAATTAAGTTTTTAATGCACAAAGAACAATTTTTATTTAGTTATGAGTAAGGTAATTTTAGTTACAGGAGCATCTTCCGGGATAGGCCTCGCGGTAGCTACATTCCTGGCAAAAGAAGGAATTATTGTGTATGGAGGTAGTCGGTCTGCTCCGGAAAATAATAATTTTCATGTAGTGAAGCTGGATGTTTCTGAGGATGAAAATGTCAAGGATGTGGTTCAGTCCATTATCACAAAGCATGGACGAATAGACGTGCTCATAAATATTGCAGGGGTCGGTTCCGCAGGTGCGGTGGAGAAGACACCAATGGAGGATATAAAAAAATCATTTGAAGTAAATTGTTTTGGTGTGGTTAGGGTTTCGCAAATGGTAATTCCGCATATGAGAGCACAGAGATATGGACGTATTATTAATATGAGTACTCTTGGATCTACGATTGGCCTACCATTTCGTGCATTCTATAGCGCAAGCAAAGGTGCAATGGATTTGATTACCGAAGCCCTAAGGTTGGAAGTGGGAAAATACGGAATACAAGCATGTACAATTCACCCGGGAGAAGTAAGGACTGATATTGCCAGTCACCGGATTAGCTCTGTTGATTTTGACGATGAGACTTACGGTAAAAATTTTAAAGCTGCTTTTGAATCTTTGGATGCATCTGTTAATCACGGGAAACATCCGGAATTATTTGGTCCATTAATCAATAAAATTATTAATTCGAAAAAGGTTCGAAGAAACTATTACGTTGGCACATTTAATGAAATTCTAGGATTCAATCTAAAGAAATTCCTACCATACTACCTTTATGAAAAGATACTAAGAGCCTATTTTAAATCTGGGGATTAGAATCCATTGCACATCACTCTACAATTTCAACAATTAGTGGTGATGCAATTCTATCGGCAAAGTCAGCAAGATAGTTGTCGAAACCTCCGGGAAGCTCGAACTGATTACTTTTTTTCCAGGCAAAACCGGCGTAATAGGTAAATTCAGATGAAGGGTTACAAATCACCAGCAGATTACTTAAATCCTTTTCATCTACGCGATGATCAATAAATTCTTTCACAGTCGAAGGATCAACTACAATGGCTGTGGATAGCTCAGAACCATCGTGCGGTTCCAAATACCTGAACCATCCTTTTTCAATATCAGAAAACACATCTCCTGCTTTTTCATGCAAAGTGACTCCTAAAGTGATATTGGGAAGTTCATTGTGATTTCCAAGGATCAGCGTATTTTTAAAAAGGTTACTTCCGAGGTCAATGGAAATTCGCTTAATTTCTTTCACGCTTAAACCATTCGCATCCCATGTGCCGTAATTCAATTCAAAAATTGTTCTAATCGGGCCGTTTGCTATTATTTTCCAGTTTTTATAATTTTTTGAAGTCAAGAGTGTGCCGTCCTTCCAAATACCCGTGCCACCTGTTCCTCTGCTGGGGCCAACATGGTAATTGTCCAATCCTTCACCATGATCTTTATGATATGATTTGCCTTCTTCCAGGCTCTGTTTGTACCATTTATCAATAACTGGATATTCCACCCGCTTCAGCCAACAGTCGATACCACTTGATAATGTGCCTCCTGGTTTTCCTGATTCAGTAATAGCCTGAGCTTTTGGACCATAGGTTCTAAATGCAACTTTGTCATTTTCCCAGGCAAAGTCATCAATTCTTTCAGGGACAAATCGGGCGAAGGTGCTGATTTCTGAAATTGGTAATTTCGAATTTTCTTCAATATGTTCAATGGAAAACTGCTTCTCTTCCTTAGCTTCAAAATCACTTTGAAATATCAATTTATCTGGAATATTGTCACCATTCAGATCAATGAGTTGACTTAGAATTAATTGACTGTTTTTTTCATCCTTTATACCAATTTGCCCAGGTGAAATTTCCGGATGTAATTTTTGCAATTTCTCTATATCAATTTCGATTGTTTCACTTTTTCGAGATTTATTTAAATGGTTGGTTACGCGTACTTCAATAACTGTAGAGCGTGGAGTACAAGAATTCAATATTGAAACGGCTAAACAAATAAATATTATTCTAAATGCGATCATGATGGAGTTGTATATTAACTTTTAAAAATTTATTGAATTTCAAATGGTAACATCAATATTTGAATTTAGTAAATTTATTTAATGGACATAAAAAAAGCCGGAATTACCGACTTTTTTATCACTAAAATTATAATTACTTATCTAAATACATCTTCGATTTCTTCTTCTTCCCTGGATTTAAAAGATCTGTTGCCGCCAATCACCCAGTGCAGGCCAATCTGAGCGCCGACCAAAAGATTAGCACGATTGCTAAAAATGCTGGTAATATCTTTGTCTCCAATCAAATCGATCAGATCCTGGTTTCTCATATCTGTAAAACTGTAATTTGCCCGTACATTTGCAGAGATATAAAAGTGTTTCAATACATCAATATCCATCCCAAATCCGAAAGCGAGTTGAATTTCTTTATCTTTAAATTTTTGTATTTCTGACTCCACGCCACTATTCATCAGGTTCATTATTGAGTTTTCCGGCATATTATACTGATCGGGGTTTTCCATGTCCTGGAAATATTCCAATGGAATTTCAAGATCGTTGGAACTAGGTGGAGTTATCTCGCCATTTGCCAGGGCTTCTTGATAAGCAACAGGAATATCTACTTGGTTACCAACCAGTACCGTGGTAATATCTGTGGGAATATCTCCTCCTTGTGCAATATTTATGCTTGCATCCCGAATAAATCTCATCGTTTCCGAACCGCTCTTTAATAATGAAAGTTGTGGGCCTATCTGAAAATTGAAACGTGCCGCATTGTTACTTCGGCTCATCATTTTCATTAATAGGGGGAATTGGAGATAACTCAGATCGATGTTTCGTTCCGCAATCATATTTTGAGTATTTTGAACAGTTTCAATCATTTGATAAATCTGCCCCTGAGCAGCTTTGATGGATTCAAGTTGTAATCCGAATCGATTGGAAAAATCTATGCCAAAGGAAGCGCCAATCGGAGCCCATTTGTAATTTGCCTTTGCGGAATATCTTGGATCTTCAGAAAGACCTTTGTCCAACACAAATGTTGAATTCATTGCAGTAGTAAGTCCAAGGTGTACTCTGGGCTGGGCTATAGATACACCGGTAAAAAGTACTAAAGCTAAAATTTGTATACCTGTTCTCATGATTTTAGATTATATAGTTTTAAATATAAATTCATTTAATTACCCCATTAATACTTCAAAGGACTAGTAGGTAAATAACTGGCTTCGCTTTGGTTGCACGGTTTTATTACATGAGTAAACATTTATACTTTAATGCCTCTTCATGGATTTCGAGTCATTTTCATTTACAGAAATAAATCAGATGGCCGGATATCTTGATAATTGAAATCGTTTGATTTATTTGCGGTATGGGAAGCGATTATAAGAATGAGATAATTCAGTTTATAATATCAGTATATAAAAACCATGAAATTGCATTTTCTCTAAAAGTATCGAATGGTGTGTATGTTGATGTCTATTTTCCGGATAGGCATTGTGCAATTATTTTTAATTCAATGGAAAAAGTGCTGACGGATAAAAAAGTGAAATCAAACAATCCGCACCAAGCAGAACCGAAAATTAAAATAGTTCATCTCTGGGAAGATCAATGGGTATTTCACGAAGCTAAGATTCGTTCCAAGCTCAAGTCCCTCATGGGAATTACGGAAAGAATTCATGGACGAGAGACGAATATAATTTCAATTGATAACAGTCAGCTTATGCATTTTTTAAATGTAAATCATTTAAATGTACCAATAAAGGCAAAATACAAATTTGGATTACTTAAGGACAATGAACTTGTGGCAGCAATGTCTTTTAGTAAGGGGAGAAAGATTGTTCGGGAAAATGTGGTATTTAATTCATATGAAATGCTTCGTTTTTGCAATAAATTAAATTTAACTGTAGTCGGTGGATTTAGTAAACTATTGCTATACTTTATGAAAATTCAGATCCCGGATGATGTTATGACCTATGTAGACTGTGATTGGTCGGATGGGCAATCTTTTTTAGCTAAGGGTTTTGAGCTTTTGGAAAGAATACCATCGATTGAATTTTGGTTAAATATGAAAACAGGAGAGCGCGAGTATCCTCATCTGGTTCTTAAAAAACATAAAAAATCCATGCTGGATTTTGAAAGTGATAATGAAAAGATATCATTTTTGATAAAAAATGGCTACGTTCAGATTTATAATACTGGGAGTTACAAGTATATCCTAAAAAGAAAAAAATATTAATACCTAAACTGCGCGATTCAGAGGAGATTTGAAGTGCTAAGAGATTGAGAATCCCGCAAGCTTGCGGGACAAGAAACGCAGGAATACCCAAAAGGTCTTACGAGTAGTTGCCGTAAGTCTTTTTAACTCAATAAATTAGTGCTTATTGCTTCTATGAATCGCTCAATTTAGGTAATATACTTATCTGATATCCAAATTACCTATTCGTGCCTTTGTTGGTATTGTCAACAACAAACCAAATTAGGCTTGATGACATTGTTGGTAACAATATCAACCAAGGGCTGCAGTATTGAAATCGGTAATTCTATTTCCCGAACAGTAGATTATGGAAATTATGCTGATTTTTCCATGCTAATAATAATGCATCACCTAACGATTACGGAATAAATTATTTTCCCGCTAATTCAGGATGTTCATCTTGGATTATTTGTTGAATATCTTCATCAAATTTTGCAAGATAAAGAGTTTTGGCATTAGCAAGGGCTTCAATAGTAAGCCCTTTTGCGCCTCTGAAATCTGCCTTATATAGATTGGAATTCGTAAAGTCAGCTCCGGTAAGATATGCTCCTTGTAGATTTGCCTCCATTAAAAATGCATTTCTGAAGTCGGCTTTGATAAGGAAAGCTTTTTCAAAGTCAGCTTTTATAAGATAAGTGTCTTTGAAGCTGGCCCCGTTGGCATAGGCTTTTCTCAATAAAGATTGATTCATATTACAATTTTCGAAATTGGTTTGATTGAGTCTCGCACCTTCCAGATTCACATCTATGAGCGCTGAATTAAAAAGGTTTGCGTAATTCAAATTAGCGCCGGGAAGTTTAACGTAATTCAAATTTGTCTTAACTAAATAAGAATGAGCAAGATTAATATTATATAATTTATGTCGATTAAGCCTTTTGATATTTCCAACTGTCCTGAATGCAGCTTCTTCAGATTCCCACATTCGGAAGTCATCAATTTCGTCTAAATATGTTCTGATCCTTGATCTTTTTTCACCGGTTTTATTGAGCCAAAATATTAAAATACCTATAACAGCGATGTCAAAAATCATTCCATGAGCTTCTGCCAATACCTGACCATAAAAAGCATGGAAATTTTCCTGATAATAGGGGAGGCTGGCTAGTATAACAATAATACCAAGCACTACCAACACTATTGTTGATGTTAGAATCGGTTTCTCAGATATCGAATAAACCTTTTGCCCAAATTCTACTATCCAATCTTTCGCTTTCATTTATACAATTGTGATAAACTCAATTTATTCATCTACTAATTTAAGGGCTATAATTTTTTTACCAAGTGTTTCGCTAATTTTTATATAAGATTCAACTGTCCAGCCAGCTACATGGGGGGTAAAAAGCACATTTTCCATCTCAAACAAATCATCCATCAACTTACTTTGCTCTTCGGTAAGCCTACCCATTTTTTCATTTTCCAATACATCCAACCCTGCGGCTGATATTTTTCCCAATTTTAAATATTTTACTAATGACTTTAAAGGCAATATTTCACCTCTGGCACTGTTAAGTAAGATTATATTCTTTTTAAAGCTTTCAATGAACTTATCATTTACATAAAACTTAGTTTCAGGCGTTAATGGTATATGAAAGCTAACAATATCGGCTCTTTCAAATAACTTTTCAAGTGCAACTTCCTCTACAAAATCATTAGCAAATCCTGTTTTATATTTATCATAGGCGATAATCTTACAACCAAAACCTTGTAATCTTTTTGAAACGGCCTCTCCCATATTTCCAAATCCTATAATACCAAAGGTTCTGTGCATGAGTTCAACTCCTCGATTTCCTTCGCGATCCCAGGTTTTATTCCTTACCTGAATGTCTGCGTTTCTTATCTTGTTGATTAGATTTAAAAGTAATCCAAGTATATGTTCGGCTACAGCATCTCTATTTCCTTCAGGTGCATTAAGTAAGGCAATGTTTCGACTTTTGGCATATTCAAGATCCACCTGATCCATGCCGGCGCCTGATCTGGCAATAAATTTTAAATTTTCTCCAGCCTGGATCAATTCCTTATCCGCTGGTGTTTTACTTCGAATGATTACTCCGGCATATTCTTTTAATATATCGAGAATACCTTGTCTGTCAATTTTTGGTTTATAATTTACTTCATACCCAATGCTTTCAAGTATTGGGATAATGCACTCATGAATAGATTCTGTAATTAGTATCTTAAGTTTCATATTATTGAATTCGCAAATCTTATAAACTGCAAATAAGCGACAAAACTATTACAGTTTATTCATTTTAAAAACTATATAAAAGATGTGCCACAGTGAAGTAAACTGCAAGGCCAAGAAGGTCAATAGTTGTGGTGATGAAGGGGCCTGATGCCAAGGCCGGATTAAATCCTAATTTATGTAGAATAAGTGGAATGAGTGTCCCCAGAAGAGAAGCCAGCAATACAACAGAAAATAATGCGGAACCTACTACAAATGCAAGCGTAGGGTCATAAGAAAAATATACAATTACATAAACAAGCCCGGCAAGCACCACACCACTTACAATCGCAACAAAGATAGTTTTAGTAAATCTTTGCCAAATGCTGGATTCGAAAATCGTAATAGATGCGAGACTCTGAACGACCAGAGCTGAGGATTGAATTCCCACGTTTCCGCCAGTTGCAATGATCAAAGGTATAAATAATGCAAGTTCAACTATTTTCCTTAAATCTTCTTCAAATATGCCTATGAACTTTGCGCCAATCAGGCCTCCAAACAAACCAATCACTAACCATGGCAAGCGTGCTCTGGATAAAATCCAGACACTATCATCCTCCTCTACATCTTCAGCGATACCAGCCATCAACTTTCTTTCCTGGTCTGCCAATTCTGTGATCACATCAATAATGTCATCAACTGTAATTCTACCAACAAGCTTTCCCTGAACATTTACTACAGGGACTGCTTCCAGATCGTACTTTTGCATAAGATCTGCGATTTCTTCTTCTTTCTGATAGGTATAGACAGAAATGATTTCAGAATTATATATATCAGCAATCTTAGCGTTTGATCGTGCTAAAACGATTTCTTTAAGCGCTACTCGACCCAGAAGCAATTCATTGTCATCGACGACATACACAGAATATATTTTTTCAACGTTTTCAGCTTGTCTTCTGATTTCTTCAATACATTGAACAACATTCCAATTAACATTGGCCTTGATCAACTCTTTTGCCATAAGACCACCGGCGCAGTCCTCATCGTATCTCAAAAGTTCAATAATGAAATTTGCTTTTTCGTTATTCTTAATATTCGCAATAACTTCTTCTCTGACTTTTATGGGAAGATCATTAAGAATATCAGCAGCGTCATCAGTCTCGATTTCATCAATATAGACAGCAATTTCTTCTGGATTGAAAGCGGTTAAAAATTTTGTGCGTGTGTCTTCATCAAGATCTTCGATTACATCAGATGCAATTTTTTTCTCGAGCAACTCCAATACATACTTGGATTGCATGGCATTGAATTCTTCCAGCAAAGTGGAAACATCCTCATGTCGTACGGATACAAGACTTTCACGAATTAATGCATCATTTTGGTTCTCTACGGCATCGCGAAACCTTTCCAGATAGTCCTGTGTGAGTTCAAATGGAGCTACTTTTTCCAATGTTTGATTTTTTTCGTCAATAATATATAATCTGCCACAGAAAGCTGTTCGGCTCTTTTATTAAAGATGTCGTCCTGTGTCAATTCCGATGGTAAAAATATTGGTTTTAGTGCGTTTCGCAATGTTTTGCGTCTGTTTTGAAAACCTTGTTTAACTATTTTTTTGAATAACTTTTCATCGCAGTCCAAGAATAGGTTCTCTTTGCGTTTAAGTTTGATGACAACAGAATCTACCTTTGGTGGGGGGATGAATACTCCGGGTGACACGTTGAATAGTATCTCTGAGTTGTAATAGGCACCAATCAACACGCTTAAAATGCCATAAGTTTTATTTCCATGTGAGGCGCAGATTCTTTCACCTACTTCTTTTTGTACCATACAGACAACTTCTTTTATCCTGGATCTTTGCTCAATAACCTTAAAAAATATTTGACTTGAGATATTGTATGGGAAATTGCCAATAATTGATAAATCGAATTCGGATATGTTATCAATATCAATCTTCAAAAAATTGTCTTCCAGTATAGTGATGTTTTTTGATGTAAATTTTTCCCTAAGATAAGCAATAGATTCCCGGTCAATTTCGATCAGTATGATTTCCTTAAACTCTTTTTGTGCAATGAAATTTGTTAATACACCGGTGCCAGGTCCAATCTCAATAACAGTTTCTCCATCACCCATGTGTGAAAGAGCATTCACAATATTTTGAGCTATATTCTGATCTTTAAGAAAGTGCTGCCCTAAAAACTTCTTTGGCCTTACTCCATGCATAAAAATTCCATTAAATTGCAGCCGCAAATTGCAGATTATTATTCATATTAGATTTGAATCA
>SMVB01198641.1_pt1 | contig 10125 bp, 7 predicted proteins | sample 2456461 | NCBI WGS metagenome assembly SMVB01 (sample SAMN11095934, study PRJNA526329) | marine sediment metagenome | biome: Marine sediment; feature: Surficial sediment; material: Deep marine sediment; isolation source: Hadal surficial sediment | place: Pacific Ocean | collected 2014-05 | depth 0-1...
GGGAATATTATGCCATCGAAGTTGTTCAACGGCTACATATCGAAGGCATCAACGCTTCGAAAGGCAATCGAGGGACGGAAGGTGTCATTCCTTTGCCTGCATTATTAAGCTGGAATTTGGGTGGTCAATTGGTTTCCGGGAGGCCCGGAGAGCGCGTGCGTCTGGTGAGTGCGTATCCGTTTCCTCACGCAGGAGGCCTTGGTCAACGGATGGATGCGTTTCAACGTGAGGCATGGGAATTCTTGAATCGCTATCCTGAACAGTCCTTTTATCGGGTTGAGCAGGTTGATGGTCGTCAATCATTGCGTTTTTCCACCGCTGGCCGTATGCAGGAAGAATGTATCACTTGCCATAATGAGAACGCGGATAGTCCTAAACGAGATTGGGAAGTCGGGCAAGTCGGGGGAATCGTGGAAATCGTCTACCCTCTGAATTCGTTAGAGGATAAGACGGGCATGAATTGGGGCTCGTCGTACGGGATGATGGGAGTCTTGGCACTGTTGTGGCTGGGAGGGTTCGGATTAGTCGTCTTGAAACTTCGTGGAGCCTCGGAGGAGCTAGAAGGGCAGGTCCAGCATCGCACCCAAGAATTACGCGAAGTCAATGCACATTTGTCATTAGAAATTCATGAACGGCATGCAGTAGAGGAGACTCTTCGTCAAGCCAGAGATCATTTGGAAAAACGCGTGCAAGAACGAACGGGAAAATTGGCTGCCTCGAATGTCGAGCTCATTCGGGAAGTCGCTGAACGGAAACGTGCGGAGGATGATATTCGAACGCTTAATGCGCAGCTTGTGCAGCGCTCGGCTCAGTTGGAAGCCAGCAATAAAGAACTCGAAACCTTCAGCTATTCCGTGTCCCATGATCTTCGTGCGCCGTTGCGAGGGATCGATGGATTTAGTCAGGCTGTGCTGGATGACTATGGTGAGAAATTAGATGAGACGGGGCGAAGTTATTTGTGCCGGGTACGAGCTGCGAGTCAGCGTATGTCAACGTTGATCGATGCCATGTTGAATTTAGCGCGGTTGACGCGTGCGGAAATTCATATCCAGACATTCGATATCAGCGTGATCGTGCAGAGCATTTTGGGAGATTTTCAGAAAATGGAGCCGGAACGAGAAGTGAAGTGCGTTGTTTCGAACAATCTTTTTGCGACCGCAGACCCGCAATTGATTCGGGCGGTCTTGGAAAATCTGTTAGGGAATGCCTGGAAATTCACGGGACAGCAACAACATCCCGTCATTGAATTCGGTCATAGGCAGTACAAGGGGCAGGCCGCCTTTTTTGTGAAAGATAATGGGGCGGGGTTTGATATGGCCTATGTTCAAAAAATATTCGGTGCCTTTCAGCGTTTGCATGCCTATACCGAGTATCCCGGCGTGGGTATCGGGTTGGCAACAGTGCATCGCATCATTCAGCGTCATGGCGGACAAATATGGGCGGAAGGTGTGGTTGGAGAAGGGGCGACGTTTTATTTTACATTGTAGTGAAACCAAGGAGGATATCATGACGAACAAAGTGATTCTTTTAGTAGAGGACCATCCCGATGATGAAGAACTGACGATGCGAGCGCTCAAGAAAAACAATATCAAGAATGAAGTGGTGGTTGCGCGTGACGGGGTTGAAGCCTTGGAATATTTATTCGGGACTGGAGCCTATGCCGGGAGGGATATGACCATCATGCCGCAGATTATTTTATTGGATCTCAAGCTGCCTAAAATCGATGGCTTAGAAGTTTTGCGGCGGTTGCGTGCAGATGATAGGACAAAATTTTTACCTGTGGTCGTTCTCACCTCCTCTAAAGAAGAACAGGATATTGTGAAGAGCTATCAATTAGGGGCGAACAGTTATGTGCGCAAGCCAGTGGATTTCCAGGAATTTTCACAAGCCGTCCAAAATCTCGGATTGTATTGGCTTATTTTGAATGAGTCGGCTACGGAAAGAGTCCCTGTCTAATCGAACTCCCGTGGGATAGTGGCAAGGGACCGTGGGGATGGCCGGGGTTTCTCATTCTCTGTCAAGAGTCCCTACATGCTGTCAAAATTTTGATACCTGATTCCGTCCGTCTCATCATGCCGGACAAGGCGGATCTTATTTGATGCGGGCAGTCACTCTTCTATATTTTTCAATAGGTTTTTTCCTTCATCTTACCTTGGTTTGTACTCAAGTGGTCTTGTCGTATTTAGGCACATCTTTTGCTGATTGACAATGAACAGGGATAATGCCACCGCTTTTAGGTTCAACCTAAAGACGGTAGTTGAACGCGAAAAAGCTGTGCAAGCAATTGATGTGCATAGGGAATGGACCAATTGTGTGGTCACCTTTTGGGTGATGAGTCAATGTGTACATTTCCTAGGTGCGTGTGCAGACTTTCGTGATCCAACTGCTGTTTTTAGGTTCAAGGAGGGATACCATGAGACGACTCCTGCGATTGGAAGCCAGTGAACCTGTTCATCAGTATGGATCTCCCCAGAACCCCATACGAAAAAATTCCTTTGATGGAATGCGAGTAGGGCTGTCAAAGAATGGAAAAGGGAGCGGCGTGAGAATTGGGCAATGTGCAGAATGTCGAGAGGCTGTCAAGATCTTTGTCTCTCCTCGGCGGAATCCACATTCCAATAAATTGGGTCGGGCTGCCTGGATGAAAGATCATGATTTGTGTCGACGCTGTTGGCGACGGCTCATGCATCAACAATGTAAAACCGGAGTCATGGTGCTTCCGCTTTCACTGTTTATTGGAGGTAGAAAGTTACATCCGCGTCTTCTCATGTCAACGCTTGCTTTCCTGCCGCAGGAAGCCTCTTGAAACATGTTGCGTAGGGGGTGTTTCCAGGGATGTTATGGAATACCAAGATCTTAAGGTGTGGTTGATAAAGGAGTGTGTGCTTTCCGAATGAAGTCGTTCGCGAATGTTCTGTTTTGATAGATGACCTTGAGTATTAAGTTGCCAAACGGGCGACGAACCACTGCTAAGACTACTTGTCCATCTTCATAGCCTTCCTTCAATTCCTCTAACTTTAACGCAAGAAATGCGTTCATTGTTTCGTCGGTGAAGTCATGTGTGAGCCGATAGCTGTTCCCTAAAATCATTTGTAATTGTTGATGCCACCCATCGGAATATCGCCCCATGTCGATGGATATTTTGGCAAGCTGAGGGGGGTTGTTGGCGTTGGAACTTGGAGTTGTACTTTCTAGGGTATAAGTGAGATCGACATAACGGTTCTTATTAGAGAGTTGATAGAGACATTTTTCAGAGGTGGTACAGCTCGGCAGTGCCTTGACTTTTTCCGGGCTCATACCGAACTTGAGGTCACGAAATCCGTCAATGGGCTCGGCTGCATAGGAAGGGAAACAGAGCGCCACGATGATGCCTGAGAGTTGAAGCCCATAGGAGATGATAGAGTGAGTACGTGAGCATTGGGTCATGACTAGGGCATCCTTCTGAAAAAGCCAGAGCTGATGAAGCGAAATTGTCGCAGTCCCAAGTGGTTTCTTTGGACTGCTCACCATATCAGACACAATAAGCTAAAGGCGATCTTATGACAAAGGACGATGATAGTTTGGATACTTAGGAATTTCTTCAAATGGAGCCGCAGCAGAATAGGGAGATTGATGATGATCTCATTGCTTGATAGGCAAACAGATAGAAGGTGAAAGGTTCCTGACACCTTATTTAAAAGAGCCTCTTCCAAGAAAATTGGAAGAAGCTCAAGAGAAAACGGTGAAATCGAGAAGATTATTTTACTTGCTTCTTTCGATATTGCCAGCCGACCAAACCAGCTAATCCTGTTCCCAAAAGAAGCATGGTGCTAGGTTCAGGAACTGTCGCTGGAGCCGATGTCTGGGTGACAGAAACATTATCTAATAAACTATCGACAGCGAAAGAACCGGCTAGAGAAGTGAAATCGCTAAATACCAAGTTGGTCGATAGGCTATCTGCCGTAAAACTAAAGGAGGAACTATTGAACGTTGTAGGATTAGAAGCTAAGTCTGTAACAGTGTTGGTTAATAATATCCCGGTACCTAAAACCTCAACCTGAAGACTTTGATTCAATGCTGTATGTCCAGGAGCAACAAAAACACCATAGTCAAAATCTAGCTGATATACTGCCCCAATTATTGTGCTAAAACTTTGTGATAAAGTTCCACCAAGCTTGTTCCCACCATTAAAATTAGCCGCTAATGCTCCGTCACTTGTTCCTTGAGTTCCCGTTGTAATTATTTCCCCACCAGAAAATGGGGTAGATGTCCATCCTGTTAAGCCTAATTCAAAGCTCCCATTCGTGAGTGATGTAGCGTAAGCTTGATTTACGCAGATAAGCATAATTGCAAAGCCATAAATAAAAATTTTTCGCATAACTACTCCTCCAACATGAAAAGGTGAAATTTAATGAATATCCAGAATGATAAACCCTGTCTCGTTTAACAAAATTGGTTTTGGTCATAATAAATGGTGGTATTGGTAGATGTTTAAAGAAAGTGGCTCTGATTTTGAGGGGGGGGGTAAAAAGTCAAGAGGAGCGATTGAAGAATACGGATAAGCCTTCAATACATAGAAGAGGATACGACCAGAAATTGCTGCCTCATATTCATTGGAGTGGAAGTTTTGTGATTGAGGAAAGAGGGTTGTTCACCCTACAAAACTACCGTTTTTTGATGCTGCGGGTGGGTGGGGCTTGGAGTGGGTTGTCCGGCCAGAAGTGCTTGGGGTAGCGGCCTTTCAATTCTTTTTTGACTTCCGCATATCCGGTTCTCCAGAAACTCTTGAGATCTTGTGTCACTTGGACCAGGCGACGGGCCGGCGATAACAGATGGATGAGCACTGGCACTTGACCGTTGGCGATGGACGGGGTGTCGGTCAATCCGAAGATTTCTTGCAATCGTACGGCAAGGATCGGGATGTTGCCTGATGTGTAATCCAGGATGATGCGTGATCCGGTGGGAACGGTGAGATGAGTTGGAGCGAGAGTGCTGAGGGTGCGCTGTTGCTCTTGTGAGAGATAAGCTTGTAGTGGCCAGGTCAGGTCTATTCGCTGCAATTGGGCGAAACTGGAGATATCTGTCAGGTAGGGAGCCAGCCAGGTTTCGAGTGTTGTGAGGAGTGTGTCATCCTGCACGTCGGGCCAATCTGGCTCTGAGCTCATCATGCGGCGAAGAAACTGTACCCGGGCTTGCCATAGGCGTTGATCCTTGGTCCAGGGCAAGGAGGAAATACCAGTGATCCGGATTCCATGCAGCAATGCTGCGAGTACGAAGTGTGGGTTGAGGTGAGGAAGACGAGTTTTTTTCAAGAGAATTTTCCCTAAACGATGTTCTCTGTTCGAGAGAACTGACTCGGTCTTTTCATCCCATTCCACATGTTCGTTGGTCTGAATGTGATCCGGAAAATATGTTTGAAGATCATGCTGATGGATGGGCGTAGCCGAGTAGATGCGTGAGACGGGTTGTGCTCCGTCCAGATCGGCGATGACCAGATAGGCTTCATGCTCCAAGGGATCGGGGTGATGAAATCGTGCCATTCGGCCATTGGCTAATTTGTATTGCCGGCTTCCATCGGTTTGCCGTTGGGCAATGCGGTCAGGATACGCAAAGGCGAGGAGGACGCCGATGTGGTCAATCTGGCATGTCCGGTTTCCGGGCCGGGTCGTAATGCCGAGCATGTGGCGCCATTGTTCGGAAGCGTTGCGTACTTGCTGAATCATTCCTCGGGATGTTGGCCGGGTGGCTTGTCGATACAACTCTTCTATTCTGCTTCGAAGATCACGATTTTTTTCAATTGGGGTTCTCTTGAAGAGATTGGGTTCATTCAACATGGCCGCTAGATCACAGGCCAGCATTCCTATTTCCATTATCGTTCCTTGCAAGACCATATGCCCGAGACGCGGGTGGATAGGTAGATTTGCCATGTCCATGCCATGCGTGGTTATCCGGCCTTCCCTATCCAAAGCGCCCAGGGATTGAAGCAGTTGGCAGGCTTGGTTGAACGCTCCTGCTGGTGGCGGATCCAGCCACATCAGTTCGGCTGGATCGTGAATGCCCCATACGGCCAGTTCCAAGGCCAGTGAAGTCAGGTCAGCATCGAGGATTTCCGGTGAGGTTCGTGCGGTTAAAGTTCGTTGCAGGTTTTCAGGCCAGCATCGTAGGCACAATCCCGCCTCAAGCCGTCCGGCTCGTCCCCTCCGTTGTTCAGCGGATTGCCGGGAGACCTGTATGGTTGTTAACCGACTCATGCCGCTTCGCGCATCGAATCGGGATACCCGCATCAGTCCTGTATCAAGCACGATGCGGATGCCCTCAATGGTCACACTTGTCTCGGCAATGTTGGTGGACAGAACGACTTTTCGCCATGTGGCCGGGGGCGAGTCAATGGCCTGGTCCTGGGTGTGAGGAGGCAAGTTTCCGTAAAGGGGAGTGATCAATGTTTGTTGCGGGAGAGAGAATGCAGACAGGTGTTCTTCCACCCGTTGGATTTCTCCAGCCCCTGGCAGGAAGACCAAGATATTGCCATGTTCTGTTTGTAAAAGGCGGTCAATGGTGTTGGCCACCTGTCGGGCGAATTCTTTCTTGTCGAATGTTCCCAGGTATCGTGTCTCAACGGGAAACATCTTGCCTTTGCATGTGAGGACCGGGGCCTGTGGTAATTGTTGCGAGAGAATTCTTGTGTCCAACGTGGCCGACATGATGAGGAGACGAAGGTCTTCGCGAAACAGTGATTGTGTTTGAAGTGTGAAGGCTAAGCCCAAGTCGGCTTGAAGACTTCGTTCATGAAATTCATCGAAGATGACCAGGCCGTAGCCGTGTAAGGACGGATCATGTTGAAGGATGCGGGTGAGTATTCCTTCCGTCACAACTTCGATTCAAGTCGTGGCGCTGATATTGGTGTCCAACCGTGTGCGGTATCCGACGGTCTTCCCCACGGATTCCCCCAAGAGCATGGCCATGTAACGTGCAGCGGCGCGTGCAGCTAACCGTCGCGGTTCAAGCATGATGATCTTTGTATTGTCCAACCATGGTTCGTGGAGAAGCGCCAAGGGGATTTGTGTGGTTTTTCCAGCCCCGGGTTCTGCGGTGAGGAGCACAACGGCATGATGCCTGAGCGTCTTTCGTAATTCAGGAATGATGGAATCGATGGGAGAGGAATGGGTCTTCATGTCTCAATGACTTGAGCGGAGAAATTCCTTCGTTTGAGTGTTTGGCATGCTCTGAATGAGAGCGTAGGGTCTGTTAAACCAGAAAGGATGAACCGGCAGGTGTGTGTCGAAGGCGAAATGAGGATGTTACAAGCTGTGAATAAAGGCAGAACTGATTTCTCCACGAGCCACTTCCATCACCGGACCTTTCATGGTGATGTTGTATTGTGAATCCACCGTAATATCTAATATGCCGCCAGGGGCTTTGACTTGAACCGGACTCTTGACTAACCCCAACCGAACGCCGGCACTGGCTGCGGCACAAGCTGAAGATCCCGAAGCCTGTGTTTCTCCCGCACCTCGTTCCCAAATAAAAATAGAGATGGCATGTGGACCAATCGGAACGGCGAGTTGGACATTGATCCGTTTGGGGAAAATTGCGTGGTTCTCGAGTTCAGGGCCAATATCCAGCAAATCTTGGCGAGTCCAGTGTTTGTCTCGTTTTTTAAAGACGACACAATGAGGATTGCCCACGCTGACTCCGGTAAAACGAAGTGATCGGTCCGCCACTTTCACTGGCTGTTGAATGAGTTCCGGCACACGTAGGGTACAGGGTAAGGCAATGGGTTGAAAGACGGCTTTTCCCATATCAACAGTCGCGCCGCTGACAGATCCATGCTCATTCAGTTCCAAATGGATTTCAACGAGTCCGCCTTTGGTTTGGACCGTAAAATGTTTCTTCCTGGTCTGTCGAGTATGGTAGAGGTAACATCCGAAGATGCGTAATCCATTCCCGGATTTTTCAGCTTCACTCCCGTCAGGGTTATAAATCCGTAAACCAAAGTCGGCTTTTTTCGTTGGGCTGATGGCGAGGATTCCGTCACTGCCTATCCCCCAATTCCTATCACAGAGCTTCCGGATAATTCGTGGAGTCAGTGTAAACGACAGCTTAGCGGGATCCAGGGCAATATAGTCGTTGCCCAAGCCATGTCCTTTGAAAAAAAGATTTTTCATGCCTGCTCCACGATGGTCAGTGAAATGTGAAAAGGGAGAAGTGAAAAGCGAGGAGTCCCAAGGGAGGGGGAAAAGGGATTTCCCCTTTCACCTTCTTGTGCTTCTCACTTGGCGTTTTTACTTCGCACCTTTTGCTCGGTAGGGTGTGAATTATACGTAAAACAGGCTGATGAGGAAAGTCTTAATTCCCAGGAGCCTGCTAAACGCGAGCAATCATTGCGAGGGGCATACAGTGAAAAGGTCGAAGTGAAAAGCGAAAAGGACAGAGGGAAAAAAGAAGGTAACTATTCAGCAAAAAAAATTGCAAAAGTCCTTGACACGGTTTTTTTGATTTTTTTCAATCTCAGCCGTCATCGCCCCCTCGTCACCAGGCACATCCTTGCAGGGGCACTGAAGCTCGCTGAGCGGATGTAAGCCAGAACGCCACGAGGTACGCGTCCGTCTTTTTTTCTCGCCTCAGGTTGGAACCTCGGGGCAAAAATCTCGTCCGAAAAACTCGTGTTATTCTGCCTGCATGTCTAAGGATGCGGGCCCGTGAAGATCGAACAGCTTGACGTGGAGGCGGCTATTGATGCTGTCAAGACGCAGCTCATGCATGCCCGCGACCTGTCGCCGGCGTTTCGGGCGGCCCTAGAGGTCTTGCTCGTGCTGGTGGCGCTGCTGCTCAACCGGCTCACGCTCAATAGTACGAATAGCAGCCAACCGCCCTCCGCCGATCCCAACCGGACCAAGCTCAGCAAGCAGGGCACCAGTCCTCGAAAGCCGGGTGGGCAGCCAGGACGGACCGGGGCCACTCTCCAGCCGGTGGAGAATCCAGATGAGGTCACGGTGTTGACGGTGGATCGCCAGACCTTGCCAGCAGGTACGCCGTACCGGGACGCGGGGTATGAAGCCCGCCAAGTCATCGATCTCAAGATAGCCCGAGTCGTGACCGAATACCGGGCGCAGATCCTAGAAGATGGTCAGGGCCATCGGGTGGTCGCCGCCTTTCCAGATGGCGTGACCCGGCCGGTTCAGTATGGGCTGCCCGTGAAGGCCCACGCGGTCTATATGTCCCAGCACCAGCTCATCCCCTATGATCGGGTTCGCGATCACTTCCAGGATCAGCTGCAGATTCCGGTGAGTGCGGGCTCCGTCTTCAACTTTAATCAAGAAGCCTATGAGCGACTGGAGCGCTTTGAGACGTGGGTGACCACTCAACTGACCAGGGCCGACCTCCTGCATGTGGATGAGACGGGCATCAACATTGGAGGGAAACGCCACTGGCTGCACGTGGCCTCCACGGCCTCCCACACGTGGTTCGCGCCTCATGCCAAGCGAGGGACCACCGCCATGGAGGCCATGGGCATTCTGCCCAACTTCACAGGCGTATTGTGTCATGATCATTGGAAACCGTACTACCGGTACGCCTGCATCCATGCCCTCTGTAATGCGCACCATCTGCGGGAGTTGGAACGAGCGTGGGTGCAGGATCAGCAGCAGTGGGCCAAGGACATGCAGCGGCTCCTGCTCGACATCCATCACGCGGTGGAGGCGGCGGGCGGACGGTTGCTTCCAGATGAGGCCGCGGCGTGGCGGCAGCGGTATCGAGCCCGGCTCGACCAGGCGGAAGGTGAATGTCCACCTCCTGATGAAACTCACCGCAAGGGGAAACGCGGTCGGCTCAAACGCTCAAAAGCCAGAAATCTTCTGGAGCGGTTGCGCGCCTTCGAAGACGATGTCCTGCGCTTCATGGAGGTGCCTAGTGTCCCCTTCACCAATAATCAGAGTGAGAACGATCTGCGCATGACGAAAGTACAGCAGAAGATCTCCGGGTGCTTTCGATCGATGGAAGGGGCGAAGATCTTTTGTCGAGTGCGCAGCTATTTGTCAACGTGCCGCAAACAGGGGATGACGGCGACTGACGCACTCACAGGGCTGTTTCAGGGCAAGCAACCGCCGTTCATGGAAGAGACGCAGGGCCAGAGTGATGAATAGTTAC
>SMVB01276560.1_pt1 | contig 10124 bp, 8 predicted proteins | sample 2456461 | NCBI WGS metagenome assembly SMVB01 (sample SAMN11095934, study PRJNA526329) | marine sediment metagenome | biome: Marine sediment; feature: Surficial sediment; material: Deep marine sediment; isolation source: Hadal surficial sediment | place: Pacific Ocean | collected 2014-05 | depth 0-1...
AGTGCCCTAATAAGGTGTGAGGCGCGGCAATACGAGGAAATCGCTTTTTGATCAGCACGCCTTTTATCCTAACGCCGCTGGGCGCAGCTGGGCGTCTCACGCGCGCGCGCGCGAGAAGACAGGCTGGGTTGCGGCGGCACTCTTGGCTTAGGTCACGACAATGACCGATAAGGTGCGAAACCGCCGACGCTGATCTGGCCAACTTGCTATTGGGCGTAGAGGGCACCCGCAGCACCCCTCAATCGCAGTCTTGGTAGTTGGACGTTAGGCAAACGCGGGCGCGCCTCTGGGCTTCGGGGATGTCGGCTGGCGTCATTTTGGCAGCAATTTCATCTCGCAAGTTTCCGGCATCTGTATGCCCGTTCGCCGATGCGAGATTGTACCACAAATGCGCGCCCACATAGCTTTGCAGAATACCATCGCCATTTAGGGTCAGGACCCATAAACAGCCAGTGATGCCGAAGACGACTTTTCCCTATAGCGGACGTTAGTCGGATTTAGGGCAATGACCGCAGAGCGGACAATCCGGCCGTTCGCCATTCAGTCTGAGGTGACAAGTTCGGCCCTGAGCCGACATTCGTGACCGCTGCGGCCAATGACTGGTTCGAGACCAAACTGCGCTAACTTGATTATCCGACCTCGCAACTTCAGAGATCTTTGACGGTCAGGACGAGCTGTTAACGGATCGAAAAACGAGGGCTGCGGCGGCCCAAGCTTGCGGAGAACAAGTTTCGACGTATGGGATTGGTGGGCGTTCGGAAATTCTGTCGTAGCCTCCAAATAATTCTGGAAGACGGTAGTCGGAAAACGCTTCCGATGCATCAATCAACCCGCGCCATATCTGGTCACTCGCTTCTGTAAGCCCATATCTCTCAGCTCCTGCCGCGATGATCCCGTTGTCATGCGGCCAGACCGATCCGTTGTGATAAGACAGAGGCTGATAGCGCTTCTCGTTTTTTGACAGGCATCGCAGACCCCATCCGGTCCACATATCTGATTGCATCAGACGATTTGCGACATCCGCAGCCCGCGCATCGCTTAAGACACCTGCCCAAAGCAAATGGCCAGGGTTAGACGAAACGATGTCGCATTGTATTCCTTTTTCATCTACAGCGATCGCGTGAATTCCAAGGTCATCGTTCCAGAACACTTCTTCGATCAGATCGCGCAAGTCGGAGGCTTCCCGGTGCAGCGTCGCCATGTGGGACGGGTCGCCCCCAAGCACTTCTTCCAATTCCGCAGCTGCGTCGAGCGCCGCGGCTAGGTAACCCTGTACTTCGATCACGGCGAGTTGGCCCGTCGCAATGCTTCCGTCGGAATACGACATGCTGTCGTCGCTGTCTTTCCAGGAATTGTTGATGAGGCCGCGCCCCTGTCGCTGCATGGAATAGCGGAGCAGACCGTCATCGCCCTTCGCGCGACGACACCAGGCGATCGCTCCGCGCCACGCATCGGCCAACTCGGCTACGAGTAAGGTCTGCCCAGTCAGGTTCCAATGGTCACGCAACAGCAGGACAAAAAGTGCGCTTGCGTCTGCAGTCCCGTAGTAGCGGCCGAAGGGAACGTCACCAGTGCGTGTCAATTCACTGTCTCGTAGTTCGTGAACTATCTTGCCGGGTGCCTCCAGCGTGATTGGATTGTCCACCTTGCCCTGGTTTTCGGCGAGAACGCGAAGTGTACTTTCTGCGATTTCGGGCGCAGCCGACAGCAGGAACCATGACGTGAAAAGACTGTCCCTGCCAAAAACGTTCACGTAGTTCGGTACGCCGGTGAGGATAACCGGGCCGTGCGCGGACGTGGCCATGAGCATGTCGATGTCCTCAAAGGCGCGTTTTTGAGGTCCAGACAGTGAGCGGCGCAACTTGTCAGCGGGTTTGGTCCACGGGGCGGCAGGAGCTGGCATCTGTATGCCATGCCGCGACGTGTTGAAAGTGCCGCCAACCAGAATGCGACAGGTCTCACCCGGCTTCAGGACAATCGGCTCTCCGGGGCAAAAACCATTGAGCAGCAGTGTCGTCTCGCAAGTCACACCGTCTTGGGTGAGGTATCTGAACGCTGCCCCATCGCGCGAGACTTCGTTTCGACCAATCGTGTCACGCGTGCGTCCGCGCGCTTCGAAGATATCACGGAAGTCTGCGTCGAATTTGAGGGAGGGCGAAATCTTCTGGTCAAAGGCGCTTTCGTTGGTGATCAGTAGTTCGTCGTCAAAGCCGTCCGGCAGGAGCCGGAATGTCCGTGCGATCGACAGTCTTTGTGCGCGATTTTCAAACAGCCCCCAATGCCGGAATGTCCAGTCCGGGCCATCTGCTTCGGCGAGCATTGTCAGTGGGCCGAAATCCCAGCGGTATTCGCTGAGGTGCCGCGTGTCGTGCAAGAATATCCCGGCCATACCACCGGCGGACACGTCAGAATTGCCGTCAAGGACAGCGTAGCAATGGTTCGACTTGAGCGGACGCGGCTGTAACATCTATTGTTCCCATTGTTTGTCTAGTCGATGCGCCACATACCTAGGTCCTGACCCTAGCGGTGCGCAATTCTGTCTTTGTAATGTATGTCGCTAAGGGCGCGCAGTTGCTGGGCCGCTGTTTCGGCCGTAAGGTCTCTTTGCGCCTCAGCAAGCATTTCGTAGCCCACCATGAATTTGCGAACGGTCGCCGATCGCAGCAGGGGCGGGTAGAAATGCGCGTGAAGCTGACAATGTTTGTTGGCGTGATCGTTATAGGGCGCGCCATGCCAACCCATTGTGTATGGAAATTCAGTTTCAAAGAGATTGTCGTAGCGCGTGCAAAGTCTCTTTACGATTTCTGCAAGCGAAAAGCGCTCGTCGTACGAAAGATCAGGTAAACGCAGGACGTGCCGCTTTGGCATTAGCAAGATCTCATATGGCCACGTTGCCCAATATGGGACGACCGCTATCCAATCGTTATTTTCAACGACCGTGCGGTTCCCCACTTTTGCTTCAAGTTCAGCATAGGAAACAAGAAGGTTTTGACCCGTTTGCTTGAGGTGTTCAGCTTGCGCCTGGTCTTCGCGAACAATTTCGTTGGGCAGGAAATCTGACGCCCAAATCTGGCCATGGGGATGCGGGTTTGAGCATCCCATCAGCGCGCCCTTGTTCTCGAAGACGGCGACCCATCGATACGTCTTGCCTAACTCTTCGGTTTGGTCAGCCCAGATATCCACTACACGACAAAGGTTCGAAACGGACATTTCTGGCAGTGTGAGATCATGTCGCTCAGAAAAGCAGATAACCCGCGCGGTGCCGCTGACTGGCATGAATTGAAGTAGCTGATCGGTGCTTTTTTCGGTGGGCACTGACGTGTCTTCGAGCAAAGCCGGAAAGTCATTTGGAAAAACGAATGGGCCCGTATAATTGGGGTTCACCTCACCGTTGGCACGGGTGTTGCCCGAACAGAGATAACAGTTAACATCGTGCGGTAACTTCGCTTTGAGCGCGGTTTCCTCTGATTGGCCTTGCCACGGACGTTTGTTGCGGTGTGGGGACACCAAAACCCATTCCTGCTTGAGTGGATTGAAGCGCCTGTGAGGCTGCGACATATCAGATCGGTTGTTCATTAGTAGTTTCCGGTGCAGAGATTTCTATGAAAACACTTCGTTTTATCGGCAGTAGATCCGCCCTGCATCTTGCGGGAATTCCTTTGGGCGATGACGGCTACAACATCGGTCAGAAAATGAGTTGGCGCGTGGGCAAAATGGCTGCACCGCGAGCGGCAGCATCGCCTGCTAGCAGGCTGGGCAACAAGGCCGGAAACGGCATTTTTTCTCCAAATTTGTTTGCCACCGGCAGATTGCATTTATCGATCAACATGTCGCGTAGTCTGTCAGGCGCCTCGCCGCCAAAATAAATCGCTTCCGGATCTAAGATCGCCCGAATCGCCCGAATTGTCATATTCAACATTGGCGCGATATCGTTTAGCCATTCATCGACACCGGGCCAGAACGGATCAAAATTTTTCAGGAGATCATGAATTCCTTCCAGTTTTACGCCTCGGCTTTTAAGTTGAACTACCAACTCACCCAACGCGGGCCGGTGTTTCATTTCATTTTCAGTGAACAGATTACCAAGTTCGCCGGCATTGCCAAAACCGCCAAGAACCGCATGATTTTCCCAAATTATACCGCCGCCAAACCCGTAGTTAAACGACAGGTAGGCAAGGCTCTTGTGCTTTTGGCCACCGCCGCAGTGCAGTTCTGCAATGGCAGCGCATGTTGCATTGTTTTCGGTAAAAGACACCAGCCCCAAAGATGACGATACTTTCAGGTCGACGGGTACCCGCGACCAGTTTTGGATCGGATCTGGCGTGGTAAATGAATTTTGCTGATTTGTGCGATAGCCCTGCATCGCGACGCCAACACCGATCGGAAAACGACACTCAAATTCTTTGGACGTCAGCCAGCGCGACATAATGGCGTTCAATTCAGAAAGCACGCCTTCGCGGTCATTTGGATCGACTTCCAGCGACGCCATTTTCAACTCGTCTCCTGAAAGGTTGCAGGCGACAAATTCTACTTTGTCGGTTCGCACTGAAATTCCGAAAGATACCGAAGAAGCTTCATCCAGCACAATTCTGGGGCTTGGCTTTCCTCGACCACTGACCACTGCCTTTTTGCTGGCAAGAAATTTTCTGCAGGTTAAGCGCTCAATAATCCGGTGTACTGATTGTTGGGACAGCGAAGTAAGCTCTGTAATCTCGGACCGCGCAATTGGCTGATGTTGGCGAACGATGTTCATGACTTCTCGTTCGCTTCGCGTAAGTCTTATTTGGCTTTCGACATTCAAACTGTTTCTTTCCAGAAAAACCGTAACTCGGACAAAGCTGAGTTCTATTCTACATTTGCTTGCTTGCCGACTTGTCCAATTGAAGGCGGATATTATCAATAATCCAACGACAATCCAGGCTGCGAAGACTCTATTGACTCTTGGATTAATATATTACACTTTATGGGTAATAACAAATATTTATTCCAAATCCATTTTTGGACGCGCAATCAGGTGGGGGAAATGGCGCTTGAGCACGATTGAGATCAACGGGCTTGAAATGCGTTTTGGGGATTTTGTAGCCCTGAAGGACATTTCGGTAAGCGTCAAAGAAGGTGAATTTGTCACTTTGCTCGGGCCTTCCGGGTGCGGAAAAACCACGCTGCTGAAACTCATTTCCGGGTTCCTGACCCCCACAAAGGGCACCATCAAGATAGGCGACCTAGATGTAACGCAAACGCCACCCGAGCACCGGGATACAGCGCTTTGCTTTCAGTCCTATGCGCTATTTCCACATTTAACGGTCAAAGATAATATTGAATTCGGCCTAAAACAACAGCGCGTCCATGCAACTGAAAGAAAGCAGCGTCTGAAAGAAATGGCGGATCAACTGAAACTTGATCCGCAACTCGAGAAATTACCAAATCAGTTGTCGGGCGGCCAGCAGCAGCGCGTGGCACTTGGACGTGCTTTGATCATGCGTACTGGTGTTATCTTGTTCGACGAACCGCTTTCAAATCTGGACGCCAAGCTGCGCGATTCTGTACGTATCGAAATTCGACGTATTCAGAGGGAAAATAACCTTACTGCTGTTTACGTGACCCATGACCAGTCAGAGGCTCTGGCGATGTCCGACCGAGTATTGATCCTGAATGGCGGGGTGATCGAACAGGTCGCGCCACCGGAGGAACTTTATAATGCACCGCGCACCAGTTTTGTCGCAGACTTTATCGGTGGAGCGAACATTATGGATGCCGAGGTCACCGGCGAGAAAGAACCGGGGTTCTGGACGTTGCAAACACCTATCGGCGAGTTGGTGTCGAAAAGTGAACGCTCGCCGGTAGCAAAACATATCAAAGTGTGTTGGCGGCCTGAGTTTGTGAAGTTTGCCGAAAGTCCGACCAACAATTTCGAAGCAGTTGTAACAGAGCGATTGTTTCAGGGCAGCCACACCGACTTGCTTGTCGACATCTGCGGGCAAGGGTATCGACTGAAAACTCCGGAATCAAATCTTTACCCCGGCGAAACCATTGCCTGTTCGCTTGATCCGTCGAGCCTAATATTGCTCGAGGCGATTCAGTGACGGGCCGTAAATGGCTTACAGTACTGGCGCTGCTGGCGCCGGGCCTTGGATTGATCGTCGTCATGATCGGACTGGTTGTTTTCATGGCGGGGGCACAATCGCTCGGATATTACAGTCTGATCGGCGATAGCGAATATAGTACCGAATTCTGGGAAAAAATGATGGGCCGCAAAGCCTATTTCAAGTCGATCCGGTATTCGCTTTATGTCGGCACGGCAAGCGCTATTCTGTCAGTCGCCCTTGCCTATCCCCTGGCAATCTGGCTGCGCAAGCCGTTTGCCGGGTCGATTCTGATCGGTGCCATTCTGAAAGCGCCGCTATTGGTCCCCGGACTGGTTGCGGCTTTTCTTTTTATCAATGTCATTTCTTTCAATGGTATTTTGAATCAATTCATGCAGTGGATTGGAATTTGGGATGCGCCGCATCGGCTGCAAAATGACAGAAACGCCTTCGGAATTTTAATTCTGCAGACCTGGAAGAACATGCCTTTCGCATTGTTGCTTTTAACCGGCGCCGTGCAGAGTATCAGTGACGATGTGCTGGACGCGGCGCGAGATCTTGGTGCTGGCACACTGGCTCGCTTTCGCAAGATTATCGCGCCGCTTACAATCTCGGCGATGCAGGCCGGATTGGTTATCATCTTTATCGGCGCGGTGGCCGACTTTTCCTTTCAGGTGATCGCGGGCCCGACCAACCGCCAGTCGCTGGCCCAGTTCATGGTGTTTTTCAAGGACAGCGGGCGCTGGCATGACGCAGCCGTCGTTGGTGTGACCTTGATGGTGGTGGCGCTGTTCGGATCCGGGCTTTTGGCATATGTCGCCCGGATTATTTTGAAAGGTGGGCGCATCAGATGACTCAGGCGTCCATCAACAAGATATTACTGGTTAGCCTGCTGACAATCTGCTCTGTCTGGCTGATTATCCCATTCACAATGGCGGTACTGTGGTCTCTGGTTGACCCGGCCGAACCCTGGACCGCAGACAAATTGCTGCCGCCGGTGACCTCGTTTTACCGGTGGCAGCATATGTGGGTGAACTCTTCGCTCAAAACGGCGTTATATGACTCGTACCTTCTCGCCCCAAGTGCCGCGATAATGACTCTTCTTCTCGCATCACCTACGGCCTACGCTCTTGGTCGGCTGGAATTTCCAGGTCGTGAAGCGGCCAAGTTGGTCGCGTTGTTGCCGCTGGTTGTTCCGGGATTTGTCACAGCAATCTTTTTCTCGTCAATATTGTTCCAGCTTGGATTTCACGCCTGGCGGTTCGGGGCAATCCTGTTTGCCCACAGCGTAATCCTGATGCCCTATGCGATCCGCATTATGACTGTGAGTTTTGAGCAAGTTCGCCAGGATCACATCGACGCGGCACGTGACCTCGGCGCCTCAACGATAGAGCGCTGGAAAGTCGCCTATTTGCCTGCGCTCAAACCCGGCATCATGGCGGCGCTGCTGATCGTTTTCATTCAATCCATCGAAGAGTTCGCGATCGCCTTCATCGTTGGATCGCCCAGTTTCGTGACAATACCAACGCTGCTCTTTTCGACATTGGGCCAGGATTATGTCCGACCAAACGCAGCCGTTTTGGCGCTTATTCTGATCGTGCCCAATGTCTTTTTGATGCTGATGCTTGAACGACTGTTGAAATCTGCCAATCCGAGCCTGAGCTCAGGCAAGGGTTAATTCAATTACAAGAAACCAAACTTAGGAGGAAGAACAATGCTGAAGAAACTGTTAACATCGGGGATCGCACTCGCCGCGTCGGCGACGTTCGCCATGTCTGCCAGCCTGGACGAAATGTCTTGGGACGAGGTCGTCGCTCAGGCGAAATCGGAAGGTGAAGTGACCTGGTTTATCTGGTATTTTCAGGACAAATTTCGCGCCGTTGCCAGATCATTCGAGGATTTGTACGGCATCAAGGTGATTATTCCTGAAGGTTCCGCCGCAGGAAATATGGACAAGCTTTTGGCGGAAAGAGTTCGTGACACCGGTGACATAGATGTGATCGCGTTTGGATATGAAAATATTCATCAGTGGGATCTGGATAAGCTTTTCCACAAGATTGACGGTGCTCTGCCAGACATCGCCGGCCGTGCGCAAGATGTAACCGGAATTGAAGGTGAAGGTTATGTTTTCGCCTATTGGGGAAATCAGACCGGCATCGCCTATGATCCTGATATGGTGGCCGAGGCTGATCTGCCGCAGACACCGGATGAATTTGCAGCATTCTGGTCGGCAAATCCGGAAAAGTTTGGCTTTAACTACGTCCAGGGCGGCTCGGGCCCGTCGTTTTTCCACAATACCATTCGCGTGGTTTCCGGCATCGACTATTTTGGCGCCGGTGATCTTGATGAGAAACTGGCGGGGATCCAGCCTGGGCTCGACTTTTTCAACGAACACGGTGCGAACTATATTATCACGGCGTCAAATATCGACAGTATCAACCGGATAAGCGATCGCGAACTTTGGATGGCCCCGGCTTGGGAAGATCACCTTGCCGGTTTGCAGAGCGGGGGCGAAGTTCGCAAGGACATCGCCTATTACATCCCGGAAATGGGTATGTCGGGTGGTGGTAACGGCGTCGCGATTCCGAAAAACGCACCACATCCCGCAGCGGCATTGTTGTTTATCGACTGGGTGACATCGGCTGAAATCCAGACAAGATTCAATGTCGATTTCGGCACAGCACCGATGCATGCCGATGCTGATGATTCGGCGGCACTCATTCCAAATGCGATGCGTGCCTTCAGCCAGCCTTGGCCGGGCCAGCCGTTCAAGCAAAACGTCGAAGATCGCTTCATCGAAGAGGTCGTCCTTAACCGCTAGTGATTGTCCGGTCTCCAAACCCATTTGTTTGGATTTGGAGGCCGGCCTGCACATCTTCGGCTTGGTGCAACTCCCAGCACTTTGAGGCCCCTTAATGTGCGGCAGATCATCCTGAGGTTATTTTGTCGCGGCGCCTTGGTGTCGCGACAATATTGGCATCAAGGAACCAAATCATGACGGTTAGGACCCCTTTCGTGGAGGGCAAGTTGATTTCGCACCGGGGCGCGTCTGCGTATCGGCCCGAAAATACCCTGGAGGCGGTTCAAATTGCTGCGGATATGGGGGCCACATGGATCGAAACGGACGTGCAATTCACCCGCGACAACCAGCTTGTCATGATCCACGATGCGACTCTTGACCGGACAACGAATGGCACCGGATATGTTGCTCATGCCAATCTTGACCAAATCAAGGGGCTGGACGCCGGATCATGGATGGATTCGCGATATGCCGGATTGACAGTGCCAACCCTTGAGGAATTCATCAATTGCATAGTGGAGAATGGCGTTAATTTGCAGCTGGAATTGAAGGAACTTACCGGGCGCGAAAAAGAGCTTGCCGTTCTGGTGTGCGACGAGATCGAGAAACGCTGGCCGTTCGGAGCGTCGAAATTGTTTTTTTCGGGATTTTCCGAAAGATGTCTGCGGTATGTGGGTGAAAGATTGCCGGAAGTGCCGCGTGCACTGGCGATGACGTGCGTTCCAGCAGATCCAGATCAACTGGCTGAAGAGATTGGAATGAATATCATGCAGGTTCAGGACAAATTCATCGACGAAAAAGCGCTTCAAACAATCGCCGCGTCAAATGTCGAATTTGGCGTTGCGACAGTCAACGACCCTGAGCGAGCAAAACTATTCTTGGCAGCTGGTGTACAGCAAGTGTTGACCGACGATCCATTGCTTCTGGACAATGCGGAAACCAAAGAAAAGGTTTTCAGAGCGACGGCGTAGAAAGTGTAATGTCTTCAGACAGGTGGGCTGGCCGGCGACCACCCCGTTAGCAGACGTTCAGCATCAACTCAGCGAATGTCTCCTTCCCGCCCATACTGACAATATTCTGCGGCTGCAGCATTGGTCACAAAGGGCTCACAGCCGTCATTCGCTGCTCCCAAGACTAACGGCGGCTCTCCCCTGAAACTGCCACAGTCCAGTCGCCAGCATCGAGACCAGCATTGCCTTGGCTTCATCAGGAGGCAGATGGCTCATTCGCATTCCTCTCAT
>SMVB01112940.1_pt1 | contig 10123 bp, 11 predicted proteins | sample 2456461 | NCBI WGS metagenome assembly SMVB01 (sample SAMN11095934, study PRJNA526329) | marine sediment metagenome | biome: Marine sediment; feature: Surficial sediment; material: Deep marine sediment; isolation source: Hadal surficial sediment | place: Pacific Ocean | collected 2014-05 | depth...
AGGACGGGGTCTGGACACACACTTATGGCTGCGTCGGCGCTGAGAAGGGCGGCTGCTGCCCCGCCAGGGCGGTCTCATGGGCGGGGGCAAGAAAGAACGCCTGCCCAATATCGTCGCTTCGTCAGAGAATCGGCCTTCAGCCCCGCGCTCTTGCTGACCGCTGACAGCTAGCCGCCTCCTATAGCCGTTCATACGCCGTTTTCCGGTCGCGTCGTCGGGCGAGCTCGCTGGCGTACCTGGTACCGAGCGTGTCCGCGTTCCGCGCGGCCCAGTCGGTCAGCTTCGTCCGGCCGGCGGCGGGCGCGTCAACGTGAAGAAGACCGGCCATGAGCCCGGTGATCTCTTGCCGCGTGATGACGACGTCACGGAGTATTGCCCCGGCGATCCGGCCTAGCCCGTAGCCCACGGCCGGCGGTACCGAGACGATCGGCCGGGCCTTGCCGATGATTCGTCCGATCGCCTGCACGAGTTGGCGGTACGTGAACGATTCGGGGCCGATCGCCTCCGTGAGGGTGTTGTCCCGACCGCCGCCCTCGCGGACGGCCAACTCGGCCAAGTCCTCGACGAAGATCGGCTGCAGTCGATACGAACCGTCGCCGAAGACGGCGAACACGGGGAGCCGCCGGAGCATCCACGCGATGTTGTTGACGAGAATGTCCGGGCCGCCGAAGAGCACGGCCGGCCGCAGGATCGCGTGCGGGAGCCCGGACTCGACGAGCGCCCGCTCCAGCAGCGCCTTGCCGCGGAAGTACTCCAGTGGTGAGTCCTCGGACGGGTTGGTGATGCTCACGTGGACGACCTTGCCGACGCCGGCGGCCCGCGCGGCGTCGAACAGCCGCCGCGTGTCGTCGACGGCGGTGGCGTGCTTGAAGGTCCGGTGGTTGAACCGGACCCAGTACGTGTTGTAGAGCACGGCGGCGCCCCGCAGCGATTCGGTCAGCTTCGCCGGCTCGTCGAAGCTCAGCGGGTGCGCTTCGACCCTGCCGCCGAACGGGTTCTCGCGACCCGGCGAGTTGGTGAGCGTGCGGACCTCGGCCCCGGCGTCCAGAAGGCGTTGGGCGATGTACCGGCCGGAGTAGCCGAACGCCCCCGTGACGACATGAAGACCTGTCAGCCTTGTCATGATTGTCCTGCCGGGCACGGCCCGGCCGCGTCAGTCGCCTGCCGGTACGCCGCGTGGATTGAGGGCGTCGGGCAGCAGCATCCACTGGGCGATGACGAGCACCACGCCGATGAGGTCCGTGTTCGCGGCCGTGGATCGCAGCAGTATGAACTGGACCGGAAGCAGCGCAATCAGGCTACCGAGCCATACCGTGTTTGCGCGGCTCCACGGCGCGACCTGACGCGGGTCTGGATTGCGCCGGTCGCACACCACCCAGAGGACCGACAGTGCCAGGAACGCGCCGGTGAACAGCGGGCCGACCCAGGCGAGCGAGAAGTCGATTCCCGCCGTGTCGCCCTGGAATCGGAAGTCCTCCGGGCTTGTCACCGAGGCGTAGGTGAAGCTCGTGAACAGTGCGGCGTGCCACCCCAGCAGCAGCCAATGGAACGGCAAGCGCGCCCCGCGGCAGCCGAGCCACAGGATGGTCACGCCCAACGCGACCTCGACGACCGGCAGCCAGTACTGGGCGCTGAGCCCGGTGCCGCCGACCTCCAAGCCCCACCAGCTGAGACCCCACGTATACGAGTCGCCATCCATGACGGACCGCACGAACGGGAGCCACGCAATAAGGAACGTGAGCGAGGTCCACGTCAGCAGCACGCGAAGAAGCCAATTGGGGCGCCAGAACATTGGTGCGGAGTCTAACCGCTGATGATGGCCGGGGCGCGTGCCCGAAGGCGTCGCTCTACCGTGTCCCGAGGTCCAACCCATCCGATAACCCGCCAATTCAAACAAAATCGACACTGCGCGGATGCGCGCATCGCGGCGCGGCCATGTCTCCGTGGGGGCGGCAGTACCACACGGAGACCAACGCCATGAACTCTCGCACGTCCTTCTCGCCGGCACTTGTCGCCGGATTCGCCGTCGTCGCGGCAGGCCCGACATTCGCCGGCGTCAAGCTCATCACGCTGCCGGTCCGCGAGCGTGTCGAGATCCAACTCGACAACATGAACGCCACGCTCGTCGAGGAAGAGCGCGTGGTTCCGCTCGCCGAAGGCGCCAACGAGGTCGTCTTCAAGTGGGCCAACACCAATATCGACAAGTCGAGCATCCAGTTCCGCTGTCTCACCGACCCCGGCGAGATCACCGTGCTCAGCGTGTCGTACCCGCCGGGCGAGAACGCCCTTATCTGGCAGGTCTTCGCCCCGCGTGCCGGCTCGGCCCGCGTGCGGATCAGCTACATCATCGGTGGGCTCGACAAGACGTTCGCCTACCGCGCGATCGCCACCAACGACGAGAAGACGCTGACGCTCTGGCAGTACCTGCAACTTCACAACAACTCCAACGAGGCATTCGGCGAGGCAGGCATGTGGGCCGGTTTCGGGGAACGGTTGCAACGGCCGATCGGGCTCAACGAAACCAAGCGGCTGCTGGCCTCGCGGTTCGACAACGTGCCGATCACCAAGACCTACACCGCCGACCTCGCCCGCCACGGCTACATCGACGCCGGGAAGCGGCAACTGCGCATCCCGATGCATTACCTGCTCCGCAACGACGCCGCCAACGGCATGGGCCGCTTCCCGCTGATGCCGGGCAAGGCCCGCATCTTCCAGGACGACGGCCAGGGCACCGTCGCGTTCCTGGGCGAGGACTGGGCGCCCTACACGCCCCTCGACGACGAGGTGTCGCTGTACCTGGGCGTGGCGCGGGACATCGTCGTCACGCGGACAATCGTCGAACGCAAGGCGCGTCGCCGATTCGGCCCGATCCACGAGTACGACATCGTCGTCAAGTACGAGATCGAGAACTTCAAGGACACGCCGGTCGTGCTCGACATCGCCGAGTCGATCGCCGCGCTGCGGCAGGAGATTCTCGGCAACAGGAGCCGCAGCGTCGAGTGGGTGATCGGCGATCGCGGCACGCTCTCGGAGCCGGACGAGGCGAAATCCACCGCCGACCGGCCGGTCTTCCACGTCAAGCTGCCCTCGCGCCGCCTCGACCAGAAGGCCGTCAAGGTCGAGCACACCTTCAACGTGATTATCCGGAACGAGTGGTGAGTCGAAGGCACGGAGGCACAAAGGCACGGAGGCACGAAGGAGTACTGATCGTGAACGCTAGAACCATTCGAATCATCGCTTCCGTTTTCGCACTCTGTATCGGCCTCGCCGATGCCGGCGCGAACAACATCGACGTCTCGACGCTGCCCAGCCGCGACACGGTGCAACTGACCATCTACAACGCCGAGGACCTCACGCTGGTCCGCGAGACCCGGCACATCACCTTCCGCCGCGGCATGAACCCGTTGCAGTTCTCGTGGGCCAACACGCTGATCGACCCGACCAGCGTGGACCTCCGGTTCAAGTCGCACGGGACCCGTCTGGACGTTCTGGACACGACCTACCCGCACGACAAGCCGCAGATGCTCTACTGGAACGTCCGCAGCGACTTCGACGGCGAGGCGGTGGTGGAGATCTCGTACTTCACAAGCGGGATCACCTGGAGCGCGGACTACACGTGCGTATCCGACGGGGCCGAGACGGAGATGTCGTTCGAGGGATTCGTCAAGATCACTAACCGCTCCGGCGAGGACTACGCCGGCGCCCGCGTGCGGCTGGTCGTGGGGGAGATCAACCTCATCGAGAAGGTCGCCGACCTCGCCCGCCGCGGCCTGATCAGCGCGGCCGAGTACAACGGGTACCGCAAGGACCGCAGTCGCGCAAACGCCTTCAAGAAGGAGGCCCGCACTGAATACCTGCGGGCGGCCGGCAGGATGATGTCCGACGCAGACGCGCCCAAGAGCATCGTGAAGCAGGGGCTCAGCGAGTACTTCATCTTCACGATCCCCGGCGAGGAGACGGTCCGCAACGGGTGGTCCAAGCGGATGCGCCTGTTCGCCGGCAAGAAGGTTCCCTTCGACATCGTCTACCGCTACCGCCCGGCCGAGTACGGCGACCAGCTCGTGCGGTTGTTCATCCTGCGCAACGACCAGAAGAGCTCGCTCGGTACCGCGCCGCTTCCCGACGGCGTCGTGCGGCTGTACAGGGACAACGGCCGCGACGGTCTCTCGTTCCTGACGGCCGCCCGGACCAGGTACGTCCCGATCGGCCAGGAGATCGTGCTGAACCTCGGCCATGACCCCCAGGTCGTGCACGAGCGGGTCCGCCTGCGTGCCTGGCGCGACAACTTCTGGTTCAAGGGACGCAGGCCGAAGGTCTACTACAGCCCGTCAAGGGGACACAGGATCGAGCCGAACTACTCGGTCGTCGGCTGGGACGACCACGAGCAGTGGGTCGAGCGGGTCCGCAACTACCGCGGCAAGCCGATCCGGGTTGAGTTCCGCCGCAGTTACGGCGGTCACGTGATCTTTGCCAGCGACCTTGGGCCGGTGCTCTACGACTACCGCAGCCCCGAGTTCACCGCCTCGATCGCAGCGGCGTCGGAACAGGATCTCGCTTACCACGTCAGCTTCAAGCAGGGCATCAACAAGACCCAGGAGAACGTGACGCTTCAATGAAGACATGCCTCGCACCGCCTGCGGCGGGTGCGAGGCATGGCACGGTCAGCCGCCAGGGCTCTCGTCGAACATGGCCCGTTTGTCCTTGACGTCCTTGTTCGTCTCCGCGTCCGGCAGCGGGTCCTTCTGGTCGGTGATCTCCGGCCATGCGGTGGCAAGGCGCTCGTTGAGTTCGAGGTACTCGGCCCATTTCTCCGGCAGGTCGTCCTCCGGGTAGATCGCCTCGACCGGGCACTCCGGGACGCACAGGTCGCAGTCGATGCAGATCTCCGGGTCGATGGCAAGCGAGTTGGCGCCCTCGCGGAACGCATCGACCGGGCAGACGCTCACGCAATCGGTGTACTTGCACCCGATGCATGGCTCGGCCACGACGTATGTCATGAATCGGTCCCGCCGGAGCGGCGTGCCTTTACGAACGAGCCGATGCACAGCACGAGGAAGACGAGGCACACGAGCGACATGGCGATCTGCACGTACGCCGCGACCGGCTTCTCGACGTCGCCGCCGGTCAGCAGCGCCGGCAGCTTCGCAAAGCCGCGCGACGCCCCGGCGAATCCAAGCAGGCCCAGGGCGGCGGCGGCGTGCATGGCGTGCTTTCGTCGCCCGTCATTGAGCGCGACCACGCCCAGGAGTGCCAGCGGAAGGCCGGCGAAAGCCGGGATCATCGCCGTCATGCTCTCCCGTCCGGTTCCGAAGTAGGCGCCGACGCCGAGGGCGATCAAGACGCACCCGATTCCGATTGTTATCTTCGCCATGAGCGCACCTCTAGTTAGGGGGCTGCAGGATACCAACGCGGGCCGCGGCCGTGTACCTGGCTCAGGGCTGCGTCGGCTTCAGGCGATCCTTGAAGAGCTTCCGCGCCTTGTGGACCTTCGGGAGGGCCACCGCGCGGACGTAGCCGTTGTCGGGATTCAGGCGGACGTAGTCCTGGTGGTACGGCTCGGCGGGATAGAACTCCGTCAGGGGCTCCAGGGTCGTCACGATGGGCCTGTCGTAGGCCCCGCTCTTGTTGAGCTCGTCGATGACCGCCTGGGCGGCGGCCCGCTCCTGCTGGTTGGCGTAGAAGATCGCGCTGCGGTACTGCCGCCCGATGTCGTTGCCCTGGCGGTCGAGCTGCGTGGGATCGTGGGTCGCCAGGTGAACGCGCAGCAGGTCCTTGTAGCTGAGCGTGGCCGGGTCGTAGATGATCTGTACCACTTCGGCGTGCTTTGTTCTGCCCGCAGAGACCAGCTCGTATTTGGCCTTGCCGCGCGTGTCACCGGCGTAGCCGGAGCGGGCGACCTGGACGCCCTTGATCTCCTCGAAGACCGCCTCGACGCACCAGAAACACCCGCCGGCGATCACGGCGGTGGCCGGTGGCGTTGCGTGGGCCAGGAGCACCGGGTCGGCGAGCGTGTGGACGTCGGCAGCCGGCGTGAACGCCAGTGCCGCGGAGTTCACGCAGTACCGCAGACCGGTCGGTTGCGGGCCGTCGTTGAAGACGTGGCCGAGGTGGCCGTTGCACCGCGCGCACAGGATCTCGGTGCGGGGCACGCCCAGCGATCGATCGGTGCGTTCGGCGACGTTGTCGCCGGCGATCGGCTCGAAGTAGCTCGGCCATCCGGTCCCGGACTTGAACTTGGTCTTTGAGTCGAACAGCGGCAGCCGGCATGCCACGCACGTGTAGACGCCGGCGTCGGTGTTGGCGAGCAGGGCGCCGGTGAAGGCCCGCTCGGTGCCGGCCTCGCGGACGACGTCGTACTGCTCTCCCGTCAGCGTCTCACGCCACTGCGCGGCCGTCTTAACGACCGGGTCCATCGCCACCGGGCCCACGAGTTTGCCGCTGTCGTCGAACACGTGGACCGTCGCGACGTGCCCGTCGGCGAACTCCTTCGACACCGGTCCCGCGCCGTAGGTGACGACGAGCACCACCAGCAATGAGACGGCAACCATCATCAGGAGTCCATGCCGGATCCGCGTCTTCATACGACTCTCAACGAGCCCGATCGGCCATTTGTTCCGATCGCGGGCCAGATAAGCCGACCCGTATATCAGATTGATGTATCAGCGGATCACCCCAAGGCGCCATAACAACCGACTCGGAACGTGCTAGGCGCAGCTCCTCCCCTGGGTCACAATGCCTACGGTTGAGCCGGGCATCAGACTGGTCATCGTGGCTTGCGAAGCAAGATCTCGATGGAACGAAGCCATATCCGCTGATCCAATGTGTCTGGGACGCTCTCGCCGCGGGCGCCCGAGATCTGCGTCAACGCGTCATCGAGCGCTATCCTCGCCCGCACAAGCAACGAGGCTGCGACCAGCGTCGATCGTCCGATGCCGGCATAGCAATGGGCGACGATGTTGCGGTTCTGCTTCGACGCATCGTGAAGCTGATTGATCAACTCCAGGAATGCATCGGGCGAATCCGGGACGCCGCGATCCGTGATCGGGAAACGATGGAATTCGATGCCGAGTTCCCGGCAGTACTCGGCCTCTTTATCGAGGCCAATGCTCCGTACCTCGCGATCCGAAAGAAGCGATACCACGATGTCAGCTCCGTCGTCCTTCCACGCGGCAAGGTCATCGTAGAGCCACTCGTGTGGCGCCGGCTGCGACGAGGTGGCGAGACGACCAAGCGGAGCATTCGGGATCCAGAAAGGGGAGGTAAACACTCGACTTGTTCGCCTTATACACCCACAGATTCTGCCGAAGAGCCTGAAAATGAGCCATGAGCCATTCGGGTAAGTCTTGTTGCGCGCGTGACAAGTGAACAGGGTCATCTCCCGGTTGCCGATACGCAATCGACGGGTATTATTGCCTATTCCATGAGTGGCGTCGTCGGCTTAAAGGAGTTCACTGGAGAGTCGAATCTCGACTTGCTGCGGTTGCACGCTCGTGTCATCGACGAGTTGAGGCGCCGGTGCGTGCTCCGCAGCAAGAACAACCCCGTCGGCGATTATGCCGAGTGGCTTGTGGCGAGCCGATTGGGGATGACGCTCGAAGGCAAGTCGAATGCGGGCTACGACGCCGTGGATGCTGCAGGAGTGCGGTTCCAGATCAAGGCGCGTCGAGTCACGTCAGACAACGGGTCGCGGCAAATGGGCGTCATTCGCAAGCTAGAGGACGGACACTTCGACAAGCTCGTGGGGATCCTGTTCGACGCTGACTTCTCTGTCCTATCGGCGTACATGATCCCACACGCAATGATCACAGAGTACGCGACGTACAAGTCGCATCCCAATGGTCACGTCTTGCACCTGCGAGGGAAACTGCTCGAGGATGAGCGTGTGCAGGAGATCACTCAGAAGCTGCAGTAAGCAACGGCTTCAAGTCAGAGGAAGTCGGACTTGTCGCCCAGACCCATGAAGCGATCAACGCCGCCTTTCTTGTTCCACTCCTCGCGGAACGCCTGTGTGAATCGCCTCTGAAGCGGCTTCGTCAAGCCGGACGCTTGCAGAATCTCTTCCAGTGAGATCCCGCGCTCAGTTGCGTTCGTATTGCCCAGCACTCGCCAGACAATCTTGTCCGCCGAGCAGATCATCGACTCGCTGTCCTGAGCGAGGATCGAGAGCGCTTCCGCTTCTCCTGGATCGAGCTTTTCGTAGTAGCCAGGTCCGAACTGGTCACAGTATTTCTTGATGTCGTTGGCGGAAAGTGATTCGATCCGTACGGATCCCGCAGCCTTCACTGCATCCCAATCGATGTACTCCCGGCCGTCGTCGGTGTCATAGAACTCAGACTCTGTAACGACGGTTTCGGCGAGCACGATGTCGCAGCGCTCAGTGACCTGCTTCCAGATCCCGAGACGAAACAGCTCGAGTACGATGTTCGCATCAAGCAGGATTAAGCGAGATCGCGTCATCCGTGACGTCCTCGAGGTCGTCCAGTGCCATCGCCTCTTGACGGCTGAGCCCAAGATACTCCGCGGCGCGACCGATCGACAGCTCTCCATCGCGGAGAGCTCGAGTCGCGAGCGCGCGGTATCGAGCCGGCAACTGCGGCGGTTTGGTGTCCTCGCGAACGTCCACGGTTTCGCGGAACGCTCTGCAAACTTCGATGTCGTGTTCCGTATCCTCGCGCTTCCTGTTGAAGACGGAGTGCATTCGCCACAGCAGAGCCTCGAATGAGACGTCGAATTGCCTCGCTAGATCGAAGATCTCAATGTGCTTGAGGCTGCCGCCGGATTCCAACGCGCTGCTGACTGCGCGTCGGAGCGGATCTTCAGGAATCAACAGGGTTGATGCAAAGGCGTTCGCGAACTTCTCCTCCTGCTCGCTCGCCTCGCGAGAGTGTTCTTCCGTTCGGAAGACCGTCCATGTGAGCAGGTGAAATAGCTCATGCGCAAGACTGAAGTTCCGACGCCATCGCACGTTGCTAGCGTTCAGTAGAATTGCCATGCCGAACTCGTCACTCCGAGTGCATGCTGCAGCTCCGTTTGGCTCGAAGTGCAGGTGGAAGATCCGGATGCCGCACGAGTTCTCGAGCACGTTCAGAAGGGACGCGGCGGGCTGCTGGCCAAGATCGAGCATGTTGCGAACAGCGCTCGCGAGACTTCGGACCTCTGACCCGCCGATGCGATTCGGATCTCCCTTGACCTCGGGAAGATGGCACGGGAGTCGCTCATCACACCAATCTTCGAGGTTGCGGTACCAGCGACAGCGTTTGAGGAACTTCCCCTCGATTGCAGCAGCATCATCGTCACTCGGGCGCTCGCGCCAGAGAATCACGTCCCCCTCAGCAGGTTGCTCCTCGAAGAACCAGGCAACGGACGTGCCATAGGCCTTCGCCAGCGACTCGAGATGCATCAAACGCGGCTCGCGTTTCCCGTTCTCGAAATCGCTCAGCGACGACGCCGTGATGCTCGTATGTGCTGATAGAGCGTTCAAGGTCCAGCCCCGATCAGCCCGCGCAGATTTGAGTCGCTCTCCGATCAATGGCGTGGCTCCTTCGCGAATCTCGAAAGTATACGTCTCAGATCGGCCAGTTGCTACGCGGCGTATTCGTAAATCGCGAAGATATCCCCTTGAAGGCCCGTTATGGGCCCTTCAGACGGCTCTCTCTCGCGTCACGAGGCGTCTGCCGCAATAGCGACACTCCCGAACCGGTCGGATGTGTCCGGCCCGGTGCCGTGTGTAGGCCGCGGGTAGATGCCGCAGCCGCAGCGGGGACACTCAAGACCCTGGCTCCGAGGGACCGGGTTTGGTGACCCCGGTCGGCTCACCGCCGGCTCATGCCTTTCTGGATCTCAGAGAGCCGCAACCGCTCGCGTTTCGGCTTCGGTCCGGGATTCGCGAAGAGGCGCGCGCCCTGGATCGGCGTCGCGACGGCTGATCCGACCAGGCAATCCAGCCAGGACGGTCCTGGACAAGGACGAGGACGGTCCTGGACATGCACTCTGCTTTCCGTCTCTCATGAGGTCCGTTGCGAAGTACAGCGGTTCCGCAGCGTCTCTGCGGAACCGCATCGCAATCGCCGGACCAGGCGCGACGGTTCGGGCGGCCGATCGAGTGCCTGTCCAAGTGTCTCTC
>SMVB01227749.1_pt1 | contig 10123 bp, 10 predicted proteins | sample 2456461 | NCBI WGS metagenome assembly SMVB01 (sample SAMN11095934, study PRJNA526329) | marine sediment metagenome | biome: Marine sediment; feature: Surficial sediment; material: Deep marine sediment; isolation source: Hadal surficial sediment | place: Pacific Ocean | collected 2014-05 | depth...
AAGTCGTAGTAGAACCCGTCTTGGATGGGCGGGCCGATGCCCATCTTGGCTTCGGGGAACAGTTTCAGTACGGCGTCGGCCATCACATGGGCGGCCGAATGGCGCATGGCGTTCCGGTGGGCTTGGGCTTCGTCAACGCCCTCGGTTGCAAGAGAACCGTGTTCTAACATCTCAACTACATCTCATCTACGGGGATATTTCGCTGGGCGTTTGGGCAACGGCGGATGCAGCCGCCCAGGCACCATTATAGCCTACCCAATCGAGAACATCGCAGGGGAATATGGGCGGAATGCCGGGTGGTCAAGTATGGCCCGGTAGAGGAATCGCCATGGATCTCTTCCGCCCGCCGAAGGTTCCTATCCGGCCAGTTGCAAGAATAGTTTCCGCCACTGCCGGGCTTTGATTGAACTGATGATGTGCTCTCGCACGTTTATCAGATAAGTCCCCGTGACTATGGCGGTTAGCAACAGGCAGAGGCCCACCTGCTGGGCGCTCTGACCGGTAACCCAGAGCAGGGTGTTTAACAGGATGAACCCGAAGGCGGCGCCCAAGACCACATTGCGCAACAACAGCATTACCAGGATGCTGGGGCCGGCGGTGACGACCGTGAGCCACGGGACGATGACCAGCGAGATTCCAAAGATGGCCGCCGCGCCCTTGCCGCCCCGGAAGCCCAGGAACACCGGCCAGTTGTGCCCGGCCACCACCAAGGGGGTGGTGATGAACAATGCCCAGTCGTCCAGGCCCATCAACCGGGGTGCGATCACGGCCAAGACACCCTTCGCTGTGTCGACCAGCAACACGGCGAGTCCCGCCGCTGTGCCCGCCTGTTGGTACGCGTTCAGAGCGCCCACGTTTCCGCTGCCCGATCTCCGGATGTCCTTGCCCTTGGCCAGCCGGACCAGGATGTAACCCGTGGGAACAGATCCCAAGACGTACACGCCCAGGGCCAGGGATATTACGGCGAGAACTTCCAGCTTGAACTCTCCACACTCATCGAGGTTGGTCTATAACCAGCATAACCCCGGAATTGACGGAAATGCCAATTCAGCCCAAGTTTTGACCCTCGGCTTGCTGCTTTAGATCGTGCATGTGGCGCAGAACCAAGCGTTCATAACGACGCTTCACGTAAAATCGGGCGACCGCCCATCCGGCTCCGGGCAGCCAATGCATCCGGCATTCAATCTCGCCGTTGTGGGTCATCACGGTGCCGGAGTCTGCTTCGGTGAACACGAACTCTTCCTGAGAGTGGTGCAGCGGGCCTTCCAGGTGCCTAAATCTGATGCGCTCCTGAGGATAGAGCATCACCTCTTCCAGGGTGCGGTAGGTCTTCCGGCCGTCCCTGGAATGGAACTCCATCAACAGCCGGTTGCCGTCCCGTTCCACTAATCTAGACCCTTCACCCGTTTCGCTGGCTGAGCTGCTGGCGCCGGTCCCCGGTTCATCTGCGCCAAAGGAGCTGATAAGCTGGAAAACCGCTGAGCGCGATGCCCGGATTGTGACACTCTGTTGCCGCAGTCTAACTTTCATCCGCGAGTCCAACTCCGTCCACCGGATGAGATTTATTTATTAGATGCTGGTCTCGCTGAATGGGGTTGGGCAGTTTGTTGGCCGTCTGACTCCCGGTACAACCGCGGGCACTGAACGCCTATACTGGCCTACAACCAACCAATGGGGGATGACATGGCGACCGAACAGGACCTGCAAGATTTTGAAACCCAAGTCACCTGTCCCGGCGACTTCGACGATTTCTGGAGCGGCACACTGGAGCAGCTGTCCCAGATCTCGCTGAAGCCGGTAATCACCGCAGAACCGCTGCGCAGCAACGGCGACGTCCATGTTTTCAACGTCATCTATCTTAGCCTGGGCGGCTTGGAAGTCTCGGCGTGGTACAGCCTTCCAACCCAGGGGGACGGCCCATTCCCAGCCATCATCAACTTCCCGGGATATAAATCCGAACCGCCGGTGCGCCGCGACTGGGGCAAGAAGGGAGTGGCCGTATTGTCGGTGGCGGTGCGGGGCAAGCTGAAGAGCAGCGCCGAGTTCAACCCCGGTTATCCTGGTCTGCTCACCGCCGGTTTGGAGAGCAAGGAAAGCTACGGTTATCGAGGGGTGATCTCGGACTGCGTCCGGGGCGTCGACTTCCTTCGTTCCCGCCCCGAGATTGACCCGGAGCGGATCTACGCCTGCGGCAGCAGTCAGGGCGGCGGACTGACCCTCATAACGTCGGCGTTGCGTCCGGAGATCAAAGCCGGTGTTGCCGGGTATCCCTTCTTGTGCTGTTTCCCCGAGTCCATGGCCATGTTCCGGTCGTACCCCTACGACGAACTGGCCTGTTACGCCAGGGCCTATCCCGGTGAGGCAGAGCGTATGTGGGACACCCTGCGCTACTTCGATGCCGTGAACTTCGCTCCCAGGATAAAGTGCCCCATGGTGGTGGGCATCGCCTTGGACGACGAGGTCTGCCCGCCCGAGACCAGCTACGCGGCCTACCGGGCGTTGACCGGCCACAAGGAATTGTGGCTGTTCCCCAATTCGGGACACGGCAACGCCCACGATTATCCCGGCCAAGAGAGGCAGTGGCTGGAGGGGCAGATTGGCCTGGAATCGGTGGTCTCTTGAGCGCCTCAACCGAACGGTTCTGGCAGGAGACCGAGGCCGCGCTGGCCGAGTTTCCAGTGGACGTGCGCCTAGACCGGGACGACTTCTACTCTCAACCCGACTGGGTCGTCTACCAGATGCGCTACACCTCGGCCGACGGCCGGAGGCTTTTCGCCTGGCTGTCGGTCCCCAAGGGCCGCGGCCCTTTCCCGGCGATAGTCCGGATGCCAGACTATGGAAGCGTTCATGACATCGTCTACACTACTCTGAGGGATCAGGCGGTGGTGATGAACCCCACGTTTCGAGGCCAACGCCACAGTGATCAGGTCTTCCGGGCCCAGTTTCCCGGATTGTTAACCGAAGGCATCGAGACGCCCGAATCATACGTGATGCGCCGGGTCTTCGCCGACGTTCTCCGGGGCGTTGATGCCCTCTCGGTGCAGGGCGAGGCCCAACTGGGAGATGTCGCTGTCATCGGCAACGGTCTGGGCGGGGCATTGGCATTGGCCGTGGCCGCCCGCCGCCGGACGGTCCGCGCGGTTGCAGCCAACACCCCTCTGGCCTTGGGCAACCCCGCGTCCTTGGAGCCGGGCTTAGGGTACCCGCTGGCGGAGCTGGACGACTACCTCCGCCTGTATCCCACCCGCCGTGACGCAGTGGTGGAAAACACGGGAGACTTAGATCTGCTAAAGCTCGTCGGCAGGATAACCGCGCCGGTACTGTTGAGTGTGGGCATCAACGACACCAGTTACTGCCCCTTGGCCTTTGGCGAAGAATTGGCGGCCCAGATACCAGATTGCGATCTCCGGGTCTACCACGGGGCGTCGGAAGGCGGCGGCCACGAACACGCCCAGATACAAACTTCATGGCTGGCGGACAAGCTGGGCATCGGCTGAGATGCCAGAAGCGGCTTGGAACGGACACCTGGAACCTGGGTGGATAGACAGCCGGCTGATATAATTAAAGTGATGGAGGGCGTGGTCCTAGCCCTCACGCGTAATCAAATTTCCTCAGCGACCACCACGGAGAAGATAACGGCCATGGAGCAACTGAAACAACACCTCTCGACCCTCAATCAAAGAATTGCGTCGGTGGTGGAGCGTCTTTGACCTGGCTGGTAAAGAAGACGCCATAAGCGCCATGGAGCGCGAGTCGGCCGAGCCAGGCTACTGGGACGACCACCACGCCGCGCAGCAAAAGATGCAGCAACTGGGCCGGTTGAAAGATACCGTGGCACTCTGGCGCAATATGGAATCCAGTTCCCGGAATCTAGTTGAACTCACCGAGCTGGCGTTGGCCGAAGACGATTCGTCGTTCCAAGAACAGTTGGAAGCGGAATCGGAAGAACTGGCCAAGACCTTGGCCAGGGAAGAAATTAACCTCACCCTGTCTGGCCCCTACGACGACCGGCCTGCTATCGTGTCGATCCACGCCGGCGCTGGCGGCACCGACGCCCAAGACTGGGCCGAGATGCTGCTACAGATGTATTGCCAATGGGCGGAGACCAGGAAGCGTCCATTGGAGGTCATGGACCTCTCTTACGGGGAGGAAGCAGGGCTTCGCAGCGCGACCCTGGAAGTCGGCGGTGCCCACGCCTTCGGATATCTCTCGGCCGAGCGGGGTGTTCACCGGCTGGTGCGGTTGTCTCCCTACGACCCCAATAATCTGCGGCAGACGTCTTTCGCCCAGGTGGAGGTTATCCCCACGTCCGAGGACGACCCGGAGATCGAGGTCCGGCCGGAAGACATCAAGATGGATACCTTCCGCTCCAGCGGTCCCGGTGGGCAGAACGTGCAGAAAGTGGCTTCGGCGGTCCGGTTGACCCACATCCCCACCGGTATCGTGGTCTCCTGCCAGAACGAGCGCTCTCAGCACCAGAACAGGGAATATGCCATTCGCATCCTAAAGGCCAGGCTGCTGGCCCGGCAGGCGGATGAAAAGGCCAAAGAAGTGGCCGGTTTCCGAGGCGACCGGAAAGCGGCCGAGTGGGGCAGTCAGATACGCAGTTACGTGCTTCACCCCTATAAGTCGGTGAAAGACCACCGCACCAACTTGCAGAGCACTAACCCTGAAGCCGTGCTGAATGGTGAGATCGACGAGTTCATCGAAGCCTACCTAATGTCTCAGGTTGGCAAGTAGGCTCACCCCTTTCGAGTGCGTGGAAACCTGTAGGGGCGGGTTTGGAACCGCGCTCCCGCGCGTAGGCCACGTTTCTGCCGCTCAAAAATTTGGCGCGGAGGCATGTCTCTTCCTCCCAGGCTCGTCGTCTTGCCGAGCGCCACGGCAGAAGAAAAGGGCAGGTTGGAAACCTGCCCCTACAGATGCCTTCAGATATTGTGCTAGCCGGACAAACCCGGGTACTAGTCGAGCCCTAGCAGTTGCCTAGGATGTGGCCCATCCGGGACTTCTTGGTCTTCAGGTATCTGCGGTTCTCGTCGGTTACTTCCGCTTCCACCGGGATCCGGTCAACAATCTCCAGATCGAATCCAGATAGCCCTACAACCTTCTTGGGGTTGTTGGTCAACAGCTTGAGTTTACGCACGCCTAGGTCACGGAGGATCTGCGCGCCTACGCCGTAGTGCCGCAGGTCGGGCTCGAAGCCCAGGGTTTCGTTGGCTTCGATGGTGTCCAGGCCCTGGTCCTGCAGCGAATAGGCCTTGATCTTGTTGTGTAGTCCGATGCCCCTTCCTTCTTGGCGCATGTAGAGGAAAACGCCGCTGCCCGCTTCGGCTATTTGCTTCAAGGCCAGTTCGATCTGCTCACCGCAGTCGCAGCGGAGGCTTCCGAAAACGTCGCCGGTAAGACACTCGCTGTGGATGCGGACCAATACCGCCTCATCTTCGCTCCACTCGCCGATGGTCAATGCTATGTGTTCGCCCGCGTCCACATGGCTCTTGTAGGCTATGGCCTTGAACTTTCCATAGTGGGTCGGCAGGCGGGCTTCGGCAACCCGCTCGATCAGGCGCTCTGTCCGGCGGCGTTGGGCGATGATCTGGGCGATGCTCAGAATCTTTAACCCGTGGACTTCGGCAAACTTCTCCAATGAGGGGAGGCGGGACATGCTGCCGTCTTCGTCCATAATCTCGCAGACGATTCCCGCTGGGTAAAGGCCGGCCATCTCGCAAAGGTCGATGGTGGCTTCAGTGTGACCGGCCCGGGCCAATACTCCGCCGGGATGGTACCGCAGCGGGAAGAGGTGGCCGGGGCGGGTGAAATGCTCTGGTTTGACTGCCGGGTCCAGGATGGCCAGGATAGTGGCGGCGCGGTCTGCCGCGGAAATCCCGGTGGTGGTGTTTACGTTGTAGTCCACCGACACTGCGAACGCAGTCTGATTCTTTTCCGAACCGTTCAGGCTGGTCATCAGGGGCATCTGGAGCTCGTCCAAGCGCTCGCCAATCATGGGCATGCAGAGCAGGCCACGGGCGTGCGTGACGACGAAGTTGACGGCTTCGGGGGTCACCATCTCAGCCGGCATCACTAGGTCGCCTTCGTTTTCCCGGTTCTCATCGTCGACTACGATGAGGAACCTGCCTGCTTTTAACTCTTCGAGCCCTTCTTCGAGACTGCAGAGAGGCATGTTTTTGTCCTTCAGGCGTTTTGGTCTTCCGGCTGACGTTTACCGGTCCAGAAGACTCTCTACATACTTGGCGAGGATGTCCGCCTCCAGGTTCACCCGATCCCCCACCGATAGTGCGGCCAAGTTAGTATTATTTGACGTGTATGGTATCACAGCGACGGTGAAGGATGAGGCACCTCTTTTTACCACGGTCAAACTGATACCGTCAACCGCGACGAACCCCTTCTCAACGATATAACGGTTCAAACGTTTCGGAACTCTGATACGAAAGACGACCGAGTCACCCTCCGGCTTGGTCGACATGACGCGGCCGGTGCCGTCCACGTGTCCTTGCACGATATGGCCGCCCATCCTGTCGCTGACCAAGAGGGCCCGCTCCAGATTCACCAGGCTTCCTTGGGACAAATCTCCCAGCGCGGTCCGGCGCATGGTCTCTGGCGAGAGGTCCACCGAGAACTCGTCTCCGGAGAAGTTAACGGCGGTGAGGCAGGCCCCGTTCACGGCGATGCTGTCGCCCAGCTTCAGGTCTTCGGTGACCTTCGAGGCCCGAACGGTCATGGCATTTTCGCTGATCGTTGCGACGACGCCCACTTCCTCAACGATTCCCGTAAACACTATTTCCTTCTAACCAGTCCTATGATTTGGCTTTCGGCGATCTTTCCACACCGGGTAGCTCAACAGGCTAGGTGACCTGCGGGCCGAGTATATCCAGGTCAGTCTGCTTTCTTGGGTATCCTATTATGAGCCAATCCGGCCCAATTTGCTCGGTGCGGGTTTCGGCCAGACGCCAGGCGTTGGCCATGACGGCCACACCCAGGCCCTCTACCGGAGACAGGGACGTTTCTCCACCCACGATCACTGGGGCGACGAAGGCGTAGACCTTGTCCACCAGCCCCATGTCGAAGAATGCCCCGTGGACCGATCCCCCGCCCTCCACCAACAGGTTCATCACGCCCCTGGACCCTAGGTGAGTCAACAATGCCGGCAGGTCCACCCGCCGGTCCTCCCCGGAGGGCAGCACAACCACTTCGGCCCCCGCCTGCTCCAGGGCGTCGATCCGTGAATCCGGTGCGGCCTTGGTGGTGGCGATGAGAGTGGACCCCGGTTGGCGGAACATGACGGCCTCTGCGGGCGTGTGACAGGTGCTGTCCAATACTACCCGCAGTGGCTGGCGTTCCAAAGGATTGCCTTCGTCGTCACGGGCGGTCAGGTACGGGTCGTCGGTCAAAGCGGTGGTGACGCCCACCAGTATGGCGTCGCAGACCCGGCGCATGTGTTGCACGAACCCCCTGGCCTCTGGCCCCGTGACCCATTTGGAGTCGCCGGTGTGGGTCGCGATCTTGCCGTCCAGGGTCATGGCGTACTTGGCGGTTACGAACGGCGTTCCGGTCGTGATGTGTTTGGCGAAGGCCTCGTACAGCTCGCGGGCCCCATCGGTCTCTTCCGCGACCACGCGTATGCCTGCGGCCGCCAGTTCGTCACGCCCGTTGCCCGACACGTCTGGGTTGGGGTCGATGACCGCGAAATGGACCTCGGCGATACCGGCGTCGATGATGGCTTTGGTGCAGGGCGGGGTCCGGCCCCAAGTGCAGCAGGGTTCCAGGGTAGTGTAGAGGGTGGCCCCCCTCGCCCGGTCCGACGCTTGTTTCAGGGCGACAATCTCAGCGTGGTCCTGGCCTGGGGGTTGGGTGGCGCCGAGGCCAATCTCAACTCCGTCTTTCACCAGCACCGCGCCCACCGCGGGATTGGGGCTGGTTATGCCAAAAACCTGATGGGCCAATTCGACGGCCCGTTGCATGTGGCCCATCGGTTGGGTCAAGGCGCCTGACCGGGATCCCGCCGGGCGAAGTCCTGGTGAAACCGGCTGGCGGTGGGAAGGGTCTGGCCTTGGTACTTGCTGCCCAGGGATTCCGACCCGTAGATCCGGTCGGCCGGAGTGCTGAGACGCAGGTAGGAGATCTGCCCGATCTTCATGCCACGGTAGAGTGTGATGGGCAGCCGGGCCAGGTTGCTGAGTTCCAAGGTCAGGTGCCCCTTCCAGCCTGGGTCAACGAATCCGGCAGTGGAATGAATCACCAGGCCGATGCGCCCCAAGCTGCTCTTGCCCTCGAGACGGGCCACCAAGTCCGCAGGCAGTTCGATGTTTTCCAAGGTGCTGCCGAGGACGAACTCGCCGGGATGAAGGATGAAGGGACTTTCCTCTTGAATCTCCACCATCTGGGTCAGGTCTTCCAGGCCTTCTTTGACGTCGATATAAGGGCGGCGGGAGTTGGCGAACACCAGAATATTGCGGTCGAGATGGAGGTCAACGCTGGCCGGTTGAATGTCGTCCGGGTCCAGTGGCGAGATTACGATATGGCCTTTGGCCAACTCTTCTTTGATAGTCCGGTCGCTTAAGACCATGTCGCTCCCGTGGGAAATAATTTGAAGATGGGAAGATGTCAGGTAGCGAAATTCTAACAACCCTAGTATTGGCCCGCAAGTAAGAGCGGACTTGCTAGGGTTTTTCGATTTTCTGAGACCCTAGTTGAGACCATAGTAAGGAAACCCGTTAATGAGTAAGGAGACCCGTTCATGGTGAGCCTGTCGAACCACCGCTACGGATGGACGCAGTTTCTCTTCACGGGGAACTCGTCTAGTGCGCGCCCTTTGAGAGCCTCAGGACGAACGGCAAAATCGACACTCGGACGATAATCGAAAGACCCTAGGACTTGCTTAACCGGCCAGCGGCCCCAAAAAAACAGGGCGGGATCTGGTCAGACCCCGCCCTGCCGCCATGGAAATGATCTCGCCGCCCATCCCTTTACCGTGCGATTTCGAACACGCCCTGGACACTCACGTTTACGTCCAACTCTCCGGCCAGGATACTGGTGGCCTGGTCGCCGGCGAAGGCAAAGGCCGCCGCGGATTCGAATCTGGCGAATGACTGCGGGACACTGCCGCCAGACTCGGTCAGGAAGACCAGATTGCCGAGTTCGACCCCGGCCAGCCGGGCCATGGCGTTGGCTTTGGCCAGCAGGTCGGCGATGGCCTCTTCACGAGCCTCGTTCTGAAGGGGCTTGGTGTCCTCGATGGTGAAGCTGACGCGGTTGATGCGAATCAGATTACCGGCGGCTTCGGTCACGCCGTCGATGATGCGGCCCATGTTGTCCAGGTCCCGGACCTTCACCGTCAGAGTGTTTGTCACTTGGTACCCGATGAGCACCCGTTCGAACTCTACTCTGCACTCACTGCCCGGAAAATCTTGGACTAACATCTCCACGGCGCCGCCCGGTGCTCCGTTGGGCGGGACTGGCATGCTGGCCCCGGTGGCTTCCCGGTCGGTGCATTTGGTGACTTCATGGGTGCTGTAACGTGGACTGATGCTGAATTGACTGGTCTGCATGTCCCGGTCCTCGATGTTGTTGCTCTTAAGGACCGAGATCGCACGGTCGATGGCGGTAGCTGCCTGCGCGCGGGCCTCAGCCGCCGTATCTTCCAGAGATTCCACTCCCAAGCTAATGATGCCGAGGTCCGGCTCACCGCTTGCCTTGCCAGCGCCGTTGACCCAGATGCCGGTGTTTCCGTTGGAACCCGATTGGAGCAGCGAGGCAAATCCTTCCGCGCCTCCAGCGGCCGACAACAGGTTGGATAGGTCGTTTGCCGAAACCGAGCCGCCCGTGACGGATTGTCCGTCGTTACTGTTGTCAGAGGCGCAGGCCACTGCCAACATCAGGACCAGGGCCGCTCCCAGGACGATCATCATCTTCTTACTTCGTAGAACTGCTTGGACCATTGTGTTCATCTCTCCTATTTGTCCGCCTGCTAGATTCTGAAAATCTTGCTCAACGGCTTTGCTTACGGGTTTAAGACGGAGGGGTGGGCGGAAAAGTTCCCGGTATCCAAATATTGCTTTCCGGGCACCTTACCCGATGCCCCAGAGCGCCGGGTATCAAGCTTAGGCCG
>SMVB01374198.1_pt1 | contig 10122 bp, 8 predicted proteins | sample 2456461 | NCBI WGS metagenome assembly SMVB01 (sample SAMN11095934, study PRJNA526329) | marine sediment metagenome | biome: Marine sediment; feature: Surficial sediment; material: Deep marine sediment; isolation source: Hadal surficial sediment | place: Pacific Ocean | collected 2014-05 | depth 0-1...
CCTTCCCAGGGCGTGGGTACGTGAATTGGCTCCGGCCACGGGATGTCGGGAAAGGATGTCGGTCCGTAACGGGCTTCCTTGCCGCTGGCTTTTTGCTTGAGTGCCTTACGCACCTTCTCCGGCATGATCGGCACTTCGTCGATCCGCACGCCCACGGCATCGTACACGGCGTTGGCCACCGCAGGTGCCACCGGCAACAGGGGACCCTGTCCTGCCTCTTTCGCGCCAAACGGACCGTTAGGATCCGGGTCGCTGATCAAGTAGGTCTCCACCTCGCACATGTCGAGTGTGGTGGGGCTCTTGTACTCGAGCATGCTCGGGATCTTGTGCACCACGTGGAAGTTTTCCCGGTATTCCATGTCTTCCATGAGCGCCTCACCGAGGCCCATGTAGATGCTTCCCTCGACCTGGCCCATCACGGTGGTTGGGTTGATGCACCGGCCGATGTCGTGTCCAATCCAGATTTTGAGAACCCGAACGATGCCTGAATCGATGTCCACTTCGACTTCGGCCACGGCGGCGCTATAGGAGTACGCCGGCGACGGGCCCACTCCTGCTCCGCGATACCGGCCAGAACTCTTAGGAGGCGTATACGACCCCACCGTGCCAATGGTGCCGAGTGCGCCTTCGGCGGCCTGTACCGCCTCGGCGAAGGTCATTCCTCGTTCGGGGTCTTCACCGTCGAACACACGGGAGTCCGCGAACACGAGCCGGTCGCGGGGAACGTTGAGCTTCTGCGCCACCTCGGGTGCGATCATGTCACGCGCGCGCTCCGCAGCCTGCAGCGCGGCGTTTCCGGACATCAGTGTGACGCGACTCGCGTAACTGCCGAGATCGACGGGCGTGAGGTCGGTGTCCGCGGTAACGATGCGTATCTCGAAGGGATCCACTCCGAGAACCTCGGCCACGATATATGCCAGAATGGAGTCCGATCCTTGGCCGATGTCCGTGGAGCCGCAGAACACGGTGATGCCGCCGCCGCGGTCGCATTTCAGCTGCACCCCCGAGTGGGGCATGTTGTTCCAGTAGATGGGCAGGCCCGCGCCGCTGAGATAGCTCGAGCAGGCAAGGCCGACGCCGCGTCCCTCAGGAAGCTTCCGGAACCTGGCCTTCCACTCGGAACCGTCCACCACCTTCTCGATGCACATGCCCAAGCCGATCGAGCCCACGCGCAAGTAATTTGCGGTGACGGAGTTCGGAGGCACGAGATGTCTAAGCCGCATATCTGCGGGGTCCATGCCCAACTGCTCGGCCAGCTTGTCCATCTGCACTTCTAGGGCGAACCGTGGTTGTGGTGTGCCGTGCCCGCGCTTGGGTCCGCATGGTGGCTTGTTGGTGAACGCCCGCATTCCCTGGAACTTGTAGCGATCGACTTGATAGGTGACGGTTTGCAGTGCACCAGTGTAATACGTGCTGGCAACACCGTAGGAACCGTAGCCGCCGCCATCGAGCGCGGTCCGGAAATGCATCGCCGTGATGTGTCCGTCCTTGGTGACACCGGTCTTGGCCCACATGAGCGTGGGGTGGCGACCCCGATGACAGTAGAAGACCTCTTCCCGGGTCAATGTGATCTTGACGGGCCGTCCCGTCATCATGGCGAATTTGGCGACCACTATCTCATGGCTGAAGGGATCACTCTTCCCCCCGAAACCGCCTCCGTTGGGACACGCGATGACCCGGATGCGAGAGGCCGGCATCTCCAGTACCTTGGCCAATGCACGTTGCACGTAGTGAGGGGTTTGCGTGGAACTCCAGAGCGTCAACTTGTGATCTGCGGAGTAACTAGCCAAGGCTGCGTGCTGCTCCATTGGTAGGTGTGTACTCCCACCGTAGAAGAAGAGATCCTCGCGCACCAAATCCGCTTGCTCGAATCCCTCTTCCACATCGCCAAACTCGAGGCTGACGAGCTTGTGCAGGTTTCCACTGTCGCCGTAGTCGTGAATGCGCGGCTCGGGATTTGCTAAAGCTTGCTCGATCGAGGCGATCGCGTCGAGCTGTTCGTACTCGACCTGGATGTGATCGAGGGTCTCTGTCGCGATCTCTTCGGAGATCGCGGCAACGGCGGCAACTGGATCGCCGATGAACCTCACCTTATCCGGCGCGAGGGCGTGCTCGTCTTGGCTGACCGGGAGAATGCCGAATGCAATCGGGATATCGCGCCCAACCAGCACGCCCTTGACGCCGGGGCGTTCCTTTGCCGTCGAGGTATCGATGCTAGTGATCCGGGCGTGTGGGTGTGGGCTTCGGAGGATCTTGCAATACAGCATCTGCGGGAGATACAGGTCGTCCGCGAATTTGGTCTGCCCGGTGACCTTGTCCACCGCATCGACCTTGCGGTGCGGCCGGCCGACGACGCGCAGCGCATCTCCGTTACTGCTTGCCATAGAGTATCTCACGTGCCGGCTCGGCGGCTTCGCCCCGCATCCATGCGGCGGCGAGCTCGACAGCCTCGTAGATCTTTATATATCCGGTGCAGCGACAGAGGTTGCCCGCAAGTGCCTCCTTGATCGCTTGGCGAGTGGGATTACGATTGTCGAGCAGCAGCGCCTCCGCGGTTAGCAGCAATCCCGGCGTACAATAGCCGCATTGGGCGGCACCCAGGTCGGCGAACGCCTTCTGCAGCGGATGAAGAGTAGGCCCGTCAGCCATGCCCTCGACCGTGTTTACCGATCGTCCTGAGCAAGCGACACCGAGCACCAAACACGACAGCACCGGCTGTCCGTCCATCAGGACGGTGCATGTGCCGCATTCGCCGAGTTCGCAGCCGTGCTTCGTACCGGTTAGGCCGAGGTCTTCCCGGAGTACCTCCAGCAACGTCTTGTGTGATGCAAACGCGATTTCGGTATGCTCGCCGTTGACGATCAGCGAGATGGACACCTTCCCAACAGGCTTACTCGGACTGTTCTCCAAAAAAGAACTCCTCAGTCTTCTCCGCCAAAAGGCGCTTGGCCGTAGCTTCCAGGAGGTTCAACCCATAATGATTGATGATCGCTGTCTGTTCTTTCAACCACTCCTGCCAACAACTCCGGCATATCGTGTCGTAGATGCGTGCTCCAAGGTCACTGCGGAGCGGCGGAGCCGGTAGCTGTTCTTCAGTTCGGTCGCAGCGCGTGCACGTAAATTGGCTCATGAGAGCAATCTAACCTTGCGGTGATACGGGCGCGACGTCAGGTTCTGCGCTCCATGGTCTTGCGTGAATCGTACTTCGGCCTGTGTGAGACATGCCGCCACGGCCGGAAAGTGAGCGGCCGGCAAGGGTCGGGTTTCTTGTTGTGTCGGCGGTCGATCGACGACCCGGGCTACCCCAAGTATCCGCGGACCCCGGTCATGCAATGCCCGGGATATGCCGGACCCGGGGAGCCCCGTGACAGCTACGATTCGGGCAGGCAGGCCGTGCTGGAGGAAACCGGAGGCGATGATGAAAGTACGGATGACGGAGACAATGGTGAAAGCGCTCACGGAGACACCGGAGATCCCGGATAACCTTCTCACGTGCCTGCGAGGCGCGGAAACCGATGGCGATATGTTGCTGGTTGACCTCGGTCAGGACGAGCGCATGGCCCTGACCGAGGTGTGCGAGTGGTACGTGCGCTCCGATCCCGATACGGGCAACCTGACAGAGCAGGGCAAGCTGTTCGAGAGCATCATTCAAGCGATTATAGCCGCCGATCTTGCGGAATGACGGAATGACGGAAGGATCAACTGACGATGGGGCGGCACGGCACACGGGGCATGAATGGCTGAAAACATTCCGTCATTCCGTCCCCTCCGTCACCGTAACCCCTTGCTGACTTACGGCCGGTGTGAGTGGTGTGGCTGGGTTGTCGCTGCGGTCAAGGGCCTCGGCCATGGCGTGCGCCACGTCCCGAGCGGCGCTGGGTGGTGCTAGGGCCAACAGAGTAGAACCGGACCCCGATATTGTAACTCCATAGGCGCCGCCGGCGCGTCCCGCATGAACGGCGTCATCGAATCCCGGGATCGAGCCCTTGCGGTGCTGTACGGCCAGCTGGTCTTGCATGCCGTAGCCGATCAGCTCGCGGTCGCCACTGGCTAGGCCGGTCACCAACGCTGCGGCGCGCGCGGCTTGCTCAATCACAACATTTCGCAACACGGTTTCGGGTAGCAATCGCCGGGCGGTTGCTGTCTCTATGGCGCGTTTGGGCACGGCAAGCGCCACGGCGATGTTGCCGTGCAAGGCGAGGTGGGTCGGGCGGTGCGCCGCCAGCACGAGACCGCCGTAAACGGCGGGCCCCGAGTTATCCGGGTGACCCTCGAGGCCTGTCGCTTGCCGAAAAAGCTCGTCGCTATCGATCGATTCGCCACGAACCAGGCGTTCCAGCACCAACGCGGCAACCCGCCCGGCGGCCGACGAGCCCAAACCGCGGCCCAATGGAATGTCGGAGTGAATGCGCAAGTGGTGGCTCTTGGTCGCCCCGCAGGCCGACAGGTGTGCGTGAACGACGTCGACCTCCGCCGCAAGGTCCGCAAGGGTACCCGAGTACTCTGGCGGCCCGCTGCCGGGAATCAGGCTTGCTTCCAGCCAAATATCGAGGGCCAGGCCCAGGCAGTCGAACCCGGCGCCAAGGTTCGATGTCGAGGCGGGCACACGCACGGTGTGAGTCATGGTGTGACTATGGTGTCGGAGAGGAGAAAAAGGAACCGAGAAAGGGGAGTGTCACCCCTGACGTTGCTATTCGTGCCGCAACGCCTCTATTGGATCCAGGAGCGAAGCTCGTCGTGCGGGCCAGAGGCCGAAAAAAATACCTACGGTGGCGCTGAATACGAAGGCCATCCCAACGGCTTGAAGTGACACAGCCGTCGGCCATCCTTGCATTCGTGCGAGCGCTATCGCACCAGCGCTGCCTAGCAGGATACCCGCCACGCCGCCGAGCATGCACAGCGTCACGGCTTCGACGAGAAACTGCAGCATTATGTTGCGTCGCGTGGCGCCGAGGGCCTTGCGCACGCCGATCTCTCGCGTGCGCTCGGTGACCGAAACGAGCATGATGTTCATGATGCCGATGCCTCCCACTACCAGGCTGACTGCGGCGATTCCCGCCAGGAGGAAGGTGAACGTCCGTGTCGTCTCTTGTGCCGTGCTGAGAAATTCAGCGCGATTCCGAATATTGAAGTCGTTGGCGGCACCGGGCGCGATACCGTGCTCACGGCGGAGCACCCGTTCGATCCCGATCATGGCAACGGTCATCGAATCCGGGTCAACCACCTGCACGTTGATCGAGCGGAGCCGGTCGGTACCGAACACGCGGAACTGCCCGGTCTTGAGGGGAATCAATATCTGCTCGTCCCGGTTCGAGAAACCTTCACTTCCCTTCTCCGCGAAGATGCCGACGATCTCGAACGGAATGCCGCGGATGGAAATTTGCTGGCCGATCATTGCAGCGCTGTTCACGTCCAGCATCTGGGGCACGCCGTATCCTAGCACGGCCACCCTGCGACGGGAGTTGTCGTCGCCATGTGTGAACATCTCGCCGGACTCGATCTCGTAGTGGTTTACCTCAGGGTAGTCCGCCGTTGACCCCACAACACTGACGTTGATGTTCCTGTTACCGTACTTGACCTGTTGGTTTCGCGACAACTCGGGCACCACCGCCTTGAGTGCGTACCCGCCGCGCCTCAGGGCCTCCGCGTCGTCCGTCGTGAGGCTTACACGATTGTCCCGGGCCACGCCCCTGCGGAACGATTGCCCCGCATAGATGGTGAGCAGGTCGGTGCCGAGTGCCTGGATCTGCTCCTCGACGGCCCGCTGAGCACCTGTTCCCAGCGCCACCATCGTGATAACGGCTGCGACACCGATCACGATGCCGAGCATGGTGAGGAAAGACCTCAGCTTGTTAGTGATGATGGCTGCGAAGGCGACTTGGACGATCTCTCCGGTGAGCATTAGCGGCGTCCTCCGAGAATGCCACCGCCCGCGTATCGGCTCATGCGTTCCTGGAACTCACGCTGCGACTGAACGAGGCTCGCACTGGGGAGGATCAGCACTTGGTCGCCGGGGCTCAGACCTGACATCACTTGGGCGTAGTCGAGGTCGGTCAAGCCCGTGCGGACCGGCCTCGCCTCCGGGCCGGTATCGGTCATGACGAACACGATAAACTCGCCGCCGAACTGGAAGTTGCCTGATTGTGGGCGTCGGCCGCCACCGCGTCGGCCGCCACCGAAATTACCGCGCCCACCACCACCACCTGCGCGCATGACCCTGGTGACAATACTGCGGTCCTGTTGCGACAGTCCCTGGAATGCCTGCGGTCCACCGCCCTGGCCCATCTTATCTAGGATCGGCTGCACCATCTCCCGGGTCAGTCCGTCGGGAAGCCTCACGGTCCGGCCTCTGAATTCGACGGTGCTCGCGCCGTCAGACCTGTCGCCAGCCGCGGTGGCGCCTCCCAGCGAACTTCGCCGTTCGGCACCCGGCGCCTCGCGGGCGGCTGCCAACTGCTGTTGAACCACATCCATCTCGAGTCCCAGCACGCTCGCGGCAGACGAGATATCGCGTTCTGTCCGCAACGCCGCGTTGGGTATTGCCAGGACTTGCTCCCGCGAGCCGACGTGGATTTCGATCTTAGAGTTCATTCCGGGCCGCAGCAGATTTCCCTGGTTCGGAATGCGTATCAACACGGGGAACAGGGTGACGTTCTGCTGTTCCACAGCTTGCGGCTCGATCTTGAGCACGGTGCCGCTGAAAGGCTGGTTGGGATACGCGTCTACGGTAATCGTGATCTCGAGTCCGGGGTTGACCTTGCCGATATCCGTTTCATTTACCAGCGCGCGGATCTGCACGGTATCGAGATTCGCCATCTTCAGGAGTACCGTGCCACCCCCGACCTGTTGGGTGGCTGAGGAGATAACGGAGCCAATCTCCACGCTGCGCACCAGGATGACGCCGGCTGCCGGTGCTCTGACATCTGTATCCTCGAACGCGATCTTCGCGTTCTCGTGAGAACGCTGTGCGCGCACGAGCTGGGCGTTGGCGTTGGCACGCTGCAAACGCGCGTTTTCCCATTCCTGTTCGGTGATGGCTTGGGTTGCGTAGAGCGCTTCCGCCCGGTGCAGCTGAGATTCCCCGTTGGCCAGTTGCGCCCGAGCAACATCCAGTTCCGCTTCGGCCTGCACTACGGCGTTACGAGGAATTCGGGGGTCGACCGAGACCAAGAGGTCGCCACGGCGGACAAAATCGCCGGTCTCCACTTTCACGTCCATGATTTCTCCGGACGCCTTTGACTTTACCTCGATGGTCTTGATCGGCTCGACAATCCCTGCCGCACTCACCGACACGATAATGTCGCGCTCGGCAGCCGGAACGAGCTGGTACACCGGAGCTTCGACCGCCTCTTCGCACCCCGCCAGAAGAGCGATGGCGATGAGCGGTGCGGGCCGGCGGACAAATCGCAGGTGTTTCATGCTGGCTCCTTCGGCGTCGCAACATCCCGTTCGACAAATCCGTCGAGAAGATGGATCTGCCTTGCTGCATGTCGGGCGACATGGGTCTCGTGCGTGATTAGCACGATTGTTTGACCGGCGTCGTGCAGGGTCTCCATGACACCCATGATTTCCTCGCTGGTTACGCTATCGAGGTTTCCCGTCGGCTCATCTGCCAGGATGATACTCGGATTGTTGACGAGCGCCCGGGCGATCGCGACACGCTGCCGCTGTCCGCCCGATAGCTCGTTCGGTCGGTGGTGCATCCGGTCGGCCAAACCGACCTGATCCAATGCCCACTTGGCTCGCTCCTGCCGTTTCTTCGCTGGCACACCGCCGTAGATCAGCGGGAGTTCTACGTTGTGTAACGCCGTGGCTCGTGGCAGGAGATTGAACGTCTGGAAGACGAAGCCGATCTCCTTGTTCCGAATGTGCGCAAGTTCGTCGTCGCTCAGCTCGCTCACTTTTTGACTGTTGAGCCAGTATTCGCCGCTGGTGGGTGTATCGAGGCAACCCAGAAGGTTCATCAACGTAGATTTGCCGGACCCCGATGGGCCCATGATCGCGGTAAACTCGTTGCGGCGGATCTGGATGTCGACGCCGCGCAGCGCGTGTACCACCTCACCGCCGAGGTGGTAATCCCGCGTCAACTTGTGGGTGAGGATGATGACATCCGGTGTGGGCATGTCACCGGTGCGGAAATCGAGAGCCTGTGCCGCGCCGGTCATATCGTGTGCCCTACAATAGCTTCGATCTGCGCCTTGGCGAGGAAATAGTCCAAACGAGCCTGCACGCCGTCGACCTCCGCCTGATCGACGTTGACCTGAGAGTTCATGACCTCGACGATGGTTGCCGCTCCTAGGCGATACCGCTGTTGCTGCACCCGAAGAGCTTCAGTTGCTGCAGCTAGGCTCGCCTCGGCGATGTCGATGCGGATGGTGGCCGATCGAAGTGCGGCAAATTGCTGTGTCGTCTGCGCGTTGATCTGGCGCCTCGTGTCAGCGATCCGGGCCTGTGCCGTCTCCTGCCTGACACGCGATTGCAAAAGGTTCGTTTCGCGGCTGAAGCCGCTGAAAATGTTCCACGATAAACTGATCCTGCCCGACCAACTGGCCCGGAGGTTGTCGAGCTCGGCGCCGGCCACCGAGCGGCTGTACTGTGCCGTGACCGTCGGGAAATAATCGGACCGCGATACGGAAACCTGAGCATCAGCCGCGCTGGCCGCCGCGATCACCTGCTCGATCTGGGGTCCCCGCTCCAGCGCTTCTGCCCGAATAAGTGAGGTGTCGATGTCGACGATGAATTCGATCGACTCATCAGCTACCGCGCGAACCTCAGTGTCGTAACCGATGAGTTGCGCGAGAGTGGCGGATGCCGTCGAGCGCTGGGTCTGGGCATTGATCAACTGCAGACGCGCATTCGCGAGCTCTACAAACGATTGCAACGTGTCGGATCGGATGGCGCTGCCAGCCGCCAGCCGATCTCTGGACACCTGCAGCTGCCGCTCGGCTCGCTGAATGCGCGTCTCCGAGACGCGTACCAGCTCATCTGCAGCAAGGGCGCTGAAGAAGGTCTGTTTCGTTTGTAAGGAGATCTGAAACTCCTGAGAAGTGTAGGTCGCTTCGGTGCTCACCAGATCGGCGCTCCGAGCGCGGCCCTGCGCGTTGCGGCGAAACCCATCGAACAAGGTGTAACGTGCGGTCAACGAACCATTGACCGAAGTCGCCGACCCGGTAACCGTTCGCTGTGTCTGCGCGTCGAACCGGTTGGTGGAGTTCGCGCTCCACCCGGAGCTGCCGCTCAATGTCGGCAGCCAGTCACTGACCGATTGTCGCTTTGTCGCCTGGGCGATCCGGATGTCGCCCTCGGCTTGGATGATGATCGGGCTGTGCTCCATCGCCAGGGCAACAGCTTCCTCCAGCGTTACCGTGGGGATCTGTGACACTGCGGGCTCAGGTACAGAGCCCAACGAGATAGCTACCGCCAAGGCGATCGCCGGTATGATTCTGCTCTTTGTCATATGCTTTTTCTGGGGTTTTACCGCCGCCGTCTGTTGGACCGTTCCGCCCGAGCGCTGTCGTCACGCGTTATCATCTGCCGATACACCTCCACCTGGCTGCTGTCGAGAGTGGCGATGATCTTGGTCCGGGCGTCGATTCGAATCTGGTGGATCCGCCGTCTCTCCTCTTCCCGCAGCTCCTCCGTTAGCGTCTGCCAGGTGTTGCCAAACTCCTTGAGGATGGGCTCGATCTGCTGGCGTTGATCGAGCGACAAACCGAGTCTCTCCTCGAGTATCTCTGCGTAGGGACGGCGAGGCGACCGCTCCCGGGTCTCGTCGCGCCCCCACAGGGCGGCTGACGCGGCGCCGCCCACGATAGCGCCGGACACGAACACCGCCACGAGAAGGCCGCCGGCTGCCACCTTCGATCTATTCATGGAGCACTTCCCACTGACTAGAAGACATCTTTCGGTGGCTTTCCGTTAGCGCTCGGGAAATGTCGCCAGTAGGAACCCCACGTCCGGCGGGTTGACTGCCACGGTCAATACGGATGTCTCGGTCGATGCCTGGAGTGCGTCGTCGGCCGTCGTGGCCTCCTCGACAGCCCCGCTCGCGCGGCTCGAGATCGTCAACCCTATGGTCAGTGCCACTAGGGCCGCCGCCGCCGCCAACCCGGGCCGCGCCCA